>ERZ772812.1427-NODE-1427-length-17389-cov-2.780547_pt1 | contig 17389 bp, 22 predicted proteins | sample MGYA00511343_ERZ772812 | MGnify/ENA primary metagenome ERZ772812 (study PRJEB29015, sample SAMEA2737706) | human gut metagenome | biome: human gut; feature: human-associated habitat; material: faeces | place: China | collected 2012 ...
CCTTTCGGGAGGAGCATGTTCTTTTCATCTACGTAAGATGATCGTTGGAGGTAAGCGTCACGTTCCTGATGCGCTTCGCAAAAGGCGTAGACGACGGATGTCTTCATGATCGCCTCCGCTTTGGAAAGGTGTTTGAACGTGATGTGTCGCAAATCTCGATCAAAGAGGAAAAGCGTGTAGATCCATTCGAACCTAGTGCCCTCGAGGTAAACATCTTCGTTCGTCGATTATTCGTGTCGAGGAAGGGTGCTTTGTATCCGTTTACTATCGCGTAATAACTTTCGCGCAGGAGAGCAGGCTTCGTATTCTCATCAACGATGATGTTCCTAAGCTTCATCTTCTCGATGAGCTGATCCACCGTTTTGAATTCTTTGCTCATATTCGCTCCAAAAATCAGAAGGCCGCTAGTCCTATGGGCTAGCGACCTTCCTAGTCCCCGCCTCACTTAGAGTCCACGGGGCCGTATCACTTCCCATACTTTACTGTTAGGTGCTACTGAATGTCAATTATTACGTTCTTTATATAATCGACCTTATCAAGCCGTATGAGGCAGCGTCACATTAACATGCCGCTAAAACGACCGATGAAAACGCGCTTGTATTAGGTGATCTACGGTACGCGTCAAAGTGTTAAAAATTGCCAATAAATCTAACAGCTAACTTTCAAAACAGAGGTTAATGTAAAACTTATTGACAGATTTCAGAGATCTTTATATCCGTTCTTTCGACAGTGAAAATAATGGACGAATTACTGATCGAGCTGCATTCAACGCCCAGGTAGCGCTATTCAAGCGAGGATCATCGTCTGCATAAGAAAAAAATACATCGTACATAGAAGTTATCATTTCGGTCATATCTGCTACTTTTTGTCCTTTTGAGTTAATCGATATGCCTGGCATTTCATCAAGAGTATCCGTGTTGGCAATTGTTGAACTTGCGAATTGAAGCATTTCCGATTCGGACAGCCACTCCTGAACTAAATCAACTCCTTGTCCTGATAGCACCTGGTTTTGGACGGAGGGTCCTTTTGAACCAATTAAGCAAGCAATCTCGCATGCAAAATAACTAAGGAAAAGTCTTGTATAGCTATTTCCTGGTTGTTTTATGGTTTCTTGAAAAATGTTTTTCAACGTATTGCTGCATCTGTTTACGTCACGCATCGTGAGTCTATGGCTCGAAATGCATCTGACGACTGGCTCATCCCATCCTACTGTGATACCAAGAGATCGCAGATATAATGCCACGTCGAAAGATGTCAATTGCTTAAGCTCGTCGTAAAATCTCATCAGGTATCGTTGTCCATCGAATCCTCTTCCATACCATGAAGATATGGAATCTCCTAGGGCTCGCGCATTGGCGGATAGAACGATGGTGAGTACGTTTTGATTAAATAGAAAACGAAGAGATTCAAGCACTCGAACCGCGAATTCAGGCCTGCATCTGTCTAGTTCGTCAACGAAAAGGACGAATCGGTCTGCACGTCCTTCGGTTGACGAATCGAGTGCCTGGGCCAAATCATGTCTAAACTTTTTCTTCGCTTTATACTGGTCTAAAATGTCGGTTTTTCTTATCGCTTTCGCAGCTTTCTCTGGGTCGACTTCGAGATTCGCTTGCATGCCTGGAAATGGTGTCGGAACGCTAAATGATAATTTGAAACTCGAGATGAAATCAATAAGCGCTTTGCCAGCGCTCTGTCCTTGTTTCGTCAGGTCATAGTTCTCTTCGAGCGCTTCTATGATGCAGGATGCTATCGAAAGAATCGGGTCTTCGTTGAAATCGTTTTCCCAGGCGTTGAGATAAATCGGATAATACGTTTTTGTTCCCTCGAGTTGCGGGAAGATAATCTCTCTTATCGACTCAAGTTCTGGCTGCAAATCGCTATTTTTGCATTGGCTTTGATTCAATGAAAGTAGCGCTGCCATAATCTGGTGAACGAAAAATGTTTTCCCTACCCCCCATTCACCATCTATGAGAATCGAATAATTGCCTTCGATTTCCATAAGGTTTTTAATAAATGCCCTGATGTCGTAAAGCCGATCATTGGTTGCATTTTTGATTGAAGCTAATATGTCGCTTGGAGTCGGTTCTTTGTCTATTCTTCGAATGACGTTCTGAGCCATCGTCTTCTCCGATCGATTTCGTCTCTACTATTGGATATCGAATCCTATTCGCTGAATGTTTGCGTGTCGATTCTTCGGTTTGTTTTCGATCAGCCTTTTTCGGCGCTGCTCAAAAGATACGAACAGTTGCTTACTTTGCAATGAGCTGGTTTTGATCGTGCCGCTTAGCATTCATAGATGTCGGACTCGTGGACCACATCGATGGGAACGCCCTTTGATTTAAGGCTAAGAGCTTTCTTCGCCTTCGTTCCGTAGTTCCCGAAAGCGTATTTATCGCTTCCGGCGTCTCCGATCACCACGTAGCTGACCTTCTTCGAGACGCTGTTTGCGATTTCGCCCCCCTTTCCTTCGATGTATGCGCCGACATCGCTCTTCGAACCATGGAGGAAGTCTCCGCTTAAGACGAAGCGCTTCCCTTCGAACTCGATTCCGCAGCAGCCGTCTGCGGGGGAGAGGAAGCTGCTGATCGCTCCCTTGATCGCCTCCTGCTCTTCCTCCGAGATTTTTCCGTCTTCCAGGCTTTCCTCTAAGATCGAGAATATGGGAGCCACGGAACGATCGGACGCGATCTCCTCATGGTCGTCGATCCATTCGAGAAGGTTGACTGCTTCTCTCGCGTTGATCTCGCCGTCGGCTCCGATGCCTTTGAGCATTCCGATCAGCTCCTGCATGGCGAGCGTCTCTCCTTTGTAGGAGCTTTCCTGCACGAATTTCCTGGCGATATCGAACATGATCGCACGTTCAGAGTCGGTGACGATCCCGTCTGCGAGGATGCCGTCGAAGACGGAGAACACGAAGGACATGGTTCGGTCCGATCGCAGCTCCGAGTTGTCCGACATCCATCCTTCTATCGCCTTCAGCTCTTCCCGGTTTATCCTCCCGTCGATCGACGAGCCGATCAGGAGGCCGTAGAGGTCGGTCATCGCCTTCGACACGTCTTTCGCGTCTGCTGGTTTCCCGATGCGGGGCAGATAGTCGTACTTATGAAACAGCGTTTCTTCTGAGAAGTTGCGCGCAAGCGCCCAGAAGATGCCCCGGCAGGCCTCCGCATCATCGAGTGCGTTGTGATGCGTGCCCATGGATATTCCCAGAGTTTCGCATACGTCCGGCAGCCTGTAGCTTCTGGGCGAGATAGGGGCTTGCTGGGCCATCATCATGGTGCAGGCGTAGGAGATCGAAGGCATTTCGATCTTGTAGGCCTCCATTGTCTTGGCTAGCACCGCCAGATCGAACGTTGCGTTGTGGGCAGAAAGCAGCGGACCCGCAAGGAAAGGGGCAATTCTCGTTTCCCAAGCTTGGGCGAACGTCGGGGCGCTTCCTACCATGATCGGGCTGATACCGTGGATCGACATGCTGCTGTCGTCGAATCGAGATTCCGGGTTGATGAGGACATAGTCCGATCTCGTCCTGTTACCGTTTGCGTCGGTTTGGACGAGTCCGATCGAGCAGATCCTGTCATTTCTTCTGTTGGGGGTTTCCACATCGAAAAAAGTGTACAGCATGGGACTCTCCTAAACTTAAGCGCCGAAATACTTTGCAGCAAGCGATGCGAGCCACCCTAAAGCACCAGATACTACTCCCGGGGTTGCTTTCTCTATCCCCTCCAGTATCCTCGCTCCGATCTTTGCGAATGCTCCGCTGTCTTCCTTGACGGCATTCTTCTTTGCTTCCATTAACAAAGATTGGATCGTCGCCTTGTCCTCTTCCGAAAGGCTGTCATCAGCGTCGATCAGGTCGAACACCTGGTTGACGGATACTGATGCGACGGCCGTGCTCGTCGCCTGCGCAGTGATGCTCGAAGCTTTCGCTCTTGCAAGTTCGATCTCGTTGTCGAGGTGGTCCTTGTATGCTCTAAGCGTTGTCCTCATTGTGGAGATCGTCGAATCTTCGACTTGTTCGGGGTCAACTCCCCTCAAAGAGACAGGGATTTTCATGCGCTGCGCTATGGGTATTTCGTAGGCGGCTACGTAATCGTTTACGAGACGTATGCGCGCTTCTTTGTTGCTGGGATTCGCGAGTACGGATTCGCAACGGTCTATCATCTCATCGAGTTGGCTCGCCGAACTTCCATTCGTTTTTGCTTGCTGAGCCATCTAGAAACTCCAATCGAACGGCAGGACGTAGTAGACGACGCGTCCGATGACGGTAACCGTCTCGGTCCCCGGCTCGTTGTAGTTGAACGTTTGGACCGGGTAGGTCGGATCATTCGAATCGGGCACGAGCTCGAACCCGTTGTTCAGCTTCCGGACGCGTTTGATCGTCGCGTCGTAGCCGTTGACGCAGACGGCGTACGGCGCGCCGTTTTCCTCCACGGTGTCGCATGGATCGACCAGGGCGTAGCAACCGTTTGGAAGGATGCGGTTCATTGACTCGCCCTCGACTTTCAGCAAGAAAGCGTCGGGATGGGCTTCCCTCATCTTCATGGGTACGGGGAAGGTGTCTTCGACCTCTACCATCTCGATGGGCGTTCCGGCCGCAATGGAGCCGTAAAGCGGTACGTCAACAAATTGGTCTTCAGATTGGTTGCCGTCTGCGTCTTTCATTCCGAGCAGATACGAAAGAGTGACGTCTAATGCTCCGCTTAATTTAATGAGAACGCTCGCTTTAACGTCGTTGTTTCCGCTTTCGTATCTCGCAATTTGTTGCTGTGTCGTTCCGATCATTTCCGCGAGCTTTTGCTGCGACCAACCTTTGGCCATCCTAGCCTCCGCGATTTTGTAGCCGGTCATCATTCTCCCTTCACTCGCATTGCGTGTATTTTCTCACACAGAAATGTTGTGCACAAACACGTAAATGATGTATCATTAGCAACACGGGAACGTTGTAAGGAGGTGCTATGAGAGGAAACATGAAAGCAGAACGCATCCGCAACGGAATGACAGCTCATGAGGTTGCCAAGAAGCTAGGCGTTCATGTGAACGCTGTTTCTAGATGGGAGAACGGGGAAGCCGAGCCGATGGGCTCGAACCTTATAAAGCTATCGCGTTTGTATAGCTGCTCTCCTGAATACCTTATGGAGCAGACGAATGAGAGAGACGGCGAGGCGGTGACGAAATGACCGATAAACGCAAGAAGGGTACCGCGAATGTCGAAGCCACGTCCATCGGCTGCATTTCAGGCGACCGAACTTTAGTTGAGGAATTCGACGATGCGCCTGGAGATCGAACTTTCGAATTCTCGTATTACACCCCTCTCGGATTCAGCTTTTGCGAGGTGGGGGCAAGGTCTCGTGACGAGGCGTATGAGCTGTTCTGGAGGGACCATCATCGGGACACGTGCAGTATCACGACGGTAAGGTTGCTAGACCCCGAACGCCAGGGCGATCATGGCTCCGACGACCGATCCCGCAGCCGCCGTCATCGCCCAGGAGAACGCGCGCGTGACAAGCTCGGTCCAGTACCAGCGCCCCCTTGCGAGGAGGACGAATCCGTCGGGGACTTGGGTAGACATTCTTCCGGAGAAGATGTTCTCGATCCTAGACGTGTCAACAGGATTCCCCATCGAATCGAAAACGATCTCGTGCTGTTCGCCGGAGAGCCCTATGAAGTGAAGGTCTCGAAGCTCTTTAAGCATGCATACCTCGTCCGTGGCGCTCTGAATGTCGAGATCCTTCACCCTGGAGACTATGTACCCCTGCTCTCCGGCATGGCGTCGGATTCGGATGAAGTAGGCGATCAGGTATGCGGGGACAGGTTCCATGCGCCCTCCTAGTCGGTTCGTTTGCTTCCGGTTCTCCAATGGTATCCCGGCTGGGACTCGCATGCCCAGCCGGGCGCATGGACGGCGTCTAGCGTCTACTCCTTTCGGCGAGAAGGGGAGGCTGCGCCGCAAGGCGTCAACTCCGGGCTTGAGCACACAGGTTGCATCGGTTGCCACGTCTACCGCCGGAAAAGCCCCTCCGACGCCGCCCATGCGCCCGAAACGACGGGGCGCAGGCGCCTCCGCGCACGCGGCGGCTCGCATGGATTCTCGAGAACGAAGGAGGTGGGCTTATGGGGCCCGTCATCACGGTGGTCGACCTGTCGAAGGCCTTCAACATCGACCCCGACTACCTGCGCCAGCTGGGAAAGAGGTTGGACGACCCGCTGCCGATACGGCTGCTCCCGGGAAAGAGGGTAGGGCAGTTCGTGGTCGTCGAGGAGCTGGTCGAATGGCTTAAAGGTAACGCCCCGCTCATAGCGGATTCGCCGATGAGGAGGTAGGGAAGTGCGGGTGAAAAAAGAAGCGCGCCGGGACTGCAATCACGGGCGCGCAACGTGCGATCAGCACACCTACAGGATACCACAGGAGGACTTCGAGCGGGGATGCCGATGGCTGTGCGCCATGTGGCTCGCCTGCTGGATCCTCCTCTGGTCGGTCGAGACGGGGCTGATCCCATGTCCGTGGCGATGACGGGAGGGGCCCCGGGAACGGGAGCTGCCTGTGCGGGAAGCGCGCGACGTGGAGGTCAGGTTCGACGAGGGCAAGGGGGTGTGGTACGCCCGGCCGTACCTCGGGACCAACAAGGTGACCGGGCGGCCGATGAGGCCGTACCGGAGCTTCCCGGATGCGCGCACGCAGGGGGAGGCCCAGCGGCAGTGCGACGCCTGGCTGGCGGGAATGGCGCCGGGCTTCGGGCTCGGCATAGGCCGGACGCTGCCGGAGATCGCGATGTCGTACATCGAGCGCAAGGGCTCGGCCGGATGGGCCCCGGGGACGGTGAAGGCGTACAAGTCGCTCGTGAGGCGCTACCTCGTCCCCGTGCTCGGGTCGGTCGACGTGGAGGATGCGCGCCCCTATGTGATAGAGGGCGCGTACGCGGTTCTCATGGCGGGAGGGGGCAAGGGGGGCCGTCCTGTGTCCGCCCGCACCGTCTCGCAATTCCATTGGCTGCTCTCGGGCATGTTCAAGTGGGCCGTGAAGGTCGGCCTGACGGACGCGAACCCGATGCCAAGCGTGTCGCGCCCGAGGTGGCTTCCCAACGAATCCACGGCGTTCGACGCGGGGGAGATGGCGCGCCTGGAGCGCGCCTTGGCCATGGCCATGGAGGACCGGTCGTGCGGAAGGGAGGCGGTGTTCCGCAGGAACGTGGCCATGGCGGCATGGATCTCGCTCCGCACGGGGGCGAGGTGCGGCGAGGCCCTGGCCATGACGCGAAAGAACAGCATCGGGCGCCGCGGCGGGAGGTCGGTGCGCATCGACTCGACGGTCATGGAGGAGCCCGGTCGGGGCGCGGTCATCCGACCGTCCACGAAGGGCAAGCGCGGCAGGAACGTCGCGGTCACGGAGCGGGACATGGCGGGGATGGCCGCCCATGCCGCATGGCAGGAGGGCTCGTACCTGCCGAACCCGTCATGGTCGTTCCCGCTCTGCTGCCTCGCCGGCGGCGCCCCGATCCGCCCCTCGTCGGCGTCCAGGGCGTTCACCCAGATGCGGAAGGAGATCGGCCTGCCCGCGGGGACCACGTTCCACACGCTGCGCCACACGCATGCGACGTGGCTGCTCTACAACGGGGTGGACATCCGCACCGTTTCGGAGCGCCTGGGGCACGCGAAGGTGTCCACGACCCTCGAGCTGTACGCGCACGTGCTCCCCGGCCGCGACGACGCGGCAGCGAAGGCGTTCGGGGAAGTTCTGGGAGGCCTGGATGATGGGCTCGGGTGACGCGATGAGGGCGACGTTCGAGCGCTGCAGCGAGAGGATGCGCCGCGTCTGGGCCGAGGAGGGCTCAGGTCCGCGGGAACCCGAATACGAGTTCTCCGTCACGTTCACCGCGACGGAGTCGGTCGGCAAGCACATCGTGCAGCTGATAGCGGCGAGCCCGACAAGGAACCGGAGGTACAACTACCGCGAGGTGGGAGGAGGCGGTGCGGCATGCCGCGCAAACCGTACATAAAGCTGGACTACGACTGGCGCGAGGACCCCAAGGTGATGCTGTTCGAGGACCGCTACGGCAAGGCGTCCCTCGTCGACCTGGTGACCATGTTCATCCTGATGGCGGACGCCGGCGGGTCGGTGAGCCTCGGGGATCCCGGCCAGCTGCTCAAGGCCAAGCGCGCCCTGGGCAAGAAGAGCGAGGGCGAGGTCGTCAAGGTGGCCGAGCGGATGGTCGCGTGCGGCCTCGCGTCGAAGGAGGGGTGGGAGTCCTCGCGCCGGGTGTGCAGCGCCAGGAGCATGCGCGACGCGGACACGGCCGCCAAGCGCCGCGAGAGCGCGGTGGCGGCTTCCGAGGCTGCCGCGGCGAAGCGGCGCAGGGCCGCTCCCCCGGATGCCGTCCGATGAACCGCCACGGCATCCGGTTCGGTGACCGCCGCGGAATCCGGTTCGGTGTCCGGGTCGGTTCACCCACAAGCATCATTAGTAAGTAAAGGGATAGATATACGTATCCCTGTCTATCCCTCAGGTTGTGACAGGAGGTCGCGATGGAATGTGGAAAACCGGTGGCCGCGGGGCTTCCGCCCTGCGAGCCGATGACCGTGGGCGAGGCGCTCCTACCCCCGTCCGAGGCCTGCCAACGGGCTGCCAACGGCGTTTTCGCGGGCAACCCTTCGAAATGGCCGTATTCCCTGCTCGGAAGCGGGGTTACCGATGCCGGGGAAAAGCCCGGCCAAAGAATATCTAGTTCTTTTGCCGAAGGGGCTTGCGAGGGGTTTCCGGAGGGGGGCGGCGATGAATGACGACGGCCGTTTGCGCGGCGCTGCTGCTCGCCGTCCTGGCGCTCCTCGCCCTACTCGGTCTCACCGGGGGCGGGCGATGAGCTGCTCGGCGGAATGGGCCGGCATCGCCGCGAGGATCCGCGAGGCGATGGACGCCCGCGGCCTCACGACGGGGTCGCTCTCGGTGAAGACGGGCTTCCCGTACGGGACGATCCGCAGCTGGCTCGCGTGCGAGTCGGTGCCCGCCGCCGACAAGGTCCCGGCGATCTGCCGGGCGGTCGGGGCGAGCGCCGACTGGATCCTGGGGCTAGCGGGAGGAGGCAGCGATGGACGCTAGGCATTCGTGCTCGGCCATGCCCAAGGGCCTCTCGATAGCCGATTCGGGCGAGGGGTGGCGCATTCGGTTCCCCGGCGGCAGGGAGTGGCGCAGGGGGATCGCCTACTGCCCGTTCTGCGGCTTGCGTCTCAGCATGCGCTCGGCGTTCGCCAGCGGGACCCCGAAGAACGCCAGGGCGGTGCGCTGCGTCGAGACCGGCGCCGTCTACGCGTCCGCCGCGGAGGCGGAGAGGCGGACGGGGATCGGCCAGTCGGGCATCAGGGAGGCGCTGCGCGACGCGTCGAAGCTCGCGGGAGGGCTCTCGTGGGCGTACGCCGACGGGAAGCCAGCTCCCTCGGGTCCCAGGAAGCGGCGCAAGGCGGCCGCGGGAGGCCGCGGGATGCGCGTCCGGTGCGTCGAAACCGGGGAGGTCTTCGACTCGCAGCGGCTCGCCGGCGAGGCCTTCGGATGCACGCAGGCGACGATCTCGTACGCGATCAGGAACGGTACGCGCGCCAACGGCCATCGGTTCGAGGAGGCGTGATCGCGCATGGGACGGGAGGAGAACGTGGGGGTATGCATGGCCGCGCTTGCCGTCCTGGCGCCTGCGGCCGATGTGAAGGAGGCGGCAGGGCTATGAGGCGGAAGGGCGAGGCGTTCTCGAGGTCCATCATGGCATCCGCCGCCGACGTCACCGACATCCGCTCGGTTCGGGGTTGCTGCGATGGCTGCGGAGAGTGCTGCGGGAGGGTGCTCCCGCTCTCCGCGTTCGACATCGCCAGGCTGAAGGCGTACGTGGAGCGCAACCGGATCGAGACGTCGCCGGATGCCTGGATCGACGGCGACGGGCTCACGGTCAACATGATGTGCCCGTTCCTGGACGAGGAGAGGATGTGCAAGGTCTACGAGGCGCGCCCCGAGATATGCCGCGTCTACAGGTGCGACCTGCACAAGGCGGGGATGGTCGGATCCCCGTACTGCATCGGCGCGATGAGGGACGTCGACATGAGGGAGGTTTTCGGATAATAGAACTTGGCTCTCTGAGGGGAAAGCATATTGATTGTATAGTCCAACGGTGAATGAATTTCATATTCCCTTTCGCATGGCGGTTTTGATTCGAAAGGTAACGTTTTCGGGCTAAGAAACCGTTTCGTTATAGAATTTATAGCGAAAGGGGAGGAAGGAAAATGGCTGCATATACCGCAATGGATATCGCGAGATATATGGTAAACCTCTGCATTGACTCAGATTGCCCAGTAAGTAATTTGCAGGTACAAAAGATTTTATATTTTTGCCAAACTGGGTATCGCAAGAAGACCGGATTCTACCTATTTGACGATGATTTTGAGGCATGGAGATATGGTCCTGTCGTTCCGTCTGTTTATAAAATGCTTTCATTATTTGGCGGAATGAAGATAACGAGAAGAGTGAAGATTTTCGAAGAGATTGATTATCATACGGCAAAGATAATAGACCCTATTATTCTGTCAAACGCTCAAAAGGAGCCATGGGATCTCGTTAAAAAAACCCATGAACGTGGATCTGCGTGGGATGAAACGTTTAAAGACGGAATGGGCAACGGTAGAGTAATCTCTAAAGCTATGATGGTGTAACGCTATGATCATTGGTAGCGCTGCGCGTCAGTTAAAGCTTGAGAAAATAATACGAAATCTTTCAGACTCCGAATTGGATAGCGAAGATGAGGTGAAAGCTGCTGTTTATGGCCTCATGGATGTGTATCTTGACAGAAAAAAGAAAATGTCAGGATTCAGACATCAGTATTCTCGGCTATCGTCAATCATCTTTGAATCTGGTGGAGATCGCAATGAAAAAGTTGGTGATTGGAGCTATTTTAACGATAGGGCTCAAGTTCTTGCTGTAAACATAGATACCATTTGGTCGTATATTCATGCAAACATCAAGACCATTTTGAGGGATGTCGACGTCGAAACAGGATTTAAATTTTATGATGTGGTCGGGAAGCTTCACGCCCACATCAATCTGGAGCTCCTCCGGATTAACTACAATGCGATTAGCCAACAGGAAAAAGACGAGAGCATCGGTTTACTAAGATCGCAGATCGATGATTATGGAGATAAGCTTGAAAAGCAGCAAATGAAGTTCAAGGAAGATATCGAGCAATCGCAAAAACAAATGCAGCGAAACTACATATCAATCCTTGGTATTTTTGCCGCTGTTGTTATTGCGTTTATGTCAGGTACCGCCTTCTCATCGTCTGTGCTTCAAAATATCGATAAGGTTGGCGTATTCCGGTTGACATTCGTTGTTCTCTTGGTGGGACTGTTTATGTTCCTAATGATCTCATCTCTTTTTATGTTTCTCAATAGAGTTTCCTTAATAGGGAACGAGAAGATGATAATCGTTCTTAAATGGGGAACATCAGCATTCGTAATCTTGATGATGCTGGTCGTTTTTGCGAAGGTCGTTTATACATTGTTGCCATACATTCCGTATGTTTTGGCCTCTTTTTCCATTATTGGTGCCATCTGGTAGCAATCAGGCGGGCAGGATGCTCTAAGAGCTCGAGGGCATGACGATGCGGGAACTGAGCGGGTATATGCGAAGGAGATCGGATGCTGTTTCGGGTACGACGGATCCCTCATAAGGTCGGCTATGATGACGATCCCGCCTTTCTGGAACTGCATTGAACATCGGATAGAAATTCAAGCAAAAATCTCGCATGCTGTAGCAGGTAACATCAATGGCAACGCTATATAGGCGATAAAAGATAGTAAACAAATTGATTTTGTTGTTCTGGTTTTTTCCGCTAAGATATAAAGTATTTACTAGATAAGCCGAAACGAATTAAAACAGTAGTTGAGAGCAAAATATAACGCGTGATTGAATAGCAAAAGGAAGATATCGTGAAAAGGCAAGTATCCTATACGATAGTTGATCCTAACAGGAGTCGCGTGAGGTCTTTTGCGAAGGGCGCTGTGAGCAGTTTCGATCTGCTTGGTGGTTTATATCGGAGAAAGACGCGGGTTGGATTTCGCGTTAGCTCGAAAAGCGATTCTAGTCTTATTGAGGGCGACTGGAGCAAGGTTGGAGAAGACCTCCGAGGCTCTTTCGTGAAATTGAAAGGGGAATTGAGGAACAGTGGTGGAGGCAGATCAACCTTCTGAGCATTTTAATCCCTCGAATGAATCTGACAACGACGATAGTCTTGCAGAGCTTGAACGAGTGAGAACAGAAATATCTGACCAGCAGGCAGATGTCTTCTTGAAAGACCTTGCTAAGACTATATTGGCAAGTGAAAACGGAAACGAGACGAAGTCTCTGCATGCGGTTGCGAAAGAGTTTCACCGTAAAACAATAACTTCGTATCATGGGCCAATTCCGCCGGTTGAGATCGTTGCTGGCTATGAGAATGTTTGCCCCGGATCAGCCGATAGACTTATTGCCATGGCTGAAAATCAATCGAAGCACAGAATGAAGATCGAAGAGCGCTGCTTAGAGGCATCGATTGAAGCTGAAGCTGACAATCGAGAGAAGGATTACAAACTTGCACGGTTGGGTTCGATATTCGCTTTCCTTATCGCTTTAGCTCTTATTGGATTCGGATCGGTTTGTATTCTTCTCGGCAAGAATGTTGCAGGATTTGTGTCTATTGGCATTGCAATAGGCGCAATAGGAGGCGTAACGTATTTCAACAATAAGGAGTCTAAGAAGAAAGCGAATCAAGGGAAGGAAGACATCCAGTCCTCCGATAAATCTATCAGAGAGATTCCGTCTCCAGAAGATGAAGATGAAGATGAATAGTTGAAACGAGCTTAAGCTGTTGAAATTTTGCTTCGAGATTGAAACGAATTGCGATAAGCGAAACTATATCTGAGAAAACATTTTACTGGGCATTATTGCAGAATAGGGATAATACCATTCATTACAAGAATAGTGGTTTGGCTAATATTGGGTTCCATCTGCTTTTTCGAGATAGATAAATAAAGGCCCCGATCTCGGGGCCCAGCGCACATGCATTATACCGCTGGGATCGGAGGCCTTCCTTGCAGCAACACGATTTTGAAACCATGAGACACTGCGTCTATGCCTACCTTCGCCATGTAAGAGGGGCCATAGGCGAGATTTCTGCCATCGAGGAGCAGATGGCCAAGCAGCAGGCGAGCCTCGCCCTCATGGGCATGAGCTATGACGTCGGGCACGGATCGGCGTATGCCGATAAGATTCCGGACGGAGTGGCCAAGGCGTTCGAGCTCAGGGATAAATGGAGCGAGGCGTACGCCCGCCTCGCCGATGGGATAGAGCTTGCGAGAACCATCTGCTCGGACGAGTATCCGGGACGCCGCATCCTCTGGATGAAGGTCGTCGACGGCATGAGCTGGCGCCAGATCAGCTCGAAGATGCACTACTCGACAAAGCACCTGCAGAGGAAGGCCGACAACGGCATCGTCTCCGTGTACTACGCCATGCCGGAGGAGTGGAGGAGGGATCCCATCCCCAATGCCGCCCCGAAGTAAGATGTCGCAAAATGTCGCATTTTAGCGTGGTATTCTGTATCCAGTGAAACAGGGAAGCCGTCCGGAAGGGCGGCTTTTTTGATGCCCGGAAAGGGGGCGCCATGGTCGACAGGTCCACGCTTCTGGGTTCGGCTCTGCGCGCTTACAGGCGCTGGGGGACGGTCATGAGTCGGGCGATGCTCAGGGCCCTGGGATGCGACATGGGATCGCTTCCGGAACCTTCCGCCGAAGACGATGATGGTTTCGTCGATCGAGATACCGCTTGGTGCTTTGCGAACCACGGATCGCCAATGGACGGTAGGACGTGATAGGAAGGGACCCGAGGGGCACGAGGAGGTGGCAGGAGCTGAGGGCAAGCCTCTACGAGCGCGACCGCAAGGCCAACGCCCCGTGCTGGATCTGCTTGCAGCCGATCGACTACCGCGCCGAGCCTGGAACGCCGGACGCGTGGGAGCCGGATCACGTCAGGCCCGTGGCGACCGATCCGGAGCTGGCGTTCGACCCCGGCAACATCAGGCCGGCCCACTGCTCGTGCAACAGGTCGAGGGGAAGCAAGCGAGGCGTCCCGTCTCTCGGGAGGCCGAGCCGCAACTGGTAGGCGCCGTCAGGGGTAGGGGAGTGCGAATCTCGGAGGAGCGGATCCTTCCCGAGTCCCGCCCGCCATCTCCATCTCCCCCCTTGGCGGCAGGGGGGGGTCGCGCGCGCGATATATAGATAGGGGGTCGACATGGCTCTTCCATCCAACGGGACCGTGTACAGGGCCCTCAACAGATCGATCGACCATGCCGTGAAGGCGGGAAGGGTCGATCCCGACGCGCAGGCAGCCATAATCGCCGCGGCCAGAAAGGTTGCTCGCGTCATGGATGCTCCCGGATGGCCGCTGGTAGAAGGCGGAAGGTTCGACAACGTGTCCCCTTCGACGTTCCTCAAGTACTGCGACGCGCTCGGATTGAGCCCGGATCTCGGAAAGGAGTCGGGGAAGCCCGCCAAATCGCCCCTTTCCGCCGCAAGGTCCTCGCTCAAGGTGATCAGGCACGTGTCGTGAGCGGCCTGATCGGAAGCGAGACCCCGAGGATATACACCCCGCCTGCGCGCGAGCTGACCCCGGAGACATCCTACGGGTTCTCGGTCATCGAGTTCGCCGAGACGGTTCTCGAGGTCGACCTAATCCCGTGGCAGAAGTGGTTCCTCGTCCATGCTCTCGAGGCGAACGAGGACGGCACGTTCCGCTTCCGCATCATCCTTCTGCTCGTCGCGCGCCAGAACGGTAAGACGACGGTGGCGAGGATCCTCTCCCTTTGGGCGCTCTTCGTCCTCCAGGTGATGCTCGTGCTCGGCACCGCCCAGAACCTCGACACGAGCGAGGACACGTGGGAGGGCGCGGTCGACATGGTCGAGGCCAATCCCGACCTGTCGGCCGAGCTCAAGCGGGTGGTCCGCGTGAACGGAAAGAAGGCCATGGAGCTCGTCTACGGAGGCGTCTACAAAGTCGCCGCGGCGTCGCGCAAGGCCGGGCGCGGGAAGACGTCCGACATCGTCCTGCTCGACGAGCTCCGCGAGCACCTCAACTGGGAGGCCTGGGGAGCCGCGACCAAGACGACTAACGCCCGTCCGAACGCGCTCATCGTCTGCATGTCGAACGCGGGCGACGCCTACTCGGTCGTCCTCCGCCACCTGAGGTACCTCGCGCACATGGCGCTGGGGGACCCGGACGGATGGTGCGCGAGTGTGGGGGACATGGCGCCTGGAGACGAGGGTGACGAGGGGGCGGCCTCAGGATCGCTCGCGATCTTCGAATGGTCGGCTCCCCCAGGATGCTCGAAATGGGACCGAGACGGATGGAGGATGGCGAACCCGTCGATGGGGAGGACCATCACCGAGAAGGTCATCGCGTCCGATGCCGCAACCGACAAGGAATCGGTGTTCAGGACCGAGGATCTATGCCAGTGGGTCGAGACCATCCGCGAGGAGCCTTTCCCCGAGGGAGCGTGGGACGCGGGGACGGACCCTGGAAGCGAGATATCGGAAGACTCTCCGCTCGCGTTCGGCATCGACGTCTCCGCCGACCGGTCGCACACGTCCATAGCGGTCGCCGGGCGCCGGCCGGACGGAAGGACTCACGTCGAACTCGTCGCGTACAGGACGGGGACCACGTGGCCGCTCACCTGGCTCGCGGAGCGCGTTCCAAAGTACGGGAGCATCCGCCTTGCCTGGCAGAAAAGGGGCGCCCCGGTCTCGTCGGAGTCCGACGAGCTCCGCGCCGTCGACGGCGTAGAGGCCTTCGAGGTCGAGGGGCGCGACCTAGCCGCATGGTGCGGGAAGCTCTGGGACGGGGTATCGGCGTGCCTCGCCGGATCCGATTCGGACGCCGAGCCGGTCATGCACGTTCCCCAGCCGGCGCTCGACATCGCGGCGAGGACCGCGGCGACCAAGCCCCTGGGCGACAGCGCCTGGGTGTTCGACAGGTCGAAATCGCCCGAGGACTGCTCGCCCCTCATGGCGTGCGCCATGGCGGCCGGTCTGCTTTCCCAAAGGAAGGACGAAGGATCCGTGGCGAGCGCCTACAGCGAGGACCGCGGGCTGATATGCGTGTAAGGAGGGCCGATGCCCCTAATCGACAAACTGCTGGAGCGGCTCCGCCCGGCCGGCGTGACGCGGGTGGTCGTCCCCGGCGACGCCGCGAGGAGCTACGTCGACGGGAAGACGGTCGCCGACCTCTACTCCGAGCAGCCGCATCTTCGAACGGTCGTCGACTTCATCGCGCAGAACGTCGCGCAGCTGGCGCCCAAGTGCTACGTGCGCAACGCCGACACCGACCGCGAGCGGGACACCTCGGGTGCGCTACCGCTGCTGCTGTCGTATCCGAACCCCGACCTCACGACCTACGAGCTCGTCTACACGCTGGTTGCGGACTGGTGCCTGTACGGGCGCGCGGTCTGGCTGGTAGGCCGGGACTCCTCGAGCCGATCCGGGTGGCAGATCCGTCCCATCCCGCCGGCATGGATCACCTCGTGGGAAGGCGGTAACGGGTTCTCCTACCGCACCATCGTCTTCCAGGACTGCGAGTTCGGAGGAGGTCTGGTCACGGTCGACACGTCGGAGTGCGTGGTGTTCTCGAACTACAACCCGACGAACCCGGCCGGGGCGGTTTCCCCCGTCGCGTCGCTGCGCGAGACGCTCGCCGAGCAGGTCGAGGCCCAGGCGTACAGGCGCAGCGTATGGGACAACGCGACGCGCATCAACGGGTACATCTCGCGTCCCGCGAACGTCAAGTGGGGGGACGGGGCCGCGAAGCGGTTCAAGACGGACATCGCGGCGAACTGGTCGAAGCACGGGGCCAACGCGGGCAAGACGCCCGTTCTCGAGGACGGTATGGAGTACCACCCCGTCACGTTCAGCGCCCATGAAGGGGAGTGGGCCGCCGGGGTGAAGCTGTCGAGAGAGGACTGCGCCGCCGCCTACCACGTCAACCCGGCGATGATATGGAGCGGAGACGGGCAGACGTACGCGAGCGCCAAGGACAACGCCCGCGCGCTGTACGCCGACACGCTCATGCCGCTGCTGACGATGATCCAGCAGAAGCTCACGAAGCGGCTCGCCCCCATGGTGGGCGCGCCGGAGAACGAGTACGTCGAGTTCGACATCCGCGCGAAGATGCAGGGCAGCTTCGAGGAGCAGGCATCGGCGATACAGACGTCGGTCGGCGCTCCCTGGATGACCCGCGAGGAGGCGCGCTCGATGATGAACATGCCTCGCGAGCCGCATGGCGATCTGGTGACCCCGCTCAACGTCCTCGTCGGGGGCCTAGCGTCTCCGACGGACA
>ERZ772812.1432-NODE-1432-length-17375-cov-6.347055_pt1 | contig 17375 bp, 15 predicted proteins | sample MGYA00511343_ERZ772812 | MGnify/ENA primary metagenome ERZ772812 (study PRJEB29015, sample SAMEA2737706) | human gut metagenome | biome: human gut; feature: human-associated habitat; material: faeces | place: China | collected 2012 ...
CGCTCTACCAACTGTCGGACGGCATCCAGAACGTCTCGGTGGGTATCCTGCGGGGTATTCAGGACGTGAAGATCATCATGCCGATCGCCTTCGTCTCCTACTGGCTGCTGAACCTCCCGGCGGGCTACCTGTTCGGTTTCACGATGGGCATGGGTCCTTCGGGGCTTTTCCTGGGCTTCTCGTTCGGACTGTCGGCCGCAGCCGTGATGATGATCCTGCGCATCCGCCGCAGCATCAGCCGTTTGCATGCAAACGGGAATTCACAATCCACAATTCGCAATTCATAAATTCAGTTTGCAGGCATAGTTCCCGAATAAGCCAAAATTGTGAATTCTGAATTCTGAATTGTGAATTATTTTGTATCTTTACGCAAATTATACCCAATCATGGATACCGAAAAACGACATACGGGCGCCTGCAAACCCGAAGTGGGCCGCGGGTGCGCCTTTTGCAACTGCGGCTCGGAGCCGGAAGCCAAACTCTGCGACGGGTGCTTCAAGCTCCACGAAACGGCCTGGCTCGACGAGTACCCGGTCAACATGCCGAGCGACATCGTCGAGGTGCGTTTCAAGAACACCCGCCGTTCGTTCTACCAGAACGTCAACAACCTCGACCTCAAACGGGGCGACATCGTGGCCGTCGAAGCGTCGCCGGGCCACGACATCGGCGTCGTGTCGCTCACGGGCGACCTGGTGGCGCGCCAGATGCGCCGCACGGGATTCAACCCCTACAACGGCGAATACAAGAAGATCTACCGCAAGGCCAAGCCCTACGACATCGAAAAGTGGCAGGAGGCCATCGCGCTGGAGCACGAGACGATGATCGCCTCGCGGCAGATCGCCGCCGACATGGGCCTGAACATGAAAATCGGCGACGTGGAGTATCAGGGCGACAAGATCAAGGCCATCTTCTACTACATCGCCGACGAGCGCGTTGACTTCCGCGAACTCATCAAGGTCTTCGCCGAGCGGTTCCACATCCGCATCGAGATGAAGCAAATCGGCGCCCGTCAGGAGGCAGGACGCATCGGCGGACTGGGCGCCTGCGGCCGCGAACTGTGCTGCGCGTCGTGGATGTCGAGCTTTTCGAGCGTCACGACCGGAGCCGCGCGCGTGCAGGACATTTCGCTCAACCCCCAGAAGCTGGCCGGGCAGTGCTCGAAGCTCAAGTGCTGCATGATGTACGAATACGACACCTATGTCGACGCCCGCAAGGAGTTCCCGCGCCTGCGCGAACCGCTCCAGGCCGCCGAAGGCGAATGGTTCTGCGTCAAGAGCGACGTGCTGGCCGGAACGATGACCTTCTCTTCGTCGAAGGACGCGATGGCCAACGTCACCACGCTGCCCGTTTCGCGCGTGCGGGAGATCATGGCGCTGAACCGCCAGGGCAAGAAGGTCGAACGGTTGCAGGACGCCGACGACATCCGCCCGGAGATCGAGGAGCCGACCTACCGTTCGGAGGAGGACAGCATCACCCGCTTCGACCAGGCCAAACGCCGCAAGCGCGGCGGCCGCAACAACAAGGGCCGCGGCGAGCAGGGACGCCCCGCAGGGCAGAACGGACAGACGCCGCAGGAGTCCGGCGGAGAGACCCGCCAGCCGCGTGAAGGACAGCCCGGCCGTCCCGACAGGCAGCCGCGCCGCAACGACCGTCCGCGCAACGGAGGCAACGGAGGGGAGCGTCAGAACGGCGGCAACGGCGAGCGTCCGCACAACGGCCGCGGCGACAATAACCGAGGCGAAAACAACGGCCGCGAGAACAACGGCCGCGAACCCCGTGAAAACAACGGAGGCGGCCGCGAGGGCGGAAACCGCAGCCGCAACAACCGCAACCGCCGCCGCGGAAACGGAAACGGAAACGGAAACAACGGCGGAAACGCCCCGGCCGGCAATAACGGCAACGGAGGCGGCAGCGAAGGCGGCAATAACGGCGGAACGCATCAAAACCAATAGCGCGGTGAAACGCTCGGCAGGGCATATCGCGGCCGTGGCGGCCGCGCTTCTGGCCGGAAGCTGCGTCTCGCCCCACCAGTCGGCGGTCACCGACGTCAACCCCGCCCGGTGGGACTCGCGGGCCGAAATCCGCCTGCCGAACGCAGACACCGTGTCGCTGCGCGACGCCGTGATCTTCCTGCGCTGCAACGACCGCTTCGCGGAGGACACGTTGACGGTCCGCATCGCCACCGTAACCCCCGATTCGCTCCGCTTCGGGGAGTGGTTCCTGCTCGTCATCCCGCACCCGAAAGGTCCCGCGGCCCTGATGCGCGAGGCAGCGATCCCCTACCGCCGCCGAATCCGCCTCACGCAGCACGGCGACTACCGCTGCTCGGTCACGCCGGTCCGCCCCGTCCGCGGGGTCGAAGCCGTCGGCGTCGACCTGCAGCAAAGCAGATAACCGAAAACACATTACCGTCCTGCCGGCCCCGCAGTCCGGCGGAACAACAGACCACTATGGGCAAAGACAAGCTCCGCAGGTTCCGCGAGAACCTGACTTTCGAATGTTTCGTGCAACCCGAATTCGACGAGGTGTTCCACCGCGACCACCCGCTGAAAGGGAACTGGAACCGTGACTTCTTCCGCAACGACAATCCCATCGTACTGGAACTGGGCTGCGGCAAGGGCGAATACACCGTCGCGCTGGCTCAGCGCGACCCGCAGCGCAACTACATCGGCATCGACATCAAGGGCGCACGCATGTGGCGCGGCGCGAAGACCGCCACGGACCGCAGGATGCACAACGTAGGCTTCCTGCGCACACGCATCGAGTTCATCGACGCGCTGTTCGCCGAAAACGAAGTGTCCGAAATCTGGATCACCTTCCCCGATCCGCAGCTCAAGACCCGGCGGGCCAAGAAACGTCTCACCTCGCCGCTCTACCTGGCTTGTTACGCCCGCCTGCTCCGGCCCGACGGGTGGATCAACCTCAAGACCGACTCCAAGCACCTCTACGCCTACACGGGCGAGGTCATCCGCCATTACGGGCTGACTTGCGAGGTCTCCGAACCCGACATCTACGGTTCGGGGTTCGCCGACGAGGTGCTTTCGGTCAAGACGGCTTATGAAACCCGCTTTCTCGAAATGGGACTTCCGATCACCTACACGCGCTTCGCGCTGGGCGGCCGGCACGAATTCCCGTGGTTCGACTGGGAGGAGGACGACAAGGAGGAGAAAGACAACGAGGCCGAACGGCAGCTACGATAGCCTCGCACCCAGCTCCGACCACCCCGACCAGGCCTCTCCACCTCTCTTATAAATATAGGTATCAATTATTTCGGGCTTATCTACTAAATTTTTAGATCGAAAATTTGTTTTACTAAAAATTTAGTAGTAATATTGTGTCGTAAACCCGAAACAACACGACCTATGAATACCAAGATTACGGAACTGACTCGCGGCGAGGAGGAGATCATGCAGATTCTCTGGCGTCTGGGCGACGCGGTGGTCAACGACATCATCGCCCGGACCGACGAACCCCACCCCAAGTACACCACCGTCGCCACGTTTCTCAAGATTCTGGAGAACAAGGGCTTCGTCAGCCATACGGCCGAGGGCAAGAGCCACCGCTATTTTCCGCTGATCGGCCGCGAGGAGTATGCCCGCGGCGTCATGTCGTCGATGCTTTCCAGCTATTTCGACGGCTCGCTGGCCCAACTGGTGTCGTTCTTCTCGCGCCATGAAAACATCTCCGCCCGGGAGATGGATGAAATTCTCGAAATCATGCGCAACGCCAAAAAATAACCGCCGTGAAAACCCTCGCCATCTACGCCCTCGACGTGCTGGCTTGCAGCGGCGTGCTGCTGGCGGCCTACGCCATCCTGCTCGAACGGCACGTGCGGTTCGGCTGGTGCAGGGCCTACCTGCTCGCATCGACCCTCCTGGCGGCGGTCATTCCGCTGCTGCGCATCCCCGTCTGGCCGGGCAAGGTGATCGAGGTCGCCCCGACGGTCGCACTGCCCGAGGCCGAATGGACCGCCGAGGTGGTCGAAGAGGCGGCTCCGGCCGTCACGCCCGAAGCGATATGCCTGGCGGTATACCTGATCGGGGTCGGGCTGGTCGCGGGCGTCATGCTGTGGCAGGTCGTGCGCATCCGCCGGCTGCGGCGCGGTGCGGCGATCACCCGCACGGAGCGTTTCACGCTCGTGCGCACCCCGCAGCGGATCGCGTCGTTCTCGTTCTTCCGCTCGATCTACCTCTGGGACCAGATCCCGGCCGGAGAGTTGCAGGCCATCGTAGCCCATGAGGCGAGCCACGTCGCCCACCGCCACTCCGCCGAGCGCGTGGCGATGGAATGCATGAAGGCCGCGCTGTGGTGGAACCCTTTCGTATGGCTCGCCGCACGGCGGCTCACCGAAGCCGAGGAGTTCGAAGCCGACAGCGACGTGCTGGCCGAAGGGTACGACATCGAACATTACATGAAAACCATATTCAGGCAGCTATTCGGTTATAGTCCGGAAATAGCCAACGGGCTGCGGGATTCCTTAACCAAAAAACGCTTTAAAATGATGACAACGAAAACTTCCGGCAGGCACTCCCTGCTGCGGCTGGCGGGAACGCTTCCCGCCGTGATAGGACTCCTGTGCGCTTTCTCGCTGACCACGCGCGCCGCCGAGGTCCGGATTGCAGAAACCGAAAAGGCCCCGGCCGACGAAACGGCGTCCCAGGACGCAACGAAGAAAAAAGTCTCCGTAACCGTCTTCCAGAACGGCCAGCCGCTTCCGGGCGCAATCGTACTGATCAGCAGATCGAACGTCGGAACCGTGACCGGCAAGGAGGGCACGGCGCAGATTTCAGCGGCTCCCGGCAATGAACTTGTCATCTCCTACGTCGGCTGCCAGACCCGGAAAGTCCGCGTCTCCGACAAATCCGGCGCAGAGAGTTTTGAAATCACCTTGGAGACCGAGAGCAACAAGCTCGACCCCGTCAGCGTAACCCCCGGCGACCAAAAAACGCCCGCGCCTCAAAGCGCCGCAGGAGCCGAAAAGGAGCGGAAAGCCAAACCGCTCTATATCGTCGACGGCGTCGAGCGGACGAGCATCGACGACATCGCCCCCAATACGATCGAACGGATCAGCGTCCTCAAAAATCAGTCCTCCACCGCAGTGTACGGTTCGCGGGGTAAAAACGGCGTGATCGTGATCACCACCAAAGGCGCAGCCAAACCGGCGGCTGACGAAGCCGTTTTCAACGAGAAACCCGGATCGGTCAAAATCGCCTCCGCGTCCACGGAAGACATGCCGTTTCTGATCGTCGAAAAGATGCCTTCGTTCCGCGGCGGCGACCTCAACGACTTCCGCGCGTGGGTGCAGGAGCACCTCCAATACCCCGCCGAGGCCGTGGAACGGAACATTCAGGGCCGCGTGGTCGTGACGTTCACCATCGAAAAGGAGGGTTCGGTAAGCAACATCCTGGTATTGCAATCGCCCGACAAACTGCTTGCCGACGAGGCCCGCCGCGTGATCGCCTCCTCGCCCGCCGGAGCATGGACGCCCGGCGAGCAGCGCGGAGAGAAGGTGCGCGTGAAATATACGCTGCCCGTCGATTTCCGCCTGCCCCAGACCGAAAGCGCAACCGTGCAGGGCGCTCCCGACGGTAACGAACCATTCCTGGTCACCGAGAAGATGCCTTCGTTCCGGAGCGGCGAGATCAAAGACTTCCGCAACTGGATACAGATGCACATCCAATACCCGGCCGAAGCGATGAAAAACAATATCCAGGGACGTGTCATCGTCTCGTTCATCGTCGAAAAGGACGGTTCGGTAAGCAATATCCTGGTATTGCAATCGCCCGACAAACTGCTTGCCGACGAGGCTCTCCGCGTGATCGCCTCCTCGCCCGCCGGAGCATGGACGCCCGGCGAACAGCGCGGTGAGAAGGTGCGCGTGAAATATACGCTGCCCGTCGATTTTTACCTCCAAGGCAGCGGGGACAAGCTCTCCGAACGGCCTGAAAAACCCCAAGGCAGTCTCGACGGAATCCTCGTCGTGGGCTACGGCGCAACCCAAAAATAACCCCCTTCTTACCATCAGCGACGGGCGGCGTCCACCCCAAGTTCAGCGGATGCCGCCCGTTTTTTGCCCTGCCCGCCGAAATCCGCCGCAAAAACACGGCATTCCGGGAACTTTTTACTACATTTACACGACTTTAACCGCTCGTAACATGGATGTAAAGATAGCCCCCGACTGGAAGGAACTCCTCGCCCCGGAGTTCGAAAAACCCTATTTCGCGCAGCTCACGGAGTTCGTACGGCAGGAATACGCCTCGCGGCGCATTTTCCCGCGCGGCAGCAACATCTTCCGCGCCTTCGACAAATGCCCGTTCGACCGCCTGAAAGTGGTCGTCATCGGCCAGGACCCCTATCACGGTCCCGGACAGGCCAACGGGCTTTGTTTCTCGGTCGCGGACGGAGTTCCCTTCCCGCCCTCGCTGCAAAACATCTTCAAGGAGGTCTCCGACGACACCGGCACGCCCATACCGTCTACGGGCAACCTCGACCGCTGGGCCGAACAGGGAGTGCTGCTTTTGAACGCCGTGCTCACGGTCCGCGCTCACGAAGCCGCATCGCACGCCGGCCGCGGCTGGGAGACCTTCACCGACGCCGTGGTGCGCGCCATCGCCCAGCGCAAAGAGGGCATCGTCTACATGCTCTGGGGCAGCTACGCCCAGAAGAAAGGCGCCATCGCCGACCCGCAGCGCAACCTGATCCTCAAAGCCGTGCACCCTTCGCCGCTGTCGGTCTACCGGGGATTCTTCGGCTGCCGCCACTTCTCGCGCGCCAACGAATACCTCCGCTCCGTGGGCAAGGAGCCGATCGTGTGGTAACAACATTTAACAGAATCACCCAATTAGACAACTCGCACTTCTGATCACAGTCATGCTGTTGGAGCCTGCTCCCCAGACCCACCGAACACACGGTTACGAAAACGCCACGATCCATTAAGACGCGTAGCCATTCCCTTTTTTTAAAATTCCGAAAAAATTTGGAATATAAAATTATCGCCCTATATTTGTAGTGTACTACTACACTAATACACAAAAACAATAACAGCCATGATTGCTTTTCAAAACGTTTCTTTCGGTTACAACCGTCGCCGGAAGGTTTTCGCAGATCTCTCGCTGACGTTCGGCGAAGGGCACATCCACGGCCTGCTGGGACGCAACGGCACTGGCAAAAGCACGCTGCTGCAACTTATCTGCGGACTGCTCGAACCCGATACAGGGCACATTGCCGTCGATGGATTCACCCCGCGGCAGCGGAGCGTGGATTTTCTGTCCAGGCTGATGCTGATCCCGGAAGAACTGAGCCTGCCGAATATTCCACTCCGCCGTTTTGCCTCACACACAGGTGTCTTCTACCCCGGTTATTCAGCAGAAATGTTCGAAAGTCATTGCGAAGCACTCGAAATCGATCCGTCACAAAATCCCCACGACATGTCCATGGGCCAGCGCAAAAAAAGCTACATCGCCTTCGCACTCGCCTGCAATCCACAGTTCCTGCTACTCGACGAACCGACCAATGGTCTGGACATCCCGTCGAAAACAATCCTACGCAGCCTGTTGGCGGCCTACGCCGACGAGAAACGCACCATCGTGATCTCGACCCATCAAGTCCGCGAAGTCGAGAACCTGATCGACAAAATCGTCATCCTCGACGAACAGGGCCTTGTGCTCGCCGCAACCACGGAAGAATTGTCGCACCGCCTCACGTTTGGGCCGTTGCCCGCAGACGCGAAAGCGATTTACAGCACCCCCTCGTTCTCGGGCGAAGAGGGCATCGCCCTCAATACGACCGGCCGGGAAAGCCGTCCGGACCTCGAACTGATCTTCGCAGCCACCACCCACGACCGCATGACCATTCCCTCGATTCTTCACACAAATCCCACCAATCATGAATAACTCCATCTCTTTTCGGCGCACTGTATTATATGCACGCAAACATTACGTTGAAAATGCCCGCTACTACGGCTACGGCCTGCTGGCAATTCTGATTCTGCTCTCTGTCTTCGCGTGGTTTTACGGATCATGGCGCAGTGATCCGGGGGAATTCCGCGTAACCGCCTGCTTCACGATGTTGGGATTCATGTATTACGTCACCCGCTTGAGCTGCCGTAACCTCTACAAGCGGCTGCCGATGGTACGCTCCTACACGCTGCCTGTCACGGCGGCGGAGAAATACCTCTTCATCTGGTTCAACACAACGGTTATCGCCACCCTGCTTTTCAGCCTCGTCTTGTGGCCTGTCACAGCCGCGGCAGACATCCCCGACGGCAACATCATCCGAATCATGATCTATCCTACATGGCTGACGATCTTCACGGTGCAGGCCGGGCTGCTGCTGGCCTGTTGCTGGGGCAAGGAATACCCGATGAAAATATTCCTGCTGCTCGCCGGAGCTTTCATCCTATTCTTCATCATCTACTACTGGGTACTGATGCCATCAGACGGATTATTCGTCCGCATTCCCTTTTCCGAATTCACTGTCAACATACACTCCGACACCGCAAGGCTCTCTTTTCCGCTCCGGAAGCAACTCCCGGAATACGGCGCCTACACGATGATCTTCGGATACTGGACTCTCGTAAGCTGGGTGACCGGATATTTCAAGCTCCGGGAAAAAACTCTCAAATAATCCGGCCATGCAATTCAACGACAACCAGCCGATCTGGCTCCAGATCTACGACCACGCCTGCCGCGCCATCGTCTCCGGCCGTTGGCCCGAGCGGGAGCGCATCCCCTCGATACGCGAACTCGCCGTGACACTACAAGTCAACCCCAACACGGTGATGCGGGCGTACGATAAACTCGGAAGCGACGGACTGATCCTTATCCGCCGCGGCATGGGATTCTTCGTCGCCGAAGGCTCGCAGGCTCGGACACTCGAAGCCCAGCGACACGAATTCATTCGGGTCGAACTGCACACCATGTTCGCCCGCATGGACGAACTGGGCATTGACATGAACGACCTGCAGACTCTCCACAACAACTATTTAAAACGGAAAAGTCATGAAAACAAGCAATAAAATCCTCTCGACGGCATTTGCTGCCTACCTGCTCTTTACCGCCGGCAACAGCGCGGCAATCCTGAAGGAGTACAAACGGGCCGAAGCATCGGGCAAAGCGCTCATTACACAACTGGAAAAGACTTCGATCCACGTTCTCTCGGTCGAAGGCGACAATTACATCCAAGCCAGTCGGGGACGAAAAAGTTCGCAAACGCTCGGTTTCTGGAGCCCATTCGATCCAGAGACCACGCCCCTACGCATTTGCGGCGATACGCTCTACATTTCGGGAACGTCGTACGGCTACGTCACACTACCCGACCTGAAAAGTTTCCTGCGCAACGGCAAGCCACAACCGATCAACGAAGATTAGACACCAAAAAACCGGTCGTGTATACAACACGACCGGTTTTCTAATCCCATAAACTTTATCCCAGATAGGATTTCAGGAGTTTCGACCGCGACGAATGCCGGAGGCGGCGAATCGCCTTCTCTTTGATCTGACGCACGCGCTCGCGCGTCAGGTCGAACTTCTCGCCGATCTCCTCGAGAGTCATCTCCGAGGTTCCGATGCCGAAGAAGTACTTGATGATGTCGCGCTCACGCTCCGTGAGGGTCTCCAGCGCACGGTCCACCTCGGTCGACAGCGACTCGTTGATCAGCCCGCGGTCGGCATTGGGCGAATCGGGATTCACCAGCACATCCAGCAGCGAGTTGTCCTCGCCGTCGGCGAACGGAGCGTCGACCGATACGTGGCGGCCGGCGACACGCAGCGTGTCGGTGACCTTCTCCTTCGGGAGTTCCAGTTCCGTAGCCAGCTCTTCGGGCGACGGCGTGCGCTCGTGCTCCTGCTCGAAGCGTGCGAACGCCTTGTTGATCTTGTTCAGCGAACCCACCTGGTTGAGCGGCAGACGCACGATGCGCGACTGCTCGGCCAAAGCCTGGAGAATCGACTGACGAATCCACCACACGGCATAGGAGATGAACTTGAAACCGCGGGTCTCGTCGAACTTCTCGGCGGCCTTGATCAGCCCGAGGTTGCCCTCGTTGATCAGGTCCGGGAGGCTCAATCCCTGATTCTGGTATTGTTTGGCGACGGACACCACGAAACGCAGGTTGGCTTTGGTGAGCTTCTCAAGCGCTTCCTGGTCTCCTTTTTTAATTCGCTGGGCGAGTTCCACCTCCTCCTCGACCGTGATAAGCTCCTCCTTGCCGATTTCCTGCAAGTACTTGTCCAGCGAGGCGCTTTCGCGGTTGGTGATGGACTTTGTAATCTTTAATTGACGCATATTTTTTTCTAACTATCCTAATAATACTGCAATCCATAAACCCGCCCGGGCTGCGATTTACTCCACCAGCGTGTAGCTTGCCGAACGGCCGTTGGGATAAACGCCGTCGATCGAACGGACCTTCTCCGTCATCCGCTGCATGTCGCCGAGCGAATAGACCGGGCGATCGTTGATGTGAGTGATCACAAATCCCTGTTTAACACGGGCGCGGGCCAGAATTCCGTCGGCCTTGATGCCGACCACCTGCACGCCGCCCTTGATGTCAAGTTCGCGGCACAGTTTGGCGCCCGCATCGGCGAACTTACCTCCGAGCGCATCGACAACATCGACGTCCTCCTTGGTAACCAATTCCGTTTTACCTGCTTTATTACGCAAAGTAACGTCAAATTGTTTCACCTTTCCGTCTCTTTTTACGGATAATTTAACCGTATCGTTGGGTCGGCGTTTGGCGATCTGCTCCTGAAGCGTCGAAGGCTCAACAATTTTCACGCCATCAATGTCCAGAATCACGTCTCCCTTGCGGATTCCGGCCTCCGAAGCGGCTCCGCCCTCGACAACTGCGGCCACGTAGGCGCCGCCCAGATCCTTGATGCCCAACTCTTTACCCTCCGTATCGAGGAAATCCTGATCCACGACGCGGAACTGTACGCCCAGCAGGGCGCGCTGCACGACGCCGAACTCCTTCAGATCGACCACCACCTTGCGGACGATCGACTCGGGAATGGCGAACGAATAGCCCACGTAGCTTCCCGTCTGCGACTTGATCAGCGTGTTGATGCCCACCAGCTCGCCGTGGGTGTTGACCAGCGCACCGCCCGAGTTGCCGGGGTTCACCGCCGCGTCGGTCTGGATGAACGACTCGATCCTGAAATCGTTGGGAATGGCTCCCAGCTGCCGCGCCTTGGCGCTCACGATGCCGGCCGTGATGGTCGACTGCAAGTCGAACGGCGAACCGATCGCCAGCACCCATTCGCCCAGACGCAGCGCATCGGACGATCCGAAAGCCAGCGCAGGCAGCCCCTTGGCCTCGACCTTCAGCAGCGCGAGGTCCGTCGCCGAATCCTTGCCGATGAGTTTGGCGTCGAACGAACGCCCGTCGTTGAGCTTCACCTTGAGTTTCGAAGCCCCGTCCACGACGTGGTTGTTCGTCACGATATAGCCGTCCTCCGAAATAATCACGCCCGAACCGCCGGCCCGCTGCTCGCGGTACTGCGGACCTCCGTCGCCGCGGCCGTAATCCTGCGGGATTCCGAAGAACTCCAGAAACGGATCGTAGCCCCGGCGCTGGGGCATCTCGACCTGCTGGATGGCCTCGATGTTCACGACGGCCTTCACCGCATTCTCGGCGGCGTAGGTGAGGTCGGGATACTGCTCGGCCTGGTAAGACGTAAACTGGGTTCCCAGCGCGGGCGTACGTTCCACCTCGCGCTCGATGTATGCGACGGAACCTCCGCGGTCCGCGGAAACCGTCCAAGCCGTAAGTCCGCCGGCTGCGGCCGACACGGCTACGAGTCCTAAAATCAAAAATGCCTTTTTCATAATGAATTAAATGTTTTGGTTCTATTAATCAGAGGCAACTTCATTACATAAGCTGTACGTTTAAATTTCAATTTCGAAGGACAAACGCACAATAACGTCCGGTTAGTATGTCCTTTTCGCACAAAAATCGGGACATCCTGCGCGGACGCCCCGATTTTTCAGCGTATCCGGACGCTAAAGGCCGAACTCCCGCTTGATCTGCTCCACGGCATCAAGTTTCTCCCAGCCGAAGAACTCGATTTCGCGCTCGGTCTCGACGCCGTTTTCCCAGACCTTCTCCACCTTCGTGTAAGGACGATTGCCGAAATGCCCGTAGGAGGCCGTCGCCTCGAAGATCGGGTTTTTCAGGCCGAAACGCTTCACGATGGCCGCGGGACGCAGGTCGAAGAGCTTCCCGATGCGGCGGGCGATCTCGCCGTCGGTCATGCCGGCCAACGCCGCGGGACGGGGTGAATTGTAGGTATCGACGTAGATCGACAGCGGCTGCGCGATGCCGATGGCGTAGCTCAACTCGACCAGAATCTGGTCGGCGACGCCCGCCGCCACGAGGTTCTTGGCGATGTGGCGCGCAGCATAGGCCGCCGAACGGTCCACTTTGGACGAGTCCTTGCCCGAAAAGGCGCCGCCGCCGTGCGCGCCGCGGCCGCCGTAGGTGTCGACGATGATCTTGCGGCCCGTAAGTCCCGTGTCTCCGTGAGGCCCTCCGATCACGAACTTGCCCGTGGGGTTCACGTGCAGGATGTAGTCGTCGCCGATCAGTGCGGCCAGCTGGTCGCCGGCGCGCTCCAGACGCGCCTTGACCCGCGGAATGAGAATCGTGCGCACGTCCTCGCGGATTTTGTCCTGCATCTGTTTTTCCGCCTCCTTCTCGCTGCGGCCCTCGCCCGGGAGGATGAACTCGTCGTGCTGCGTCGAGACGACGATCGTATGCACGCGCAGCGGCTTGTTCGTCGTCTCGTCGTACTCGATCGTGACCTGCGACTTCGAGTCGGGACGCAGATAGGTCATCACCTCGTCTTCGCGGCGGATGACGGCCAGCTCCTTGAGGATCACGTGCGACAGGATCAGCGTCGCGGGCATCATCTCGCGGGTCTCGTTGCAGGCGTAGCCGAACATGATGCCCTGGTCGCCGGCGCCCTGCTCCTCCTCGGCTTCGCGCACGACGCCCTGGTTGATGTCCGACGACTGTTCGTGAATGGCCGACAGAATGCCGCACGAGTTGCCGTCGAACTGATAGTCGCTCCGGGTGTAGCCGATGCGGTTGATCACGCGGCGCGCCACGCCCTGCACGTCGACATACGCCTCCGAGCGCACTTCACCCGCCACGACCACGAGTCCCGTGGTGCAAAGGGTTTCGCAGGCGACTTTCGAGTTGGCGTCGCGGCGCAGGAATTCGTCGAGGATTGCGTCGGAAATCTGATCCGAAACCTTGTCAGGATGTCCTTCGGACACCGATTCCGATGTAAATAAAAAGCCCATTTTCATACATTTTTAATGGTTAAACGTATAAAATGGGAAAAATTGGCTGTTGAAAATAAAAAATGTGCTGTTTTAGCGATTTTTTATTGTGGTTTGCAATCAGTCAAATCTTTCCACATTTCCCCGCTTGACAGACGGGACTGCAAAGATAGGCATAATTTCGGAATCTGCAAAACAAAAGCCACCGCGTCGGGCGGTGGCTCCTGCACATTTTATATATAGGTCACTTCGGCGGCAACTCGAAAATCGTTGCCGCCGAACCCGGACGGTCTCCGCTATTTCCCGAGCATCTTCTTCACTTCGGCGGCAACGGTTGCCCCGTTGTAGCCGAACTTCTCGTCGAGCACCTTGTAGGGAGCCGACCAGCCGAAATGGTCGAGACCGTGGATCACGCCGTTCTCGCCCACCAGTCCCCGGAGATTGACCGGAAGACCCGAAGTCATGCCGTAGCGCGCAACGCCCGCAGGCAGCACGCTCTCCTGGTACGAACGGGGCTGGTCGCGGAACAGTCCCTCGCTCGGGACGTTCACCACGCGGACCGGAATGCCCTCGGCGGCCAGCAGTTCGGCGCCTTCGACCAGCGTTGCGACCTCCGAACCCGTGGCGATCAGCACCGCGGCGGGTTTGGCGGCATCCATCACCACATAACCGCCCTTGGCGACCTGCGCAGCCTCCTCGCGGCGGATGGCGCCCAGCGTCGGCAGGGTCTTGATGTTCTGGCGCGACAGCACGAGCGCCACGGGGCGGTGCTCCTCGACGGCCAGTTTCCACGCCATGACGGTCTCATCGCCGTCGGCCGGACGCAGCACGAGCATCGAACGCTCGTCGTGGTGGTTGCGCAGGTGCTCCATCAGGCGGATCTGCGCCTCGTGCTCCACGGGCTGGTGCGTCGGGCCGTCCTCGCCCACGCGGAACGAGTCGTGCGTCCAGACGTAGACCACATGCAGGCGCATCAGCGCCGAGAGGCGCACGGCGGGCTTCATATAATCGGAGAAGACGAAGAACGTGCCGCAGACGGGGATCACGCCGCCGTGCAGCGCCATGCCGTTCGCAACGCAGGCCATCGTCAGCTCCGAGACGCCCGCCTGGAAGAATTTCCCACTGAAATCGCCCTTCGTGAACGCCTTGGTCTTCTTCAGGTAACCGTCGGTCTTGTCCGAATTCGACAGGTCGGCCGAAGCCACGATCATGTTGTCGATCTTCTCGGCGAAGACGCCCAGCACCGTCGCCGATGCGGCGCGCGTAGCCACGTCGGCCTTCATCTCGATGGACTTGTAGTCGATTTCGGGAAGTTTGCCCGAAAGGAAATCGTCGAGTTTGCGCGCCAGCTCCTTATGCTCCGCGCGCCACGACTTCTCGACGGCGGCCTGCTTCGCGGCCCACTCCTTCAACGCCTCGCGACGTTCGGCGAAGACCTCGCGGCTCTCCTCGAAGACGGCGAACGGATTCTCCGCATCGCCGCCCAGGTTCTTCACCGTAGCGGCGAAATCGGCCCCGGCGGCCGTCAGCGGCTGGCCGTGGGTCGAGACTTTGTTTTCGAAACTCTCTCCGGCGGGGCCTTTGGCGCCCTTGCCCATGACGGTATGGCCGATGATGAGCGTCGGACGCTCGGTCTCGCTCTCGGCGGCGACCAGCGCCTCGCGGATCTCATTGATGTTATGCCCGTCGATCGACAACACGTTCCAGCCCCATGCCTCGTACTTCATGGCCACGTTCTCGGTCATCACCTCGTCGACCTTGGTCGAGAGCTGAATGTTGTTCGAGTCGTAGTACATCACGAAGTTCGACAGGCCCAGATGGCCGGCGATACGGCCCACGCCCTGCGAAATCTCCTCCTCGACGGCGCCGTCCGAAATATAGGCATAGGTCTTGTGCGCCATCCACTCGCCGAAACGGGCGGCCATGAAACGTTCCGCAATGGCGGCTCCCAGCGCCATGGCGTGGCCCTGTCCCAACGGTCCCGACGTATTCTCCACGCCGCGCATCACGTCCACCTCCGGGTGCCCCGGCGTCACGCTGCCCCACTGGCGCAGCGATTGCAGATCTTCGGTCGAATAGTGCCCGGCCAGCGCGAGCGTCGAATAGAGCATCGGCGACATGTGGCCCGGATCGAGGAAGAAACGGTCGCGGTAGGGATACGCCATATTATCGGGGTCGTAACGCAGGAACTCGGTGAAGAGCACCGTGATGAAATCCGCGCCGCCCATGGCGCCGCCGGGATGCCCCGACTTGGCCTTCTCGACCATCGCGGCCGAAAGGATGCGGATATTATCGGCAACGCGCGTAAGTTTTGAATTCGTTGTAGACATGGAGTTAGTATTTTATGCGTTTTAGCTGTTTATTTCCGACAAAGATAGCCAAAAAGAAATTAGCCGACTTGTTTAAGTTCCAAAATATTTGCCTTTTCTATCTTTTTCTTTGCATAAGGCAAAGTAACGGTGAACTTTCGGGCATCGGTCGAGGGGATGTCGAACATCGTGTCCATCATAATCGCCTCGCAGATCGAGCGCAGGCCGCGCGCGCCGAGCTTGAACTCGACGGCCTTGTCGACGATGTAGTCCAGCGCGTCGTCGTCGAAGGCGAGTTTCACGCCGTCGAGTTCGAACAGACGCTTGTACTGCTTGACGATGGCGTTCTTCGGCTCGGTGAGGATCGAACGCAGGGCCGCGCGCTCCAGCGGCTGCATGTAGGTCAGCACCGGGAGACGTCCCACCAGTTCGGGAATCAGTCCGAACGACTTGAGGTCCTGCGGCGTGACGTACTGCATCAGGTTCGAGCGGTCGATGGGATCTGCGTTCAGCCGCCCGTAACCCATCGCGCGGGTGTTCAGCCGCTGGGCGATCTTCTTCTCGATGCCGTCGAACGCACCGCCGCAGATGAAGAGGATGTTCGAGGTATCGATGTTGATGACCTCTTGCTGCGGGTGCTTTCTGCCGCCCTTTGGCGGGACGCCGGCAATGGTGCCCTCTAGAATTTTGAGCAGTGCCTGCTGCACGCCCTCGCCGCTGACGTCACGCGTGATGGACGGGTTTTCGGACTTTCTGGAGATCTTATCGATCTCATCGACATAGATGATGCCGTGCTCGGCACGCTCAATGTCGTAATCTGCTGCCTGAATGAGACGCAGCAGGATGTTTTCGACGTCTTCGCCGACATAGCCGGCTTCCGTCAGAGTCGTTGCGTCCGCAATGGCGAACGGAACGTCCAAAAGCTTTGCAAGCGTCTGCGCAAGATAGGTCTTGCCGACGCCGGTGGGACCAAGCAGCAGCACGTTGCTCTTTGCAATCTCCACGCCGCCGTCTTCACCACTGAAGAAAATGCGCTTATAGTGGTTATAGACCGCCACCGCGAGCGTCATTTTGGCTTCATCCTGCCCGATGACGTATTCATCGAGCTGCTTTTTGATCTCCTGCGGCTTCGGCAGCACCATTTCGGCGCGCGGCTTGTTTTTCGGCTGCGGGCGGCCGCGGTGGAGAGAATCTTCATCCGCGATGATGTCCATGCAGAGCTCTACGCATTCGTCACAGATATACACGCCGTTGCCGGAGATCAGGCGCTTTGCCTGCGACTGCGGCTTCCCGCAGAAGGAGCAGCGTACTTCGTTATCATTTCCGAAATTATTCGGCATGAAAACACGCCCTTTCGTTATTTCGATTTCGTTGCGATGACCTTATCAATAAGGCCGTACTCCATGGCCTGCTGTGCGGTCATGAAGTTATCGCGCTCCGTATCCTTGCAGATGACTTCGTACGGCTGACCCGTACGCTCTGCGAGGATGGTGTTGAGGCTCTTCTTCTTCTGAAGAATACGTTCTGCCTGAATCTGGATATCCGTAGCCTGACCCTGCGCACCGCCGGACGGCTGATGGATCATAATCTCGGCGTTCGGCAGCGCATAGCGCTTGCCCTTTGCGCCGGCAGCCAGCAGGAACGCACCCATGGAAGCTGCCATGCCCATGCAGATGGTGGAAACATCGCACTTGATATACTGCATGGTGTCGTGGATGGCCATGCCGGCGCTGATGGAGCCGCCGGGGCTGTTGATATACAGGCTGATGTCCTTATCCGGGTCCT
>ERZ772812.1434-NODE-1434-length-17373-cov-7.392366_pt1 | contig 17373 bp, 18 predicted proteins | sample MGYA00511343_ERZ772812 | MGnify/ENA primary metagenome ERZ772812 (study PRJEB29015, sample SAMEA2737706) | human gut metagenome | biome: human gut; feature: human-associated habitat; material: faeces | place: China | collected 2012 ...
GTTTGGGCAATGAAGTAAGAGCACTTCTTAGAGTTAATCTAAGAGGTGCTTTTTTCGTCCTGGGAAAGTCACATCCCAGCGATCAGCTTCTGTAAAACAGTAAATCTAATTTTGGAGGAAAACATCATGGGTAAAAGTTATAAACCAATTACAAGTATGAAAGAAGTACCAGAGCAGCTTAGAAAATTACGCCGACAGTATCTACGCTATCAACAGGCAGAAATCATTTACAGTATTTCCCATAAGAAACTTTTGGAGCTTACCAGTGATGCAGGTGCAATTTATAGAATAGATGGAACGGTACTGATTAACAAGGATATTTTTGATATTTATCTGGAACGATTCCATGAACCGGCGACAGGAAAAGACAGGGAGGAAATGATGGATGAGCGGTAATGTATGGATGTTTTCAGATGAGATTGATGATGAAGATCTGGAATTTATGAGCCATGCCTATGTGACCTACAATATGGCGTGTGAATATTACAGGCTGGGAATCAAACCCGTTGTCCGTATGGCACATGAAGCCGGGGCAGTCTATAAGATTGGGAAAAAAGTATTGATTCGTAGAAGTATATTTGAAGCGTATCTGCGAGAACAGAGGAAGATTTGATAGAGGAGAAGAACATGAGTGAACAGAGAAAAATAATACACGATGATAACAATGGACTAGATTATGTGCTGGTAGGAGATTATTACATACCGATGTTAGCCTTGCCGGAGGAAACTAGACCGATTGGTTACTGGGGAATGCTTCGGAAAGAATATCTGAAAAATCATAAATCGGGAATGTATTCTTATCTTCTGTTGACCGGAAAACTGGACAGTTATCTGGCAGACCTTAATGAACAGTTGCAGAAACAGTATGAGCTGGTTGAAGCACAAATGAGAAGTGCTGAAGGCGTGACAGAGAAATTAAAAGCACAGAATCCTATAGAGTGGGTGCGACAGTGTAATAATATCAGGAATCGTGTGCGGGAAATTGTGTTGAGTGAATTGGTATATGTATAGGAGGAGCGTATGAGATACAGGATTGAATATGTAGATGGAAGATGCTGCAATTTCGCAAACAGCAGAAAAGATTTACTGGATTGGTTGAAACTGTTGAAAGATGAACAGATTGTTGATATTCGTAAAATATATAAAAGTGGTGTTACCGATTCAGTTCTGGATAGTTACCGGAGTTATCTGAAACAGTGAGATAACATGGAAAGGGCAGGTATAAATCTATGAAATTGACAAAGGAGATTGAAGAATTTATCAGTCTAACAATAACAGAGCACATGGGGAAAGAGTATGCAGACTGGAAAATGAAACAGCAATCTGTGACAGAGCCAGATAAAGTTGAAGAAGAATATGAAAAGGTAATTGCTTCATTATCACCAGAACAGAAAGAGGCAATTACAAAATACTGTGATGCCATATTCAGTAGTGGAGCAGATACAGAAGAATTTTTTTATCGTCTGGGGCTGAAAGATGGATTGAAATTAAAGAAAGTAATAAAAAGTATATTGAAATCTCTTTCGTAAGTAAGAAAGTAAATTGAAGAAGCATTGGCTGCAATAGTGGTTGATGCTTCTTTTTTGATTTTTTCAAAATCATCTGACATTCTCTGCTTTCCCATGTGTGATTAGTAGGAAAATAAATTTTTCTGCGAAAGTACCGTCCAAACGCTCTCTGAAACTTGCAATTAGTGAGGAAATATTTCACTTATGCGAAAAAACTTGCAAAAGAGGGTTGGTAAATACTGTTTCCAACGCTTTATAGGTAGAGGAACAATTATTTTTCAAAAATTCTTCAAAATCATGTCCGTTTTTGTTCGTCCCAGTACAGAGTATGTGAAGGGACTAATGAAATTAAAAGAAAAAATGATAAAAATGCAAAAAAATATCACGATTCTTTTGCATTATGTCAAGTCATTTGACTTTAGTAATTAGAGGACGTTTTGGAATGTTCCTTCGCTGAACCTTGACAATTGATAAGTGCATCCTGGAAGCTTACCAGGAGTTCTGCCATGACCTTTCTTTTTCTGGAAGCAAGCGGAATCATAATGACACTCCCGATGATGGGCGGCTGACCGGAGCCTTATGGTCAGTGTCCTGCTGATGCAGGCAGAGGCAGTCTGAGACGGCTGCAGGTGACAGGGAAACGCACACCAGACCGCTGATGAAAAATGAAACTGATAACAATGTTTACAGGGTGAAATGCCCGGAAAGGATGGTAACGATTATGAATAAAGTGATTTTAATGGGAAGACTGACAAAGAACCCGGAGATTAAATATGCCGGGAAAGATAATGATATGGCAGTAGCAAGATATACACTTGCGGTAAACAGAAGGTATAAACGTGACGGTGAGCAGGAAGCAGATTTCATTTCTTGTGTCACATTCGGAAAGAGTGCAGAATTTGCACAGAAATATCTTCATAAGGGAATGAGGATTGTAATTGGCGGTCGTATCAGTACTGGCAGTTATAAGGACAAAGACGGGAAGACAATTTATACCACAGATGTGGTTGTGGAAGAACATGAATTTGCTCAGAACAAGGACAGCGGTGCCGAAGCGAATTTGTCAGGAACAGAGAAAACAGATGAAGACGGATTCATAGAAGTACCAGATGGTGAGCTCCCATTTGACTAATCCGAAATAAATGGTTGGAGAGGTTGTCTTGTGTTAGAACAGCCTCTCCAACCATTTGGTAGAAGATATCAAAAATTACAGGTATTTAACCTAACGAAATCGTGATATAATCAAAATATGTTTATATGAAAAATATGGAGGCGCTTATGGGCGTAAGTTATAACAGATTATGGAAAATGCTCATAGATAAAAATATGAAGCGGATAGAGATGCAGTACCTTACCGGGATTAGTGGTAATATTCTTGCCCGAATGGGAAAAAATCAGTATGTCTCAATGGAAACGATTGAGAAAATCTGCAAGAAACTGGACTGCACCGTTGATGAGATGATGGAATTTACAGATGAAAAGTAACAGGAGGGTGCCACAATGACAGATGCACAACAAAGAGCAGCAGCGAAAGCATTTGCAAAAAACTGGAAAGACCGTGGATATGAAAAGGGAGACAGCCAGATTTTCTGGGTGGAGCTTCTGACAATGGTATTTGGTGTAACTGAAATATCACAGTTTATTTCCTTTGAGGATCAGGTACATCTTGATCACACCAGTTTTATTGACGGGTATATTGAGAAAACTCATGTAATGATTGAACAGAAAAGTATCAACAAGAGCCTGACGGCTGCTATCCGGCAGTCTGATGGCTCTATGCTGACACCCTTTGAACAGGCAAAAAGATATTCTTCTGAACTGCCATATTCAAAAAGACCAAGATGGATTGTAACTAGCAATTTTCAGTCATTTTATATTTATGACATGGAAAAGCCGGGCGGTGATCCGGAGATTATCCAGTTGGAGAATCTGGAAAAAGAATATTATCGGTTACAGTTCCTTGTGGACGAGGGAAACACAAATCTTCAGAGAGAAATGGAAGTTTCCATTGCCGCAGGTGAAATTGTAGGGTTGCTGTATGATGCACTGGCAAAACAATATGCCGATCCAACAACAGAGCGTGCAATGAAAAGTCTGAATATCCTTTGTGTCAGAATGGTATTCTGCCTGTATGCAGAGGATGCCGGCATTTTCGGACAGCATGGTATGTTCCATGATTATCTGGAAGAATTTGATGCAAGAAAAATGAGAAAAGCAATGATCGAACTTTTCCAGATTCTTGATACAAAGCCGGAGGACAGAGATCCTTATCTGAAAGATGATAACCCGCAGCTTGCAGCTTTTCCGTATGTGAATGGTGGACTTTTTGCAAATGAAGATATTGAGATTCCACCGTTTACAGATGAAATCAGGAATTTATTGTTAGAGAAAGCATCAGCAGATTTTGACTGGTCAGAAATCAGTCCGACTATATTTGGCGCTGTATTTGAAAGTACGTTGAATCCTGAGACAAGACGCTCTGGCGGTATGCACTACACCAGCATTGAAAATATTCATAAAGTCATTGATCCACTGTTTCTGGATGATTTGAAAAATGAACTGAAAGAAATTCAGCAGATAACGGTTCAGAGAACAAAAGATAAAAAGCTGAGAGACTTCCAGACAAAGTTATCAAATCTCCGGTGGCTTGATCCGGCATCGGGAAGTGGAAATTTCCTTACAGAGACATATATCAGTATCCGGCGATTGGAGAATGAAGTCATAAAAGAATTGCAGAGAGGACAGATTACTTTTGGTTTTGATGAGTCTTCTCCAATCCATGTTTCTATTGACCAGTTTTATGGAATCGAGATAAATGATTTTGCTGTCACAGTTGCAAAGACAGCACTGTGGATCGCAGAATCACAGATGATGAAAGAGACAGAAGATATCGTTCATATGAATTTGGATTTTCTGCCGTTGACGACAAATGCGTTTATTGTGGAAGGAAATTCTTTGCAAATTGACTGGGAGAGTGTTGTACCAAAATATCAGGTTTCCTATATTATGGGAAATCCTCCGTTTGTGGGTGCTAGAGTAATGAGTTCTGAACAGAAAGATGATGTGAAAGAAATTTTTCAGGGCTGGAAAAATGTTGGAAATATGGATTACGTTTGCTGCTGGTATAAGAAATGTGCAGATTTTATGAAGAATACATCAATACGAGCCGCATTGGTTTCGACAAATTCTGTTTCCCAAGGAGAAAGCGTTGCTAATTTGTGGAAACCACTATTGGAAAATGACGTGCATATTGATTTTGCATATCGAACATTTCAGTGGGATAGTGAAGCAAAGATAAAGGCCCATGTGCATTGTGTGATCATTGGATTTAGTATTGCACCTTATAATAAACCAAAGAAAATATTTATAGATGAAAGATATCAAATTGCAAAAAACATCAATGGTTATCTTTTGGATGCAGTGAATGTATATGTTGAGAGTAGAAACAAGCCTATCTGCAATATTCCAGAAATTGGAATTGGAAATAAGCCAATTGATGGTGGGTATTATCTTTTTGAAAAGGAGGAAATGGAAGAGTTCATAAAAAAAGAACCTGAAGCAAAAAAATATTTTCGCCCGTGGTATGGATCAAAAGAATTTATTAATAGGTCACCGAGATATTGTCTTTGGCTAGGTGAGTGTAGTCCTGCTGAATTAAGAAAACTTCCCTTGTGTATGGAAAGAGTAAGAGAAGTAAAAGAATATCGTCTGCAAAGTACAAGTGCTGGAACTGTAAAATTAGCTGAAAGACCAACAAGGTTTCATGTGGAAAATATGCCAAAAGGACAGTATATAGTTATTCCTGAAGTTTCATCTCAGAGAAGACGATATGTTCCGATGGGATTTTTTACACCTAATATTTTTTGTAGTAATCTTGTGAAAATTATTCCAGATGCAACACTCTATCATTTTGGAGTGCTCACATCTAATGTACATATGGCGTGGATGCGTGTTGTCTGTGGTCGATTAAAAAGTGATTATCGTTATTCTAAAGACATTGTTTACAATAATTTCCCATGGCCTGAGCCGAGCACTCAACAACGGCAAAAAATTGAACAGACTGCACAGGCAATTCTTGATGCCAGAGCATTATATCCGGACAGCAGTCTAGCAGATCTTTATGATGAATTGACTATGCCGTCGGAACTGCGAAAGGCACATCGCCAGAATGATATGGCAGTCATGCAGGCATACGGATTCACAAAAGGCAGTGAAGCCTATAAAAGCGAAGCAGCCTGTGTTGTGGGACTGATGCAAAGATATCAGAAATTGTGCGAGGAACAGAAATAGTAAGGAGCAGAAAAGTTGAAAAATAATAACATTGAGAAAACAGAGTTTCTAAAAATAGTATATTTTGATGAAGCTGCTGCACAGGATTATGTTGATGTTACCAATGGAGGACGGCTTGATTGGTCAACACAGGAAAATAAAGAAAAAATAGCTAAAATAGTTGCTGAAATTGAAGCTCAGGCCAAAAGTGGCTTTAATATTTTGAATTATATTAAAGCAACATTTCAGGGAAAGGTTGATGCCAGTGCTTCCGCTGAGCTGACTAGCGCTTTTGACAAAACAATAAAAAATACGTTGCTTACAGATTATATACAGGCAGCATCTAAAGATAAACATGTAAAAAAATTCGAGAATAGTGGTGTTTATGCTCCAGAAAATTCTGTGACATTATATAAAATGCTCAGTTCATATTTGACAATTGTGCCTAAAGAAGAAATGCCAATAGATATGGAAAAATTAAATGAGGCAATATTAGGTGAACGGGGTTATTATGATATGCTTTTAAAGACAGAGAAAGAGCGGAAAAGCGTATTGAGATTTAACCTTCAAGCATTTAAAAACAATTATAACCTTGTCGATTTGAGCAAAATGAAGCTGACATATTTCGGAATAAAGGTTGGAACTTGTGGCGAAAATCATTTATCAATTGATAAAGAATTTGATTTTCAACCAGCAGAAGACAAGACTACAGCAGAAGAAATTGTTGAGGGAGAAAAGTCTGCTGCTGAAGAAGAAAAAGAATTAGATGTTTATGATATAGTATTGGCAGGTGTGGTACGTGAAGAAGATTGATATTTTTGTAGGATCTGATTCTGCTTTTGAAAAAATTGTTCCGAAAAGTGCAAGAAATCTTAGTGAAATGGCAGCGAAACTTGATGATGGTAATAAAAAAATGGATGTGTTTGTTAACATTCCAGGGCAGCCAGAACCAAAGCCTAAGAAAAAGAAGAAACCGAGAGTGCAAGATTTTGTTATTCATGCAGATGAGTACTGTAGTGTTCAGGAACATGTAATTATAAACTTTATAAATTTTATTTTCCAAATGTCCATAACAAATATGTACATTCAAAATCCACCGAAAAATATTCGAGAGCAGATATATCGAACATTTGATAAAAGTATTATTCATGAAACGCAACAGCCATATTTGGAAGTTTCAAAGGAAATGATACAAACATTTAACAGCCAATATAGTGAAAGAGTAATTGGTCAGGAAAGAGCAAAAAAGAAATTGCTTCAGGCAATATATCCTTTAGTAGATGGTAAGCAGAGCAAGCCTGTTGTAATATTATTATATGGAGATTCGGGACTTGGAAAGACGGAATCCGCGCAATATATGGCAGAATTGATGGGTGGGAAATTATTAAGAAAACAGTTCTCCATGTATCAGAATAATGAGTCAGCCAATTACATTTTTGGTGGAAGATATAACGAGAAAAGCTTTGCACAAGATCTTTTGGCTAGAGAAACAAATGTATTGCTGTTTGATGAGTTTGATAAAGCTTTAGCTGTATTTCATAGTGCATTTTATCAATTATTTGATGAGGGGATTTATGAAGATCATAATTACAAAGTGGTAGTAAATAAGGCGATTATTGTGTGTACTTCAAATTACAAAACAATTGATGAGATAAAAGAACATCTGGGGTTGCCTATATATAACCGTTTTGACTCAATTATTAAATTTGCTGATTTGCCAGATATGGCAAAAGAAAAAATTGCGGAGAGGGAAATAGAAAGGTTAAAGAAAGATTATGATATCGAAGACAGAGAGCTGTTCGACAAAATAAAGAAAGGTGCGGTTACTCAAGCAAATGCAAGAGAAATAAAACATTTGATTAAAGACACTTTTTCACTTGTAGCCCTCAAAAAAATATGTGGTGAAACGGAAATATAATTCTCTTAGCGAAGCTAAGAGCGCACTTCTATACAGGTGATTGCATCTACCTGTATCGTGCGACCTGCGGTGCTGTTCCCGGATTTGAAAAATCCCAATCCATGGATATAGCAAAATCATAGATTTCGGACAAGGGGAAAGCCTTTTGCGGCGGCATGCATATTCTTAGTTTTATATTAATCAAATGAGTTAGAAACAGATGATATCGACAGAGAAGGTAGAATATGGTATTTGAATGGAAATGTAAAATTTAAAGGGGGATTTTAAATGTTAAGAGATATTGCAGGCATAAGATTATGTGGTGCTAATTTTGATGAAGTAACGAATATATTGTTATTAGATCCTCATGAGGGAAATAAGGTTAAGCCAGTTAAAGGGACTTTGCTTTATGGGAGAAATGGTGCAGGAAAGAGTACATTGGCTAAAGCGGTACGAAAGGCAAAGGGTGAGAGTCAGGATACAATTAGTCAAGCTGAATTTTTAAGCATTAACAATTTGCCAATTGAATTAACAGAAGAAGAAAAGTCGCATGTTTTTGTATTTGATGAAGAATATATAGATAAGAATGTAAAATTCCATGAGTCAGGATTAGATACAATTATTATGCTAGGACACCAAGTTGAGATTGCAGAGCAGCTTCAGGAGGCTCAAAAAAATTTAGAGAAAGCTAAGGGGGAATTTGACATCCAAGAAAAAACAATAATAGAGAATGAAAAAATTGAATGTAAGAATTCGCCAAAGTATCATATAAAAAAGATGAGATTAGCATTACAAGGAGATGATTGCTGGGCTGGAAGAGATAAGTTAATAAAAAACAATCGTCAGAATACAGGGGTTCGAGATGATACATATAAGCAGTTTATTACCCTTACTACGACAAAAACCAGAGATCAATTAATTATAGAGTTCAATGAAACATTAAAAGTATTGCGTATAGCGCAGCAAGGGGATGCAGCAATATCAACAAAAGTACCTATATTTAATAAAAAATATGACGAGACAAATATCTTAAAACTTTTAAGAACAAAAATTGAGAGACCGGAATTGTCAGAAAGAGAATGTTATTTACTTGAACTAGCACAAACAGGGAGAAGTAGTCAGCTAAATGATATGATTGATATTTTTTCAAATACTGAAACGTATATATGCCCTACATGTCTGCAACCGGTATCGGAGAAGTATAAACAGGATTTAGTGCAAAGCGTTCAGAAAGTACTAAGTAAAACGGTTGAAGAACACTTAGCAGAACTGCGTACAGTTATGGCAGAAGAAATAGAAATTGATTTTTCACCATTTTCAAAATTGGAAATGTCTACGAACTCATGTTTAGAAATATTAGCACAAATAAATATGGGGATTAGGAATAATAATTTGCTGATTCAAAGTAAGATTGATAATCCGTATTCTATATGTAATGGGGAGATTATATCAGTTTCGAATTTATTGACACAACTGAATAAAGCACTTGAAAATTTAGAAAATGAGCGATTGGAATATAACAAGAAAATTACTGATACAAAACCGATAATAAAGCGTCTAACTGAAATCAATAATCTTATTGCATATCTAGATATTAGAGAATTATATATCCAATATCTAGCATGTAAAGCACAATTGAAAAAAGAACATGAGAAGTTAGAGGAAAGACGAGCTACATGCACTAATTTGACAAAGCTTGTGGATGAATTAGAAGCGAAACAAAAAAATGTTAGGGTGGCTCTTTCGATTATTAATAGGAATTTAAGTTATATTTTTTTCTCAAACGATAGATTCAAAATTGATTATCGTAACAATAATTATGTATTGCTTTCTAATGGGAAACCTGTACAGCCCTCTAAAATATCGCAGGGAGAAAGAAACATAATAGGACTGTGTTATTTTTTTGCAAGCATTTTAGAAAATCAGGAAGAAACAACTGCTTATACAAAAGAATATTTGCTGTTAATTGATGATCCTGTGTCAAGCTTTGATATGGAGAATAAGACTGGGATAATGTCTTTCCTAAGATATCAACTAGGAAAATTTTTGCTTGGAAATGAATATACAAAATCAATTATTATGACACATGACTTGCTTACATATTATGATTCTGAAAAAATGTTTGGAGAGTTGATTGAAGCAAGTAAAGTGAAATACGGTGGAGATAAGCCTGTTTATAAACGATATGAATTGAAAAATAAAATATTAATTCCATTTCCGCATAATGGGCGTCAAGAATATACAGAATTAATGAAAATTGTGTATAGATTTGCTTTGGGGGATGCTGATGAATATGAATTGGTAATAGGCAATATTATGAGACAAGTATTGGAAGCATTTTCTACATTTCAATACAAAAAAGGTATTGAGGAGGTTTCTACAGATCGAAGTATATTAGCAATACTACCAGAAAAAGAATATCAAAGTTACTTTGAAAATTTAATGTATAGATTGATATTGAATAATGGAAGCCATAGACTTGATCAAACCAGATCAATGTCAGATATGAATTTTTTTACAGTAATATCTGATTCGGAAAAGAAAAGGACAGCAAAAGAAATACTCTGTTTTATTTATCTCTTGAATGAGAAACACGTGTTAGCACATTTGGATGGATGTTCTAATGTGCAATCCAATTTGTCAAAGTGGTGTAATGATGTAAAAAATAAAGTGGGGGCTTAAGATACAATATTTATTTTCTTAAAAAAATACAAACTTATAGTGTTTCAAAATTTAATATTAAAAAATGAGATAAACATTTCGTTGGTTTAGAAATATATCTCAGTTTTACATCAAGAATCGGTGCCAGTAATTGTACCGGTTCTTTTTATTTACAGAAAAGTAGGAGGTTGAAAAATTGAGCAGAGCAAAAAATCCCAAATATGAATCTATGTCACTGGAAGAACTGAAAGCCAACATGGAAAAAAGTAAAAAGGAACTGGAATATGCGATCCACAATAAAAATATTCTGGAGCAGAGAAAGAAGTTAGTGGAACGGAAGGAACGTTCCCACAGATTGATTGTTAAAGGGGCAGAGTTTGAAAAAGCATTTCCATTATCAAGAGATCTGGAACAGGAAGAAGTTCAGGACGTTATGGAGCAGTTACAGAACAGTAGTTACAACAAAAGTATTGTGCGACAGGTTCATATAGCAGCCTTACACAAAGAACAACAGCAAATTGCAGAAGCAGTTGAAAAAGCAGAAAGAGGAGATGACGGCTAATGGCACTGTATCATTTTTCAGTAAAGCAAGTTTCCAGAGGAAAAGGTCAGACAGTGGTTAATTCCGCAGCTTATATTTCGGGGCAAAAGTTTTATAACGATTACTATGGACAGACGCATGATTATACAAAAAAGTCGGGAGTGGTTTTCACAGAAATCCTGACACCGGAATATGTGCCGGAACGTTTGTCTGACCGGGAAACACTTTGGAATGAGGTAGAGCAGATAGAGAAAAGTAAACGGGCACAGTTAGCTTATTCTTTTGATATTGCTTTACAAAATGAACTGACATTGGATGAAAATATAGAATTGGCGAGAGAGTTTTGCTGGGAGCAGTTCGTAGCTCGTGGCATGATTGTAGATCTGGCAGTTCATGAGGGAAAATCAAAGAACGAAGATGAACCAGACAATCCACATTTTCATGTACTTGCTCCAATCCGTCCTTTTACAGAAGAAGGAAGCTGGGGAAACAAGCAGAAACGGGAATATGTTTTGGATGAAGACGGAAATCGGATTAAAGATGCCAAAGGAAAGGATATATTCAATGCTGTTTCTACTACCGGATGGAATGATCCGGAGCTTTTAAAGGAATGGAGAAGAGCGTGGACAGAGAAGGTAAACGAAAAATTCAGGGAATGTCACATGGCAGCAAGAATTGATCACCGCTCTTACAAAGAGCAGGGAATTGATCTGATTCCGACGATCCATGAAGGGTATGAAGTCCGGGCAATGGAGAAAAAGGGAATTAAAACAGTGATTGGGGAATTGAACCGAGCTATCCGGCAGTTCAACCAGATGTTTATTTCTCTGAAAGAATCTATTCAATGGATGAAGACAGCGTATGAGGAAATGAAAGCCGAACTGGATCGCAGGCAGAATCCGACACTTCTGGAAAGCTTGCAAGATTATTATGATAAGAAAGTGCAGGGCAGACCACCGCTTCCAAATTTCTATGCGGAGATGAAACGGAGAGGGAAGAATCTCTCCAACTTACAGGAGTTTGCAAAATCCATCAATTACCTCCAGACTCATAAGATAGAGACAATGGAGGATCTGCAGGAAAGGATTGATGAACTGAATGGTGTTGTATCAGTCAGCAAAAAAGAAATTTCCGAAAAGCGAGAGCAGTTAAAGAAATTGGAAAATCTGGAAAAGATGGTAGAGGTAATAAAGACAAACCAACCATTGATTGATGAGTACAACCATTTCTTCTTTCAGAAAAAACGGGATAAATATTACCAGCAGCACAAAAAAGAAATCAATTATTACCGTAAATGTGAACGGGAATTAAAACAACATCTGGACAAAAATGGGAAAGTGCCAACTGCCAGATGGAAACGGGAAAAAGAAGAACTCCGGACAACGATCGAAGAGTTGAAAGCAGATAATCAGCCTTATCAGGACGAACTTGCATTTGTAAAAAAGGTGCAGAGTTGTGCAGACATTGCCAGATGTGACCGGGAAATGGCAGAAACAGATACCTCCGGGCGTTCAGAAGAAAAAAGGGAGAAGCAGGTGAAGTTCCCGGCATTTCACGCAGCCCAGACAGAAGTTAATCTTGAAGAAAAAAGTAAAGTAGAGCAACAGACGGTGAACCAGACAGAGCAGAAACCGGAAAAGAAGAATTCTATTCGGAAACAACTGGCTGAAAAGAAGAAAGAGTGTGAAGAACGTGATGCAAAGCAACAGACAGTGAGGAAAAAAAGGAACTATGATATGAGTTTATAGAAGTCTGTCAGCAGGACAGACAGGAAAGGATGATGAAAATGCAGTATACAGAAGAGCAGATTGCTAGAGCAAACCAGACCGACCTTGTGTCTTTTCTGAACGCACAAGGGGAACAGTTGGTGAAAAGTGGCAGAGAATATCGTTGGAAAAAGCATGACAGTGTAACGATATCCGGAAACCGATGGTATCGGCATAGTCAGAGTAAGGGCGGTTATCCGGTAGACTTTGTGATGGAATTTTATTATGCAACATTCCCGGAAGCAGTGAAAATTCTGATTGGGGAAGAAGGCGAAGGCAGGCAGAAGTCCTGCCCCGCCCCGTCTAAAGACTTCCGATTACCGGAGAAAAATGAGGATAATGAAAAAATCATGAAGTATCTGACAGAAAAAAGAGAGATTGAGAAAACACTGGTGGAAGATTGGATTGACAGAGGTGATATTTACGAAGAAAAGAAGCATCATAATGTTATATTTGTCGGCAGAGATGCAGATGGTATTCCAAGATATGCACACTGCCGGGGAAGTGGTGAAATAACATATCGTGGAGATGTAGCAGGTTCTGATAAATCTTATGGATTCAGTTACAGAGGAACGGATAATCAGTTGTTTGTATTTGAAGCAGCCATTGATCTGCTTTCATTTATCCAGTTATTTCCAAAAGACTGGAAAAAACGCAGCTATCTGAGTCTGGGTGGAGTCTCCAGTGTGGCACTGATGACTTTTCTTTCTGAACGCCCTCAGATTACTTCTGTTTTCCTGTGCCTGGATAATGACCAGGCAGGGAATGAGGCTTGTGAGAAACTGGCAGGAGAAATTTCAGAAGGATACAGTGTAATTCGCTTGAAACCATCAAGAAAAGACTGGAACGAAATTCTCTGTGATAAAAACGCTGACAGAAAGAAAGCAATTGCAGAAACAATTACAATCAAAGTACCAGAAACAGAAGAACTGGTGCCGATGTTGTGTTATGAAGACATTGAACAGACCAGTGTGGAATGGCTGTGGTTTCCTTATATTCCATTTGGAAAACTGACAATCGTTCAGGGAAATCCGGGAGAAGGAAAAACCTATTTTGCCATGATGCTGACGGCAGCCTGTACCAATGGAAAATTATTTCCGAACATGGAAGATATCGAACCATTTAATGTAATCTATCAGACTGCGGAGGATGGCATGGGCGATACCATTAAGCCAAGATTGGTGGAAGCAGGTGCAAATCTAAGCAAGGTTATGGTGATTGATGATTCGGAAGAAGCGTTGACTTTATCCGATGATCGAATTGAAAAGGCAGTCAGGCAGAATCATGTGAGGCTTGTAATCATTGATCCGGTACAGGCCTTTATTGGAGCAGATGTGGATATGAACCGTGCAAATGAAGTGCGTCCGGTGTTCCGAAAACTGGGAATGATTGCAGAGAAGACCGGATGTGCCATTGTGCTGATCGGACATCTGAATAAATCTTCCGGGACGCAGAGCACGTATCGGGGACTTGGTTCTATTGATATTATGGCAGCAGTACGAAGCTTGATTTTCATCGGGAAAGTAAGAAAAGATCCAACCACAAGGGTATTGATTCATGAAAAAAGTTCTCTTGCGCCACCAGGGGAGACAATGGCATTTAAACTGGGAGACGAAGAAGGTTTCCGATGGGTGGGAGCCTATGAGATTTCCGCAGATGAATTGTTAGATGGAAAAGAAGGAAAAGCAACAGAAACAAAGTTGGAGAGAGGGACAAAGTTAATCAAGGAACTTCTTGCTGATAAAAAAGAAATTTCCATTAGGGAATTAGATGAAAAAGCAAAGGAACAAGGAATTTCTGGAAGAACCATGCGTGATGTAAGAAGTCGGATGAAGAATGAGTTGGAGTATCGAGTAAATGAAAAACAGGAAAACAGTATTCTGTTAAAAGAATGATGGGTGGCAGAGTCATTGAAGCAAATACAAATTTTTATAGATACCCTATCTGCCACCTGCCGTCTGCCAGTATATGAAATTATGAAAATGGATTGCGAATCGCTTGCAACTTGCAATCAAACAAGATATAATGAAGAAAAAAGAGGAGGCGATATCTATGGCAAGAACAGCAAATGTATTTGCACGTGTTGAGCCTGAAGTGAAAGAACAGGCAGAGCAGGTGCTTGATCGACTTGGAATTCCAATGTCCAATGCAGTAGGAATGTTTCTGAGACAGATTGTACTCCAGAGAGGAATTCCTTTTGAGATGAAACTTCCAGCTTATGAGGAGCCTGTTGCATATGGCTCTCTGACAAAGGAACAGTTCAATGCAGAAATAGAAAAAGGCATGGAAGATATTAAGGCTGGCAGAGTGTATTCAGCAGATGAAGTTGAAGCAGAAATGAAACGGGAATTTGGTATATGAAATATAAAGTGATGTATACAGCAGGAGCAAAGAAAGATCTGCGAAATATTTTCAGATATATTTCAGAGGAACTGTTAGCTCCAGAGAACGCTGCCGGACAGACAGACCGAATTATGGCTGCTATTCGAAAGCTGGACACCATGCCGAATAGAAAAGGCGAAGGAAATCAGCGTGCATCTGTTGTGACAGATACACAAAAAGAAGCGATAAATTTGGGAAGAGAGATATCCAGAAATCAGAGAGGAGAATTATTTATCCATGGTGTAGATGGAAAAATTAGAGCACGTGATTCTCATGGGAATGATCCGTATCCACCAAGAGGGTAGGGAATGAAAGAAAAATGATTAAGATGCTGTTTGCGGAGAAAGTAAGTTTTCTGTAAGCAGCATTTTTAGATAACTTTACTATTGCGGTAGATTACGGTCAAAGTGACAGAGATGCTAAGTATTATAAGATGGCGGAATGTCATAAGCTTGTTAAAATTCATCAGTTAGGGCAAATGTTTCTTGCCAAAGCGTAATATTCAATATGCATAGATGTCACTTATCAATATATGATTTTTCTAAGCGTATAGGAATAAGTAAATTTGGATTGACAGAAAATATAGAAAAGCGTATTATAATAGCAAGAGGTGGGATTTCCCACGTAAATACTTGCATAGGAGGTGTTGGTAATGGAAGCAATGAAAGATTATGTTGCCCATCTGGATAACAAAAAAAGAATTACGCTCAGAGGAGCTGCTTATCAGTATTACAATGTAAAAGAATATGGAAATGGCTGCATTATTCTGGAACCTCGGGAACTGGCAGTGCCAGAGAGCATTTCAGCCAGAACCCTGGCAGATATGGATCGTGCAGTAAGTAACTTTAAAAGAGGAGATGTTTCTCCGGCTATTGACCTGTCAGATTTTTAAAAGGAACAAAGAATGAACTTTAATATACGAATGGGAATCCCTGAAATGCAGGAACTTTGGCTAGATCTGCAGGAGAAATATCGTTCTGGGAATATAAAAAAGAAGGAAGAACAGTTGTATAAAAAATGGGGAAAGGCTTTAAAGCTGTTATCGGCAGATCCAGGGTATCCAAGTCTTCAAACCCATGAGATAGAGCCATTGTCCAGACGTTATGGAATGAAAGTGTGGCAATCATATCTGGAAAATAAAACCAGTGGCGCAATGAGAATGTACTGGGTTTATGGACCAGACCAGAAAGATATTACAATTATCGGATTGGAGCCACATCCGGAAGATAAGAAAAATGGCGCATATGACCGAATTTCACTGTCGGATTTGTCGAAAAAATCTTATTGCATAAGCAGTGGTAGTAAGATTATAATAAATGTAAAGGAAACAAAAGATAAGCTATGGAGCTATAGATTATAACAAGTGAATGAAACATTGGATAATTTGAAAGGAGGAATTGTCGATGGGAGCAACAGCAACAGTGAGAAAATCAGATTTTATAGATGCAATGGAAGAAAATCAGAAAGATGTTCGTAAGATGGTAATGGACAGTTACCACGATATTGAAAAAGGCAAAGGCAGAGATTATAAAGAGTTTTTTGCAGAATTAGAAAGCAGGTATAGGAATGCGAATGTATAAAGTTCTGATTCTTCCTCTGGCAGAGGAAGATATCATGAATAATACGGATTATATTGCGTTCGAAAAAAAGGCACCTGAAACAGCGTTAGAATTGGCAATGGGTTTTCGTAACACCATTGCCAAAATTGAATTTATGCCTAAACAGCATGAATTAGATGAAGATGAAGAATTGGCAGCGCGAGAAATCCGAAAGTGTTATTATAAAAATTATAAGATTTATTTCTTTATAGATGAAAGAAGTAGTACGGTATATGTGCTGAGAGTTTTACATATGTTGGTAAATGCAAAACCGTTATTGCTGAATATGAGGTTGTGATTTTGTACCAATCATGTACCAATTTTGTACCAATCCATTAGAAATATCGTAGAAATACAAAGAGCTACATGGACTGAGAGAATCTAAAAAGTATAGAAAAACAGGCATTTGTAGGATATAGCAAGGATATATAAAGAGATGTTCTGACAATCCCGACAATGAAGTCCTTAGATGGTGTAAATAAGAAAAATGATGTAAATAATACAGCTTCTGAAGCACCTGAAAAAAATGTAAAAACTGAGTCTGAAAAGATTGATTTTTCTAAGGTAAAGGTAGAGCCTTTATTTGAGGAATTTGTTGATTTTGATACATTCAGCAAGTCAGATTTCCGTGCAGTAAAGGTTAAAGAGTGTGTTGCAGTACCGAAGTCAAAGAAACTGTTACAGTTTACTCTTGATGACGGAACAGGCACAGACAGAACCATTTTAAGCGGTATTCACGCTTATTATGAGC
>ERZ772812.1440-NODE-1440-length-17342-cov-12.981142_pt1 | contig 17342 bp, 9 predicted proteins | sample MGYA00511343_ERZ772812 | MGnify/ENA primary metagenome ERZ772812 (study PRJEB29015, sample SAMEA2737706) | human gut metagenome | biome: human gut; feature: human-associated habitat; material: faeces | place: China | collected 2012 ...
ACCGGGTGTATCCGTCGGCGACGGGGGCGCATCAGGTGGTCGTGCAGAAATGCGCGGGCGTGCAGAATGGGTCAAGCAAGAGCCTGGTCGTGGTGGATGACCGGCTGTATTACAAATCGCGCATGGGCGTTTGCGTGTACGACGGGAGTCTGCCGAGCGAGATCGGCAGCTGCTTCGGGACGAAGCTGTATTACAATGCCGTCGCGGGCGGCGCCAGAGGAAAGTATTTCATCAGCATGGAGGATGAAGGCCATAACTGGTCGCTGTTCGTCTACGACACCCGCAAGGGGTTATGGCACAGGGAGGACGACACCAACGCGGCGGACTTCGCCAGGGTGGACGATGAGCTGTATTTTCTCGAGAATGGAACGCTCAGGACTGTCTATGGCTCGGTCGGGACGCTGGAAGACAGTGTGCAGTGGATGGCGGAGACGGGGATCATGACGTATGGGCTGGTCGGGAAGAAGTATGTGTCCAGGATCAACCTGCGGATGCAGCTGCCGAAGGGTTCCTCGGTCGACTTCTGGGTGCAGTACGATTCCGACGGCGTATGGCGGCACTGCGGGCATATCGAGGGACGAGGCCTCAGGACCTTCCTGCTGCCCATCCGCCCGGCCCGGTGTGACCATCTGAAATTCCGGCTGACGGGAAAGGGCGAGATGAAGCTATTCAGTCTGGCACGGGTGCTGGAAGCGGGGAGTGATGCGTAATGGGATCTTTAACACTTGCATACCCGTCGATCGCGGGGAAGACGACGCAGGAGCAGCTGGAGAGCATGCGGCGGTATCTGTGCAGCGTGACCGAGCAGCTGAACCTAGCCGACTGGTCGGCGAAGGCGACGCTGACGGAGATCTCGCAGGCCATCGACGCGGACAGCCTCTCCGAGGCGGAGAAGAAAACGACGCTCTCCGGCTATGGAGCGCTGAAAGCGCTCATCATCAAGACGGCGGACTTCGCCGCGGCGAACTCGGAGACGTGGTCGACGAAGCTGTCCGGCAGCTATGTCGCCATCTCGGACTTCGGCAAGTATCTCGAGAAGACGCAGCTGACGATCGAGGGAAACTCGGTCGGCATCAAACAGCTGTATGACTACACGGCGGGCGTCAACAACCAGTTCTCGGTGAATTCGCAGCAGTACATCAAGACGGGGCTGCTGTACTACAAGGACGCTGCGCCGGTCTACGGCGTGGGCGTGGGGAACATCGAGACGACGGTGACGGACGGCGGCGAGCAGGTCATCGACCAGACGAAGAACGAGCTGGTGACGGTGACGCCGGACCGGGTGAGCTTCTGGCAGGACGGGCAGGAGGTCGCGTATTTAAGCGACAAGAAGCTGCATTTCCCATCCGGGACGCTGGAGGCGGCGGGGGCGGTGCTGTCGGGGAAGATCACGGCGGCGGCCGACTCGACGTTCGGGCCGTGGACGATCTCGGAAAGCAGCATTTACCGCACAGCCAATGAATTTGGAGGCAGCGCGAGCATGTACTTCGGCACGAGCGGGCTTTCTATCAAGGACAAATTCAAGGTCGACGCGAACGGCAAGCTGACGTGCACGGGGGCGGAGATCGGCGGAACGATCAACGCAACGGATCTGAAGCTCGACGGTACGAGCATCCAGACGAAGCTCAAGCAGATCATGGATGAGATCAACATCATCAACAACGGTCTTGAGATCGCGGGCACAAACTTCTCGAACGGCACGATCGGCGGCGCGGAGGGCAGTCTGCAGTTTACGTCCTCCAGCTCGGCGGCCTATGCGGTCGACCTGTCCGGCCCGGCGGTGCGCGTGCGGTCGACGAGCGGTGATGTGTATCTGCAGAACGCGGCGGGGACGGCCAGCATGCAGATAAAATCGGACGGGAGCATCCGGTTTACCGCCTCCGGCGGCGTAAGCGGCATTACGCCGGTGTTCGGATAGGCAGGTGGTCTGAGTGGCAACGCTATCTGGCGCGTCGGGTACGCCGACAAGTATCACGCTGACGGTATCCGGCATGTCGTCCACGACGACATACAAGCGAAAATATGAATATATCCTGGCCGGACAGGTCATGGCGACCGTGACGGACTCGACTGCGGGCACGACGACGACCCACCGGGTCATTACTGGTCTGACACCGGACACGCTGTATATCTGCCGCGTGCGGATCTACAACAGCAGCACGGGGGCGCTTGTCGCCGAGACAAACTCCATCAGCGTGCGGACGCTGGCACAGTCGACCTCTCAGGCGACGGTCAGCATTCTAAACTTCCTGGATAACCTGACGCAGCTGGCGAGCGGGTCCTTCAAAGGCGATATCGGAGATACGTTTTACATTTCGGCCGCGGGCACACAGTATCAGACGTACTCGCAGCAGTATCATTTCCTGTACTTCCGGCTCTCGTCGCAGAATTACAGCACGGAGCACGACGCGAGCTATCCAATCCCCATCCAGGAGGGGCAGACCGTCAAGGTCTACTACCAGAGCAAGACCACGACGATTCCAATCTACAACTACCTGGACGGGCAGCACACGCTGTCAGACGGGTCCGTCTCCGGCACGATCGGCAATTCGTTCTTCCTGTCCATGTCCGGCACGCAGTACCAGACGTATTCGCAGGAGTATGAATTCCAGTATTTCAGGCTCGCGTCGGAAGGGTATGCGACAAATCACGCGGCGACGGAGACGATCCCCATTACGAGCGGGCAGGCCGTGCGCGTGTACTACAAGACGAAGATCACGGCAGTCGCGCCGGTTATCAGCGGGGTCACGCTGACGAAGAACACGGCGACGATCACGTGGGACAAAAACGGCGGCGGGTACGGAAGCTGGACGCTCTACTGGGGAAAGACGAGCTATACGGCGATCGGATCGCAGTCGATCGGAAGCTCACCGGTGACGGTCTCGGGGCTGGAACCGGGCACGACGTATTATTTCTGGATCGTCAACAAGGCCGGGACGGACTCGAAGACGTCCAACACCGTATCCGGCGAGACGAAGGCACAGATCGCGGCCTTCGCGTGGACGAGCGACGATGCGGCGTATATCGCGGCGGGGAAGGCCGTGACATACCTGACGGCGGCGAGCTGGAACCGGCTGACGGCGAAGATCAACGAGGTCCGGGCCGCCAGAGGCTACGGGAGCATTTCCTTCACGACGGCCTACGCCGGGCAGACGATCACGGCGGCCATCTACAACGAGGCGGCAAACGCCATCGGGAATCTGGCAGGCGCGGGAAGCGTCAGCACGGTATCGGCAGGGACGAAGCTGGAAGCGACGTACTTTGCAAACAGCTATTCTGCGCTCAAGGAAGCGCTCAACCGGGCAATCAGCAGTTATAACGGATAGGAGGAGCTATGAATATCACAAAAGCAGTGGTGCAGCTGCGGGGGCGGCTGATCGAGGCCATCAACGAGGCGGGGCTGCCGCCGGTCATCGTGGGCTTTGTGCTGGACGGGATCCAGAACGAGGTGGCGAGACTCACGGCGGAAGACCTGCGGAAGGAGGAAGCGGACAATGCAGACAGAGCAGATGCAGACGACCATGCAGAATGACACGGCGAGCGGGCTGACGGCGCGAAAGGCCATCGGCGAAGAGCAGGCCAGAAAGGCCATGGACACGCTGCAGAAATACCGGCAGGGCAAGAGCGCGCTGGAGGCGCGGGTCATTGCTTCGGAGGACTGGTGGCGCATGCGCAGCTGGCAGCGGATCCAGAAGGGAAACCCGGAGGATGACAAGTGGACGTCGGCGTGGCTCTTCAACGTCATCATGGGCAAGCACGCAGACGCGATCGCGGCCTATCCGGCCCCGGCCATCCGCCCGCGGGAACCGGACGACCGGGAGGAGGCAGCGAAGCTTTCCTCGGTGCTGCCGGTCATTCTGGAACAGAACGACTTCGAAGAGGTCTATTCAGACAGCCAGTGGACGAAACTCAAGCAGGGCACGCTCATCTGGCACGTGAAGTGGGATTCTTCGAAGCTGAACGGCCTCGGGGATATCTCGGTGCAGCCGGTGGATATTCTGTCTTTCTTTTGGGAGCCGGGCGTGCGGGATCTGCAGAAGTCGAAGAACATCTTCCTGACGGAGATGGTGGACAACGATCTGCTGGTCGAGAAGTACCCGGAGCTGCGGGGAAAGCTTAACTCCAATCCGCAAATCCAGCAGAAGTACAACACGGACGACGTCATCAATTTTGACAACAAGTCGATGGTGGTGGACTGGTATTACAAGAAATATCAGAACGGACGGCAGGTGCTGCACTTTGCGAAGCTGGTGGGCGACACCATCCTGCAGGCGACGGAAAACGACACAGAGCAGCGGTATGACACGATGACCATGCCGGACGGCAGCATCGTGCAGCAGCCGGTCGGAAAGCCAATGGCGGAGACGGGCCTGTATGACGACGGGGAATACCCGTTCGTGGTCGACGCGCTGTTCCCGGTGGAGGGCAGCATTGCCGGGTATGGGTATATCGACATCGGCAAGTCGACGCAGGAGCAGATCGACCGGATGAACCAGGCGATCGTGAAGAACGCGATCATGACGACGACGCCCCGGTGGTTCAAGCGGTCGGACGGGTCGGTCAATGAGCAGGAGTTTGCGGACTGGACGAAGCCGTTCGTTCATGTGGATGGGAATCTGGGGCAGGACAGTCTACAGCCGATCCAGGTCAACATGCTCAACAGCAATTATATCGCCATTCTGCAGAACAAGATCGAGGAGCTCAAGTGGACAACGGGAAACACGGACGTCAACAACGGCGCGGCGAGCTCCGGCGTAACGGCGGCCTCGGCCATTGCAGCGCTGCAGGAGGCGTCCGGCCGGAGTAGCAAGGACTCCACAAAGTCGGCTTACCGGGCCTACGCGCGGATGATCCGGATGGTCATTGAGCGCATCCGGCAGTTCTATGATCTGCCGCGGCAGTTCCGGATCATCGGGCAGCGCGGGGCAGAGCAGTTCGTACAGTACAGCAATCAGGGGCTGCAGCCACAGACGCTCTACGGCGCGAACGGACAGCCGGACGGGCTGCGGAAACCGGTCTTCGACATTGAGGTATCGGCGCAGAAGGCAAGCGAGTACGCGTCCATGGCGCAGAATGAGCTGGCGCTGCAGTTCTTCCAGCTGGGGTTCTTCAACCCGCAGATGGTCGACCAGACGCTTGCAACGCTCGACATGATGGACTTTGACGGGAAGGACTCAATCATCCAGAAGGTCCAGGAGAACGCGGACTTGCAGCAGCGGCTGGTCGAGTGGCAGCAGTTGGCGCTGGCGTTGGCAGACCGGTACGATCCGGTCATGGGTGAGGGGCTGGCGCAGCAGATCCTGCAGGAGGGCGGACAGGCAGTCCCGCAGGCGAGCGCCGCGGCAGCAAAAAAGCCGGAGATCAACACCGGCGAGACGCAGGAGCCGAAGATCGTGGAGAATGCGCGCAAAAAGTCGGAAGAAAGCACGCAGCCGGGATAAGAACCGACGCACAAGCTCGGCTTGCGCGTCGGAAAGGAAGAAATGATCTCAGAGGATAAGAGCCGCCGCTTGCGGCGGCCCATTCCGGCGAGATTATTTCTGGCTGGCGTGGGGTGAAGTTGGGAAAAGTTTGTGCTACGATGATTTTAGAATAAACGCCAGAAAGGAATTTATAGCATGGAAGGCGAATTCACGGGCGCAGGCGCTCAGACCACGGGCGCAGCTGACGTCGCCGGTCAGCAGAGCGGGCAGGAGGCAGCCGCACAGGCGCAGGTGCAGCAGCAGCCGGTCAACGTCCCAGACGCTCAGGGACAGGGTACGCAGCAGGAAGAAACGTTTGACAGTCTGATCCGGGGCCGCTACAAGCAGGACTTTGATTCTGCGGTGCAGAAGGTCGTAAAGCAGCGGGTGCGCGGGCTGAACCAGTACAAGGGGCAGGCGGAGGCCATGGCTCCGATCATTGACCAGCTGGGCGCGCTCTATGGGATCGACACGTCGGACCCGCGGAAGACGGACTTCGCGGCACTGGCACAGCGCTTTTCCGTTGACGAGCGGCTTTACAGCGCGGAGGCCATGGAAAAGGGCACGACGACGGACGCGCTCAAAAAGGAGTACGCGGGCCGGGCCGAGAATACGGCCATGCGGCGGCAGCTGCAGGAGTACCAGATGCGAGAAGCCTTCGCCGGGATCCAGGCAGACTTTGCCCGGGATGTAACGGCGCGGTACGGCGCGGACTTTGAGACCGAGATGCAGAACCCGGATTTTGCGCGGCTCATGGGCGCGGGCGTGCCGCCGAAGACGGCCTATGAGGTCATCCACCAGCAGGAGATCGCACAGGCACAGGCGCAGCTGGTGGCGAACCAGGCGAGGGAGAACGTCATGCGGACCATCCAGGCGCAGGGCGCGCGGCCGCAGGAGATCGGCTCCGGCGCTGCGGGCGGAGAGAACGTCCCGATGAAAACACACTGGTCACGCGCGGAGGTGGAGGACATGCGCCGCCGCGCGGCAAGAGGGGAACGAGTGATCCCCTGAGAAAGGAGATAAGAAGCTATGTTTCAATCCAAAGTCGGATTTCAGTTTTTTGCTGACGCCGGTACGCTCGTCAACGCGACCGGCAACTACGTAAACGCAGGCACCGGCACGACTACGGCGTTTGACAGCGCCAACACGCTGGCACCGACCATGAAGACGTTCTACGACACGCAGCTGCTTGAGAACGCACGGCCGAACCTCGTGCATGCGCAGCTGGCAGGCCGTCAGGCGCTGCCGCGCAACCACGGCAAGACCGTCGAGTGGCGCAAGTGGAACACGCTGAAGGACGCGGAGGAGCTGACCGAAGGCGTCATCCCGACCGGCCAGAAGATGGGCCAGACCAGCACGACCGGCGCGATCAAGCAGATTGGCCTGTATGTAACGGTCTCCGACCAGCTGGAGCTGCATGCGCTGGATAACGTCATCCTGGGTGCGACCGAAGAACTCGGCGCTTCCGCGGGTACGTCCATCGACAAGCGCGTGCGCGACGCGGTCGTGGCAGGCTCGAACGTGCAGTACTGCGACAAGGTCGCAGCGGGCGGCGCGCATACGGCAGTCACCAGCCGCGCGGGCCTCGACCTGACGGCGAAGCTGACGCCGGACGAGGTCAACAAGGCCGTGACGACGCTGAAGAAAATGAAGGCTCCGAAGATCGACGGAAAGTATGTCGCGATCATCCATCCGTCGGTCGCATACGACCTGCGGTCCTCGAACGCATGGGTCGAGGCGCACAAGTATGCAGACGTCACGCCGCTGTTCTCGGGTGAGATCGGCGAGTTGCACGGCGTCCGGTTTGTCGAGACGACGGAAGCGAAGATCTTCAACAACTCGACCTGCCCGGTCAAGACTGCAGCGGCTGACGGAAACCCGGCGGTCTACTACAGCGTGTACGCGACGCTGTTCCTCGGCAAGGACGCATACAAGATGATCGACCCGGAGGGCGGCAATCTTGAGATGATCGTCAAGGGTAAGGACGAGATCGGCGGACCGCTGAACCAGTTCTCGACCGTCGGCTACAAGGCCGAGATGGCGGCGAAGCTGCTGTACGAGGACCGCATGGTCCGCGTGGAGAGCTGCAGCGCATACTCCGGCACGGACGAGGCGAACTGAGAAAGGAGCACATAGCATGGCAACGAAAGAGACCGCCGCGGCGGCTGTACAGGCAAACCCGGAAGACGTGTGGAACGTCATGAAGACGATCTACCTGCCCCGCGGGCAGGAGAACGAGGAGCAGAGCCGCTTCGTGGCGGTGAACGGCCGGACGTTCATGGTGCCGAAGGGCAAGGACGTACAGGTCCCGCTGCCGGTGTATGAAGTCCTGATGAACGCGCGGATGGCGGAGGAGGAAGCCTTCCGCCGCGCGCAGGCGGACAACTGACAAGTGAATGCCCATGACGGCAGGAAGCAGAGGAAGGGGCAGAAATGCCCCTTCTTTTGGTAAGGAGGAAAAATGAAAATTCGGGAAGCGATCGAGACGGTCGACCGGTTACTGTCGAACCAGTACGAGACGCCGGATAAGGTCCGGTGGCTGTCGGAGCTGGACGGGATCGTGTATCGGGATATCATCTGTACGCACGAGCACGAGAAGGAACCGGAGCCGTTCACGGGCTACGGGGAGGACGTGGACTTAGAGACACAGCTTCTGATCCCGTGGCCGTATGATGAGATCTACCGCTGGTATCTGGGGATGAAGATCTGCGACGCCAACGGGGAGACAACGAAGTATGCGAACGAGGCGGCGAAGTACAACAGCTACTATCAGGGGTACTTCAATGCCTACAATCAGGCGTACATGCCGAAGCAGTACGCGACACATTTCAAGCTTTAAGGCGGTGAGACTATGAGCGTATATCGAGTAGAGTCGGGCGGCAGGGCCCCGGCTGGGCTTTCGGCCGGCGACGAGGTCGTGACCGGCGGCGGCACGTACCGCATCACGGGCGTGAACGCGGACGGCAGCTACCAGTCGCAGCTGGTGAACAAGAACCAGACGACGAGGAACTACGGCGGCAGCTATCAGACCAGGAACAGCCCTTACACCATGTCCGGCGTGTCGGACTACACGAGAAGCAAGCTGAACGGGCTGGAGAGCGGGTACACGCCGTCGGGCAGCGTACAAGCGGCGCAGGCGTATCTGGAGCAGGTCAAGGCCAGCAAGCCGGGCGCGTATCAATCGCGATGGGACGATGAGCTGACGAGCCTGTATGACCAGATCCGGAACCGGAAGAAATTCAGCTATGACATGGGGACGGATCCTCTGTACCAGCAGTACAGGGAGCAATACCAGCGGCTCGGGCGGCTGGCCATGCAGGACACGATGGGGCAGGCAGCGGCACTCACGGGCGGCTATGGCTCAACCTACGGTGAGCAGGTGGGCCAGCAGGCGTACAATGCGTATCTGCAGAACCTCAACGACATCGTGCCGCAGCTGCAGCAGCAGGCATATCAGCGGTATCAGGATGAGGGGACGGACCTTTATAACCAGTACAGCCTCGTGAAGGGCCGGGAAGATACGGACTACGGCCGGTACCGGGATACGGTCAGCGATTATTATTCGGATCTTTCGGATGCGCGGAGCGCGTACAACTCGGAACGGTCGCTGGACCAGAGCCAGTGGGCGACGATGCTCGACTACTGGGCGCAGAAGGCAAACAACGAGAACGCAGCCTACCTGCAGGCGCTGGCGGCGGAGCAGGCCGCGGCGAAGAAATCCGGCGGCGGAGGCAGCGGTGGGAGAAGCAGTTCCGGCAGAACCGGAAAGGGGTACATCGACAACACGTACAACAAAGGCGGATCGGGCGGTGCGCAGGCGCAGACCTACAACCAGCTCAAACGCGGCATGACCGAGTGGATCCAGGCCGGGCAGAAGCAGAAGGCATATGAGCTGTTCGCCGGGGTAGCCGGGCAGCTGAGTCTTTCCAACGCGGCGGGCAAGAAACAGTATAACGAGCTGGTGACGATCCTGAACCGTGCGGGCTTCGGGATCCCGCTGGAACGATAAGGAGGCGGACATGGCAAAGAAGAAGCGGACAGGGCTGGATGCCCTGCAGGAATACGAAGCTGGCAGCGGATACGCTGCCAGCTCTGCGACGTCTTACGGGCAGACGCAGACACAGGGAAAGACCACAACGTTCAAACGGAGCGGGCTTGACGCGCTGCGCGAATATGAACAGTACAAGAATCCGGGAGCCGTGCAGGATACGACGTTCGACCCGAACTACAGAAGCAGAAATTATCAGACGCCGGGGAAGAACGCGGCGTTTGAGGCATATAAAAATGCGGTGAACGCAACGCAGAAAACGAGAAATGGCGTGGCTGTTTCCGGGAAGGTTTCGGAGCAGGAATACAGCCGGTCATCTGGCATGCAGAAGCAGTACGGGACGTACCAGAATTATCTGCGCGGCGTGGAGGCGGCGCAGGGGCTGAAGCTTGGGCCGCTGGCGCTGCAGGGACAGAGCGCACTGCTGGCCGGCCGGTTTGCGCCGGCCACGCAGCAGGTGCGGGAGGACGTGGATGCGCAGAACCGGCGTGCAAAAGCGGCGCAGACCGCGCAGCGCGATCAGGTGCGCGGGATGCGGCGGACGTCGCAGGAGCTGGACAAGCAGATCGAGGCGCTGGAGATCGAACAGGCGGACACGCATTTCTCCGGGACCGGGCTTTCGGAAAATGGGAAGAGCGTGACGCAGCTGCAGAACGAGATCGACGCGCTGAAGGAGCGCAAGGCGCAGGTCGACAGCCAGAGCGTGCTGGCCCGGGCACAGGAGGCGATCGGGAACCTGAGTAAGGAAGACCAGAATCTGCTCCGGCAGTACCGCGGGCAGGAACTGAACGGATATCAGGTGCGGGCGTATGCGAAGTACGACGCGAAGACGGCGCTCAACGAAAAAGGCTACAGCGACGACACGCTCAAGCGGCTGGCGGAATGGCAGAAGGTGTTGGACGACTACGACAACGCGCAGAAGCTCGACCAGGCGGCGCAGGAGATGGGAAGCGGATCCTTCGCGGGGAAAGCTGCGGCAACGCTGTTCTCTGCGGCGCTGGCGCCCGGTAAGGCACTGGGCAATGTGGAGTCGCTGCGCGGCGTATTGCCGAAGTGGGCGGGCGGCTATCAGAACGAGGATATGCCGACGAACATCTACAGCCCGGCGTACAACGCGTCGCGCCTGTCCTCCGGCATTCGGCAGAGCGTGATGCAGAATATGAACCCGACGGGGCAGTTCCTCTATCAGGCGGGCACGTCGGCGCTGGACAGCGCGGTCAACATGGCGGTCTCGACGGGGCTCGTCGGAACCTTTGGCGGCGTGGCCGGTGCGGGGGCGAAGGACGCGGTCGCGGAGACGATGAACTGGGTGATGGGCTCGCAGGTCGCGGCGGACTCCGTGTATGAGGGGATCCAGAACGGCAAGTCCAACGCGGACGCGCTGGTCGACGGTATCGTCGAGGGCGCGATCGAGGGCTTCACGGAAAAATACTCCGTGGGCGATATCATCGAGAACATGTTGAGCGGGAAGGCCGTGTGGAGGAAGGCACTGCGGTCGTTCGCGTCGGAAGGCGCGGAAGAGATCGCGTCCAACTGGCTCAACCGTGCGTATGATGTGGTAGCGAAGCATGACCGGGGTGAGGTCATGACGGCCTACGCAAATTATATCGCAGAGGGCAGGACGCCGGCGCAGGCGCTGGCGGCGATGGTTGGAGACTTCGCAAAAGAAGACAGCCTTTCGTTCCTCGCAGGCGGCCTGTCCGGCCTTGCCATGTCCGGGACGTATGCGGGCGTGAACCGCGTGATTTTGGAGGCAAACGTCACGCAGACGGCCAGAGCGGTCATCGAGGCGGGCGAAGTGCAAGACGTCATCGACTATGGAATGGCGCAGGAAGAGGGCACGAAGGCGCACCAGCTGGCCGAGGAACTGCAGCAGACCGTGGACGATGGCGGCGAGGTGACGCAGAAGGCCGTGGAGAACACGCTGCGTGAGGTGGCGAAGGAGCAGCAGGCGGCAGTGGACGAAGGGCAGGAGCCGCGCGTGCCGGAGACGCTGACCAGACTCGAGCAGCTGCAGGAACAGGCCCGGCAGGAGCAGGCGCAGACCGAGGCGGACGAGAAGACGTTCCAGATCTACAAGAGCGCGGCGGAGACGGCGCAGGAGAACCAGAGGCTTGCGCAGCAGTACCAGCAGGAGCAGGAGCAGAATCGGGCACAGCAGAGCGTCCAGGCGGTGCAGCAGACCCAGCAGGCGGCGCAGCGGCAGTACGACCAGGACAGCTTATTTGCGCCAATTCCGGGGACAGAGAACATGGGAGAGCTGGATCCGGTACAGTATGCCCAGCGGCAGACGGCGGACGCGGAGCAGGCGCTCGATGAAGCCGCGCTGCAGCAGGAGAAACAGTATCTGCAGACGCAGGCCCAGAGAGCGGGCTACGACGAGCAGACGGCGGCGTATTTCCTGAACGGGAACACGACGGGCATGCCGGCGGAGCAGTATGCGCAGAGCTTCGGACTGGTCTATGAGCAGGGCAGACTCGGCGCGAGTGAGCAGCGGGCCATGCGCTACGCCGAAGGAATGAATCAGGACGTGGCGGCAGCCGCCTATCGAGCGGGCCTTGCCGCAGGGCAGAAAGGGGTAAACAATGGCAGTATCGAGGTTACTGATGAAGGACAAGTCGGGCAGGCTGGTCAGCGTGCCGAAGGACAGGCTGGAGGCGTTCGCCAAAGCACAGCACAGCAGCAAAGAGCTGACACCGGAAGAAAGAGAGCGCAGGGTGCGCGAGATCTCGCAAAGACTTGGGATGAAGTAACGCTTTCGGAGCTCGGCTTTGGAAAGGACAACACGCAAAAAGTGCGCGTCATGCCGAAGGGACAGGAGGCCAGAAGCGAGGATATCCAGGCGGCGGAAAAGTTCTTCCGGTCGATGGGCGTGCAGAACGCGCGGTTCTTCACCGGGCAGCTGACGCAGGAGATCGATGGGCAGACGTTTTATGCGGATGCCGCCGTGACGGAGGACGGCTCCGTGCTCATCCGGGCGGACAGCGAGGAGTATTCTGCGTTCGAGCTGGCAAAGCACGAGGGGTATCATCTGCTTGTCAAGCGCTGGCCGGAGATGGCGGCGAAGATCCAGAAGCGGCTGCTGGGCGAGGGCAAGATCACAAAGGAGATGATCGAGAGCTATGTGGACGCATACGCCGGGATCTACGGCGACGACACGGACGCCTACGTCGAGGAGATCATCGCGGATACCTACGCCGGCATGAACCGCACGGACTACGGCACGAACAAGCTGCGCGCGGACGTGAAGATGGAGGTCGGCAAGTGGCAGAAAAAATCCGGCAGCGCGAGAGCGCCACCGGCGAAATACAGTATGGTCGGGCGTGGAGAAAACGGACTGAAAACGTACAAGAGCGATTTCGGCAGCGATATGACGGTGGAAGAAAAGAAGACCTATATGTATCGCCTGATTACGGATGTATGGGCAAAGAAGCCGCTACAGCTGACCATTTTGCAGGATGGCAAGGAGCGGCAAATCACGGCCAGATTTGACGGGGAAGCGAACGGGGAGAGGTTTGCCGGGAAAATGGCATATGGAAACCGGCGCGGGAACAGAACGGAGCGCCTGATTACGCTGAACCTTGCAAATGATATCTGGGAAATTGCGAATGAATCCAGATATGAAAACAGCAAAGGCGAGTTCAAACAGACACGGATGCACGAGAGTTCGGAGCGCTGGCATTACTTCGTAAATGCAATCAACTATGTCGATGATGCACAGCCGGGTCGGAACGGCGTTTACGACTTCAACCTGGACGTCATGGAACGGGATGATGGTGATTTCGTCTATACCTTCTCACTCAAAAAAAGAAGAACCGACGCCCCCCGGACTTTCACTGCCGGGGTTGACGGCAAAAACGCCGCCGACGCAGGTTCTTCTAAAAACAGTATATCCAAAACGGGAGAAACTGTCAAGGGGAAATTCTCTGCCAGTGCAGATCAAATGTCCGCGGAGCAGCGGAAGCAGAACGACAAGACCGCGCTCGACTATTTCGGGCGGACGTACAAGTGGAGCGAGACGGGCTATGTGCTGCTAAACGGCGCAAGGCTGGATTTCTCCGGGCGGCACGAGGGCGGACCCGGCGGATACCGGACGGTCGATCATCGGGATATCATTGACGCGCTTGGCGAGGACTACGGCGGCGGAGATTACAGCGGCGGCATGGTGCGCTTTATGCAGGAAGGCAACATCCGCATTTCGCCTGAGAGTGGAGGCATCAATCTTGCCGTCATGCCGACGAAGGCGCAGATGGACGCGCTCGGCGATTTTATCAGCAAGGAGCACGGCGAGGTCATTCTGGACATTGACGACGCGCAGGGCAACACGATCTCCAGCACGGAATTTTCCAGAGGGACGCACGCCGACAAGGTGCTGCAAGCGATCCGGGATTATTTTGAGAACGGGACGCTCCCGCAGGCGGACAACACGCCGTCGGTCAGTCAGTTCCGGTATTCCGCGCAGGACGGGCGGTATCGGGATCTGATGGGGGAGAAGGCGGCGCAGTACACCAGGCGGGCGGAAAACTTCCTGCTGGCGAAGATCGCGGGGAGCTTCGGCGTTTCGCCGGAGGCGAAGCGGGAGACGCTGCAGCCGTTCACGGAGCAGATCGTGCGGAAGTTTTTGCAGACCGGCGAGCTGGACAATAAGCTGGTGGGCGATTTGGTCGACGCGGCGGCGGAGATCAGCATGGAGGAAAACCGGTCGTACTATGAGGAGTACAAGGGGGTCCTGAAATTCATCGAGAATCAGAAGATCTCCATTCCGGCGCAGGACAAAGAGGATATCCGATACTGGAATCAGTTCTGGCAGCAGGCGGCGAAGATCCTGCAAATCAGGGACGACGGAATGCCGGTGCGTGACGTTTACTGGACGCTCCACAAGAAGGCGCCGCAGTTGTTCCAGGCGAGCAACAAAACGGCGGGCGCACAGATCATGCAGATCTATAAGGTCGCCGAAGGGATCCGGCAGACGCGCGAATGGATCGAGGGCTACAAGGGCGTGGACGCGGCAGAGGTCAGCAAGGTCAAGCAGAATGTGTTCGAGGCCAGAGCGACGAATGCGCGGCTGGACTGGGCGAAAAATGACGCGAGGAATGCGGTCAAGGAATTTGCCGCAGATCTGCGGGTCACGCAGAGGTATCTCGACCGGCAGAAGAAGGCGAAGGACCTGCTGGGGCTGGCGATCCCGCAGTCGGCAGAAGAAGCGTTGGAACTCAGCAAGGAGGTCAAGAAGCTCCGTGGGCGTGTGCAGTATGTTATGAACAAGAACCTGCTGACGGCGGAAGACCAGAAGATCGTCGGCGCGCTGCTGCGCGGAGATATCAGCGAGGAAGCCGTGCGGAAGATGAAAAACAGCAAGGGCATCCTGGACGTCTATGAGGCGAAAGCGGCGTATGACGCGCGGATGCTGACGCTGCGGGCATGGCGCATGCAGAACAAGCAGCGGATGCTTGACGAGGTGGACGCGGATCTGGACGCGGCGAAGTTTGACCAGTGGGCCGACAAGGGGTCCGGCTGGGGCTACAACACGGAGACACCGGAACGAAACTTCGCGGACGTGATGCGGAAGATCCCGGGTGGCGACGTGCTGGCGAAGGAGTTCAATAACAAGTATATCTACAAGATCAAGCAGAACGAGAGTGCACGGAAGAACTTCATCCTTGAAATTCAGGAGCGGGTCAAGAAGCTGGATATCAGCGAGAAGGTCATGAGAGGGAACGCAGACTCCGAGGCTTACGCCGTGCAGCTGCTGGGCGAGGCACAGGAGAACGCGGAGATGCTGAAGGGGCAGGACGCGGAGGCGAAGAAGGACGGCAAGACCTATGAAGAATGGCTGGCTGTCATCCAGAAGCTGAAAGCGGATAACCCGAACATGGACTTTGCAAAGATCGACAAGGCGATCACGGAGTTCCATAAGATCTATGATGAGCTGCTCGACATGATAAACCAGGTGCGCGTGCAGTTCGGCTATGACCCGGTCTCCTACCGGCGCGGGTACTTCCCGCACTTCACGGAGAATGAGGAGAGCATCCTTGCGCGGTTTGGGCGGGAGCTGGGCTTCACCGGGACGGTCTCACCGCTGCCGACGACGATCAACGGGCTGACGTCCAGATTCCGGCCGGGCATCCGGTATTTCAAGAATGCCAACGAACGGCTGGGCTACGCGACGGCGTACAATGCGATCAAGGGACTTGATCTGTATCTGGATACGGCGAGCGACGTGATCTTCCACACGGAGGATGTGCAGCGCATGCGGGCACTGGAGACGCAGATCCGCTACCGCGCGAGCAACGAAGGCATCCGGCAGCAGATGGACGCGATCAAGGCAAATAACACGCTTGACCCGGACAAGCAGCAGCAGCTGATCGATGAGCTTTCAAAGAATGGGCGGACGCGAATGTCGCACATGGCGGCATGGCTGACACAGTACACAAATGTGCTGGCCGGGAAACGCACGGATCTTGACAGGAAGCTGGAAGAGATCATCCCGCAGAAAATCTATAACTTCATGCGGAAGGCACAGCAGCGCGTGGGCGCGAACATGGTCGCGGCGAATATCGGCTCGGCGGTCACAAACTTCATCCCACTGACGCAGGCGTGGGCGCAGACGAGCGCGGTCAATATGATGAAGGGCATGTGGTACACGCTGGCGAACTACGTGCAGGCGGACGGGCTGGACCAGCAGTCGGTCTTCATCAACAACCGGAGCGGGTATCACGGACTTTCACAGTCAAGCATGGATAAGGCGTCTGAGATCGCGGGATGGGTGATGGAGAAGATCGATGGATTTACGACGGGGTCCATCGTCCGGGCACGGGTGATCGAGAACATGCAGCGCGGCATGTCGCAGCAGAGCGCGCTGGAGGAAGCCGACCAGTTCGCGTCCGGCATCATGGCAGACCGCAGCAAGGGCGCGACGCCGCTCATGTACACGGTGCGCAGCCCTATCGTGAAGATGTTCACGCAGTTCCAGCTGGAGGTCAACAACGAATTGAGTTGGATCTTCAAGGACATGCGCCCGCAGGAACGGAAGAAGGGCGTTCTGGCTCTGGTGAAGGCGCTGCTGAAATTCGCAATCGGCGCATGGCTCTATAATGAGGCGGCAGAAGCGATCCTTGGCAGGCGGCCGGCGCTGGACCCGCTGGACATGCTGAACGATACGGTCGGCGACGTGTCGGGGTACAAGGTGCCGAACACGTGGCAGGCGATGGCCGAGTACGGCGTGAACCCGAAGAACTGGGATTATACGACGGAGAAGAAGACGCCGGAGGAAGTATGGAAAGGCTTTGCGAGCCGCGTGGTCGACGAGCTGCCGAACACGCAGCTGCTGGCAATGACGGGGCTGGACGAGGCGATAGGTCTTGACCTGCAGGGCAACCGCATTGCGGTCATCTCGGCGTTCCCGGATATGGAGAAGGTCAACAAGGCGCTGCTGTCGAGCAAAGAGGACATGGCGACGAAGAAGAAAGCGCAGGTGCTGGTAGACGAGCTTTCGAAGCCGCTTTCGTATGCGGCGCTGCCGATGGGCGGCGGACAGGCACGAAAGAGCCTGCAGGGCATCATGTCCGTGGTGAACGGCGGCAAATACAAGCTCAACAACGAGGGCGAGCAGCAGCTGCAATATCCGACGTACACAGACCGGCCGGGCGATGTGCCGCTGAAGCTGGCGCAGGGCGTGCTGTTCGGCAGAACAGCGACGCAGGAGGCGCAGGACTGGATCGAAAATGGATTCAAGTCTTTGTCCGTCAAGGAGACGAAAGCCTATCAGGCGATCACGGAGGGCGGAGAGGACCAGAGGAAGACCTACACGTTCGTGCAGGCGATCAAGAACG
>ERZ772812.1442-NODE-1442-length-17336-cov-26.027834_pt1 | contig 17336 bp, 16 predicted proteins | sample MGYA00511343_ERZ772812 | MGnify/ENA primary metagenome ERZ772812 (study PRJEB29015, sample SAMEA2737706) | human gut metagenome | biome: human gut; feature: human-associated habitat; material: faeces | place: China | collected 2012 ...
ACTTCCTGCCCATCTTCTTCGTGACCGTGGCCTGCGGCATTCTGTCCGGCTTCCACTCCACCCAGACCGCTATCATCTCCCGTACCATGAAGAGCGAGCGTCAGGGCCGCAACACCTTCTACAACATGATGGTGCTGGAGGGCTTCATCGCCATGGTCTGGGCTGCCGGTGCTATGGGCGTGTACAATCTGGCTCTGCAGGAGCCCAAGGCTGCGCTGGCTACCGGCACCGTGGGCGTCGTCTGCAAGTACCTGCTGGGCCATGTCGGCGGCATCATCGCCCTGATCGGCGTGATCGTGCTGCCCATCACCTCCGGTGATACGGCACTGCGCGCTCTGCGTCTGAGCCTGTCCGAGACGCTGCACATCGACCAGTCCACCAACGGCAAGCGCATCAAGCTGGCTTTGCCCATCTTCGCACTGGTCATCGCCATCCTCGTGTTCGCCAAGGTCAACAACGACGGCTTCATGATCCTGTGGCGTTACTTCGCATGGGCCAACCAGACGCTGTCCCTGTTTGCCTTCCTGTGCATCACCGCGTGGATGTTTGAGAACGGCAAGGGTAAGTGGGCTTGGATCCCCATGATCCCCGGCTGCTTCTACGCCTTCATCTGCGTGACCTACATCGCCAACGCCCACATCGGCTTCAACATCCCCTGGACGCCCGCCTACATCATCGGTGTGGTGTGCGCCATCGCCTATGTGGTGGGCTGCTGCGTGTACGGCAAGAAGCGCGCTGCCAGACTGCTGGCTAAGTAAGTTCTCTCCTCTCCTCAAATCGGTATAGCAAATAACGTACAAAACATGAGGGACGGCCTACGCCGTCCCTTGTGTTTTTTTCTCCCGGCTGGTATAATCCCCTTATCAAAACGAAGGGAGTGCGCTCCATGAAACGCTGTCTTGTCCTCTCCGACTCATTCAAAGGCACGCTGTCCTCCCCGGGCATCTGCCGCATCGCCCGCAGTCTCCATATCCCCGGCTGGCACATCGACGCCCTGCCGGTGGCCGATGGCGGCGAGGGCACCACAGACTGCTTTCTGGATGCCTGCGGCGGACAGCGTATCGCCCTTCCCGTGTCCGGTCCCTTTGGCGGCACTATCGATGGCTTCTACGGCCTGCTGCCAGAGGGGACAGCGGTGGTGGAGTGCGCCGCAGCAGCGGGCCTGCACCAGGCCGAGGGCTGTCCCGACCCGGAGACGGCCACCACCTACGGTGTGGGACAGCTTCTGGCCCACGCGCTGGATCACGGCGCAAAGCGCCTGATCCTGGGTCTGGGCGGCAGCTGCACCAACGACGGCGGCTGCGGTGCGGCTGCAGCGCTTGGCGTGCGGTTTCTCGACGGTGCGGGGCGCGCCTTCGTTCCCACCGGCGGCACGCTGGCGGACATCGAGGCTATCGACCTGTCCGGGCGGCATCCCGGCCTGCGGCCCGGTGTGCTGACGGTCATGTGCGACATCGACAACCCCCTGTACGGCGAAACCGGCGCGGCGTACATCTTCGCTCCGCAGAAGGGGGCGAACGATGCCTGCGTGCAGCGACTGGACGCGGGACTTCGGCATCTCGCCGCGGTGCTGCATGCACAGCTGGGTGCGGAGGTGGATACCCTCCCCGGCGGCGGTGCCGCCGGCGGCTTCGGCGCGGGCTGCGCTGCGCTGTTGTGCGGCGCCCTGCGCTCCGGTATCACGACGGTGCTGGACACCGTGGACTTCGACCGCCGTGCAGTGGGCTGCGACCTGGTGGTCACCGGCGAGGGTTCCTTTGATGCCCAAAGCCTGGGCGGCAAGGCCATCAGCGGCGTGGCAGGCCGGTGTCAGAAGCTGCGTGTCCCCGCCGCCGTGCTGGCCGGGCGTGTGGCACTGACACCGGAACAATGGGCACCGCTGGATCTGCGGGCCGTCCGCAGTATCAACCCCGCCGGGGCGACCCTTGAGGACGCCCGGGTCAACGCCGCCGCTTATTACCGGACGGCACTGGAAACGCTGCTGAAGGAGTGGAAGTGATATGGCACAGGTCATTGAGATACACGACTTTTCCGACCCGGCGCTGGACGTCTACGCCCGGGCCACGGAAAACCAGCTGGTCAACCGGGCCGACCCGGCCAACGCCCTGTTCATCGCCGAGAGCCCGCTGGTCATCGGCCGTGCGCTGGACGCCGGGTGCGTGCCGGTGTCGTTTCTGATGGAACCGCAGCACATCACCGGCAAAGGCGCTGAGATACTGGGCCGCTGCGACCCGGACCTCCCCGTCTATACCGCCTCCCTGGAGGTGCTGACGCAGCTCACCGGCTTCCACCTGACCCGCGGGATGCTGTGCGCCATGCGTCGTCCGCCCCTGCCCTCTGTGGCGGAGGTCTGCGCCGGCGCGCGGCGCATCGCCGTACTGGAAAACGTGATGAACCCCACCAACGTGGGCGCCATTTTCCGCTGCGCGGCCGCCCTGGGCATGGACGCCGTCCTGCTGACCACAGAGGGCAGCGACCCCCTGTACCGCCGGGCTTCCCGGGTAAGCATGGGTAATGTATTCCTGGTGCCATGGACCTATCTGCCGGAGGGCGACTGGACGGCGGCACTGCACGATCTGGGCTTCACCACCGCGGCCATGACCCTGCGGGAGGACTCCCTGCGGTTGGATGACCCACGCCTGTTGTCAGCGGAGAGGCTGGCGGTGGTGCTGGGCACCGAGGGCGACGGGCTGGCCGACGGCACCATCGCCCAATGCGACCACACGGTGATGATCCCCATGACCCATGGGGTGGACAGCCTGAATGTAGCTGCCGCGGCTGCCGTAGCCTTCTACCAGTTGGGCCTGCAATGCCAATAAGCGAATAAATATCCCCCCGGCTCCGCCGGGGGGATACACTGTATTTACAGGAACTTGTCCAGCTCCCGTTCCACATTGTCCATTTTCTTCACTTGGGGATGTTCCACACGATAGCCGGACTTAATGACCATATCCAGCGTCCGCAGGGCGGTCAGATCGGCCAGCGGGTCCGCCGCGCAGACGATCATATCCGCGCACTTGCCCGGCTGGATGGAGCCGGTCTCGCCGGCAATACCCGCCAGCGCCGCATTGCCCAGCGTGGCGCTGTGCAGCGCAAACGCCGGCGTCACACCGCAGTACTTCACAAAGTAGCATAGCTCCCGCCACATATCGTAGTGGGTGATATAGGGGCAGCCGGTGTCGGTGCCCAGACCCACGGGGACACCATCCGCCAGACAGGCCTTCGCCATGGCGATAATACCCTCAAACACCACCTTGCCGTTCTCCTGCTGCTCATAGGTGGCGTGAGAGATACTGCGGTCGAACAGCGCATAGGGCACGGCAGGCGAGATGGTGGACACCTGGAAAGCGCCGCGTTCCTTACACAGCTGCATGATGTGCTCATCCGGCTTCGCGCCGTGCTCGATGGAGTCCACGCCGTTTTCCAGCGCCACCCGGACGCCCTCCGGGCTCTCCACATGAGCGGCCACCTGCATTCCCAGCGCATGGGCCTTATCGCAGGCCGCCTTGACCAGTGCCGGCTGCATCCGCAGCACGCCCGGCTCGCCAACCACTTCGGCGTCCATAACGCCGCCGGTGATCATCAGCTTGATCAGGTCGGGCTTTTCCGCCGCGATCCTCTCCACGAAGGCCGCGGCCTCCTCCGGCGTGCGGGCCTCATAGGCCAGCGACCCGGCCATGTGCCCGCCGGGTACCGACACCGCCATATTGGACGCCACCACCCGGGGAGACAGAATCTCGCCCCGCCTGGCCGCATCGCGAATGATCGTGTCGAAGTCCGCCACGCCGCCCACGGTACGGATAGTGGTCACGCCGGACAGCAGCTCCGTCCTGGCATAACCCTCGCACATCTTCACGCCGATGCGGCGCATCAGGCCGTTGGAGGTGATGAGCTTCACCAGCTTCTTAGGGTCGGAGGGCTTTTTCCGGGGCTTGCCGGAGGCGGGCAGATGCACATGCAGATTGATCAGCCCCGGCAGCAGGTATTTGCCGTCCAGGTCCACGCGCGCATAGCCCTCCGGCACATCGGCCGCGTCGCAGACGGCAGCAATGCGGTCCCCGTCCACACAGACAGCCAGCCTCGTCCGAGGCGTCATGTCCCGCGTACCGTCCAGCATCACGCCGTTCACCAGCGCATATTTCTCATGGTTTATGTACATATGCATCCCTCCTGTTGGGAAATTTTTTCGCATGATACCACAACGCGGTGGAAATTGCAACAGACAATTTCCACCGCCAGCCAAAGCAGATCCACGCACGTTTGATGTTCTCAGAATACGACCACCAGCAGCATTTTGAATTGCTCCTGTCCATACACCGCGTGCGGATGCCGCGCCGGCATGAGGATGGACTCGCCGGTGTGCAGCACATGGGGTACGCCGTCCACGGTCACGCGGCCCACGCCGTCCAGGCACGTCACCAGCGCGTCGCCGCCGGACTCGTGGGTGCTGATCTCCTCGTCCTTGTCGAAGGCAAACAGCGTCACACTGACGGCGTCGTTCTGGGCCAGCGTCTTGCTGACCACCTGCCCCGGCTGATAGGCCACCTGATCCCGCAGGGTCAGCACGGTGGCCACATCGAGGTTCTTCATCATAGCGATACACTCCTTTTTATTGGATAAACGGGGGCGGCTTTGCCGCCCCCGTTATCGAAAACTTACTTGCCCAGGGCGGCCTTCAGGGCCTCCACACGGTCGGTCTTTTCCCAGGAAACGCCCAGGTCCTCACGGCCCATGTGGCCATAGGCCGCCAGCTGGCGGTAAATGGGCTTCCGCAGGTCCAGATCGCGGATGATGGCGGTGGGCCGCAGGTCAAAGACCTTCTCCACCGCGGCCTCCAGCTCGCTGTCGGCCACCACGCCGGTGCCGAACGTCTCCACCAGCACGCTGACGGGACGCGCCACGCCGATGGCGTAAGCCAGCTGCACCTGGCACTTGTCGGCAAGACCGGCGGCCACCACGTTCTTGGCCACCCAGCGGGCGGCGTAGGCCGCGCTGCGGTCCACCTTGGTGGGGTCCTTGCCGGAGAAGGCGCCGCCGCCGTGGGGCGCGCTGCCGCCGTAGGTGTCCACAATGATCTTGCGGCCGGTCAGGCCGGTATCGGCGGCGGGGCCGCCGCTGACAAAGCGGCCGGTGGGGTTCACATAGATCTTCGTCTCGCTGTCCAGCAGCCCGGCAGGAACAGTGGGCTTGATGACCAGCTCGATCATATCCTTGCGGATCTGCTCCAGCGTCACGTCAGGGCTGTGCTGGGTGGACAGCACCACGGTGTCCACGCGGACGGGCTTGCCGTTCTCGTCGTACTCCACGGTGATCTGGGTCTTGCCATCGGGACGCAGATAGTCCACCAGACCCTGCTTGCGCACGTCGGTCAAGCGCTTGGCCATCTTGTGGGCGATGGAGATCGCCAGGGGCATCAGCTCCGGCGTCTCGTTGCAGGCGTAGCCGAACATCATGCCCTGGTCGCCGGCGCCGTTGTCCAGCTCGCTCTTGCCGGAGGCCTTGGCCTCATAGCTCTTGTCCACGCCCAAAGCGATATCGCCGGACTGCTCGTCGATATTGGTGATGACGGCGCAGGTGTTGCCGTCGAAGCCGCACTCGGAGGAGTTGTAGCCGATGTCCAGCACCACCTGGCGGGCGATCTTGGGGATATCCACATAGCAGCTGGTGGTGATCTCACCCATGATATGGATCAGGCCGGTGGAGGCGCAGGTCTCGCAGGCCACGCGGCCGTTGGGATCCTGCTCGAAGATCGCGTCCAGAACCGCGTCGGAGATCTGGTCGCAGACCTTATCGGGATGTCCCTCGGTAACGGATTCAGAAGTAAACAGATGTCTTGCCATGGTTTTTTCTCCTTTCAGCTTTGAGAAATGCAACAAAAAAGCGCTCTGTCCGAATCGACAGAGTGCTGTATGTCTGCTTTCCTCATCTTTCGATTCGTTCGTCGGATTTGGCACCTTGAAAAAACAGGTTGCCGTGGCTTCACAGGGCCGATCCCTCCGCCACTCTTGATAAGGTATTCACTTGTACTATATATTGTAGCATCTTTTTTGCTATTGTCAATAGGGTTTCCTGAAATTAAAAAAGTATTCATTTTTTCCCGTTTCCGGGAAATACCGCCCCGATCACGCCAGCAGCTCCGCCAATCCCACCATCACCGGCATGGTCACGGCGGAAATCGCCGTCTGCACCGATACCAGCGACGAAGCCAGCTCCGTGTCCTTGCCGAACCGGGCGGCGAACATGCTCAGCAGCGCCGCAGGCGGCGCGCTGGCCGCGATGAGCAGCACCAGCGTCAGGTCGTGGGGCACCCGCAGCGCAAGGCATATCCCCAGCGACACCAGCGGCAGCACCACCAGCCGCAGCACCAGCGTCACCCATGCGCTGGCGCCCCGCAGCGCCCGGCGAAAGTCCGCGTGGCTGAGCTGATAGCCCACCACCAGCATGGGCACCGGCGTATTCAGCTCGGACAGATAGCGCACGGGAACCATCAGCATCTCCGGCACCGTAATGCGGCACAGATACAGTGCCATGGCCGCCGCCACGCTGATCACGCCGGGGTTCAGCAGCAGCGGCTTCAGCCGCAGCTGGCTGCGGTCGCCGGTGACGGCGTACACGCCCCACGTCCATGTGAGCACCGTGAACACGATCACATACGCCGAGCCGTAGAAAATGCCGATGCTTCCCAGCATCGCTGCCATCAGTGGATAGCCCATAAAGCCGCAGTTGGAAAACACCGCGGCAAAGCGCAGGTCGCCCTGCCGCTGGGTATCCCCATCCCGGATCAGCAGCACAGCCACCACGATGAACACCACATGCAGCAGCAGCGAGACCCCCGTTGCCAGTCCAAAATTGTGCAGCGCCTCCCGTTCCAGCGGCCGCTGGAACGCCACGATCATCATGCAGGGGGACACCACGTACATCACAAGGTTGCTCATGGCCGTGGAAGCGCGGTCGTCCAGTATCTTCACCTTGCCCAGCACAAAGCCCACCACCAGCAGCAGGTACAGCGTAATGATCTGCTGGCCTACGGTAAGAAACGACTGAAGCATGGGTATTTCCTCTCTTTCACGCAGAATAACACCGCCCAGTGTATCACAAAACCGGGCGGTGTCAAGAAAAATCATCGCTGGACAGTGCCCTGTCCCTTCACCTGTCGTCCGCTTCCCGTCCCACCGACCTGTCCGTAGAAAAGCCGTCGGGGTAGCGGCGCTCCAGCTTCTCCAGATTGGCGCGTAGGATATCCTCCAGCGGTATTCCCAGCGCCGTGGCCGCCTCCGCCAGATACCACGCCACGTCGCCCAGCTCTCCGGCCAGGTGCTCCCGATCCAGCGGGTGCCCCTGCGCCAGCCACTTCTTCACGATGTCGATGGCCTCGCCGGACTCGCCGCACAGCCCCATAACGCTGTTGATGAGCACATCCTTCTCGGTCAGACCGGGGTTCAGCGTCGCCATGGCGCGCTGCTGGTATTCGTTGATGGTCATGCTCCGCTCCCCTCCAACAGCGCCGGTATCTGCCGCAGATCCGTGACCTGCCATGTAACGTCCGCGCCCTCCGGCGCACCGGGGCGGCGGTAGTAGCAGGTCTTCATGCCGTACTGCCTGCCGCCGGCCATGTCGGAGGTCAGCGAGTCGCCGATGATGACGCATTCCTCCGGCGGCAGGGACGCGGCGCGCCCCTCGTTCAGCTGTGCGAACGCCCCGTCAAAGAACGCCGCCGCGGGCTTGGACGCGCCCAGACGCTCCGAAACAAAGAACCAGTCGAAATACCGCTTCATCCCCGCCAGCTCCAGCCGGTGGAGCTGCTGGTCATAGGGGCCGTTGCTGGCCACAGCCAGCGGGTATTTCCCGTGGAGCGCCTCCAGCAGCTCCATAGCGCCGGGCACGGGGATGGCGCTGTCGTACAGGGCGGCGCGGAAATACGTTTCGAACACCGTGCCGTCAAAGTCGATGTCCAGCGCGGCGAACACGTTGTTCCAGCGGATGCGTTCCAGCTCCGCGAACGTCAGTGTTCCCTGCTCGATCTGCCGCCACAGCTTTCCGTTTTCCCGGTGGAATATCTCCTCCATATACGGCTCATAGGGCTTCAGCCCGAAGTGGGCGAAGCCCTCCCGCATGGTCTGACGGATGTACTCGTCAAAATCCAGCAGCGTATTGTCAATGTCGATAAATATAAGCTCCATGGGATACCTCACAGGAAGAATTTCCGGTGCAGCGACCGGCGCAGGGGCTTGCTGACGGCGATGACCAGCAGCATGGCGCCCAGCACCACGCCCACCGCCAGCGGATAGATCGACCACAGGAACGTGTCGTGCAGGCCGAAGGTCAAGTTCAGCAGGAACTCCACCAGCACCGCAAGGCCGCCGGACAGGATCAGCGCCCCGCCGCAGATATACAGCGCCCCGCCGGGCAGGTATTTCAGCAGCGTCACCATGGCGCACACCAGCAGCGCCGCCGCGCCGGTGACGGGCAGGGCGAAGGACAGATACCAGTGTCCGCCGGTGGCGTAGTTCACATACAGCAGGAACAGCGCAATGGCCGCAAAGTCCACCGGCACGAAGATCACCGGGTCAGGCCGCTTGAACCACATGGGCAGCGCCGCCAGAATATACAGCAGCACAAGGCCGCCCACCACAAAGCCCGACCATGTGATGCGGCCGTTGATGCGCCAATCGCACAGCACGGAGATCACCGCCGGCAGCAGCATGCACACCGACACCACGAACATCACGCCGATGCGGCTGACCTCCTCGTGGCGGGGATGCTCGTCCGGAGGATAGGGCGGCTCGCCCTGTCCGCAGGGCAGATCGGGATGAAAGACGCGTGTGCCGCACAGCGGGCACACCCGCTCGCTGTCCGCCAGCTCCACGCCGCATTTGATACAATACATGGACAAAAACTCCTTTCCCTCCGCCTCAGCGCTGGTTGCTCTCCACCTTCACCGGCAGTCCCAGCCGGTGGAGCACCCGATAAAACCGGTATTCCAGCTCCGGCTCCTGAATGCTGCGGATACAGTTGATATACACCGTGTCGCCCCAGGTGACAACGCCGCAGTCGTGGGGTGCCCGCGCCTGTACGCCGATGATGAAATCCATCCGCTGCACATAGGGTACCATCACCTCCGGCAGCTCCACCCTGCCCAGATTGGACAGGCACAGGCAGGACTTGCACTCGCCCACGGCGTCGAACACCGCTTTCATGGCGATGTTCTTGATAAACAGCGGCATGACCCGCAGGATGGGCGAGCGTTCGCTGGCCACGTTTGCCGCGAACTTCGCCCGCATGGTGCGCCGGTTGTTCTCCAGCCCCATCTTGTGGTGGACGAGGCTGCACAGCTCGGAAAAGCTGCAATCGCCCATACGCGGGTCGATCTCCGGGGTGATATAGGATGCAAAGTTCCGCAGCGACCTGCTGGGGAACAGATTCCGCAGGTTCACGGGGATCAGCACCTTCACCGGCTTGCGGTGGCGGACATTGGGCACCTTCTCCGCCTGCAGCTCCCCAATAGCCTGCATCATGGCGGCGCACAGCAGCTCCGTCACGGACACGCCGCGCTCCTTGGCGCAGGCACGCAGCTTCTCCGCCGGGATCATCATGGTCACAAGGTTCTTATAGCCGTCCCGCTCCGGCGTACCGGACAGATGGTACGCCGTGGACTCGGCGCGGCTGGCGGTAACATCCCCGGCGTAGCGGGCAAAGCTGTCCTCCAGCTCCTCCGGCGACGGCTCCTCCAGCCGCCCCAGCACGCCCTTCTCCGCCGGGACGGACAGTCCGTATTTCTCGCTGAGGTACTCCGCCAGCAGCGTTTTGACGAATACCAGTGCGCCGGTGCCGTCGGTCAGCGCGTGGAAAAACTCCACCGCCACCCTATTTTTATACACCAGCACCCGGAAGGCGCACTGCCGCACCTCGTGGAAGGGCGCGTGCGCCAGCGGGCAGCTCTTCTCCGGCTGGATGGACGGGGTCTTGGGTATCTCCTCCAGATAGTACCAGAACACGCCCCGCCGCAGGCGCACGGCAATGGACGGAAAGCGCCGCGCCGTCACATCCAGCGCCGAGGCCAGCACCCCGGTGTCGATAGGCTCCGTCAGCGTAGCGGAGATACGGAAAAAGTTGTTCCAGTTGCGCCGCTTGGCGGCGGGGTATATCTTGGCGGCGTTATCCAGCCGCATCCAGCGCAGGCTCCGCGCCGGGGACAGGTTCTGGGTCAGGAAACGGTTGATCTCCTCCATATCCTGCTCCATGTTCTCCTGCAAGCAATAGAGCACATAGGCGTGCCAGCGTCCCGGCGCGATGATGAGCTTGCTGCGGCAGCCGGCCGCCTTCAGCCGGTCATGCAGGGTGCGGGCATCGTCCAGCAGTATCTCGTCGCCTCCGGCAAACAGCAGAGACGGCGGCAGGCCGGTCAGGTCGCCCCGCACCGGTGAGCACAGAGGGTCGGTGGGGTCCTGTGTGTAGCATTTGGCGTAAAACTCCAGCAGCTCCTGTGTCAGGGACGGGTCGTTGTCCCGGTTCGTCTCGTAGGACGCGCCGGAGCCGGTGAGATCCACCCACGGGGATATCCCGATCAAGCCGCAGGGCAGCTCGCGCCCCAGCTGCTTGAGCTTCAGGCTCAGGGCGTAGATCAGGCCGCCGCCGGCGCTCTCGCCGCACAGTAGGATCTGGTGCGGCGCATAGCCCTTTTTCAGCAGGTAGTCGAAGGCCGTCAGCGCGTCCTCCACCGCCGCCGGGTACGGATTTTCCGGCGCCAGACGGTACGCCGCGCAGAACACGCGCACGCCGCACTCGCTGGCCAGCGTCGCGGCGAAGCCCTTGGCGTAGTCCAGACTGCCGCAGGTATAGCCGCCGCCGTGGAGATACAGCACCACGCCGCTGCGCCGCTCGTCCTTGGGCATGACCCACGCGCCCTGAAAGCGCTCGAAATCATGGTCGCGGATCAGTACCTCCCGCTTGTGGAGGGCGCTCATCAGCTCGCCCAGCTTGTCCTGCCCCTTGCGGGTCACCTCCAGCGAGCAGCCCGCCACAAAGGGCTTGAAGAAATTCAGTTGTGAACGTACCAGCTTTGCCGACAGTTCCATAGTGGTCGTCCCTTTCCTTATAGCTAATAAATTATTATAGCATATTGGATAAAAGTTGTAAATAAGTTGAAAAAAGCTGCTTGAGTTTTTCCGTACCAACGGCGGTTTTGCTCTTTTCTTTTTCGGCAGGCTGTGCTATAATAAGACGATTTAAGCAAAAGCGGGGGGAAGCCATGGAATATCTGTCCCACAGTCCGGAGGAAACGGAGCGCATCGGCGAAACGCTGGGCAAAACGCTCCGCCCCGGCAGCGTCGTGGCCTACCGCGGCGGCCTGGGCATGGGCAAGACCGCCTTCACCCGCGGGCTGGCCAGAGGGCTGGGCTGCGCCGGCCGCGTCACCAGCCCCACCTTCACCATCGTCAATGAATACAGCGGTACAGTGCCCCTGTTCCACTTCGATATGTACCGGCTGGGCAGCTCGGACGAGCTGTTCGACATCGGCTGGGAGGACTATCTTATCCGCGGCGGCGTGTGCGCCGTGGAGTGGTCGGAGCGCGTCAGCGATGCGCTGCCGGAGGACACCGTGTGGGTGGACATCGCCCGCGGCAGCGGGGAAAATGACCGCATCATCACCATCACAGGAGGCGAGACACGTTGAAAATACTGGCACTGGAAACCTCCGCCAAGAGCGTGTCCGTGGCTGTGACGGAGGACGGCGTGCTGTTGGCGCAATCCTATCAGAATCGGGGACTGACCCACAGTGTCACCCTAATGCCCCTGCTGGACGCCATGCTGCAAAGCGCCGGTCTGACGCTGGACGATATCGGCCTTGTGGCTGTGACCCACGGCCCCGGCAGCTTCACCGGTCTGCGCATCGGCGTATCGGCAGCCAAGGGGCTGGCCTGGGCGAAGGGGCTGCCCTGCTGCGGCGTGTCCACGCTGGCGGCTATGGCCTACGGCGTCGGTGATTTCAACGGCCTGATCGTGGGCGCCATGGACGCCCGGCGGCAGCAGGTATACAACGCACTTTTCAAGGCGGAAAACGGACGGATCATCCGGCTGTGCGACGATCGCGCCGTCTCCTGCGAATACGTGGCGCAGGAGCTGCGAGACGCCTATCCCTCGGAGAACGACATACTCATCGTCGGCGACGGGGCTGAGCTTTTATACAAGCATCTTCAGGCCTTCGGCATCCCCTGCCGCTTGGCCTCTCCCCTGCACCGGCAGCAGAGCGCTGCGGGTGTGGCGCTGGCGGCGGAGCATCTTGCCGCACAGGGGCTGACGTGTTCCGCACAGGAATTGCAGCCGGTGTATCTGCGGCTGAGCCAGGCGGAGCGCGAACGGCTGGCCAGGGGGCTGTCCCTGACGGTGGAGTAAAACGTATACCCTTTAAATTTCATATACACGGAGGATAACATCATGTACAGCGAGAAGGTCCACATCATGAACCATCCCCTGGTGGCGCACAAGCTGACCATCATGCGGGACAAGAACACCAGTGTCAAGGATTTCCGGGAGCTGGTATCCGAGATCGGTATGCTCATCACCTATGAGGCCACCCGTGACCTGCCCCTGACCACCAAGCACATCGAGACCCCCATCTGCGGGATGGACGCGCCCACGCTGGCGGGCCGTAAGTTCGTGGTGGTGCCTATCCTCCGTGCGGGCCTGGGTCTGGTGGACGGCGTGCTGCGGATGGTGCCCTCCGCCCGTGTGGGGCATATCGGTATGTACCGCGACGAGGAGACGCTGGAGCCGCATCCCTACTTCTGCAAGATGCCCAAGGACGTGGCCGAGCGCGACGTGCTGATCGTGGATCCCATGCTGGCCACCGGCGGCAGCGCCGCGGAGGCCATCGGCGAGATGAAGAAGCGCGGCTGCAAGCACATCAAGCTGATGGTGCTGGTGGCGGCTCCCGAGGGCATCGAACACATCCAGAAGCTGTACCCGGATGTGGACATCTACGCCGGCGCGCTGGACGATCACCTGAATGAGCACGGCTACATCGTGCCCGGTCTGGGCGATGCCGGCGACCGTATTTTCGGCACAAAGTAACAAACGCATACAGTAGCGCCCCGCCAGATGGCGGGGCGCTGTTTCTATCCTACTGGGCGCACGAGACGCTTGACGAAGGTCGGCTCGGCCCGGCCGCGCTGTCATTTTTATTGTATTTCTTCGTATTTTGCGGTATAATACCGGAAAATGGAAATGACACGCAGAAAGGGATACACTATGGAACGTAAGAAAAAGGCCCCGCGGCACCTGGGCCCGCAGCTGAAGGCCGTCATCAGGCGGCAGCCCACCGTGTTCGCCGTATACACCGTACTGCGGCTGATCGTACTGGCTACGCTGGTGTCCTCCATCATCCGCGGCGAATATGAGAGCGCGTTTATCTGCCTGCTGGTACTGGGACTGTTTGTCCTGCCGTTTTTTATCCAGCAGAACTTCGGCATTGAGCTGCCGTCCACGCTGGAGATCATCATACTGCTGTTTATTTTCGCATCGGAGATACTGGGCGAGCTGAAGTGCTACTTCATCACCTATCCGCACTGGGACTCCATGCTGCACACCACCACGGGATTTCTGTGCGCCGCCACGGGGTTCGCGCTCATCGACATTCTCAACCGCAACAGCAAGATCAAGTTTCAGCTGTCCCCTATCTATGTGGCTGTGGCGGCGTTCTGCTTCTCCATGACCGTGGGCGTACTGTGGGAGTTCTTCGAGTTCGGCATGGACAGGCTGTTCATGATGGATATGCAGAAGGACACGGTGGTGAACGCCATCACCTCGGTGATGCTGGATCCCACCAACAGCAACATCCCCGTGACCATCGACGGCATCACCTCGGTGACGATAAACGGGCAGGATCTGGGGCTCGGCGGATACCTGGACATCGGGCTGTACGACACCATGGGGGATCTGTTCGTGAACTTCATCGGCGCGGTGGTGTTCAGTACCATAGGGTACTTCTATATCAAGCAGCGCGGCAAGGGCAAGCTGGCGAAGGCGTTTATCCCCACCATTACCGAGGAGGAGCGCGCAGCGGAACTGCCGGAGGGTACAGAGGCTCTCCCGGAGGAAACAGAGGAAAGTGAATAAGCTGCCGAAACCCGTCTCAAATTGAGACGGGTTTCCGGATAGAGGCAAAAAGAAAACCACGACGGATGTCGTGGTTTCCTTTTTGTGGTGGAGATAAGCGGGATCGAACCGCTGACCTCTTGAATGCCATTCAAGCGCTCTCCCGGTTAGTGCGGTTACATACCCCTCTAAACCGGGCCAAAAGAGCGCTTCAATACGCGGGCAACCCCAAAACACACCCTGAATGTCTTTCATTATAGTCAAAGAAAGCCCGTATATCAAGGAAAATAATTTTCTGCTTTGCGTACCTCCACGGCATGATATATTTTTTTGTGTCCATGTTGGAAAGGAGGTGCAGGCATGGAAAAAGAATATATTGCCGGAGAGCCCCAACGATACGAAATTGGCGGTCGAGTTTTCATCGTTGAGCCACGGTATAGGAAAGACGGTGAAAGCATGGCAGACATCTTGCTAAAGCTGATGCTTGCCGACTTGGACGAAGAGATGCGAGTAGCAAACAAAACAATAACAGACTAAAATTGAAAGTATCAATCTGGCAGTCAGCAAGAGGTTTTTATTCTAACAAAAGCTCCCGTTGCCTAAATCTTTATAGGCAGCGGGAGCTTTTGGCGCAAATGACCTTAAAGCAAAACCCAACAAATCATTGCAAATGGTTTTAAAATCAGTTATTATACTTATATCTGTTGCCTACGCTTATAAGAAGGTGAGATATATGTCAATAACTGTTCAGCATCAAAAAGAAGCCCTTGGGCAAGCGTATGTAAGAGCTGTTATTGCCAAAGCAGGATTCAACTTCGGAAAGTCCGAACATGACTACGGGTATGATGGCACAATAAAAGAGGTTGTTAACCGCGGTGGTCGGTATGTAGAGAGTTGCTTCGGTATAAATTTTCAACTCAAAAGTTCTTGCGATGTTACTTTTGAAAACGGTCATGTGGTATATGATCTTGAAAGCAAAAACTACAACGATTTAGTTGAAGAAAGTTCCATGTTGCCTAATATTCTGATTTTGCTTGCGCTACCCACAGATAGCAACGACTGGCTTGAAGTTACAGCTGATCAGCTCGTTATGAAAAGATGTGCATGGTGGTGCTCTTTAGAAGGGCAAGAACCTACTACCAATCAGACTACAAAAAGAATTTTTATCCCCGATGGGCAGATACTCTCCCCTGCTGCCTTGATTGGCCTTATGGAAAAGGTAAAGGGAGGTAAAAAGCTATGAACTCTTACTTATTGAGAAACCTTAGTGGAATAACCTCTGCATCGATTGAAAAGTATCTTTTGTTTACCGGCTGGGTTAGGGATGATACATTTAACTCTACAAGAATGTGGGTATTCAAGAGCAAGAGTGACCCCGAGTTTAAAATTGCCGTTCCTGCGAGTGAAAAAGCTACAGACTTTTATCCACAAGTTTATAACTTAATACAAACATTATCTGTTGTCGATGGAAAAACAGAGCAAGAAATTATAGACTCACTAAAGAGCGCATACACAGATCGTTTACAATTTCGAATTATTACAGAAGAAAGTCAAGGAGGCAAACTGCCACTTGACTATGCCGCGCGGTGCTTGGAGGGTTTGAAAGACCTTGTTCTTTACGCTGCTTGTGCAGAAGAAAATGCGAAGCCCATTTGTGCAAGAACCTACAATAGCGCTAAACGAGCTCTTGAAAAGTTCCAGTTTGGCCAAACACAGATTGGGAGTTTCATTATTAACATCGATGTACAGGTCGCAGATGAAGAAAACGAGCAACTATACTTGATTGATGCAGGAGCTCCGCCAGATGAACCGCCTGAACATAAAATAATCAAACGCATCGGAACCGCTATTACTCAAGTTGATAGTGTTGCTAATCGACAAATCAAGATTGGTGATTTGATAGAGAATGCTTATAGGGACGGTATAACGGCGAATATGTGTGATGCTCTATCAAAACTCAAACCTGAAAATACTGAAGATGTTACAGTTGAAACATCCGTCTATTATGCAGAAGCGCTTACACAGACCGTTTCTCCACCGAAAGTTTTTACTTTGGATAATTCCCATTTCTTGTTCATCGATGAAATATCAAAGCGCTACAAGGATTGTACATTAGTCGAAGATGTAACTCTTAAAGGGACTATAAAAATGCTGTCCAAATCTCCATCCGCTGGTGGAGATGAAGAAGAAAATACTGTTCGCCTTTTGACAAAGATTGACGGTCAGATGCGCTCTATCTCACTTCATCTTCCGCCAGACAAGCACGCATTAGCGTGCAACGCTTATCGTGATGACAAAGAAGTGTGTATTAGCGGCACGATTGACAAAAGCGGAAAGTATTGGTTTTTTACAGAAGTAACTGAATTTACTGTAATATGATTTGATTAAACGCCGCCCAACAGGACAACGGGCGGCGTTTTCATATATAACACCATGAAGGGAGGTCACTTCCACCCGGCCAGTCTGCGGACTGGCTTTTTTCATGCCACGAAAAGGAGGTTTGCAAATGGCAGATGATAAGAAAAACATTCCCGATGTAGCCTCACCTACTGAGGCACCCGCTCCCACGGTAGAAAAAGCCGTTGTGCCGGAGCAGCCCGCTCCCGAGCCTGCGCTGACCGATGAAGAGGTGATTATGCTGGAACACGAGGGGCAGGCGGCACTCTTTGAAATGGGTGAGGCCGTGCCTGATCCCGCCGACGCTGTTACCCACGCCGAGGTAGAGGAGCCTGCCGCTCCCGAAGTCCCCAAGGCTGAAAAGGAACAGGAGCAGCCGCTTGATCCCGGCAAGGACAATCCCGCCCCGGCACATTCCGGCAAGGTGGTGGATTTTGCTGCTGCCCGTGACGAGTCGGCCAAGGAGGAGAAAAAGGCAGTCAAGCAGAAGCCGCCCACGGAAAAGGACAAGACCGCCAAACCCGGCAGAGGCCGTCCGCCCAAGGATGGCAAGGCCGCTCCTGATAAGGCAAAGCCGCCCAAACCTCGGGACAAAAAGTCCCAAAGCAAGCCCATCCCGGAGAAGCCTGCCGTGGATAAGGGCGGCGCTCCCGCTGGTGCGGAGGTCACGCCAGAGCCGTCTGCGCCCCGTGACGCCACCCGTGCCGAAAAAGAGGAGGTCGTCTATCTCAATCTGTCTGACCTGCATCCGTCCAAAAATCATCCCTTTGGTGTCCGGGACGATGCGGAGATGCAGGGGCTTGTGGAGTCGGTCAAGGCGGCGGGCGTCAATCAGCCTGCGCTGG
>ERZ772812.1452-NODE-1452-length-17271-cov-2.764115_pt1 | contig 17271 bp, 13 predicted proteins | sample MGYA00511343_ERZ772812 | MGnify/ENA primary metagenome ERZ772812 (study PRJEB29015, sample SAMEA2737706) | human gut metagenome | biome: human gut; feature: human-associated habitat; material: faeces | place: China | collected 2012 ...
GTGGGAGACCCAATTAGGGGGTCTCCCAAAAAAGGCGGAGCCTTTTAGAAAGAAAATGCCATGCAAAAAGAAAAGAAAACCGTTCTTTTTTTTAACCAAATTAAAATTGTTCGTGATTTTTTAACAAATGTATAGTATAGTTGTTAGAAAGAGAACGCGGGCGGATGAATGCGCGATTTTGATGCCCAAAATGAAAAAGAGGTAGAATTTGCATGGCAAAAAAACAGTTTAAAGCGGAGTCTAAAAGACTTCTTGATCTCATGATCAACTCTATTTATACCCATAAGGAGATTTTTCTGCGCGAGTTGATCTCCAACGCGAGCGACGCGATCGATAAGCTTTACTATAAATCCCTGGCGGACGGCGCTACGGGACTCAATCGTGACGACTTCCAGATCTTCCTTGCGGCGGATAAGGACAGCCGCACGCTGCGTATCCGCGATAACGGCATCGGCATGACGCAGGAGGAGCTTGACCAGAACCTCGGCGTCATCGCAAAGAGCGGCTCGCTGAAATTCAAGTCTGAAAACGAAAAGAACGAGGATATCGACATCATCGGTCAGTTCGGCGTGGGTTTCTATTCCGCGTTTATGGTCAGCGACCACGTGCGCGTGGAATCCAAGGCGTACGGCGCAGAGCAGGCGTATTGCTGGGAGTCCGACGGCGCGGACGGCTATACCATCCGCGAGTGCGAAAAGGCCGACCACGGCACCGAGATCATTTTGCATATCAAAGAGGACACCGAGGAAGAAAAGTACAGCGAGTTCCTCGATACATACCGCATTCGTTCGCTTGTGAAGAAGTATTCCGATTATATCCGCTACCCCATCCGCATGGAGGTCGAAAAGACCCGTGCGAAGGAGGGTGCGGAGAACGAATATGAGCACTATTTTGAGGTGGAGACCCTCAACAGTATGGTGCCGCTGTGGAAGAAGAATAAAAACGAGATCACGGCAGAAGAATACAACAGCTTCTATAAGGAGAAGTTCTACGATTGGCAGGATCCGCTGAAGGTTATCCATACCTCCGCAGAGGGTACAGCGACGTATAACGCACTGCTGTTTATCCCTGCAAAAGCGCCGATGGATTATTATTCGAGAGACTACGAAAAGGGTTTGCAGCTGTATGCTTCCGGCGTGCTCATTATGGAAAAGTGCGCAGACCTGCTGCCGGATTACTTCGGCTTTGTGAAGGGCCTTGTCGATTCGCAGGATCTGTCGCTGAATATCTCCCGTGAAATGCTGCAGCACGACCGTCAGTTAAAACTTATCGCGACGCGCATTGAGAAGAAGATTGCGTCGGAGCTTAAATCCATGCTGGAGCACGACAGAGAGAACTACGAGAAGTTCTTTGAGAGTTTCGGCCTCAGACTCAAATTCGGCATGTACGAGAACTACGGCATCAACAAGGATAAGCTCAAGGATCTTGTGCTGTTCCGCTCCTCCACAGGCAAGATGCGCACGCTGAAAGAGTACGTTCAGGACATGAAGGAAGACCAGACCTGCATTTACTACGCGGCGGGCGAGACCCCGGAGCGCATTGCGCATCTGCCGCAGACCGAAGCCGTACTTGACCGCGGCTACGAGGTGCTGTACCTTACGGACGATGTGGACGAGTTCGCGCTGATGGTGTTGCAGGAGTACGAAGGCAAGAGCTTCAAGAACGTTGCGGCGGAAGACGCACGCGTGCAGACCGAAGAAGAAAAGCAGGCTGCCGAAAAGCAGGCGGAGGAAAACAAGGCTCTGCTTGAGAAGATGAAGACGATTCTCGGCGAGCGCGTAAAGGACGTGCGCGTTTCGACGACACTTAAAAATCACCCCGTGTGCATCACGACGGACGGCGCGATCTCCATGGAGATGGAGAAGGTGCTAAACTCCATGCCGGGCGCGGAGCAGAAGGTGAAGGCCGAGCAGATATTTGAACTCAACACCGAACACCCGGTGTTTGAGGTGCTGCGCCGCTTTGAAAATGACGAAGACAAGCTGAAAAAGTACACCGAAGTGCTGTACGATCAGGCGCTGCTTATTGAGGGCCGCTCCATTGAAGACCCGGTCGCTTACGCAAACAACGTCGCGGAGCTGCTTGCACAGTAAAAAATACCCCCATTAGGAGGACGGGCTATGAAGCCGAAAAGAAAACGGGACTTTACCGGCATGTTCATCATGGCGGTGCTGCTGAGCTTTATTCTGCCGCTTGGCTACCTTGTAGTACGTATTGTGTCGTACGGCGGCGGGACGGAGGAAGTGCGCAGCCGCGAAGATTATGTGCTGATGCTTTTGCAGTGCCTTTTGGGCATTGTCGCCATTGTGCTGCCGCTGCGGCTCATCCGGCAGAAAACGCTGCAGATTCCGCGCGTGATGCTGGTTTTGTACATTGCGTTTTTGTACTGCGCGATCTTCCTCGGCGAGGTGCGAAGCTTTTACTACGCCGTACCGCAGTGGGACACGATTCTGCACACGATGAGCGGTGCAATGCTGGGTGCGCTTGGCTTTTCCATGATTGCGATTTTCAACAATGCGGAGCGCATACCGTTGAATCTTTCACCGGTGTTCATCGCCGTATTTGCGTTTTGCTTTGCGCTTGCGCTGGGCGCAGTGTGGGAAATTTATGAATTCACGATGGATTCCGTTTTCGGCACCAACATGCAGAAATATATGCTGGATAACGGCACGGCGCTTATTGGGCAGGCAGCCTTGCAGGACACGATGAAAGACATCATCGTGGACGCCATCGGCGCACTGGTGATGAGCACCATCGGCTACATTTCCCTCAAGTACAAAAAGGGCTGGGTGGAAAAGCTGACGATCCGTTTTCACGTGAAAAAGCCCGAAAAAAACGGGAAAACCAAAAAGGGAAAGGATGAATGAGCATGAACGATAACCGGAACTACACGCCCGCTGGGCAGCCGGTGACGCAGCCGCTTTATAATGGGCAGCCGGTGTATACCGCGCCGCAGAATCCCACGCCGGTGCAGAACCCGACGTCGGTGTATACATATCCGCCGCAGGGCGGTAACGGCGCGCCCGTTTATGCACAGCCGGTGCAGCAGCCCGTATATTACGCACCCGTACAGCCGCCGAAGTGGGCGGACCCCGCGCGTTTGGAGCAAAAGGAGCTGCGCCGCGCGGCCTCCCGCCTTTCGTTTGCGACCATGACCTCTTTGCCGATACAGGTTTTGTGGACGACGCTTGCAACGCTGATTTTAATGGTGTGCGGCATGAATTTGATGGGGCCGAACACCATTGGCGGCTTTCCGCCGATGGCGTATTATCTTATTTCGTCCATTGCATCGTTCTTATCCATTGTGCTGCCGTTCTCGTTTTTTCTGTTCTTTGGGAAAAGAAAGCTCTCGGACACGGTGCTTGTGGAGAAAAACGGTGTGCTGAACAGTGTTTTGCTCGTCTTTGCGGGCCTTGCCGTCAGTGTTTTGATGAACATTCCCGCAAACCTCATCTCGCAGCTTTTGGAGGGCGCGGGGCTGAACGGCGACGCAAACACGGCAGATCTTTTGGCGATGACGCCCGTGCAGGCGCTGACGATGTTCGTTTCGGTCGTGCTCGTCGCGCCGGTGACGGAGGAATTTGCGTTCCGCAGCGTGACGACGGCCGTTATGCGCCGCTGGGGTGACTGGCCTGCGGTGATCTTCTCCGCACTGATCTTCGGCATGGCGCATTACAGCATTCAGTCCTTGCCCGTGGTGCTTATGGCGGGCTTTGTAATGGCGCTTTTGTATGTGCGTACCCGCAACATTTGGGTGAACATTTTCGTGCACATGCTCAATAACCTGCTTGCGACGCTGCCCATCGCCCTTGAGGGGCTTGTGGGCGCGGATGCGGCCAATATCGCGAGCAATTTGCTGACGTATATCGTGTACGGCTTGGGGCTGATTGCGCTTGTGGTGCTGCTTATCCTCAATTTCACCGGTCATAAGGTGTTCCGCACGCCCATGCAGCGCGGCGTACCGGTACGCGGGAAGGCGTTGTGGATGTTCGTGAATCCCGGTTTCATCTGCTACTATGTGCTGTTTGTTGTAATGTGTATCGTGACGCTGTATTCGTAAGGGGACATATGCCGTATAATGCCATGAAAAACCGCGCGTTTGTGCCGGAGGAAAAGTTCATGCGCGAAGCGCTTTCGCTTGCGGAAGAAGCCTTTTCGGCAGGTGAAGTGCCGGTGGGCGCCGTTGTTGTGAAGGACGGCAAAGTCATCGGGCGTGGGCGAAATCGGCGAGAAGAGCATCAGAGTGTGTTCGGCCATGCGGAGCTGGAAGCGATGGAACAGGCGGCAAAAGTGCTCGGCTCCTGGCGGTTGACCGGCTGTACGCTGTATGTGACGCTGGAGCCGTGTCCCATGTGTGCGGGCGCGACGGTAAACGCCCGCGTGGACCGCATCGTGTTCGGCACGGAAGACGAAGCTATGGGTGCGTGCGGCACGGCTGTGTCGGTGACGTCGCTCAAAAATGCCTTTAAACCCGAATTATACCGCGGATTGCTGTGTGAAGAATGCACGGCAATCCTGCGCCGGTTCTTCAAAGCCAGACGCGCGGAACGAACCGAAAAATAAAAGACCCGCATTGCAAACGGAATTTCCGGCTGCAATGCGGGTTTCTGCGTATGATTTTAAAATTATGTAAACTAAAACTCCGGGATGATGGAGCGGACGAGGGGGCGGAGGCCGGTGCCGGGGTTCTCCTGCTGGTGGTAGATCTGCCCGTCGTAAGCGGGGAGGTTGTTGCCCTCCACCAAAACGGGACCGGTGGGGGTGATGCCCACGTCCCAGCCGACGTACCGCATGTTGGGGCGGACCTTCGCGGCTTTTTTGCACAGCGCAATCGCTTCATCAAAATATGGCACGCGGAAGTTTATGAATGGCGTGCAGGTATCGGGGTGCATGTCGAAATACATGCCGGTTTTATCGGACATAGCGGGGCGGCGGATGACACCGTCGTCGCAGATGAGCGCGTTGAGCCCGCCGCTTGTGGTGTTATCTACAAATGAGCCGTGGCGGCCCGTGCGCACAAAGCTGTACAGCACATGCACGTCGCCTTTGTCATCTGTTAAGGTGCAGACACGCAGGGTGTTGAGCGAATACGGATACAGCGCGCTCATTTCCGGGTGCTGCTGTAAGGCCTCCTCCACGAGCAGTAAGCCGTTTTGCACCCAGTTTTCGCGCAGCCTTTTCACGGCCTCTCGGTCGTTTAAATCGGTCCCGGCGCTGTCAAAGCGTTTGACCCCCAGACCGCCGAAGCTTTCCGGCTCTTTTAAAAACACCACGGGGTGGTGGCGCAGAAAATCGGCAAGCGCGTCCTCACCAGCTTCATTGAGGTCTAAAAACGACCGCCCGAGGTACGGCGCAAACGTGCGGCAGAACAGCAGCTTGTTTTCAAAATAGGGGCGGTCTTCAGGGCTGTTTACCATGCGGGTCAAGCGCCAGTTATCCTGCATAGTGAAGAATGTGCTTCTCGCCTTTGCGCCGTGGATGTGCGCAAAGCCGAAAATGTGGTAATCGTAAAATCCCACGTTATACCGCAAAATGCAGTACAGCATATCCGCCATGATGACGGGTGTGGGCGTTTTGGTCTCCTTTTTGACGTCGCGAACATACACCATCATGCGCTTTGCGTCAAAACCGCGAATGCGGCGCAGTAAAAGCTCCAGCTTCAGCATTTCTTAAAATCTCCTTACGAAATTCTTACAATTTTAAATAAAATACGAGAAAGATTTTTGTCGATTTTATTATAGCATAAACCTGTTTAAAAGGAAAGAAAAAGATTTGCAAATAATTTTAGCGAATGCTTTTGCAAAGCGAAAACCCCGCTGCGTTAAACAGCGGGGCGCAATTAGGAACGATTTATGAATTATGAAATTTTATGCTTCTTCGGGCTCTTCCTTTTTCGGAGACACAGTGATGCGCACGCGGGTGGCACGCTGGTACTCTGTTTCTTCTACAACGACATGCAGGTTTTCAAAATCAAAGCAGTCGCCCTTTTCGGGGATGCGATCGAGCTGCTCGATGACCCAACCGTTGATGGTGGAGGCTTCGGAATCGGACTTCAAATGGAAGTGTTCAAGAAGCTCGTCAAGGTTGGTGGAGCAATCGACAAGGTATTCGTTGTCGCTGACCTTTTGAAACGCTTCCACCACTTCGTCGTGTTCGTCCCAGATCTCGCCGACAAGCTCTTCGATGATGTCTTCCAGCGTGACGATGCCCTCGGTGCCGCCGAACTCATCCACGATGACGGCAAGGTGCGATTTGTTCTGCTGCAAAAGCTTTAAAAGCGCGGAAATTTTCATCGAAGGCGGGATGAACTCCACGGGCTTGATGATCTGCTTCACCGCGTTGCCGTCGCGCAGCACGAGGTTATGGAAATCTTTCTCATTGATAATGCCGACGATGCTGTCAATCGTCTCCTCATACACCGGCAGGCGCGAAAAGCCTGTTTCCGTAAAGAGGTCGGCGACTTCCTGCACGGTGCTCGTCTTATCCACGGCTTCCACGTCTACGCGCGGCGTCATGATATCGATGGCTTCAAGGTCGTCGAACTCGATGACGTTGTGGATAAGCTCGCTTTCGTTTTCGTTGATACCGCCGTCGTGCTCGGCTTCCTCCACGATGGTGAGCAGTTCGCTTTCCGAAATGGTACGGTCGTTAGAGACCTTTACGAACTTTTTCACCAGCTTTTTGATGCCCACAAGACATACGTTAATGGGCTTGAAGACGTAAATGAGCGCGTTGATGATGGGCGCGGAAAACATAGCGAACGCTTCCGGGGACTCTTTTGAGATGCTTTTCGGCGTGACCTCGCCGAAAATGAGCACGATGATCGTCATGGCGATGGTGGAAACGGTGGGACCGTTGTCGCCGAATGCTTTGATAAACAAAACGGTGGCGAGAGAAGACGCACTGATGTTGACGATGTTGTTTCCCACCAGAACGGAAGAGATGAGCTCGTCGTAATTATCCACGAGCTTATAGGCGAGCTTTGCGCGCTTGTTGCCGTTATCGGCCAAGTTTTTGAGCCGGATACGGTTGAGCGACGAAAACGCCGTTTCCGTGGCGGAGAAATAGGCGGACAAAACGATCAGAACGATCAACGCTATGATCAACCCTGTACTGTGACTGTCCATCTGAGAAAAAATAACCTGTCTTTCCTACAAAAAATTTGCCGCAGCCATATGCCGCTTGGCATGTATGATAATATCGTATATTACCACAATACGCGAAAAAAAGCAAATCGAAAACTTGTAAATTTTTTGAAAACGCAAAAAGCGCAGGAGCTTTTCAAAACTTCCGCGCCTTTTTACAGAGCTTTATGGAATTTGTGCACGCTCTTTCGGCAAAAACGTGAGCTTTACGCGCGCCGAGCCGTTTTCGTTCGGATAGTAATAAAGGTAAAGCAGCGATTCGTTTTCACCGAGGCCGCGCCACTGGTATTGTAAGGCGCAGACATTTTCGCCGCCTGCATCTTTTTGCAGCGCCGCAAAAAGCGTATCGGTATCGTCTTCTGCGGAAACGCCGTCCATGTTCACGTCGGTCGTGAACGGTTTGCCGAGCGCTTTTTCAAGCTTGTCGTAGCAGGTGCGCATGTATGAAACGCCGTCATCATTCGGCGTGCACGGTACGGTGAGCTCTGCGTAGTTGAGCTTGCCGGTGGAGGTTTCATCGCCGCGGTATGCATCAAACGAGAGCTGCACGTCAGCGGTTTTGCCGTAAACGTCCACGGTATAGCCGGAGAGCGCCTGTTCGGTGACACCGAGCGTTTTCAGCGCGTCCGCTTTTTCCTGTCCCACCGCACGGACAAACGCAGACGGAAACAGACTTTCCGTTTTTCCGGAGCACCCGACAAGGCATGTAAATATCGCCAAAAGGCAGAGCATGACCGCAAATTGCTTTTTCATAAAATCGACCCTTTCTTAAAAATGGGTGTGTTTACTGGGGGGCAAAGCGGTACATGGGGCTCATCCTTTCCGAGTTTTACAGCTCCATTATAGCATAAAGCTGTGGGCGAAAACTATGGAAGAAACCGCCAAAACATCAGGGCGGCGGTTGGTGCAAATGTTATTTTACGCGGTGTGCGTCTGTTTTTCGTAAAAGCACGTTGTTTTCCGTGCTGTTTTCTGTATAATAAGAAATGAAAACACAAGCTGTGCGGCGGAAAACGCTGCGGCTTTGAAACGATAGATTAGACACGAAAAAGGAGAACCTTATGAATTATACGGAAAACGTAATCGTGCCGGAGCGCACGCTTTTGGTCTCGCTGGACACAGGCGAGTATGACGCGGAGGAATCGCTGCGCGAGCTGTGGGAGCTTGCAAAAAGCGGCGGCGCGGAGCCTATTGCGACGATGATGCAGAAGCGCCCCTCCCCGGAGACCGCGACGTGCGTAGGCAGCGGCATGGTGGAGGAAATTCGGAATTTCTGCGAGAACAATGAGATTGAGCTGATTATTTTTGACCGCGAGCTGACGCCGACGCAGATCCGCAACCTTGAAAATACGACGGATGTGCGCGTTGTGGACCGCACGATGCTGATCCTCGATATTTTTGCGCAGCGTGCGCAGAGCCGCGCAGGTAAGGTGCAGGTGGAAGCGGCGCAGTTAAAGTATCTTCTGCCGCGTTTGACCGGCAAAGGCACGGCGCTTTCGCGTCTCGGCGGCGGCATCGGCACGCGCGGCCCGGGCGAAACGAAGCTGGAGACCGACCGTCGACACATTCGCCGCAGAATTGAAGCGCTGCGCGAGCAGTTGAAGAAAATTGAAGTCGGCCGCCACGAGACGCAGCGCCGCCGCGAAAAGGACGGCACGGTGACGGTGGCGCTTGTCGGCTACACGAACGCGGGCAAATCGACCTTGATGAATCTCTTGACGCAAGCGGGCGTTTTGGCGGAGGATAAGCTTTTCGCGACGCTGGACCCCACGGCGCGCGCGTTGAAGCTGCCCGGCGGCAAGACCGTTATGCTCATCGATACGGTCGGCCTTGTGCGCCGCTTGCCGCACCATTTGGTGGAGGCGTTCCGCTCCACGTTGGAGCAGGCTGCAACGGCGGACATCATTTTGAACGTGTGCGATGCTTCCAGCCCCGAAGCGCGCACGCACTTGGACGTGACAAATGAAATTTTGCAGAGCCTCGGCTGCGGGGACCGCCCGGTTATCCCGGTGCTCAATAAATGGGACCTTGTGGGCGATGCGGACTGCGCTTTGCATTTGACGGGCGCGGTGCGCATCAGTGCGCTGAAAAACGAAGGCATCCCGGCGCTTTTGCAGGCGATTGAAGATAACCTGCCGGTGAAGCCTGTGGATGTGACGGCGCTGCTGCCGTTTGCAAAGACGGGCATTGCGGCACAGCTGAGAAAAGCGGGCGCGCTCGTCTCCGAAGAATACGTGCCGGAAGGGCTCCTTATTCATGCCCGTGTGGAGCCGCGCGAAATGGCGCTGATAAAGCCCTATATCGTAGAAAACAATTCCGAAAGCGAAAATGTATAAAACAGTGTATACAAATGTATAATATGCGCTTTATTCATTCGAAAATGCATACTTTTGAAGATCAAATTTTGAAAAATACACAAATACAAAGCCGAAAAACCCGCATGAAATCTGGAAATTTCGACAACTTTCAAAAAAGATGAATAAATATTCAGGAAAAGGGTTGATTTTTTCGGAAAACGGTGTATAATAATGACCGTTGAAACAAATAATTCTCCGCCGCACGATGACGGCGGTTTATGAAAAAAGGAAGGGTTACATCATGGCAAAGGCAAAGAAGGATATTAAAAAGGTCGTTCTGGCGTACTCCGGTGGTCTGGATACCTCCATCATCATCCCGTGGCTGAAGGAAAACTACAACAACTGCGAGGTCATCGCGGTTTCCGCCGACGTGGGTCAGGGCACGGAGCTTGACGGTCTGGAAGAAAAAGCACTGAAGACCGGTGCATCGAAGCTCTACATTGAAGACCTCAAGGAAGAATTCATTCAGGAATATGTTTATCCCACCGTACAGGCAGGTGCGGTCTACGAGAACAAGTACCTGCTCGGCACGTCCTTTGCCCGCCCGATCATCGCAAAGCGTATCGTTGAAATTGCCAAGGCCGAGGGCGCAGACGCCATCTGCCACGGCTGCACCGGCAAGGGCAACGATCAGGTTCGTTTCGAGCTGACCATTAAGGCGTTTGCTCCCGAAATGACCATCATCGCTCCGTGGAGAGAGTGGAGCATCAAATCGAGAGAAGAAGAAATCGAGTATGCGGAAGCACACAACATTCCGCTGAAGATCAACCGTGAAACAAACTACTCCAAGGATAAGAACATCTGGCATCTGTCCCATGAGGGTCTTGACCTTGAAGATCCGGCAAACGAGCCGCAGTACAACCACCCGGGCTTCCTTGAGCTCGGCGTTTCCCCGGAGCAGGCCCCGGACGAGCCCACTTATGTGACGATCCATTTTGAAAAGGGCAAGCCGACCGCCATCAACGGCAAGGAAATGAACGGTGTGGAAGTTGTAACGACGCTCAACGAGCTCGGCGGCAAGAACGGCGTAGGCCTTGCGGATATTGTGGAGAACAGACTTGTCGGCATGAAGAGCCGCGGCGTTTATGAGACTCCGGGCGGTGCAATCCTTTACCACGCACACAATAAGCTTGAAGAGCTGTGCCTGGACAGAGACACGTTCCACTACAAGCAGCAGATCGGTTTGAAGTTTGCAGAACTTGTTTACTACGGCCAGTGGTTCACCCCGCTGCGCGAGGCGCTTTCCGCATTTGTAGATTCCACCCAGCAGACCGTCACCGGCGATGTCAAGCTGAAGCTTTATAAGGGCAACATCATTGATGCAGGTGTCACCTCTCCGTACAGCCTGTATGACCCGGAGATCGCAACGTTCGATGAGGATGAGGTCTACAATCAGGCGGATGCAGACGGCTTCATCAACCTGTTCGGCCTGCCGATCAAGGTTTATGCACACATGAAGGCAAAGACCGAAAATAAATAATTCAAAAGTAGATTTAGGGTAGGCATTCATCTGCCTGCCCTTTTCTGCCATAAACGGGAAGGAAAGATTCAGCCATGAAATTATGGAAAGGCCGCTTCCAGAAGGAGGCAGACCCGAAGACGAACGACTTTAACTCGTCTATTTCTATTGACAGCCGTATGTACAAAGAGGATATTGAGGGCAGCATTGCGCATGCCACAATGCTCGGCGCGGCGGGAATCATCGATAAAGGCGAAAGCGAAAAGATCTGCGCGGAGCTTGAGAAAATCGAAAAGGACATCGAGACGGGCGCTCTGCACATTGACCCCGATGCCGAAGATATTCACACGTTTATCGAGGGCGAGCTGACGGCGCGCATCGGCGACGCAGGCAAGAGATTACATACCGCCCGCAGCCGCAACGATCAGGTTGCGCTGGATGTTCGTCTGACGCTGCGCAAGGAGTGCGCGGGGCTCATGGAACAGTTAAAAGAGCTCATCAACGTACTGTGCGACCAGGCGGAGGAATATGCCGACACCGTTATGCCGGGCTACACGCATTTGCAGCGCGCACAGCCCATCACGTTCGGACATCATTTAATGGCGTATGCCGAAATGTTCCTGCGCGACATCGGCCGTATGCAGGACGCGTTAAAGCGTATGGACGTTTGCCCGCTCGGCTCCGGCGCTTTGGCCGGAACGACGTACCCGCTCGACCGTGATTTGACGGCGAAGCTGCTCGGCTTCTCCGGCGTGAGCCGCAACAGCCTCGACGGCGTTGCCGACCGCGATTTCTGCGCGGAAATCGCCGCGGCGATTTCGCTTGCGATGGTGCATCTTTCGAGATTTTCCGAGGAGATCATTCTTTGGTGCTCGTGGGAGTTTAAATTCATCGAGCTGGACGACGCGTTTTCCACCGGCTCCAGCATCATGCCGCAGAAGAAGAACCCGGATATTACGGAGCTTATCCGCGGCAAGAGCGGCCGCGTGTTCGGCGACCTGATGGCGCTTTTGACCATGATGAAGGGTCTGCCGCTCGCGTACAACAAGGACATGCAGGAGGACAAGGAAGCCGTGTTTGACGCGGTGGATACCCTGCGCCTGTGCCTGACGCCGTTTATCCCGATGCTGAAAACAATGCGCGTTTTGAAAGAGAACATGCGCGCCGCAGCGGCAAAGGGCTTCATCAATGCAACGGATTGCGCGGATTATCTGGTGGCTTCAAAGGGCCTGCCGTTCCGCGATGCGTATAAGATTACGGGCGAGCTTGTCGCCTTGTGCATCGAGCGCGGCCTGACGCTGGAGACGCTGCCGATCGACGAATACAAAAAGGTCTGTAATGCGTTCGACGAGGGCGTGTACGAGGCCATCAACCTTGAAAAATGCGTGCGCGACCGCAAGGTCAAGGGTGCGCCGTGCCCGGAGAACGTCCGCGCGGCGGCAAAAGAAGTGCGCACGATCGTAAACGGGCTATAAATTCAATTTTACCTTTGTTGGGGGTATCAAAATGGAAAAGATTAAGGTCGGCGTCGTGGGCGCCACCGGTTATGCGGGCGCGGAGATCTGCCGCCTGATTGCAGGGCATCCCGCAGCGGAGCTTGCGGCCATCAGCTCTGTAAGCTTTGAGGGACAGGCTTTGTCGGACGTTTACCCGGCATACCGCGAAATGTGCGACCTCATCTGCACCACGCAGGAAGCGGTTGTGGAAAAAAGCGATGTCATCTTTGTCGCTTTGCCGCACGGCCTTTCGCAGGAGATTGCTGCGGAGTGTGACAAAAAAGGCAAGGCGTTCATCGACCTCGGCGCGGACTTCCGCTTAAAGAGCGAGGAAGAATACACCGAGTGGTACGGCGGCACATTTACGGATAAGGCGCTGCACGAAAAAGCCGTGTACGGTCTGCCAGAGCTGTTCCGCGAGGAAATTAAGAAGACAAAGCTCGTTGCAAACCCGGGCTGCTACACCACAGCGGTGCCGCTTGCACTCGTGCCGGCGCTGGAAAAGGGCTATATCGAGACGACCGGCATCATCGCAAACTGCGCGTCCGGCGTGACCGGCGCGGGCAGAAAGCCGGCGCAGAACAGCCACTACCCGGAGCTGAATGAGGGTATGTCCGCGTATAAAGTCGCGTGCCACCGCCATACGCCGGAAATCGAGCAGACGCTTTCCAAAATTTCGGGTGAGAAAATGCACATCACGTTCGTGCCGCATCTGCTGCCGGTGAACCGCGGCATTTTAGCGACATGCTATGCAAAACTCAAGTCGGGCGTTACGGAGGAAATGCTTCGCGCGGCGTATGAGGAAAGATACGGCAAAGAGCCGTTTGTGCGTTTGCTGCCAAAGGGCAAGAGCGCCGATATTCACAACATCAAGTACACGAATTTCTGCGACGTGTCCATCTTTACGGACCCGCGCACCGGCACGTTCATCGCCATCAGCGCTATCGATAACATGGTGAAGGGCGCGGCAGGGCAGGCCATTCAGAACATGAACATTCTGTTCGGTCTGGACGAGACCTGCGGCTTAAAACTCGTTCCGCCGGCATTCTAAAAGAGTACAAAATTAAGGAAAAGCGATTTTATATAAGGAGCAATTCAGTATGCAGTTTATCGAAGGCGGCGTCACCGCGGCCAAGGGCTTTTTAGCCGGCGGCATCCACTGCGGCATCCGCAAAAATAAGTCCAAAGCCGATCTGGCTATGATTTTCAGCAAAACACCGTGTGCGGCGGCAGGCGTTTACACGCAGAACCTTGTAAAGGGTGCGCCGATTCTTGTCACGCGCAAAAATATCGCGGACGGCCGCGCACAGGCGGTCATCTGCAACAGCGGCAACGCCAACACCTGCAACGCAGACGGCGAAAAGAAAGCGTGGCGCATGTGCGAAATCGCGGGCGAAGCGCTCGGCATCGACCCGCACGATGTCATCGTCGCGTCTACGGGCGTTATCGGGCAGATTTTGCCGATCGCGCCGATTGAGAATGCAGCCCCGGCGTTGGCGGCACTGCTGAACGAAAACGGCTCCAACATGGCGGCAAAGGCCATCATGACGACCGACACCATCGAAAAAGAGTGCGCCGTAAAGATTACGCTCGGCGACAAAGAGGTGCGCATCGGCGGCATCTCCAAGGGCTCCGGCATGATCCACCCGAACATGGCGACGATGCTGTGCTTTGTCACGACGGACTGCGCCATTTCCGTGCCGATGCTGCAAAAGGCCATTAAGGCGGCGGCAGACACCACATTCAACATGATCAGCGTGGACGGCGATACCTCCACGAACGACACGCTTGCCATTATGGCGAACGGCGAGGCGGAAAACGAGGAGATCACCGAAGAAAACGAAGCGTACAAGACGTTTCTTGAGGCGCTGACGGCGGTTTGCAGAAAGCTTTCCATGATGATGGCGGGCGACGGCGAGGGCGCAACGAAGCTGCTCATCTGCAAGACGACCGGCGCGAAGGACTGGGAGACGGCGAAGACGGTTGCAAAGTCCGTCATCTGCTCCTCTCTGCTCAAGGCTGCCATGTTCGGCGAAGACGCCAACTGGGGTCGCGTGCTGTGCGCCATCGGTTATGCCGGCGCGGATATCGACATCAACAAGGTGGACGTGTCCTTTAAGAGCGCGTACGGGCAGGTAGATGTCTGCGTGAACGGTGCGGGCATCAACTTCAGCGAGGAAGAAGCCGCAAAGGTGCTGCATGAAAAGGAAATTACCATTCTGGTGGAGCTCAACAGCGGCGACGCGGAGGCGGAAGCCTTCGGCTGCGACCTCACCTATGACTATGTGAAAATCAACGGAGATTACAGAACATGAGTGAAGAAAAGAAGATCGGCATCTCGAACAGCGACCGCGCCCATGTGCTCGTGCAGGCGATGCCGTATATCAAAAAGTGGGCGGGCGAGACCATCGTCGTCAAATACGGCGGAAATGCTATGATTAACCCGGAGCTGAAAGAAGCCGCGATGAACGATATTGTGCTGATGCAACTCGTCGGCGTGAATGTCGTGCTGGTGCACGGCGGCGGCCCGGAGATCAGCGGCATGCTGAAAAAGATCGGCAAGGAAAGCCGCTTTGTCGGCGGTATGCGCTACACCGACGCGGAGACGATGGACATTGTGCAGCAGGTGTTGGCAGGCAAAGTCAATAAAGACCTCGTACAGCTTTTGGAAAACACCGGCGGCAAGGCGGTCGGCCTGTGCGGCCTTGATGGTTCCATGCTGAAGGCGGATAAGCTGCCCGCAGCCGAAGACCTCGGCTTTGTGGGCGAGATCCGCGAAGTGAGCACGAAGATCGTTGAAGATGCCATTGCTTCCGGCTACACACCCGTTATCTCCACGGTGGCGGCAGGCTACCACGGTGAGGTGTACAACATCAATGCCGATGTGGCGGCGGCGCGCATTGCGGCGGAGCTCGGCGCGCGCAAGCTCATTTTGATGACCGACATTGTCGGTCTGCTGCGGGATAAGGACGACGAAAACACGCTTATCCCGGTCGTAAACGTCAGCGACGTGCCGAAGCTGAAGCGCGACGGCATCATCAGCGGCGGCATGATTCCGAAGATTGACTGCTGCGTGGAGGCTGTGCGCCGCGGCGTAGAGCGCGCGCATATCATCGACGGCAGAACGCCGCACTCCATTCTGGTCGAGCTCTTCACCGATGAAGGCATCGGCACGATGTTCTATTAAGAGGGGAAAACCGCGCCCGTACCCGTGAACGAAAACGGCGAATGGGAGACGCACTGGGGTTCGTCGGCGATAGTATCGGTGTGGAAGACAAGTACGGATATGTTTTCAACAGGGTACAGACGATATTGTGGAAACAAAAGGAATTTTGAATATGAGTTTTGAAGCAATTAAAAAGCAGGAACAGGAGTATATCCTCCATTCCTACGGCCGTGTGGACGTGGCGCTCAGCCACGGCAAAAACGCCGAGGTTTGGGACGTGGAGGGCAAGCATTACTACGATTTCACCTCCGGCATCGGCGTAAATGCGCTGGGCTATTGCGACGAGGGCTGGGTGAAGGCCGTCACCGAACAGGCGGGCAAAATTCAGCACATGTCGAACTATTATTACTGTGATAAAAACACACAGCTTGCGGAACTGCTTGCAAAAAACAGCGGCCTTTGCCGTTCGTTCTTCTGCAACAGCGGCGCGGAAGCGAACGAGTGCGCCATTAAAATTGCCCGTAAATACGGCGAAAAGAAGCACGCGTATAAGATCGTCACGCTGGAAAATTCTTTTCACGGCAGAACGCTCACCACATTGGCGGCAACGGGTCAGGACGGCTTTCATCGGCTTTTCACCCCGCTGACCGAGGGCTTTGTGTACGCCAAGGGCAACGACGTGGAAGACCTGAAAGCGAAGCTCTCTGACCCCGAGGTCTGCGCCGTGCTGCTCGAGAGCGTGCAGGGCGAAGGCGGTGTGGTGCCGATGGAGGAAGACTATTTAAAGGCCGTGCGTGCACTGTGCACGGAGCGTGGCGTGCTGATGATGCTTGACGAAGTGCAGACGGGCATCGGCCGCACGGGCTACTTCTTCAGCTATCAGCGCGCAGGCATTCTGCCGGACGTTGTAACGGCGGCAAAGGGGCTTGGCGGCGGCTTGCCGATCGGCGTATGCATCGCGGGCGAGAAAGTAAAGGACAGCTTTGCCCCCGGCATGAACGGCTCCACGTTCGGTGCAAACCCCGTGGTGTGCGCCGGTGCGGTGGAGGTCGTTTCCCGCGTATCCAAGCCGGAATTCTTAAAAAAAGTGCAGGAAAAAGGTGAGTATTTCAAAGAGCGACTGCTTAAAATGCCGAACGTCGAGTTTGTGCGCGGCCGCGGCATGATGATCGGCGTGAAAGTGAAGGACAAGGACGCCCATGATGTGCTGAATGCTTGCGCGAAAGCGGGTCTGCTCATTTTGACGGCGAAGGACCTTGTGCGCTTCCTGCCGCCACTCACCATCACAAAAGAAGAGATCGATGCCGGTCTCGCGATTTTTGCGGAACAGATTAAATAAACGGAGGAAATTCCCATGAAACATTTATTAAAACTGCTCGATCTCTCCAAAGAGGAGATCATCGACATTCTGAACCTTGCCGACCAGCTCAAGTATGAGACAAAGCACGGCATCGAGCACCACCACTTAAAGGGCAAGTGCCTTGCCATGATTTTTGAGAAATCTTCCACCAGAACGCGCGTTTCGTTTGAAGTGGGCATCAATCAGCTCGGCGGCTATGCCGTTGTGCTTGCGGGCGAAGGAGTCCGGGTCGTCTCCGTCCGGAAGCAGGCATACTTTGATGTTCATGCCTTCTTCCAGCAGCATATC
>ERZ772812.1476-NODE-1476-length-17113-cov-4.496893_pt1 | contig 17113 bp, 11 predicted proteins | sample MGYA00511343_ERZ772812 | MGnify/ENA primary metagenome ERZ772812 (study PRJEB29015, sample SAMEA2737706) | human gut metagenome | biome: human gut; feature: human-associated habitat; material: faeces | place: China | collected 2012 ...
CATCCGGACCTTCACGCTCTGCCGCAGCAGATTCACATCCACCACGGTTCCCCGGCCCTCCGGAGTGTCCACAAAAGACTCGGGCTTGGGGCTGGTTTTCAGAAGGTCCTCATAGGCCTCCTGCTCGTATTTCAGGCAGCACATCAGGCGGCCGCAGGTACCGGAAATCTTGGTGGGATTCAGACTCAGGTTCTGGGTCTTGGCCATTTTGATGGAAACCGGCTGGAAGTCGTCCAGGAATTGGGCACAGCAGAAGGGCCGGCCGCAGATGCCCAGACCGCCTACCATCTTCGCCTTGTCCCGGACGCCGATCTGCCGGAGCTCAATCCGGGTGCGGAAAATCCCCGCCAGATTTTTCACCAGCTCCCGGAAGTCCACCCGATCATCAGCGGTGAAGAAAAAGAGAATTTTGCTGCCGTCAAAGGCATACTCCGCAGAGACCAACTGCATGTCCAGCTTGTGCTCCTGAATTTTCTGCTGGCAGATGTCAAAGGCCCGCTTCTCCTTCACCTGGTTGTTGGCCAGGACCCGGTGGTCTGCTTCCGTAGCCAGGCGGATGACCCGGCGCAGGGGCGGGACAATGTCCCGGAAGGGAACCTGGTGATTGCCACCGGTACAGGTGCCGTACTCTGGTCCCCGGGCGGTTTCGATGATGACGTGGTCACCGGCGGCAACGGTGAGATCGCCGGGGGCGAAATAGTATATTTTGGAACCGGCCCGGAATTGGACGTCTACCACGTCCACCGGAGCGTCCCGGTCCGGCGCCATGGGGCCGCCAGCAAAATCCGGCGCTGGCGCCTTAGCTCTTTCTTCGTTCATGGTATCTCCTTTTGCCCCGTAGGGCTTGGTAATCTCAAAATTTCACTGGAGCTGCCAGACCAGGTCCCCGCAGACGGCGCCGGGGGACACGTTCCCCTGTAAAAAAATCAGGGAACGGTCCAACACAGCCACCCCTTGGGACAGCTCCCGGGAGGTGCGGCTGGAGGCCAGCGCTTTTCCCAGGGGGTCCGGCTCCGGCAGCCCGGAACGGCAGGTCAGGGCGATGGTCAAAAGGTCCCGCCACTGGCTGAGAATGGGGGCCAACTGCTCCCGCTTCAGCTTCTCCATGGGGGCCAGGACCTGAAGCAGGCGGAGGTGGTCCCTCCGACTGAAGGCTTGTGCGAATCCCTCTGTCTGGGGTAGCCAGGCGCCTTCCTGCAGCAGCTCCCTGGCCTGCCCCAGCCAGCCTCCGCTGCGCCAGGCCGCAGAGGCCAGCGCCTCACGGCCAGCTTGAGGGAAGTCTTTCTCCAATGCCTCCACCAGAATGGACTCCGGCAGCGGCTGGAGCCGCAGCTCCACGCAGCGGGAACGAACCGTAGGCAACAGCCGATCCGGATTGTCTGCCAGGAGCAGAAACACGCCATAGGCGGGGGGCTCCTCCAGGACCTTTAATAGAGCGTTCTGCCCGGGAAGGCCCAGGTCCTGGGCTCTGGGCACATAGTAGATTTTTCGGTCCCCTTCATTGGGGCGAATAAACAGGTCCTCTCTGGCACGGCGGACCGTTTCCACAGAGACCGTCTTTCGGTCCGGGTCGTCTACGGTGATGAAATCGGGATGGGTACCGGCAAGTACCTTCCGGCATGGGCCGCACCGGCCGCAAGGCCGCCGGTGTGGGTCCCGGCACAGGAGCGCCGCCGCCAGCAATCGGGCCAGGGTCCGCTTTCCGGCGCCGCTGGGTCCGGAGAGCAAATAAAAATGCGCCGCCCGCTGCCGGTCTACTGCGGCAGATAAGCTGGCCTTCAGCTGATCGTTGCCTAAAAAACCTGGGAACTCCACAAGCGTCCTCCTTCCGGTCCAATCCTACCTGCTCATTATAACACACTTTTTCCGGTTTTCCACGATAAAATTTAGGGTTTTCCTCGCCGGCAGGCACAGTATTTTGCGTGTCCGCGAGAAGCGGACATTTCTCTGCCTAATTCTACCGGAATTTATGGAGAACTTGGGGATTTTAAGACGTTTTAAGTTGACTTTCCGGTAAAACGCCTGTACAATAAGACCAGTTTCCTTGTAGACAAAACATAAAGGGAAACCGAAAAATCCGTTCAAAGGAGTGAAACATGTGAAAAAACTCATTGCATTGCTGATGGCTGCCGTTCTGGTGCTCTCCCTTATGGCTGGCTGCAGCAAGAAAGAGGAGAAGGAGACCACCCCCAACGGCGATCCCACGACCACCGCGGACGTACAGCCCAGCGGCAGCTCCGACAGCTCCACGCCCGGCACCACCCCCGATGGCAACACCGCCAGCAGTGGCGACCTGGACCCGGACCTGCCCGCTACCAACAGCGACCTGGAGACTGATCCCTCGCTCCCGGCCAGCAACGGCGACCTGAATCCGGACTCCGATACGGACAGCACGGAAGAGCCGTAAGACAGCGTAGAGGAATCAAGAGGAGGAAATATGATGAGAAGATTTTTTGCGTTGCTTCTAACAGCCGTTTTGGCACTGAGCCTGCTGGCCGGCTGCACCAAATCCCAGGAGGACGCCCAGCAGCAGACCGGTACCTCCAGCGATGTGTCTATGGCGGTTGTAGTAGCCGGTACCTTTGGTGACCGATCCTTCTACGACTCCTCCAAGGAGGGAGCCGACCGCCTGGCCAAGGATTTGGGCGTTCAGGTGAAGACCATTGAATGCAACAACGTGGACCATACCCAGCAAATTCGCAACGCCGCCGATGCGGCGGAGATTGTCGTCCTGGTGGGGTGGGAGTTCTACGATGTGGAGACCGTAGCTCCGGAGTACCCAGACGTCCATTTCATTTGGGTTGACAACGCCACCTCAGCGCCTGTGGCCAATGTGCTGAACATCACCTACGCCCAGAACGAGGGCTCCTTCCTGGCCGGCTACATCGCCGCCAAGATGTCCCAGACCGGTGTGGTGGGCGCCGTAGGCGGGGAGGATACAGACACCATCAACGACTTCATCGTAGGCTACACCCAGGGGGCCCAATATGCCAACAGCAGCATTCAGGTGGAGACCGTTTATGCCAACACCTATGACGATCCCGCTGTGGGCAAGGAATGCGCCCTGACGCTCCATGAGAAAAAGGCGGACGTGGTGTTCCAGATTGCCTCCAAGACCGGCGACGGCGTATTCCAGGCTGCCCAGGAGAAGGGATTCTACGCCATCGGCGTGGACTCTGACCAGAAGTACATTGCAGATGACGTCATCATCTGTTCTATGATGAAGCAGGTGGGCAACTCCATTTACGAGGCAGTGTCAGACTATATCTCCGGCGACACCTCCAAGTGGGGCACCACCTGGGTGGCCGATATGGCCACTGGCTTCATTGGCATCGGCTACGGGGAGGCCGGCGCTACTCAGCAGGTTCCCGACAGCCTGAAATCTGAGGTGGAAGAGCTGGCAAAGAAAATTGTCTCCGGCGAAATTCAGGTGGAGACCACCCGGTAATTCCCAGCAAAAAGCTGCAGCAACGGCATCACTCGCCTTGCTGCAGCCTTTTTATGTTCAAATGTGCCGCAAAGAACGGCAATAAGCGGCAATTGCCAAAACCAGGATTGTAAGGGCCCAACCGGAGACCCAAGCCAGGTGAACCGGCAGCTGCGCCAGGTCCCCGGCCAGGGCCGCCCGCCCTGCATCTACCCCATGGGAGAAGGGCAGCAGCCTGGCAAACCGGGCAAAGCCGCCGCCTACCAGGTCCAAGTCCAGCCATGCGCCGGACAGGAACGCGGAGGCATTGGTGAGGAGCGCGCCACAAATCCCACCCACAGCCCGGTCGCTGAGGCAGGAGCCGCAGAGCAGTCCCAGGCTGATGTACAATAGGGCTACAGGCAGGCTGGCCACCAACGTCAGGAGAAGCCGGGGGCTCCATTCCAGTCCAAAGGCCAAAGCGCCGGCCAGACATACGGCTCCTTGTCCCAGGGCCAGGGGCACCAGGGGGAGGGTGTAGCCTAGGATGAAGTCCCGTGGCCGCAGAGGCGTTGTATATAGCCGCAGGAAAAAGGCGCTGGTCCGGTCCCGGGCCACCAGAAGGGCGGAAAACAGGGAGAAAAAGCTGAAACCAAAGACTAAAATCCCTGGCGTCAGGCTGGGAAGGGCAAATATGGGGACCGGTATATTGGCCTGAATGGCGCAGAAGAGCCCCAACAGCGCCAGGGGAAAGACCAGTCCGAAGGCCAGATTCAAAGGGTCCCGCAAAATTTCCTGCCCATTTCGGCGGGCAAACAGGAGCATTTTCATGGGTTTTGTCCCTCCTCTCCGCTGGTATCCGAGCCTTTTGTCAGGGCGACAAAGGCGTCCTCCAGGTTCCCCTGGCCGGACCGGCGAATCAGCGCCTCTGCTGTCCCCTGGGCAGTCAGGCGGCCCCGGGACAGAATGCCAATGGAATCGGCCAGGGCCTGAGCTTCCTCCAGATAATGGGTGGTGAGTACCACCGTGACCTGGCCCTTCAGCTCCTGGATTACCTGCCACAGCTCCCGCCGGGCTAAAACGTCCAGGCCCAAAGTGGGCTCATCCAGGAAGAGCACCTGTGGCTGAGAAATGAGGGCCATGGCGATGCTCAGCCGCCGCTGAACCCCGCCGGAGAGCTTTTTTGCCCGGCGGCGGGCCACTGGCTGCAGCTGAAGGGACTCCAACAGCGCTTCCGTCCGGGCTCTGGCCTCCTTCCGGCGGGCTCCGGAGAGGCCAGCCAAGAGGATCAGATTTTCTTCTGCCGTCAGATTCGGGGCCACAGCCGTGTCCTGGGGACAGAGGCTGATCCGCCGCTTCACCGCCTCCCGCTGCCGGACCACGTCATATCCCAGAATCCGAGCCTCACCTCCGGAGGGGGGTAACAGACCGGTGAGAATTTTGATCGCCGTGGACTTTCCAGCTCCGTTGACCCCCAGCAGGGCGTACAGCGTTCCCGCCGGTACCGCCAGATCCAAGCCGGACAGGGCCTGAACCGGGCCAAAATGTTTGGTCAGACCTTTTGTTTCCACGGCGTTCATGTGGGTTCCTCCGTCTCGTCCCGAATGGCCTGGGCAAATCGCTTGAGATCCTCCTCCGGCGTCTGCCTGTCCACCTCCCGGCCGTGACCGGAAAAAATGGCGTCGGCAATCCGGGTCATGACGCTGGAGCGCTGCAGGGCAATGCCCCGTTTGGCGTCCGCCAGCAGCAGCAAGCTGTCCCCTGGCTCCAGGCCAAACATTTCCCGCACCTCTTTGGGAATCACAATTTGCCCTTTGGGCCCCAGCTTGACCGTACTCATAAACCGCTGCCCGTCCCCGTCCCGATTCATGGCGCTTCCCTCCCAAAAGTAAGAAAAGTAATACTAGTCATACCTATTGTACCGGCTGAAAGGGAGCTTGTCAAGTGCCTGCGCCGCTTTTGCAGCGGATTTTTTATGGAGGGCAGACCTGGCAGCGTCACCCTTGGTTCAGGTAACGGACCAGGTGCTTGGTGAGGCGCTCCACAGTAGCGGAGTCTGTTCGGTAGTAAATTCGGTTGGAGACGACTTCCTGGGCCAGGAGGCCCACGTTTTTCATGTTGTTCAGGTCCCGGAAGACAGAGCCGGGGTTGAGGCCCAGGGTTTGAGACAGCTCCTGGACGCTCATGGCCTGGCCGGTCATGGCTCGGAGCATCCGGGCCCGGTCCGGATGGGCCAGCAGGCGCAGGGCGTTAAACTCCCAGTCGTGTAAAAAGTCTGCGGCCTGGGGCGCATCCTTGCCGGGTGGTATGCCGACGCCCATGTGGAGGCTCAGATGGGCCTGCGGATGTTGGAACTCACCGGGTCCGCCGAAGGGGAAAAAGTACCGCATGGCAAGCTCCAATCTGCGTATTTCTGGCTGCTTCAGGCCGATTTTACGCAGCATGGTCTGCATGGCGGAGGGGTCCTGCAAATAGCGCTCCCACTCCTCCATTCGTGGTATGGCCCGCGCTACCCAAGGGGCCAGAAGGGGCTCCAGCCGCTCCGCCGCAGGGCGGAGATAGGCCATAAGCCGGTCCAAATGCCAGGTGAAGTCAGAAAACACCTCCACCAGCTGCAGCTGGTAGGCCTGAGGGACCGGCAGTCTGGCAATTTCCCGGGCCAAAGTAGTAAATTCTCCTGTGTCAGCAGCAGTCAGGTCCAGGCCAATTCCATTGATGCCACAGACCCGAAAGGGACGTTCCTTCAAAAACCATCCATTTTTCAGGAAACGGACCGTCTCCTCCACGCTGCTGCAACCGAGATTCAGGGTGCTGTAGACCATGCAGCAAGCCAGGCAGGATAAATGTTGTTCCTTTCCATCCACGGGTACACCTTTGAAATAAAATTGGAGCTCCTCATTCTCCAGATCAAGGGGCCCACAGACTGCCTCCCGAATGGATGGAATCTCTCTGGCGGGGATGCAGTACTCCCCACTCTCGGTTAGCTGTTCAGCCGGCACTTGGTTGACATAACTGTATACCAGCTCCACAGTTTCCAGGAGCATACAGGGCTTTCGGTATACTTGAAATTCCACGAAATTCCCCATTTCTCGTTGAATACGCCCATTATAACAATTTTTTCTAAACCTTGCAAGGACCGCAGAATTGGCAGGCAGTGCCAAGCAAGACGCAACATGTTTCCCTTTTAACGAAACTGCATACTGACTAGCCAGGTTTTGCCGTTCCTCATCCACCCCACCTTCCCCCCGGGAACATAGGCACACAGCCAAGGCCAACTCCGCTAATGTGCCAGAATGACGCAGAGATGCTGGAGGGGTGGGCCGTACTCTTTTTAGCTGTACGCATATGCCCCGAAGGAAGGCAGGATGCTCCCGTGCCAGTGCGTTTGGTAAATTGGGGGCGCAACGCGCCCCCAATTTGTGTGTGGTTCAGATGCGTTGCCGTGTAAGCGGGGACTTGCCTATCCAAGCTTCAGGCGGTCTGAGAGGCTTCCCAAGTGAGGTAGCGCACCAGGATGACGGCTGCCTGGGCCCGGGTGCTGGAGGCTTTGGGGCAGAGGGCAGTTTCGGATACGCCCCGGATGAGGCCCTCGGCTACGGCCCATGCCATGGGGGACTGGGCATAATGGCTGAGTTTCCCGGCATCCAAATAGGCCGACAGGTCCGCCTGATTGGAGACGTCCTGGCCTTGGAGCTGGGCGTAGCGGTAGAGGATTGCCGCGAACTGCTCCCGAGTCACAGGGCTGTTGGGGCAGAACCGCTCTGGGGTAACGCCCTTCACCAGGCCGGTTTCCTTGGCCCATGCCACGGCCTCGGTGTAGTACCGGCCCTCTTCCACATCCTGGAAGCTGCTGCCGGTGGCCTCCGGAGTGCCTGCCAGGCGGTGGAGCACGGTGACCAGCTGGCCCCGGGTGAGGGTGGTCTCCGGGGAGAAGGTGTTGGCGCCGGTTCCGCGGAAGAGGCCCTCCTGGATGGCAGTGATGATCTCCTCCTTGGCCCAGTGATTTGCAATGTCCGGATACTGCCCGGCAATGCGCTCCCGCTCCGGGTCCCGGACGGTGATATCCAGGGACTTGGCGTATGGTCCGAAGCCACCGGAAACGCTGGCGGCGCCAGGGGCCAAAGCCTGGATGGTACAGCTGTAGCCGTCAGATTCCAGGATTTCCAAAATCTCCGGATTGTTGTTGGTCCATTCAATCTGCATGTCGTATTGGTTTTCTGCGGTATTCCGAATGGTCAGGGTCTCGCCAGGGTCCAGAATGGTTTTTTCTGCAGCCAGATTTACATAATTCCCCATTGCCTCGCCCTGCTCAAAGGCAGCGACAGAGGTATTTCCAGCGCGGTCCGTGGCAATTACCACAAGCTTATCTCCGACAATGTAGTTTCTCCTGACACCAAAGTTGTAGAAGCTACTACTGTCCTGATGAATTGGAAGAGGGCCGCCTGCGGTCACGGCAAGCATTCCATTGCCTCGCCACTGGCCAGCCTCTTCATCGTAAGATAGGGTTAATGCGTAATCGTAATCAATAAACCATTTTTCTGAGTTTGAAATGTCGTATTCATACATCTTCATTGTTCCCAGACTGCCTATGTTCCGTTTCTCAATCTGGAAAGAGACATCCTCTGCACCAAACGGTCCGCTGTTATCAATGTAGAGACTAAAATATATCGTATCGTTGGCGTTGGGGCTGCCGGTTTGGTACTCTGGCGTTACCTCTGCCCGAATATCTACCCAGGTATCCTCTTCCAACAGGCAGTGATTCCGGTCATAGATAATGTTGCCTTCTTCATCCCGGGTGGATGCAAACAGCCATTCATAGGACAGAGCTTCCGCACTGCTGATACCCGCGTAGAGGACAGTTCCAGCGTTTTCGCTGTAATAGGTTTTCGGCACAAAGCCGGTATCTTGCTCCCACAGGATTTTCCCACTGGCTCGGTCTGTTACGGTATAGTGAATGTTTTCTGCATTCCGCTTTAGGCCAAGGCCCATATGGAAGGAATCCAAGGAGCCATCTCCATTGGGGGAGATGCCAGCCATTTCAGGGTAGAAGGGGAGGTCATGAGAACCGGCAAACCAGTCTTCCGATGGAACACAAAAGAAGTCTGCTAAATAGGTATCTCCTAAGTAAAAAGTAGCGGAGGTGGAGAGCCCTAACGTACGGTCATACACTGGCCGGCTGCCCAGGAGGCTGTTGTGGAACTGATCTGCTGTGATATAGGTGCTTTCCGTGCTGCCCATCAGGGTCTCATAAGTACCCTCCTCCAGGACAGGACCTTCCCCAAAGTCGCCGTAGAAGGCCAGGAAGGGAACAGAGAGGGTCACGTTGTCTTCGCTCAGCAGCTGTACAAAGCCCTCCACATAGGAGCCGTAGGGGAACCGCTCGTCCATGTAGGCCTTGTCCGCATCCGACAGGGTAACGGTCACAGAAACCTTCGCGGTGGAGTTGGCCGGAACGGTGATGGTTCCATCGGCGGCGCTGGAGGTGACGGCGGCGTCCAGCTCCCGGGCATAGTCGCTGACCAGGTAGGTGACCTTGCCGTGCTTGAACTGCCCTCCCTGGGCGGTCTGGCCCAGAACGGTGGTGTCCAGGCGGTAGGTTTTGTCTGCGTCGGAGAAGTTCACCACCTGGAAGTCCATGGTGTAGGAGCCGGTGCGGTCCGGGTCGTCCCCCAGCTCCAGCTTGGCCTTGTCGGTTCCCTCCACCTGGATGTAGGCTCCGGAGGCCATGGCAAGGGCGGCATTGGCCAGGCCTGCGCCCTGACGGCGGACGAAATAGAGGGTGTCGTGCTCCTCGTCCCGGACGGGGGTGGCAGTGCTCATGAGCAGACAGTTCACCATATGGGGCAGCTGCTCCTCCGCCACGCCGGATTCCCGCAGGTACTGCCGCACCAGAGCCGCAGAGGCGGCCACGGCGGGAGAGGCCATGGAGGTACCGGAAGCCACGGCGTAGTCATTGCCCACATAAGCCGAGAACACGTTGCCGCCGATGCCGGTGATCTCCGGCTTCAGGGTCAGGCCGTCGGTGGGACCCCAGGAGGAGAAGCTGGACATTTGACCTGCAAATTGGCTGGGATTCCAAATGGTATCTACCCGCAAAAGGTCTTTGTCCGGGAGATTGGACCAGATGAAGTCATATTGCAGTCTGCTGGTGGCAGCCATGGGCACCTCGAAGCGAGTCAGGGAGAAATGGACTGGCATACCGGCCGGCAGCTCCTCTGTGACCGTGGGGCTGTAAAGGACTACGGCAGCCGCTTTGGCCTGCACTGCCTGGGCCATGATGCCGTCTGCATTCCCGCCCTCGAAGGGGGCGAACATGAGCTTTCCTTCTGCATCCTCCCACCGGGTGGCATAGGTCAGGAATTGACCTGCCAGGCGCTCCTGGAAGCCCATGCCTTCCGGGACGGATTCGGCCTCCTGGTAGGCGAAGAATTGCCGGAAGCCTTGGGCGCGATTGTACCAGCTGACGGTGGAGAGGCCCCGGATTGCCTCAAAAGAAACTTCCTGGGGATTTTCCATGCTGGCCACCGTCAGCACGGAGTCAAAGGTGCCGGGCATGCCCAGGGTGCCGGTGGAGACGGAGCTGGATTCCACCAGGCCCTCGCCCCAGAGGCTCCGGTAGCCGGTGGAGGCGTCGTTGCCGGCGGCCACCACCACATGGATGCCCGCTTCCCGGGCGGCGTCATAGACCTCTGTCATCCCTTCATAGTAATGGGGACCGCAGGCGGAGCCAAGGGACAGGTTGGCACAGTCCACACCCAGAACAATGGCGTCTTCCATGGCGGCAATCAGGTAGTCGAAGTAACACATGCCGTCCATATCAAACACCTTCATGATGATCAGCTGTGCCTCCGGGGCAATGCCCAGGGTCTCCATGTGGAGCTGCTCCTGGACTTCCTCCGGCAGGTTTCCAGCCACAATGCCGGCCACGTGGGTGCCGTGGCCCAGGCCGGTGTCGTCATCGGTGCCGAAGTTGGCCAGGCCGTCTGCGTAGTTGAAGCCGAAGGGAACCTTGCCGCTGTAGTACACGGTGTCCAGGCTGGTCTCTTCAGACAGGGCTTCGGCGTGGAGCTCGTTGGCCTCCAGGATGGCGGCAATGTCTTCCTTGGTATAGGCCACCCGGCTCTGGTCCTGGGGTTCCTGGATGAAGCTGGGGTTTTCATAGCTGAGGCCGGTGTCGAGGATGGCCACGCTCATGCCCTCCCCCTGATAGCCCAGGTCCCAGGCCCCGGTTGCGCCCATGGCAGGACCTGCGGAGTGCATATTGGGCAGGAACTGGGAGGCGGACTGGACCACAGGAGCCTCCGATTCCGGCACAGAGAAGGCGGGCATCAAAAAGGCGGCCTTGACCCCCGGCTGCCGATTCAGCTTCTGGAGGTCGCCGTATTGCACTGTGACGGAGATGGCGTTGGTCAGGAGGGTAAAGTGGTCGGAAACCTGGAGATCATAGCCCAGCTTTTTCTCCAGGGCCTGGGTCTGCACGGCTTGCTGCGCGGCGATGCGGGCCATAGCGGTCTGCTCCGCCTGCCCCAGGGGCTGACCCAGCCGGACGGACATGGACTCCATGGAGGCGACCGGCGCATCTTCGAAGATCACCATGGCCTTGACCCAAGATTCCTGGGTGTAGACCTCAGAGCGGAGGCTGATTTCCTCACCCTGGTCCAGGGGGGCGTCTCCCAGAATTTCCCGTACGGCCTGGGAGTATTGGGCGGCCTCTTGGGCGTCAAAGTCCTGGCACTGGAGGACGGAGCCGTCTTCTGCGGTCAGGTACCGGGTTTCGCCGCCCTCCAGCCCGGCCAGAGCCTCAGCCTCCTGGGGGGTGAGGACCCGCTGGGAGATGTACATGTCGCGGGCAGCTTCCCGGGTATAGACGCTGCCGTCTTCCTCTTCGTAGACGTAGGTGTAACCTGCGGGGACGAAGGTGGTCTCCCCGGCCTTGCCGTAGACGGTCAGGGGACCGTAGTCACTTTGGCCCTGTGGAGCCGGGGCCTCCTGGGCCTGGCTCGGGGTCAAACTCATGGCGCCCAGTGCCAAAACGGCACAGAGGAGCAGGGCCAAACCGCGCTTCACAATCTTTTGCATATGGTACCTTCCTTTCCAATTTGGTGTGCTGCTATTATAGCATAGGAAATGCGTATATGCAAATAGATTTTGCTTTTACGCAAACGTCAAACCAAACAAAATTGCAAGGCAAGTTTTATGCAATGTGCTGAGGAGCTGCGGGGGGACAGAGATAAGGAAGGAACTGCTTATTAACTGCTAGATGGCGGTTCTGGGGGACGCGTACGGAAAATCCCGTCTGATTTCTAACAGGAAGTCAGACGGGATTTTTGACTTATATTTTCAGAAATTACGTTTTCCGATGGAGGCATGATTTCTATTGATTTCTGCAACAGCGTTTTACTCATTGCTCGGAAGGCTGGTGTATGGACAGAGCACCCCGCGTCAGCTGATAGACACGGTCACATCGACAGGCGACATTTAAATCATGTGTAACGATTACAACAGCTTTCCGCTCATGGCTCACAGCTTCTCGGAGATACTCCATCACAATGAGAGAGTTCTCCTGATCCAGGGCGCCTGTCGGTTCGTCAGCCAATATGATCTGCTGGTCGCAAATCAGGCTACGGATAATGGCGATACGCTGCCGCTCACCTCCGGAAAGGTTTTTAACTGTAGTTTTCAATTTGTCAGCTACCTGGAGCTTCTCCGCCAAGCTCCGCATTTTCTTTTTGTATTCTGCATTGCTTTTGCGTTGCCTGCTGTATAAAGTGGGCACCAGGATGTTCTGCGAAGCGGTATCTTCTTCTATTAAGGCAAAGTCCTGCACAATATATCCGAAATACCGATTTCGTATCCTGCATCTTTCCGAATCATTCAGGTGGTTGGTGCTTTGACCATCTACCAAGATTTCACCGGTATCAGGAGCTAAAACGATACCCATCAGATTCAGAAGTGTTGTTTTACCACTTCCGGAGGGGCCGATGATGGCAATCATTTCACCCGGAAAAATATCCAAAGAGACATCAGTTACAGCATGGACTGTACTGTCGTGATCCAGAAAGCTTTTGCTGACATGCCGAATGGATAGCAGTTCCATCAGTAATCCCTCCTCAAGTTTCCCAAACGATTCAGCGTACCGATTCGCTTGCCCGCGTAGCAGGCTGCGAATACACATAAAGCCAAAATAAGAACCATGCAAAACGGCAGAAGATACCATAGCGTCAATTCGTTGGCGGCGAGTACAAATAGAACCCCAACGATTGGGAGTATATTCAGGGAAAAGACAAAGCCTCCAACACGCTGCTGAATCAGGCGGATGGGTGCACCATACAGATGATGCACGGTGTAATCAGCAACGTGCGCCTCAACCATTCGAATTACGTTACACATCATCATAATGAGCAGGAGCACACCCGAGAGAATATAAAACCACATATAGAGTCGGTGCGCGCGCATGGAGGCGATCGTCGTCGTTTTGGTGAACTCCTCCGTTGAGATCCCCTTATAAATCGTGCCATATTTATTATAGAACATCGTCTGAAGATAACTTACTTCTGCATCAGTTGGGTTCAACAGCACCATACGGCCAAACACTTCACTGGTTAATTCCCACCATGGAAACATGCTATTTACCGTTTGAAAGTCTCTGGTACAGAGAACTAATGCGTTGGAAAGGATGGGGTTTTCGGAATCGATGTAGTATAAGGGATGAAAAAGGTCAAAATCTGAACCTACCGTATCGATCACATCAATTGTCTGCCCTGCAACTGTGAGCTGCTTTCCAACGTCTTCGTTATGTGCTTCCGGAACGAATAAGGCCATAGGCGATCCATAATTCAGCCCTGCAAGGCTGCCGTATTGACCAAAGAGAATAAGAATGGATTCATATTTGCCGCCAACATATCCATCGTTTCCGATCATCACATAGCTGCCTGCATTGCCTTCTTCGGACAGATTAAGCTGCAGGTACTTCACCAAATCAAAAGATTCTGACGTCTGTCGTCCCCCTTCAGCCGGTTCCATTTGTGTAGGCATAAACTGGAACATGACTACCTTCTGATCAATAAAAGACTGGATGGAGGAGGATTGCTTGCGCACAGATGAAAAACTAACGTATAAGAAGATGATAGCCATGACAATCATGGTCGCGACAACGGTGTAAAAAAGCGCCCATGACCATTCCTTTCGAATATCTCGCAAAACCTGTTTCAGTACCATTTCAGTAACGCCCCTCCTTCCCGCGATTTTTCCGAACCCAATCGGCAAAACACAATATCTGCAACAGGCAGGCAAACAGAATGTTACAGATTCCACTGATTCCCGCAATGCTGAGATACGCCCCCTGGTGAATGAGATTCAGCTGTGTTTTTCCCAGGATAAAGCCCAGCAACGTTCCGAGTATGGATGTACAGACGAGGTGAAGCAGCATTTTCGTAAAGAGCATGAGATAAGACGCGCCATACAGATGATGCACTGTCAAATACCGATTGCTTTCCCGGTACATCATGAAGACTGAAAACACGGCACAGAAGATAAGGCCAAGAAATGTAAACAACATGGACCGCGACACAAAATCATCAAAAAACATCTGGACGAGCACCCCCCAAATGCTTGATTGACTGTCCCCATATGTCTGATACTCTGTGGTCCTGCCTGTTTTCTCAATTATCTGCTTCAATTCACGTATGACGGCATCATCGGAAATATTTGTATACAGCATCCCGTCCATATCTGTCATGTCGGACAACGGGTAATAGAAGAAGGCGTTGCCTTGGAAGGTTGGAGTTTTTTTCTCTCCAATCACACCGACGATTTGGTAATTATAAATTCCTGGAAAGAGAACATTGTTTTCGGCATAGCTGTCCAGGATTCCCGTATCATTTTGAACGATCGTGGTTTTGGGTTCCTGCCCAGTAAATGAGACATGCCATGTGCTTTCAAACCAGTTTGCATAGTCAACGGCAGCAATGCCGGCAGCAGAAAAGCCTTTATAGAAGAGGACAGCTCGATGGTTAGATGCCCAAGCTGCCAAGTCATCTTTCATCTCATCAAACTTTTCCTTTTTTTGAGCGCCAGGTTCACTTTCGTAGGAAGATGCATATACGACCAGACCGGAAAAGTCATCTGTAGCCGAATCGAAATGTGTATTGTAGACCATGTAGAAGAATAACGTTGCAAGCATAAAAGCGAAAACCAAAGAAGTGAAGGATAGCAAAGTCCCTTTCCGTTTCCCCATGGCGGTGCCTCCATTCATAAACTTGTGAGCCCCAAGTGCATTACATCAATATCTTATGTCTGCGAAGTTCGCAGATTATCCCGCGACAGGGGGGATGCTGACCGGCCAGATTCCTGTCCCATCGGGAACCCAGTCGAAACCATACCGGAACTGGGTCTTGTTGGGATTGGGGATGATGGAGTCCGTAAACGTGTGTCTTCTGCTCAGAATGCGCCCGGGGGTGTCTTCCAGAATTTCCCCACGGTCTGGGAGTATTGGGCAGCCTCTTTGGGGAGGCTCCATGACACCCAGTGCCAAACGGCACAGAGGAACAGGACCAAAGAGCGTTTCAAAATCTTTTGCGGATGACACCTTTCTTTCTGATTTGGTATACTGTCATTATAGCATAGAGAGTGCGTATTTGCAAATAAATATTTACTTCATATAGACGTCAATTTGAACAAAAATTTCGGACAGAATTTATGTAATTTGCCCAAGAGCTACGCCCCCGTAGGGAACGCTCTTGACCGTTCCCCTTGGGAAACACTGAAAATTCGGAGGTACGGCGGTCCATATCACAGCTTTAGTTGGTTTGTGCTCCGGACATATAGGGGACAGATATTTGTGCAGAGGCTCCATTGCCAGTAGACAGTTAGACTGGGAAGCGGAATGGTTAAGCCCATTCCCTATGGGCGGTGAGTTGCGGTTCATGACAAAAAATCTGGCAGGAAATCGGGAATGAGTCCGACTTCCTGCCAGAAATGGGGTTGTTTTAAAACGTAATTTGCGGGGCGTTTTGGGAGATTAGCCCCGCTTTTTCATGACTTCCCGCATGCGGGCAGCGTGGTCCAGGGTCCGTTTGCGGATGCGCAGGCTCTTGGGGGTGCATTCCAGCAGCTCGTCGTCGGCCAGGAATTCCAGGCACTGCTCCAGGGAGAAGATCCGGGGGGTGGTGAGACGCAGGGCCTCATCGGAGCCTGCGGCCCGCATGTTGGTCAGCTGCTTCTTCTTGCAGACATTCACGGTCATGTCCTCGTTCCGGCTGCAGATACCTACCACCATACCGGCGTAAACCTCGGTACCGGGGCCGATGAAGAGAACGCCCCGCTCCTGGGCGTTGAACAGACCGTAGGAGCTGGCTTCGCCGGTCTCAAAGGAGACCAGAGAGCCGGTGAGACGGCGGGTGATCTCGCCCTTCATAGGCGCGTAGCTGTCCAGGACGGAGGACATGATGCCCTCCCCCCGGGTGTCGGTGAGGAACTCGTTCCGGTAGCCGAACAGACCCCGGGAGGGCACCAGGAATTCCAGCCGGTACCGGCTGCCCACGGGGGACATGGTGACGAGATCGCCTTTCCGCTGGCCGATCTTCTCAATGACGGCGCCCATGGTGCCGTCCGGCACGTCGCAGACCAGGCGTTCGATGGGCTCGCAGATTTTTCCGTCGATCTCCTTGGTCAGGACCCGAGGGGTGGATACGGCGAATTCGTAGCCCTCCCGCCGCATGGTCTCCATGAGGATGGACAGGTGCATTTCCCCCCGGCCCGCCACATTGAAGGCGTCGGTGCCCTGCTCCGTCACATGGAGGGACACATCCTTCAGAAGCTCCCGCATGAGCCGGTCCCGGAGGTTCCGGGAGGTAACATACTTGCCCTCCCGCCCGGCAAAGGGACTGTCGTTGACGGAGAAGGTCATTTCAATGGTGGGGTCGGAGATTTTGACAAAGGGCAGGGGCTCCACTGCGTCAGGGGCGCAGATAGTCCGGCCGATGGTAATATCCGCCATGCCGGAGAAAGCCACAATTTCCCCGGCGGAGGCCTCCTGAATGGGGTTTTTGCCCAGCCCATCAAACTCATACAGAGCTACGATTTTGCCCTTCTGCCGGATGTCCGGGTCGTGATAGTCGCAAATGGAGACCTCCTGGCCCACCTTCACTGTGCCGCGCTCAATGCGGCCGATGCCGATACGGCCCACATACTCATTGTAGTCGATGGAAGATACCAGCACCTGCAAGGGCGCAGCGGCGTCGCCGGTGGGGGCGGGGATGTAGTTGACAATGGTTTCAAACAGAGGTGTGAGGTCGGTGCCCATCTGATCGGGACCATAGGAGGCAACGCCCTGCCGGGCAGAGCAGAAAATGGTGGGGGAGTCGAACTGCTCGTCGGTGGCGTCCAAATCCAGGAGCAGCTCCAGGACTTCATCCATGACCTCATGGACCCGGGCGTCGGGACGGTCCACCTTGTTGACCACCACGATGACCTTGTGTCCCAGCTCCAGGGCCTTCTGGAGGACGAACCGGGTCTGGGGCATGGGGCCTTCTGCGGCGTCCACCAGCAGAATGACGCCGTTGACCATTTTCAGGATCCGCTCTACCTCACCACCGAAGTCGGCATGGCCCGGCGTATCCACAATATTAATTTTGGTGTTTTTATAATGAACGGCCGTGTTTTTGGCCAGGATGGTGATGCCACGCTCCCGCTCCAGATCTCCGGAGT
>ERZ772812.1478-NODE-1478-length-17110-cov-17.082439_pt1 | contig 17110 bp, 13 predicted proteins | sample MGYA00511343_ERZ772812 | MGnify/ENA primary metagenome ERZ772812 (study PRJEB29015, sample SAMEA2737706) | human gut metagenome | biome: human gut; feature: human-associated habitat; material: faeces | place: China | collected 2012 ...
GGTCCATGCCGGTGGAGGAAAGGATGTTCGGGTTGACGGCAAGAATGTATGCCATCGTCATGAACGTGGTGACACCGGCGATGATCTCGGTTTTGACCGTTGTTCCATTTTCCCGCAGCTTGAATGTGTTTTCCATCAGCTTGCTAAACTTTTCCATAATTTTCTCTCCTTTTGAATTTTGTAGGCGGAAATGTCGCCTCATAATATGGAAACATCCTAAATGTTACAATATTATCAAGTAGAATGCAAGAAAGAAACGAAAAGAATCTGAAAATTTCTTGTCGAAATTTTTAATTTTTCTATAGACAAATGTCATGATTTCTTTTATGATAAAAAAGGTGTCTTGTAAAATCTGCGTTAAGTAAATGTAAAATATTGAGACCAAAACACGAAAATACTTTGACAGGGATTTTGAAAAGACATCAGAAAAAGACAAGGAAGAAAAAAGAATATGAGTGTAATAGTGTCTTTGATGGGCGGTCTGGGCTTCTTCTTATATGGAATGAAGCTGATGAGTGAAGGACTGCAGAAGGTTGCCGGATCCAAGATGAGAAGCATTCTGGAGGTATTTACGAAGAACCGTGTGATCGGTCTTCTGGTCGGTATTTTCTTTACCGCGCTGATTCAGTCCTCCAACGCTACAACCGTTATGGTGGTCAGCTTCGTAAACTCCGGTCTGATGAAACTGGCACAGGCTCCTGGAATTATCCTCGGAGCAAACATCGGTACGACAGTTACCGGACAGCTGATTGCGTTTGACCTTGCGGATATCGCGCCGCTGTTTGTCATCATCGGTGTTCTGATGGTTATGTTCGTAAAGAACAATCTGACGATCAGCCGTCTCGGCGAGGTTATCTTGGGATTTGGTATTCTGTTTATGGGTATCTCCGGTATCTCAGGAGCCCTGAACGAAGCAAAAGAGATCCCGGCAGTCGTCAACGCCCTCGGATCCCTGACGAATCCGTTTCTTGCGTTCTTAGTCGGCTGGGTGGCTACCGCGATTCTGCAGAGTAACTCTGCAACGGTCGGAATCATCATGCTTCTTGCAAGAGAGGGCCTGATGGGACTTCCGATCTGTCTGTTTATGATGCTTGGATGCAACATCGGATGTACGATGTCCGCTATTCTTGCCAGCTTCGGCTGCAAAAAAGATGCAAAACGTGCGGCATGTGTCCACCTGTTGTTCAACATTTCCGGAACGATTGTCTGCTCCATTATTTTCCTGCTGTTTGGAAATCAGGTAGTTGACTTCTTTATGGGTATTTCCGGAAACGAAGCAGGCCGTATGATCGCAAATGCAAACTCGATCATCAAAGTATGCCAGGTACTCCTGATGCTGCCGTTTACCCCGCTTCTGGTGAAGGCAACGTACTTTATCATCCGCGGAAATGACGAGGAAGACAAAAAGTTCGAGCTTGCCTACATCAGCTCGAAACATGCGATGTCCCCGACGACTGCAGTTCTGCAGGTTGTCCGTGAGATGGAGCGTATGGCACAGATGGCAGAGACCAACCTGATTCGCGCGATGAATACGCTGGTGACCCGCGATCAGAAAGAAATCGACGAGGTCTACCGTGTCGAGGAAAATATTAATTTCCTGAACAAAGAGATTACGAACTATCTGGTTCACTTAAATCAGGCATCGCTGCCGACATCAGACGTTATGCGCATCGGTGCGCTGTTCCATGTGGTCAATGATATCGAGCGGATTGGTGATCATGCCGAGAATGTCGCAGATTCTGCTGTGCAGATGACGAATGACAATGTGACCTTCAGCAAACAGGGCGAACTGGATCTTTCCGAGATGCTGGATATGGTATTAAAAATTCTCGATGAGTCGATCGAAATGTTTGCAAAGAATGATCTGCAGCACCTGCAGGAGATCATTGATATTGAAAATTCCATTGATCAGGAGGAGCGGGATCTGCAGCAGAAGCATGTAGAGCGTCTGACCCGCAACGAATGTACGCCGGAAGCCGGCATGATCTTCTCCGATCTTGTATCCGGACTCGAGCGTGTCGCGGACCATGCAACCAATATTGCATTCTCCATTCTGGATGAAGATCCGGAAGAGAAAACAGCCCGCGAGGCAGTTGCAGGAGCAGAAAAATAAGAAATGGATTAAGAGAATAGGAGAAAGGCCCCGAAACATTGGAGTTATGTTTCGGGGCCTTTCTTTCATGCTTATGATGTTTTTTATTTATGGATTTCTTTCACGGGAGAGCGGGCAGTCAGATCGAAGGAGTAGCGGAGGTCAGGGTATTTCCTCCCTCTGCAGAGCGGGATGAACCCGCATTCTGCTGGGAATCGCTCTGCTGATCATCTGAAGAGCTGGTGCTCGTTCCGAGGGTCAGGGAGAAGGTCTTTGTCTCATAGGATCCGTTGTCTGGAACCTGTACTTCCACCTCGATGGTTTCGCCGGCAGAGTAATACTGCAGCAGGGATTTCAGCTCGCTGGTGGAGGTGATGGAATGTCCGTCAAAGCTGGTCAGAACGTATCCGGATTTCAGACCTGCATTTTCAGCGGCACCGCCGGAGGTTACTTCGGAGATATAGATGCCGGCCGGCATATTGTATGCCTGCTGGATCTGGCTGCTGACATCGAGGCATTTGATGCCGATCGTTCCCTGATCTTCTGCGGCAACCTTTGTTCTGGTCTGCTCATTCATCAGATTTTCAATGATATCGGAAACACGGGAGATCGGGATTGCATAGCCCATGCCCTCTACCTCTGTAGAAGCAAGTTTTGCGGAGTTGATACCGATGACCTCTCCGTTCATGTTCAGAAGAGCGCCGCCGCTGTTGCCAGGGTTGATGGCTGCATCGGTCTGTAAGTAGGTCTTTCCGGTTGTATCGGTGGAAGAAGTATCTGCCGTTGTTCCATCGGAGCTTCCGTCAGAAGAGGAATCGCTGTCGATCACACGGTTTGCAGCACTGATGATACCGGTCGTAACGGACTGGCCGTAGCCGAGTGCGTTGCCGATCGCAACGACCTGCTCGCCGACCTCAACGGAATCAGAATCGCCCATCGTGGCAACAGCGATGCTGCTCATCGTGTCATCCGGGATCTCGGAGAGCGGAACGGCGATGACGGCAAGATCGTTATCGGCATCGGTACCTTTGATATTTGCCTTGCAGACCTGATTGTTTACAAAACTGACAGAAAGAGTATCGGCATCTTCTACTACATGGTTATTGGTGACGATCAGAAGCTCGGTGTCATTCTTTCCGATGATGATACCGGAACCGCAGCTTGTGGTCTCCTCGGTCTGCGGAGTCTGGGCACCGTAACCGAACATGCTGAAGTAGTTCTGTACTTCCTGTACGGACTGGTTTGTGATGGAGACGATCGACGGCATTGCGTTTTTCGCAATCGTGGAAACATCCATCGTTCCGGTGGAAGTGGAGCTTGAGGATGTGGCAGCGGCTTTTAAGAGGCTGCTGTTGGAAGTCGTCTGCTGTGCAGTGGTTGTTGTTGCAGTGGCTGTCGTGCTTCCGGCAAAGTGGTTGACTGCCTGGAAGGTACCGCCGGCAACACCGCCGAACAGAACTGCGCTTAAGGCGATGGCTCCGATTTTCTTTGCAAGCTTAGCAGCTTTTTTATTTTTGGAAGAAGGTTTCTTTCCGTTGAAGCTGTTCTGCTCTGCTGCCATCATGTTCTCATTATTGGTTTCGTTTTCGTTATTGTAGTTGTTTCTGTAGTCCATCATAATAAATACTTCCTTTCTGGTATCTGTATTTTAAACTGTGTTCCGGAACCGGCTTCCGGTTTTGTTTGCTTCCTTTTTTGTTTCTATGCTTTGCAGTATAATGGGAATCTGTGATGGAAATGTAGTAAAAATGTGAAAAAAATAAGTTCTCTGGAAAAGAGAAAAGTGCTACAATAAGAAACAGAAAAATGATCAGGAAATGAGGAAGTAATAATGAATAGAGGAATAACACAGAAACAGTATCTGGAGTTGGTCCCGCCGACGGAGGAGGACGCCCGCTCCAGCCAGATGCGGATACTGGATGCATTAAAAGAGAAAGGAATCACCGCATCATTTACCCTTCCAGCGCTGCAGAAACTGTATCCCATCTGCGATGAGGCAGACTATAACATAACGGTTTCCCTCGCATGGAATGGAAGCATCTGGCAGGCGGTTGATCTGGAAGCGGGCGATACAGCAGCAGAGCATTACGGCTATGCCGCTGATCTTGGAAGTACGACCGTCGTTGTGCGCCTGGTAAACTGCAGCGACGGTACCGTGCTTGCCGAGGAGAGCGAATACAACCGCCAGACTGCCTATGGAACCGATATTCTGACGAGAATCTTTGCCTGTAAGGATAAACCGGAGGTACTGCAGGACATCCGTGCGTGTACGATGGAGACATTTACACTGCTCTTTGAAAAACTTCGCCAAAAGACAGGAATTGTGCCGTCGGATGTTCTCTCAATGGTCGTATCCGGCAACACAACGATGATTCATTTCCTGCTGGGACTGGATCCGTTCTGCGTCTTTTCATCCCCGTACGCCGTGCGCGCGGACCGCGTCGGATTCCTTCCGGCGAAAGAGATGGGATTTCCCATGAAGGGATGTGTCTACTGCGTGCCGGGAAAATCCAATTACCTGGGCGGTGATATATTAAGCGGCATGATCGCAACGGAACTCTATAAAAAAGAAACGATCAGCGTCTTTTTTGATATCGGAACGAACGGCGAGCTTGTCGTCGGAAACCGGGAATTTCTGCTCTGCGGCGCAGGCGCTGCCGGTCCGGCGCTCGAGGGCGGCGTGGTCAAAACCGGCATGCGAGCTGCAGAAGGCGCTGTTGATACGGTAAAAATAGAAGACGGGAAAATCCAGTGCCATGTAATCGGAGAGGGTAAGCCAAAGGGCATCTGCGGTTCCGGCATTATCGATCTGCTCGCGGAATTATTCCTAAATGGATGGATCAACCTGTTCGGCACCCTGCAGCCGGAGCGGTCCGAAAAGATCAAGGAAGACCCGGAGACGGGAGAGTGGTGCGTTGAATATAGTGAAGGGCTGTGCTTCTATCAGAGTGATATCGCCGAATTCCTTCGTACAAAGTCAGCGGCCTACACGATGGTTGAGTACATGATGCGTGAATCCGGCATTTCCATGGAAGAAATTGACCGGTTTTACGCGGCTGGTGCATTTGGAAAGCACGTTTCAAAGGAATCCGCCATCACGATCGGCATGTACCCGGATATGGACCGCAGCCGCCTGATCTGCGCCGGAAATACGTCGCTTGCGGGAGCAGAAAAAATCCTGCTGGATCGGACCTGCATCGACGATATTGACCACATTCTGGACGAGATGGTCTACATCCAGTTCGGCCAGGTCGCCGCTTTCATCTCTATGATGAAAGCGGCCCAGGCAATCCCACACACGGATCTGGAGCTGTTTCCGAGTGTACAGAAGAAGCTCGAAGAAAAACAAAAAGAGAAATAATGACAATTGCTTGACCGCAGTCGAATCGTGTCATATACTTACTATTGATAATGAGAATCAATAAGGAGTGAAATATATGACACTGAAAGAACTGCCGATCGGCAAAACAGCGACCGTCTGCACGGTAGGAGGAGAGGGCGCGCTGCGGCAGCACTTCCTCGATATGGGAATCATTCCGGGGGCGGAAGTGACGATGGTAAAGTATGCACCGATGGGAGACCCTGTGGAAGTGCGGATTCACAGCTATGAACTGACACTCCGCCTCGCCGATGCCGGACGGATTGCCATTGATGAGATGCGGGACGCTGTAAAAGAAAAAGAGCAGCCGGATGCGAAAGCAATTCCGCATCCCGGCTTTGGAGAGGGCGGAAAGTACCACAATAAGGCAGAGGAGCATCCGCTGCCGGAAGGAGAGCTGTTGTCCTTTGCGCTGGCCGGAAACCAGAACTGCGGTAAGACCACCCTGTTCAACCAATTAACGGGATCCAACCAGCACGTCGGAAACTTCCCCGGCGTGACCGTAGACCGGAAGGACGGTGAAATCCGCGGCCAGAAAAACACGCTGGTCACCGATCTTCCCGGCATTTATTCGATGTCGCCGTATTCAAGCGAAGAGATCGTCACCCGGAATTTCGTTCTGAACGAGCATCCGCGCGGCATCATCAATATTGTAGATGCGACAAATATCGAACGAAACCTGTATCTGACGATGCAGCTGATGGAACTCGACGTTCCGATGGTACTGGCCCTCAACATGATGGATGAGGTACGCGAAAACGGCGGTTCTGTGCTCGTGAACCAGATGGAAGAGAGACTTGGCATCCCGGTTATCCCGATTTCCGCTGCAAAAAACGAGGGAATCGATGAACTGGTTGCCCATGCTGTCCATGTGGCCAAATACCAGGAAAAACCGGGCAGAAAGGACTTCTGTGAGGCGAATGACCACGGCGGTGCCGTCCACCGTGCGTTGCATGCGATCATGCATCTGATCGAGGATCACGCCGCAAGGGCGGATATTCCGGTGCGGTTTGCGGCGAGCAAGCTGGCAGAGGGCGATGCGCTGATCCTGGAGCAGCTGGCCCTCGATGAAAACGAGAAAGAGATGCTCGAGCATATCGTCTGTCAGATGGAGACGGAGCGCGGCCTGGACCGCGCGGCGGCGATTGCGGATATGCGTTTTAATTTTATTGAAAAAGTCTGCCGTGAGACCGTGGTAAAACCAAAAGAGAGCCGCGAGCATGTGCGGAGCACAGAAATTGACCGTGTGCTGACCGGAAAATATACGGCTCTGCCATGTTTTGCCGGGATTATGGCGGCTGTCTTTTTCCTGACCTTCCATGTGATCGGAGCATCGCTGCAGAGTGTGCTGGAGGTTCTGATCGGAAAACTGACCGAGCTCGTGGACAGCGCCATGAAAGCATGGGGCGTCAATCCGGTGCTTCATTCCCTTGTGATTGACGGTATTTTTAACGGCGTCGGAAGTGTCTTAAGCTTCCTTCCGATCATCGTCACCCTGTTTTTCTTCCTGTCCATTCTGGAGGACAGCGGCTATATGGCGCGCGTGGCATTTGTGATGGATAAGCTGCTCCGGAAAATCGGCCTCTCCGGCCGCAGTATCGTGCCGATGCTGGTCGGTTTTGGCTGTACCGTGCCGGGCGTCATGGCGAGCCGCACCCTGCCTTCCGAGCGTGACCGGAAAATGACGATCCTATTAACTCCGTTTATGAGCTGTTCGGCAAAACTTCCGATTTACGCGTTCTTTACCGCCGCATTCTTCCCGAAATACAGTGCCCTTGTGATGGTTCTTCTGTATTTCGGTGGTATCTTCATGGCTGTCCTGATGGCGATGCTGATGCAGGGAACTTTATTCCAGGGAGAAGCCGTTCCGTTTGTCATGGAGCTTCCAAACTACCGCATGCCGGGGGCAAAAAATGTCGGACAGCTTTTGTGGGATAAGGCAAAAGACTTCCTGCAGCGGGCATTCACCGTCATTTTTGTTGCCACGATTGTGATCTGGTTTTTACAGACCTTTGGAACGCATCTCAATGTCGTGGAGGACTCCAAGGACAGCATTCTCGCCGTTGTCTCCGGCCGTCTCGCCCCGGTTTTTCGGCCGCTTGGATTTGGAGACTGGAGAGTATCGACCGCCCTTCTAACCGGATTTATGGCAAAGGAGAGTGTCGTCTCCACACTTTCCGTACTGTTCGGCACGACCGCGCAGCTGACCGAAATCCTGACACCGGTTTCCGCATTAAGCCTTCTGGTTTTCTGCCTCCTCTATACGCCGTGTGTGGCGGCAGTCGCTTCCATCAAGCGAGAGCTTGGCGGCAGATGGGCAGCCGGTGTTGTCGTTTCACAGTGTGTGATCGCCTGGCTGGCAGCTTTTGTCGTACATGGCTTTGCACTGCTGTTTGGCATGTAAAAAAGAACGTTAAATAAGAAAAGCTCTGCAGAACAGAAAATGCAAAATTCTGATCTGCAGAGCTTTTGATATATGGCTGGTAAAAAATGCCGGTTTTAAATTTTTCGTATCACATGCTTTAAAATTCCTGTCTTGTGGAGCAGAAAGATCGAGCAGTCCATAAACAGATGGGCAAGAAAGGTGCTCAAAATGACACCATTTGATTTCAGCAGAAAGCCGACATGGAACCCATACCAGCACACGAAACCGGAGTAGGCGCTCATGATGACAAGAAGCGGTAGATTTTCCAACACGCCCCGCATCGTTTCAAGAAAACTCTTGACCGTAAAGTCGAAATACAGGAAGCGGCCGACCGTCAGTGTCAGGAAATAGAGAATCAGGCCGTCGTAATTCGTGTCCTCGTAGATAAAGCGGATGTACAGAAGAATCAGTACAATATAGAAGACCGAAATCAGCCGCACCGACGCCTTCTGCTCCGGGTCAAGGTGCGTGAGCCTTACCAGAACCACATCGAGCCAGCTCGTCAGAAAGACGGAGAGCACGATAAAGACAAGAAGCACCACATCTTGATACTTCTCCCAGTACATCGAAATCTGCGGCAGACGCTCGTCGATAATGTAGTAGAGGGAGAGGAAGAGAAGAATCGAAGTGCCGGAGAAAACCAGCTCATAAAAGCTTTCCACAACCTGATACTGCCTGCGCTGGTGTTTCTTCCGGCGTATTTTTTTCGCTTTTTCCTCTGTCTCCTCTTTTAGCTGCCGCTGAATCTGCAATTTTGCAATCAGAAGCACAAGGGCAAGCACCAGAATCAGGCCGAGCAGTGAGACAAGCAGAAAACTGCCCACATTGGCGGGATCAAAATAGTGAAGAATATAGTATCGTTTCAAATAAAATCACCTCTTCTGGAAATTCTTTTTTTGGTTTCTCTTCACTTTAGTACCAAATCCGGAAAAAGTAAAGTACAAAAATGAGAACAGAAAGAAAGTGTCTGATAAAAAATGACCGAAATGGAGAGAATAAAGTGATCGATGCGTGACAAGGAAGAAAAGATGACGATCAGTCAAACTCGGTCAAAACAGGGCGATAAAACGGGAAAATCCGTCATAAAGCTCTAAACTTATGCAAATACGACAAAAAGAGAAGGTAAAATTCATGAAATATTAATGATTGATTTTGAATGAATATGACGATATAATAAGCTCATCAAAGCAAACACGATCAAAATAAAGCAGGAGGGAAATATGATTTACACAGTGACATTCAATCCGTCTCTGGACTACATTGTATCGGTGGAAGACTTCAAGCTCGGCCTTACCAACCGCACAAGCTCCGAGCTGATGCTTCCGGGCGGAAAAGGAATCAACGTATCGACCGTACTTGGAAACCTTGGAATTGAGAGCACAGCGCTCGGATTTCTGGCAGGCTTTACCGGAAAAGAAATCGCCGGACGGCTCGACCAGATGGGAATTAAAAACGGTTGCATCTGGCTGGAAGAAGGATATTCCCGCATCAACGTCAAATTAAAGAGCATTGACGGAACTGAGATCAACGGACAGGGACCCGAAATCCCGGAGAAAAAAGTGGAAGAGCTGATGAAACAGCTTTCCGCACTCGGCGAGGGCGACGTTCTCTTCCTCGCAGGCAGCATCCCGTCATCCATGGCAGATGATGCCTATCAGAAAATTATGGAAATGCTCGACAGCAAGGGCGTCCGCATCGTCGTAGACGCGACCCGTGATCTGCTGATGAAGGTTCTGCCGTACCACCCGTTCCTCATCAAACCGAACAATCACGAGCTCGGTGAGATTTTCGGTGTGGAATTAAAGACAAGAGAGTCGGTTGTTCCGTATGCAAAACAGCTGCAGGAAAAGGGCGCACAGAACGTTCTGATTTCCATGGCAGGCGAAGGAGCCGTTCTCGTTGCCGCATCCGGTGAGGTCTTTGAAGCTCCGGCCCCGAAAGGAAAGCTCATCAACGGCGTCGGCGCAGGCGATTCGATGGTAGCCGGATTCATGGCAGGCTACATGGAAAAAGAAGATTACCTTCATGCGTTCCATATGGGAATCGCAGCGGGAAGTGCAAGTGCTTTTTCTGAAAACCTTGCAACCCGGGAGGAAATTGCATCTGTCTACGAACAGATTACAAAATAAAAGGGAGGACGTCTCATGAGAATCACAGATTTGCTGGACATCCGCAGTATTGCACTGGATGCCGCACCGAAAAGCAAACAGGAAACGCTTGACGCAGCCGTAGCGCTGATGGTCAAAAGCGGAAAGATCACAGACGAAGATGCGTACCGCGCACAGGTTTACGCAAGAGAAGAAGAGAGCACCACAGGAATCGGAGAGGGAATTGCGATTCCGCACGGAAAATGTGATGCAGTAAACAAACCGGGCCTTGCAGCCATGGTTATCCCGAAAGGCGTTGATTTTGATTCTCTCGATGGAGAGCCGGTCACCCTGCTGTTCCTCATCGCAGCGCCGAACACGAAAGACAACGTTCATCTCGATGTCTTAAGTAAACTTTCCATGATGCTGATGGATGAAGAGTTCACCAAGAGCCTTCGAAACGCAAGGACACCGGAAGAGTTCCTTGCCATTATCGACCGCGCCGATGAAGAGAAAAAGAGCGTAGATGAGCGTCTTGCAGAGCCGGTGGAAGCAAAAGAAAATCAGGTGAAGATTCTCGCCGTTACTTCCTGTCCGACCGGTATTGCCCACACTTACATGGCAGCCGAGGGAATCGAGAAAGCAGCGAAAGCAAAAGGATGCTTCGTAAAAATCGAGACACGAGGCTCCGGCGGAGCGAAAAACGTGCTGACTGCACAGGAAATCGCCGATGCGGACTGCATCATCGTTGCAGCCGACGCACAGGTTCCGATGGATCGTTTCGACGGAAAGAAAGTCATCCAGCGCCAGGTATCCGACGGTATCAGCAAAGCAGATGAGCTGATCGAGCTTGCGATGTCCGGAAACGCACCGGTTTACAAGAGCGGCAATGCGCAGGCAGCCGCAGCAAGCACGAAGAAGAACAGCGGCGGTATCGGCCACCAGCTGTACACCCAGCTGATGAATGGTGTTTCCCATATGCTTCCGTTCGTTGTCGGCGGCGGTATTCTGATCGCAATCGCATTCCTGATCGACGGACTTCTTGTTGATATGAACTCCCTTGATGCCGCAGCCAGATCAAACTTCGGTACGATTACCCCGGCTGCAGCGATGTTCAAACAGATCGGCGGCGTGGCATTCGGCTTCATGCTCCCGGTTCTTGCAGGCTACATCGCCATGGCAATCGGCGACCGGCCGGCACTTGCCCTTGGTTTTGTCGGCGGTATGATGGCATCGAGCGGAACCTCCGGTTTCCTTGGAGCACTCGTTGCCGGTTTTGCAGCAGGCTACATTATCCTTGGCCTCCGCAAAGCATGTGAGAAACTTCCGGAAGCACTCGAAAAGATTGCGCCGGTTCTGATTTACCCGGTAGTCGGCATCCTTGCGATGGGACTTCTGATGCTCTTCATTGTAGAGCCGATCATGGGAACCGTCAACATGGCACTGAACAATGGTCTTGCTTCCATGGGCGGATCCAGCAAGCTGATCCTTGGCATGATCCTCGGCGGCATGATGGCCATCGACATGGGCGGCCCGTTCAACAAAGCAGCTTACGTATTCGGAACAGCAGCCATCGCAGCAGGAAACTACGACATTATGGCATCCGTTATGATCGGCGGTATGGTTCCTCCGTGTGCGATTGCACTTGCAACCCTGCTGTTCAAAGATAAATTTACAAAAGAAGAAAGAGAATCCGGTCCGACCAACTTCATCATGGGACTCGCCTTCATCACCGAGGGTGCGATTCCATTCGCAGCAGCAGACCCGATCCACGTTCTTCCGGCCTGCATCATCGGCTCCGGCCTCGCAGGTGCGCTCTCCATGGCATTTGGCTGTACCTTAATGGCACCGCACGGCGGCATCTTCGTTGTACCGGTTATGGGAAATGCGCTGCTTTATCTGGTGGCAGTTGTCATCGGAACAGTGGTATCCGCAGTTCTGCTTGGAGTTTTAAAGAAAAAAGCTGCATAAAAGAGTAGAAAAAAGACAGAAAATAAAGTAAAATAAAAATATCAAAGATCCTATGGGAGGAAAAAATCATGAAAGAATTTAAGTATGTTGTAACAGATCCAGAAGGAATCCACGCTCGTCCGGCAGGAATGCTGGTAAAAGCAGTCAAAGAATTTTCCTGTGATATCAAGATCGCAAAAGACGGAAAAGCCATGAACTGCAAAGCCATCTTCGGTATCATGGGACTGGCTGTAAAACAGGGCGAAGAAGTTACCCTGACCTTCGATGGAGCAGATGAAGATGCTGCATACGAAGCAATCAGCAATTTCATGAAAGAGAACTTGTAATTCTACAGAGCCATGCGGAATGGAAGAAAAAAGTGCGAATCATGCTTGCATGAATGAGTGCTTTTTTCTGGAATTCCATATGGCGAGAAGCCACATCGAAATGGAGCGTAAGCGGAATTGAGATGGGGCTCTGGAGAATTACAATATAGTAATCGGCAGGAGCGTGTTTGAAAAACTTTCTGAAACTAAGAAATCCTTTTTGAACACGCTCCGGCTGTCTGGACAGAAAATTCGGATATCGAGAACAAAGGTGGAGAAAACTTATGCAGATTTATCAGGGAAAAAGCGTATTTTCCGGCATTGCGATCGGAAAGATCCGCGTATACAAAAAGAATGAGCGTCAGGTAAAACGTGTGAAAGTGGAAAATCCGGATGCGGAGATGGCACGGTTTGAGGAAGCAAAGTCAAAAGGAATCGCACAGCTTGGCGTTCTGTATGAAAAAGCATGCAAAGAGGTTGGCGAGGCCAATGCAGCGATCTTCGAGGTACATCAGATGATGATGGAGGACGACGGCTACAACGAGTCCGTCGAGAATATTATCAAGAGCCAGGGCGTCAACGCTGAGTATGCCGTTGCAACGACAGGCGACAACTTTGCGCAGATGTTTTCTGCCATGGACGATGACTACATGAGAGAGCGCGCGGCAGACGTAAAGGATATTTCCGAGCGTCTGATCTCCATCTTAAACGGAGACGACACCGACGCATCCTTAAACGACGAACCGGCGATCATCGTGGCAGATGACCTTGCGCCGTCTGAGACGGTACAGATGGATAAGGACAAAGTTCTTTCTTTTGTTACCGTACACGGTTCTTTAAATTCCCACACCGCTATCCTTGCAAGAACCATGGCGATTCCGGCACTGGTCGGAACACCGCTTCCGCTGGATGAGAGCGTAGACGGAAAGCTCGGCATCGTGGACGGATCCGATGGAACCATCTATGTGGATCCGGACGAGGAGACTCTTGCTGCCATGCAGAAGCGCCGCACCGAGGATGAGGAAAAGAAAAAACTGCTTCTCACCTTAAAGGGAAAAGAAAATATTACACTGGACGGACAGAAAATTCTGCTGTATGCTAATATCGGAAACATCAAAGACCTTGCGGCTGTCATGCAGAACGACGCGGGCGGCATCGGCCTGTTCCGAAGCGAGTTTATCTATCTGGAGCAGGATCACTATCCAACAGAGGAAGAGCAGTTCCGCATCTACAAACAGGCAGCAGAGACGATGGCGGGAAAACGCGTCATCATCCGTACCCTCGATATCGGTGCCGATAAACAGTGCGATTATTTTGAGATGGAAAAAGAGGAGAATCCGGCACTTGGCTGCCGTGCGATCCGCATCTGCCTGACGCGGCCGGAGATCTTTAAGACACAGCTTCGCGCGCTGTTCCGCGCAAGCGCATATGGAAAAATTGCCATTATGTATCCAATGATCACAAGTGTCGGCGAGGTTCGCCAGATCAAAGCGATTGTGGAGGAAGTAAAAGCTTCTCTCGCTGAGCAGGGCATTGAGTACGGAAATCCAGAGCAGGGTATCATGATCGAGACCCCGGCGGCTGCCATCATCAGCGATGAGCTGGCAAAAGAGGTTGATTTCTTCAGTATCGGAACGAACGACCTCAGTCAGTACACCCTCGCGATCGACCGCCAGAACACAAAGCTGGATCCGTTCTTTGATCCTCATCATCCGGCAGTGCTTCGTATGATCTCCATGATTGTGGAGAATGCACATAAGGCTGGTATCTGGGCTGGAATCTGTGGAGAGTTAGGTGCAGATTTGGAACTTACCGATGAATTTATGAAGATGGGAGTGGATGAACTCTCTGTTGCTCCGGGTATGATTTTGAAACTGAGAAAAAGAATTTGTGAGTTCTCAAAAAACTGAAATTTCAGTGGGAAAATGACAGGAAATATGCTAAAGTAGAGATAGAAAGTTGGGGTCAATCGGGCACCAACGTGCAGCAAGTCAATGACTGGCTAAAACAGGCATACGCATACCAAGGACAAGAAGCAGCCATGCAAGGCAAATACAACAGCCAAAGTATGCTTAGACAAATGGGCTATAACACACTACAAGCAATCATGCAAGGCGTATACAACCACATCGAAAACAGTGTAGCAATGAACTACAACAGCGCAGAAGCACTAGCAAACAGGAACTGGCAAGAGCACATGTCAAGCACAGCGTACCAGCGAGCCGTTGAGGACATGAAAAAAGCAGGGCTTAACCCTATCTTAGCATTCGCAAACGGCGGCGCAAGCACACCGGGAGGAAGTGCAGGAACAATCAGTGGAGCAAGTATGGGACTTGCAAGCAGCAGCGCACTAGGAGTAAGCCGAAGCGGTGGATTTGTACCTAACGCATACGAAAGCAGCAGCTGGAGCAAAAGCGACTGGTACAACGCGGCACAAAGCTGGCAACAAATGCTAAGCACAACGCAAATGACACCCTATGGACTGATGAAAACACTAACCGGAATCGGAGAAGACGCAAGCAAAGCAATTGAAAAAAACGTACCAGAAGGAAGCAAAACACACAAAAGTAAAGCCGGAGTAACGCACGGTGGAAAAGGCGGTGATATTAAAAAGTGAGTTGTTACAAGCCATTAATAAGGCTGTACGACCCTAACGACAAAAACATTAGCGGGAGGGTGTATTCACTCTCCCGCTATTCTCAGTTAGCGGGAAAACAGCTAAAATATGAAGATCTAATGTACAGAAAAGATGTCATGTTGATACCATGTGGGCAGTGCATCGGATGCAGAATCAGACAAAGAGAGGACTGGACAACACGAATAGAATTAGAAGCACGAGACTATCCAAAAGAAGAAGTTTGGTTTATCACATTAACTTATGATGATGAGCATGTACCGGGCATGATAGTAAACACAGGCGAAATCATAAGAAAAGTACAATACGTCTGGAAACCGGGAGAGAAGCGCCCTGAAAGCGTCCAAACGTTGCTATATACTGACGTTCAAAAGTTCTTAAAACGTCTCAGAAAGGCTTATAGGGGCAAATTACGCTATTTTGTAGCGGGAGAATACGGAGAACAGACGGCAAGGCCACATTACCATATGATTTTATACGGATGGCAGCCAACAGACCTAAAGCACCTATACAAGATACAACACAACGGATATTTCACGAGTAAATGGCTGGAAGACCTATGGGGCATGGGTCAAATACAGATAGCACAAGCAGTACCAGCAACATATAGATATGTTGCAGGGTACGTTACAAAAAAGATGTATGAAATAGACGGTCAAAAAGCAAACGCATACTACGAACTAGGGCAACAAAAGCCTTTTGCGTGTATGAGTCTTAAACCGGGCCTAGGAGACCACTACTATCAAGAACACAAAGCAGAGATCTGGAAACAAGGGTATATCCAATGCACAAACGGCAAACACGCACAAATTCCACGTTATTATGAAAAAATGATGGAAGCAGAAAACCCACAAAGATTGTGGAGAATTAAACAGAACAGACAAGCAGCAGCCATAGCAGAAAACCGGCTTAAGTATGAAAATGCAGACTTTGAAGAGCAATGTAAGACAAAAGAGAGGGTGATAAAGAAACAGATGAAGAAGAAAGGGACACTTTAACGGTGTCACCTAGCCAAGTACCTATCAAGTAAGGTACTTGGCTATTGTCATTTAAAGGCTCCATGTATCACACTATCCAGTCTATCACATTGTTGAATTGAATAGCGCACGCGCACGCGCGATAGCGCGCACGCGCGCACGCGCGCTATAATATTAACTTGTTGTAGTCGTAGTAGTAGAGGTAGTGGAAAAGTTGAAAAGTACTAAAATTTAGCGCTAAGACGTAAATAAAAAGCAAAAAACAATGTTGAAAGTTTTGTTGAAAACTTGTTGAGATGTTGAAAGTTCGTCAAAATGACGAAAAGCATTGTGCAACTTTATGTTGAAAACCTGTTGAAAGTGTTGAAAGTGTTGAAAACGCGCACAGCGCTAAAAAGGAATGGATTTAGCCGAATTCCGCTGCGCTCCATACGGCAAAGCGCTAAAGCGCTTTTCAAACCAGAGGAGCAAAACCGAGTTACAAGAGAAAGTTACAAATATATTACAAAACAGCAAAATCATAAAAAAACCTATTGACATGTGATATAATAGAATCAGAAAAAGAAAGGGAGGTCCTCAGAATGACACTGAAAAAGTACAGAGTATATGTATGGAACAAAGTTAACTGGTCAAATGACTACTACGAGATCAACGCAATCGACCCGGTGGACGCCCGGAACATGGCAGTGCAGCGGTTAATCGAAGAGACTGGGCACGGTCTGGATGAATGGGAAATCACAGAAGTAAAGCACATCAAAGAGGATTGACAAAAATGATTAAAAGCTATATCATGAACACAGATGGAAACGTAAAGCTGGCAAGACACTTCAAAGTAAAAGAATTTGCTTGCAAAGACGGCAGTCAAGTAGTATTCATAGACGACTACCTATACACCATTCTGGATATCTTACGACATAAGCTAGGAAAGCCGGTAATAATCACCAGCGGATACAGAACACCAGAGTGGAACAAAAAATGCAACGGAGCAAAATACAGCTACCACATGCGCGGTATGGCAGCAGATATCCGAGTCGATGGCATGAGTGCGAAAGAACTCGCCAACAAACTAAATGAAATCGTACCGGATGAATGCGGCATTATCGTATACAAAAGCTGGGTGCACTTTGACGTGCGCAAAAGCAAATACAGAAAAGGAATCTGAATGACCTAACGGCGCATACTGGACGGACAGGTTCCGCGAAGTCAATAGTATTAGGGCAATCAGAAACAGAAAGGAGG
>ERZ772812.1484-NODE-1484-length-17089-cov-2.938711_pt1 | contig 17089 bp, 14 predicted proteins | sample MGYA00511343_ERZ772812 | MGnify/ENA primary metagenome ERZ772812 (study PRJEB29015, sample SAMEA2737706) | human gut metagenome | biome: human gut; feature: human-associated habitat; material: faeces | place: China | collected 2012 ...
CGGTCTGGCGGCAGGCCATGACGTCGGAGTGGTCGCCGAAGATGGAGAGCGCCTGCGTGGCGACGGCGCGCGCGCTCACGTGGAACACGGCGGGGAGCTGCTCGGCCGCGATCTTGTACATGTTGGGGATCATCAGCAGCAGGCCCTGGGAGGCCGTGTAGGTGGTGGTCAGGGCACCGGCGGCCAGCGAGCCGTGGACCGCGCCCGCGGCGCCGCCCTCGGACTGCATCTCGACGACCTTGACCGGCTCGCCGAAGATGTTCTTCATGCCCGAAGCTGCCCACTGGTCGACGTAGTCGGCCATGGGGCTGGACGGGGTGATGGGATAGATGCCGGCAACCTCGGTGAACGCGTACGACACGTAGGCCGCGGCGTTGTTGCCGTCCATGGATTTGAAGCTTCTCGTCATGTCCACTCTCCCTTTGAACGAATTGCAGGCAAGTGCATTCATCCATGATAGGCCACTGCGGCGAGGTGGAGCGCGTCGAAGCCCACCGGGATGCGCGGGTTTCGGTGAAAGGGGCGGAAGGAACCGTCGCAGCGATTATCTCGAAAAGCCGTCTTTGCTTGCAGGAGAGCCGACCTCGACGATCATTTCCTGAAGCTTGGACGCCGAGCCCGGTCTCACCAGATCAATAAGCTCCTGCTGCGAGTGAACGCCGCATTTCGAAAAAATGTTCTTCACGTGCGTATGGACAGTATGGAGGGATATGAACAGCTCGTCGCGGATGTAAGGACGGTTCCTTCCCTCAAGCAGAAGGAACGCAACCTCGGTTTCCCTTTTCGTAAGGCCGAACGTATCACGCAGGTAACGCGCCTCGGTTCCCAAAGATTCGTACAGGGAGGTTTCGGAATCGGAGTTTTTCACATCGTCCTGCACGGCCTCCCCATCGCTTTGACGCGCATCGGCGTCGGTGCAACGAGAGACGGAAGGCGAAGCGGGAAGCCATCCCCCGCCGAACCCCAAAGCCATCGTAGCGAGCAGAACCAAACCTACGACGATAAGGGACACACCTGCGGTTTCACCGGCGGGCAAGGCTTCCGACACAAGAGAGCCGAGTTTTGATCCTAGCACGACGCCGAATCCATCCGCCGCCAGAAGCGCGGCGAAAAGGCCATGGCACGAAGCTCCGCCCCGATGGACGTATTTGGCAGCAGCGGTAAAACACGCCGCCTGAGATCCGAACATGGCTACAAAATTGATGAGGTAGGCGATCGCCCTGCCCTCTTCAACCTGAAACGAGTACAGAACCCCGCTGCTAAGCATGATGAGCGGAAGCGCCCAGCGGTACATGAGGGTGAAGTTAACGTACCTGCTGAGCATAACGCATACCCCCAGCCCAGCACCCGCAATCAAGAACGCAAGCGCAAAAGGCACGAACAGGACATCGCCACCGGTCAGGCTCGGAGCGGCTATGATGCGGAGATACGAGAACGAAAGCCATAGCAAACCGTACACGACGACAACGGGAAGAACCCTGCGCAAGCCCTCTTTTTCGTCTCTTTTGCCCTCCTTCTGCAAGCGAGAGGCATTCACGACGGCGTCATTTTTCAAAGGTCCCATAAAAGCGTACAGCGAAGCAGCCAGTCCGAGAACCGTGCTGAGCGCAACACGCAGAGGCCCTTCGGTGCAAAGCAGGGCAACGCAGATGACGGCTCCCAGGCCAAACGAAAGCAGCATGTCCCGCTCCGCTCGATCCTCGTCCTGCGCAGACAGCCAGAATCCCCAGATCAGAAAAGTGGAGGCAATGGCGATGCCGCACATCACCTCTCCGACCGCCGTCAGATATGAGAGAGCCGCACCCTCTAAGTGGCCGACGCCGATAAACGCAGACCCGATGCCCGAAGACGCAACGGAGACGACACCCAAAGGAAGCCGAAACGACTGGCGCCATTTCGAAATGACGAGCATAGCGACGATCGCCGCCACAGCCATCGCGCATTCGACGAACTCCCAAACCCACGCGTCGCACCAGATGGCTTCCGCCGCTATTCCAAGAGCGGACAGAAAGAACGTATGGTAGTACCACCCCAAGAAGAGCGCGAAACCAGCCGAATTTCGAAAATAATCGGAAAGGGTAGTTTTCACCTTAAGGAAAGTCCCTTGGGCCTCCTTCTCGATCCCGTCTGCCGCAAAGGGACGATTCCGAGACTCCCCGGCATACTCGACGCCGAAACCCGCACCTTTGCCTGCGTCCGACATCGCCAATCCCCCCGTTCGTCTATCTCGGAAAACTCTATCATTCGACGCCGCCCTTTCCAACGCGAAAAGACCTGCTTGGAGAAAATACCTACAACATGGGTATTTACGACCAGGCATTATGCAGCAAATCCCGTCGCAATACCCACGCCGTCGCGATGCGCTACAGCCCGCTCGACCCTACGATGAAGATGCCGTGTACCCAAAAAAGAAAAGGAGGGAGAATGAAGGAAAGAACGCTAACGAGAAAGGACTTCCTTGCCGCTGCCGGCGGGCTGGGAGCCCTCGCCATCGCAGGAGTAGGCATCACGGCAATGCCGAAACCAGCGTTTGCCGACGATGCGGTTCCCGTCGATCAGGGCGGATCGGGATATCCCGTCGAGGCTACCGTCGACGCAAAAACGGGTGAGGTGCAAGTGAACGATGAGGTCATCGTCCGCAACAGCGCCTGCCTTGGTTGCTACAGCTCCTGTGGCAACCGCGTGCGACTGACCAGAGACGCCAGCAGAATTCTCACTGTCGGAGGAAACCCCTATCATCCAAATTGCGCCTATCCCTATCTGGACTTCGACGCTCCTCTCGAAGACGCGTACCGCTCCCTGAGCTTTGCAAACGGAGCGGGCAACGTTTTACGCGGAAGCGTATGCGGAAGAGGCAACGCGTCTCTCGATGGCTATACTCAGCCCGATCGCGTCACGGTTCCGCTGAAACGCGCCGGCGCGCGCGGCGAAGGAAAATGGAAGCCCATCACGTGGGATCAGCTGATCACGGAAGTGACCGAAGGCGGAAAACTGTTCGCCGAGATCGGCGAAGATCGCGAGATCGAGGGATTCAAAGCGCTGCACGACACCGTAACTCCCCTCGATCCCGAACAGCCCGATCTTGGGCCTGTTTCGAACCAAGTAGTGTTCTTGGGAGGCCGTTCCGACGGACGATACATGATGAGCAGCCGGTTCACTACGTGCTACGGCAGTCTGAACTGGTACTACCACGGCTCCACTTGAGGTGGTACAGCGGCAGCGAGTTCGCTGTCAGAGCTTACCATGGGATGGACTGCCCCCGACCTCGATAACTGCGAGTACGTTATCATGGCAGGATACTTCCCCGGAGGAAACGGCTTCAACTTCCAAGGCATCGGAAAACGCGTATCCGCGCGTCTGCAGCGCGGCGAATGCAAGGTGGACGTCCTCGACCCTGCCCTTCTCAACGGATGTGTAACCTCCACGATGGAAGGCATCAACTGGGTACCTCATCGCACGTCAACGCTCGCGTCGGTCGTGCTGGGCATGATTCGCTGGATGATGGACAACGATGCTCTCAACAAAGAGTACCTTGCTTATCCGAATCAAGAAGCCGCCCGCAAAGGCGGGTTTGGGGCCTACACCAATTCGAGCTTCCTCGTTATCGACGACGAAAGCCGCGAGGACAACGGGATGCTCCTGCGCGCCCAATCTGCGGGGCTTTCGCTCCCTCCCTCGGCAGAAGAGGATGCTCTCGCAGCTGAAGAAGCGGGGCTTAGCGCACCGGAGTACTACGTCGTCATAGACAAGGCTACCGGCAAGCCGACGGTAAACACCGAATGCGCACAGGGAACGATCGAATTCGAAGGAACGGTAAACGGGATCAAAGTGCGCAGCGCTTACCTTTTCATGAAAGACAGCGTCTTTGAGCACACCCTCGAAGAATACGCTGAGATCACCGATATGCTGTCCGACGAGATCGCCCGCATGGCAAAAGAGTTCACCTCGCATGGCACGAAAGTCGCTATCTACGGAAACGGATCGACCATCATGTCCAACGGAGTAGACGCAGCCTACAGCATGCGCATGCTCAACGCGCTCGTCGGCGCTCATCAAATGGTAGGCGGATGCAACGCTCAAGGCGGCGCGTTCACCTCGACGGCAGACGGAGCGAGGTACCTTCTGGACACGATCGACGGGATACCCGACGTCACCACCGACAACGCCACACCAATCTGCCGCACAGGAAAAAGCTTCGATCAAACCGACGAATACAGAAATCGCGTTGCGGCGGGAGAGAAAAACCCTAAGCCGAAACTCCCCTGGTTCCAGATGACCAACCTTGCAGACAACCAAAGCCTTGTCTCCATCGTGAACGCTTATCCCTACCAAGCAAAGATCCTCGTTTCATGGATGGCGAACACGCTTCAGGCGACGCCGGGTGCGATGCGCGACGACTACATCGAAAGGCTCAAAGACACCTCCATCGTCCCCCTGCATATAGCATGCGATGTGGTAGTGGGCGAACACGCGCAGCTCGCCGACTACATCGTTCCGGACACGAACCCGTACGAAAGCTTTGGCTGCCCGGGAGAAGGCGGCATCTGGAGCGGCAAGGGAACAACGGTGCGCTGGCGTGTGAAAACCCCCGAAAGCATGCGGCTCGACGACGGGAGATACGCAAGCTACGAGGCGTTTATCTGCGACGTTGCGAAAGCATGCGATCTGCCGGGGTTCGGAGACAACGCCATTATATCCGCAGACGGCAAAGCGTACCCCTTCAACGATGCCCCCGACTATTTCCTCAAAGCGATCGCGAACATCGCTTACGACGAAGATCCCGTCGGAGACATCACCGACGAGGAAATCAAAATGCAGCGGCTCGACGAGCTTCCTAGCGAATGGAAGGACGCGGTCACTGAGGAAGAGTGGCCGAAGGTCCTCAAAGTCATCTCGCGAGGAGGCAGGTATCTGCCCATCGATGTCGTGTACAACCCCGACGGCTCGGACATCAGCCCGTTCGCAATCGACTTCCAGGCATTCGTATACAGCGAGCCCCGCTTCTCTATCGTGAACTACTACACCGGGAAGCACAGCTCGCCGGTAGTCAGGACCACACCGCAGACGTTCGTCGACGGAACCCCCTACAAAGACGTGTACTCAGAGGACGAGTACCCCTTCAAGCTCACCAACTACAAGCCTAGATTCCGCTCGGTGTCGATGCTTGCGAACAGCCCCATCATGCAAGACATCTGCAACCACAACTACCTCGAGATCAACATCGAGGATGCGCGCGAACTCGGGATCCACGACGGCGACATGGTTCGCATCTCGGCGCCTTCAGGCGCACCGATGGAAGGCGAGGCGATGGTGCGCGCCGGCGTTGCTCGCAAGACATTCGCTATGGCGTTCAGCTATGGGCACCGAGCCTACGGCGCCCAGGACGTTGCTATCGAAGGCCAAGGCGTCAGAAAGGGAGATCCGGCCATCGCTGCCGGAGTAGCGGTTCAGGTCATGGACGACCCTGTGGTTACAGACGGGCTCTTCCCTGTCGCAGATCTTGAATACGCCTCGCCTGGACGTAATGGCGGCATGTACAAAATCGAGAAGATGTAAGGGGGAGTCGGCATATGAGCGAATCGAACAAACACTATGGCATGCTGATCGATCTATCCCTCTGCATCGGATGCAATGCCTGCGTGGTAGCCTGCAAGCAGGAAAACGGCGTCCCTAGAAAACGCTTTAATACTTGGATCGAATCATTCGACGTTGACGACGACGGAAGGATCAGACGGGCCAACATTCCCAAGCAATGCAATCATTGCGGGAACGCACCCTGCGTAAAAGTATGCCCCACCGGCGCTTCCCGCAAATGCGACGATGGCGTCGTCGTTGTCGATCAGAGCAAATGCATCGGCTGCAAATACTGCATGGCGGCATGCCCGTACCAGGTCCGCTACCAACTGGATACCGGCGAAGTGGAAAAGTGCATATTCTGCCACCATCGCATCACAAAGGGAATGATGCCCGCTTGCGTGGGGACCTGCGTCACCAAAGCGCGCATGTTCGGCGATCTGAACGACCCAGAAAGCGATATCTCCAAGCGCATGGCAGAAGTTGGAGGCGGAGAGGGCCTGTATCCCGATCTCAATCTCGAACCCTCCCTTTATTACATCGGGCTCGAGAAAACGAGCTCGATGTCCATTGTCTCCGCCGTGCACAAAGGCGGCAACGTGCTCAGACCCTATGAGGAGTGATAGCTATGGTTTGGGATTCTATAATTGCAGGCTACCTCTTCCTTGCGGGACTTGGAGCCGGAGCCTTCATACTGGGAGCGCTTTCTAGCTGGAGCGGCAAGCGAAACGGAGTGAAACCCGCAAAACTTAAGCTCGCAGCCTTCATCATCGGCCCTGTCGCCGTTGCCGTAGGCACGCTCTTGCTCATCGTCGATGCCAAGGCCGGCGCCGCCAACCCGCTGCGGGTTTTTCTTTCTCGTGTCCAACCTTCAATCGGTCATGTCATGGGGCGTGATAATCCTGTGCCTGTTTCTTCTCGTTAGCGTTATCGACCTCGTTTTGCTTATCGTGAAGAAATCAACACCGGCGATCCTCGACGGCATCGGCTTGGTGCTAGCTGTGTGCGTCGCCGCTTACACCGGGATCCTCCTAGGTGATGCCGGAACGGCGTTTCCTCTTTGGAATATGGCGATCCTACCGCTTCTGTTCGTCGTATCAGCCCTTTCAACGGGATTCGCTCTTGTGGTTCTCATCACACGCGCGATCGCCAAAGAGGAGCTTGCCGCGATCAGGTTTATCGGGAAAACAGAGATAGCCCTCCCCCTACTGGAGGCATTGCTAATCATTGTACTCTTAGCTGTCTCAGCCTTTTCGGCAGGATCGCAATCGGCCGCCGGCGCCGCTTCAGTGTCCTCTTTGATCAGCGGCTCCTACGCCCTGGCGTTTTGGATTGGCCTCGTGGCGGTTGGATTGGTTGCTCCTTTTGTCCTCAATACCGTATCGCAAAAGCGCCTCCACGGCGTCGAATCAGCAAAGGAGGAGCTTTCCTCCGCTGAAGCAATCCCCTCATGGACGCCCTTCGTCGCTTCCGTATGCGTCATCATCGGCGGATTCATGCTGAGATACCTTATCGTGATGGCGGCGGTTCCTGTAGGGATCGCATCGTGACGGCAATGCCAAGCCACCAGGCGAACGCCCCCGCCTCCTTTCGGAGGCGGGGGCTTCGCTTCGCATACGAAGTGGTGGCAGAAGCGCTACTGCGCACTCCTACGCGGAAAGTCATCGAAGATATTGCCTCTGTTTCGGAGCTGATGGGATTCGATCAGCCGTTCTGCAAAACGGACGACATCGATCTGCCCCAGCTCAAACAGCGCTACTACGATCGCTTTTTCGTACCGACAAGCGGAGTGTTCGTCGTTTTGTCTGAATGCAGAATGGCAGATGCAGAGATATCCGACGGGCGAATAACATACGGCCCATCGGCGAACCAGCGGCTCGCCCATATCAAGGCGCTCTATGCGCAAGCAGGCTTTCGAATCGAGCTGCTTCAGGGCGACGAGATAGCAACCTGCTGCATTGCGCCCGATTCGCTTGCGGCGGAAACGGCGTTCCTTGCGTTTCTCGAAAACGCAAGGAACGAAGACTCAGCTGATTCAGACACGATCGATCGGTTCGAACTCGCATTACTCAAAAAGCATGGAGAGGCATGGACGAAAGCCGCCGGGGAAATCATGCTTGAGCAAAGCGACGACCTCTACGCAAGACTCGTGCTTTTTACCGCGAAGATGGAACGGATGCATCGTCGAATTCTCGAGAGCGAGAAACCCAACGAGACTCAAAGCTTCAGTGAGTGAAACCGGCTCTGCAAGCGCGAGCAACAGAAAGGCCCCCTCGGCGGATCGAAATCCGGCCGAGGGGGCCTTGAACGTCAGCCGCGCGACTCTTTTAAGCAGCACGGCGTCGAGACGTTTCGCCAGCCGTCAGGCAGGCGAAACTACGCAGTCACAGAAGCGCCCAGGAAGACCAGGCCGGTCGTGCCGATGGGCTCGAAGCCGGTGATCATGCTCTCCTGCCAGCCGGTGCCGGTCTGACGATGGAACAGCGCGTAGTTCGGAGCCTCCTCGGCGATGATGTCGAAGCACTGGTTCCACAGCTCCTGCTGCGCGTCGCCGGTGGCCTCGCGGGCCTGCTGCATGAGATCCTGCAGCTCGGACCAGCGGCTGCCTTCGGCCTTGGCCCAGCAAGAACGGCCCTGGGTCCACACGTTGTCGCCGTACCACCAGTTCATCAGCAGGTCGGGGTCGTTGCCGAAGCAGGTCGGGTCGCCCGGGGTCAGCATGACGTCATAGGACAGCGGCTGGTCGGACGGAGCGTAGGACGCCCAGTCGATCTTCATCTCCTTGATGGTGACCTCGCCCATGCCCAGAGCGTCGATGTCCTCCTTGATCTGAGGAGCCAGCTCGGCGACCCAGTTGTTGTTCACGTCCATCGTGAAGCTCAAGTCGGTGACGCCGGCCTCGGCGAGCAGGCTCTTGGCCTTCTCGGGGTCGTAGGTGTAGATCGTGGAGGCCTCGTGGAAGTTCGGGTGATCCTCGGTGAGGTAGCCCGTGACCGCGGTGGCCTTGCCGGCCAGCTGGTTGTTGATCAGCTTCTCGGTGTCGATGGCGTAGAAGATCGCCTGGCGCACGCGAGGATCGCTGAACGGGGCCTTCTGGCAGTTGAACATCAGGAACGCCTGGCTGAAGCCCTGCACGTACTCGACGGCGGCGCCGGCGCCGAGGAGCTGCTCCTCGTTGACGGCCGGGACGTTCTCCATGACCTGCACGGTGCCCTCCTGCAGGGCGGTGGTGCGGGCCGTGTCGTCGAGCAGGATGTTCCACGTCATCGTGTCAGCCGTGGCGGCCTTGGAGCCGTTGTAGTTCTCGTTGGGCGCGAACTCGATGATGCCGCCGTCGTCGCCGTTGATGGAGACGTACTTCCAGGGGCCGGAGCCGATGGGCATCTTCTTGCGATCCTCCTCGGACAGGGAGGCCGGGAAGACCTTGACCAGGGACAGACGGGCGGTCAGCAGCGTCTCGAAGGGGTACTTCAGGGTGATGGTGACCGTGGTGTCGTCCTTCTTGGCGACGCTGTCGATGAAGGTCAGGAAGGGGCCGATCGTGCCGGCGGCCATGTTCAGCTCGAAGGCGTTGACGACATCGTCGACGGTGACGTCGGTGCCGTCGGAGAACTTGGCGCCCTCGCGCAGGGAGACCTCATAGACGGTGTCGGAGACCTTGGTGGGCTCGCCGGAAGCCAGAGCCGGATAGGTCTCGTAGGTGTGGACGTCGAGGTCGTAGAGGCCCTCGAAGACGTGCCACGTGGCAGCCAGCATCAGAGCGGAGCCGCCGTTCAGGTCGACCGGGTCGACGTTGGTGGAGCTGTAGCCGCAAGCCGCCGTCAGCGCACCGCCCTCGGCAGGAGCAGCAGCCTCGCCGCCGCCCTCGCCCTCGGACTTGGTGTCGCTGCCGCCACCGCTGCAGCCAGCCAGCGCGAGGCTCGCCGCAGCAGCAGCCGCAGCGCCGCCGACGACGAACGTACGGCGTGAGAGGTTCTTCTCGCTCAGCATTTTCATAGATTCCCTCCTCCTGGGGCAAAACGCCCCTCCGGTCGCGCGCTGGGATGCGCGCGAAGATCCGCGCGCCGCCGTGGCAACGCATACGGACCCGTACTCAGCGGCATTAATACCGCCCTTGCATACCATTATTATGCATTTCGCCGAGAAAATAAAGATCCTGTAAAAGAATGAGACCAACGCTGTGCGGTAAACAGAAGGTTACAAGATATAATGTTGCAATTACGTGTGGAAGGGCCGCACGTTCTAGGAGGGAAGCGCGGGCGTTCAGCCCGCGTACGCACGGAGAAAGGGGAACAAGTGAGCAATCTCTTGCGCCTGATCGGTCGACGCCTCATCGCGTTGCCGATCATGATCTTCGGCGTCACGATCCTCGTGTTCTTCCTCATGTCGCTATCGCCCATCGACCAGGCCACGGCCGTTCTGGGTGAGAACGCGACGCCGGCGCAGATCTCTGCGTACCGCGAGGAGCACGGATTGAATGACCCGATCATCATCCAGTACTGCAACTACATGGTAGGCCTGTTCCAGGGAGACCTGGGCACCTACGGCGCGAACTACCTCTCGGTAGGCGAGCGCGTCGCCACCGCGTTGCCGGTCACGCTCCAGCTGACGTTCATCGGCCTGATCATCGCCGTCATCCTCGCCGTCATCCTGGGCGTCGTCTCGGCTATCTACCGCGACAAGTGGCCCGACCAGCTCATCCGCGTCATCTCGATCATCATGGTCGCCACGCCGTCCTTCTGGCTGGCCGTCCTGCTGATCCTGCTGTTCTCGTCCAACCTGCACATGCTGCCCGCACCCGGCCCGCTGCCCGACTTCTTCAGCGATCCGGGCGGATACATCGCGCGTATGGCGATGCCCGCGGTCGCGCTGGCGTTCCCCGTCATCGGCCAGATGACCCGCGTCATCCGCACGTCGATGGTCGAGGAGCTCGACAAGGACTACGTTCGCACCGCGCTCGGCGCCGGCATCCCCAAGGCCGTCGTCATCGGCCGCAACGTGCTGCGCAACGCGCTCATCACGCCGGTCACGGTCCTGGGCATGCGCATCGGCTACCTGATCGGCGGCGCCGTGGTCATCGAGGTCATCTTCAACCTCCCCGGCATGGGCATGGCGATCCTCTCGGGCATCCAGTCCAACTACGTCATGCTGATCCAGGGCGTCGTTTTGGTGGTCGCCATCACCTTCATCATCATCAACATCATCGTGGATATGCTCTATATCCTGATCGATCCGCGCATCAGGACGGTGTAACATGGCTGCTCAACTACGTGGAAACCTCACCAAGAAGATGGAAGCCAACGCCGGCAAGGTGCGCTTCCGCCGCTGGAAGGCCATGACCGTCGGCGCGCGTCTGTCTTTGGTCGTGCTGCTGCTGATCGTCCTCATGGCCATCCTCGCAGGGGTGCTCGCGCCCTACGATCCCCAGGAGATCTTCACCGCGCGCCAGGCACCCAGCTCCGAATTCCTGTTCGGCACCGACGACAAGGGCCGCGACGTCATGTCGCGCTTGATGTACGGCGCGCGCTACTCGCTGATCATCGGCCTGGGCGCCACCGCGTTCGCGTTGATCCTCGGCTCGATCATCGGCTCGATCGCCGCGGTCTCCCGCAAGTGGGTCTCCGAAGTCATCATGCGCATCCTCGACGTCATCATGTCCTTCCCCGGCATCGCCCTGGCCGCCACGTTCGTCATCGTGTTCGGCAATACGGTGCCCTCGCTGATCTTCGCGATCGGCTTCCTCTACATCCCGCAGATCGCGCGTATCGTGCGCGCCAACGTGATGAGCGAGTACAACCAGGACTACGTCCGCGCGGTCGTCGTCAGCGGCGCGCGCGCCCCGTGGATCCTGATCAAGCACGTCGTGCGCAACTGCATCGCGCCGGTTCTGGTCTTCACGATCGTGCTCGTCGCAGACGCCATCGTGTTCGAGGCATCCCTGTCGTTCATCGCGGCGGGCATCCCCGAGCCCACGCCCACGTGGGGCAACATCCTCTCCGACGCCCGCGCCGGCGTGCTGGCCGGCCGTTGGTGGCAGGCGCTGTTCCCCGGCATCATGATCATGCTCACGGTCCTGTGCCTGAACATCGTCTCCGAGGGCATGACCGACGCCATGGCCGCGCCTAAGAGCGCCGTCAAGGTCGAAGAGGGCAGCACCGACTCCGAGCGCGAGGCCGACCGCCTCATCGCCGACCCGCGTCTGGCTTACGAGGCCCAGGCCGACATGCTGGAGAAGCGCCTCGCCCGCCTGCGCGAGATGGAGCAGATCCGCACCGACCGCTTCGAGGCCCGCACCGACGTGCCGCCCATCCTCGAGGTCAAGGACCTGTGCATCAAGTTCCCGCGCCATGGCGATGTGAACGTCGTCGACCACCTGAGCTTCGTCGTCCGCCCGCGCCAGACCATGGGCCTTGTGGGCGAGTCCGGCTGCGGCAAGTCGATCACGTCGCTGACCATCATGGGCCTGCTCGATCCGAAGGCCCAGATCTCCGGCGAGATCCTCTACGACGGCAAGAACCTGCTCGACATGTCCGACCGCGAGCGCAACCAGCTGCGCGGCCGCGAGATCGCCATGGTCTACCAGGACGCCCTGTCCTCGCTGAACCCCTCGATGCTCATCAGCGCCCAGATGAAGCAGCTGACCAAGCGCGGCGGCACCCGCAGCGCCGAGGAGCTGCTCGAGCTGGTCGGCCTGGATCCCAAGCGCACGCTGGAATCCTACCCGCATGAGCTCTCCGGCGGCCAGCGCCAGCGCGTGCTGATCGCAATGGCCCTGACGCGCGACCCCAAGGTGGTCATCGCCGACGAGCCCACCACCGCGCTCGACGTGACGGTGCAGAAGCAGGTCATCGACCTGCTGAACAAGCTCCAGAAGGAGCTCGGCTTCGCGATGGTGTTCGTGAGCCACGACCTGGCGCTCGTCGCCGAGGTCGCCAACTCGATCACGGTCATGTACGCCGGCCAGATCGTGGAGCAGGGCCCGGTCAAGGACATCCTGTGCAGCCCGGTCCACGAGTACACCCGCGGCCTGCTCGGCTCGGTTCTGTCCATCGAGGCCGGCGGCGCCCGCCTGCACCAGGTGCCCGGCAGCGTCCCCAGCCCCAAGGACTTCCCCGCCGGCGACCGCTTCACGCCGCGCTCGAGCCATCCGGACAAGGTGTCCCAGATGCGCCCGATGCTCAAGCGCGTTCCCAACACCGACCATTACTACGCCGAGCTGCCTGACAGCGAGTTGAAGCGCCTCGGCATCAAACCGTATCTTCCGGAAGGGGTGCTGCTATGAGCGAACTCGATCCGCGTAAAGTAGACGCGGCCGCCGAGGCCGCCCTCTCCGATGCCGCCGCCGTGGCATCCGACACCGTCACCGCCGATGACCGTGCCGCCGAGGCCGCCCAGCAGGCGCGCCTTCAGGACGGCGCCGATCTGAGCGCCGCCGCGGCTGCCGCTGCCGCCGCCGACGAGGCCGAGGGCGTCAAGCCCCCCGCCGAGCCCGGCGGCGCCATCAACGGCGTGATGCCCATCATCTTCCTGGACGACATCCGCGTCGACTTCAAGACGCGCACCGGCTCGCTGCTGCATCCCAACATCGTGCATGCGGTGCAGGGGCTGACGCTGCGCCTGATGCCCGGCCAGACGCTCGGCATCGTGGGCGAGTCCGGCTGCGGCAAGTCCACGACCGCCAACGTGATGTGCGGCCTGCAGGCCCCCACGTCCGGCAAGGTGTACTTCAAGGGCGAGGACGTCACCAAGCGCACCGCCGCCCAGCGCCGCCACATCGGCCGCGTGATCTCGGTGGTCTTCCAGGATCCCGCCACCGCGCTGAACGCGCGCATGACCATCCACGACCAGCTCATGGACCCCATGCTGGTCCACAAGGTCGGCGACAAGATCTCCCGCGAGAAGCGCGTGCAGGAGCTCATCGGCATGGTGGGCCTGCCCTCCTCCGCACTTGACGCCCTGCCCGGCCAGCTCTCCGGCGGCCAGCGCCAGCGCGTGGCCATCGCCCGCGCCCTGTCGCTTTCGCCCGACGCGATCATCGCCGACGAGCCGACCTCGGCCCTCGACGTGTCCGTGCGCGCGCAGATCCTGAACCTGCTGATGGATCTGAAGAAGGATCTGGGCTTGGCGATGGTGTTCATCAGCCACGACATCCAGACCGTGCGCTACATCTCCGACCGCATCATCGTCATGAACAAGGGCCAGGCGGTCGAGCGCGGCACCGCGGAGCAGGTGTTCAACAACCCCAAGGACGAGTACACCCGTCTGCTGCTGGGCGCGGCTCCGTCGCTGCTCCACCCCGACCTGGGCAAGCCTCAGAACTAACCGCCTGAGCGACGCCTCCGTCTGAACGCGACCCCCGGACAAGCCGTCCGGGGGTCGTTTTTTGTGGAGCGATTTGGTGATCATCAGCGCTTTTCGTTGACGGGGGCCATCTGGCGGTTTACGCTTATCTGACATACGGCCAACACTCGAAGAAGGGACATTCCCCATGGCAGATTCACCGTTTCGCGGCGTCATCCCCCCGGTTGTCATTCCGCTGACGGCAGATAGGCATCTGGACCTGGAGGCGCTCGAGCGCTCCATCAACCGCATGATCACCGCAGGCGTCGACGGCCTGTTCTTCCTGGGCTCCTCGGGCGAGGTCGCCTTCCTCACCGACGCGCAGCGCTACCACGTGCTGCAGGAGGCGGTCGCCATCGTCAACAAGCGCGTCCCCGTGCTCGCCGGCATCATCGACATGGAGACCATGCGCGTCGTCGACCAGGCCAAGCGCGCCAAGGGCTTCGGCGTCGACGCCATCGTGGCGACCGCGCCGTTCTACGCGCTGGGCGGCCCCAAGGAGACCGAGCGCCATTTCCGCGCGATTCGCGAGCACACCGACCTGCCGCTGTTCGCGTACGACCTGCCCGTGTGCGTTCACACCAAGCTCGATCCCACGATGCTCGTCACACTGGGCAAGGACGGCGTCCTGCAGGGCGTCAAGGACTCCTCGGGCGACGACGTGTCGTTCCGCTGGCTCGTCATCGAGAACGAGGACGCGGGCCATCCGCTGCAGCTGCTGACCGGCCATGAGGTGTGCGTCGACGGCGCCTACCTCGCCGGAGCCGACGGCTCGGTGCCGGGCCTGGCCAACGTCGACCCAGACAGCTACGTCGCCCAGTGGCGCGCCTTCCAGGCCGGCGACTGGGACGAGGTCAAGCGCCTCCAGGACCACCTGGCGCGCCTGATGTTCATGACCCGCAAGGTCAAGGCGACCGTCGGCTTCGGCGCGGGCGTGGGCGCGTTCAAGACCGCCCTGTGGCAGATGGGCGTGTTCAACACCAACCAGATGCGCGAGCCCGTCCAGCCGCTCGAGGGCGAGGACGTCGAGGCGATCCGCGAGGTGCTCATCGCCGGCGGCCTGCTCGACGCCGACAAGTAGGCATGGGAGCCATCGATTCGAAAGACGCCTGCGCGCTGCCGCAGGCGTCTTTGGCGTTGGACATCGGCGGCACCAAGATCGCCGGCGCCGTGATGGCGCTCGAGGCAGGCGCGCAGCCGCGCATCGTCGCACGCAAGACCGTTCCCACCGAGGCGGAGCGCGGGGGCGACGCCGTGCTCGCGACCGTCGTCGCGCTGGCGCAGGAGCTCGCTGACGCTGCCGATGGGGAGCTTGCCGGCATCGGGGTTTCCAGCGCGGGGCGCATCGACGCCCATGACGGCAGCATCGCCTACGCCAACGAGATCATGCCCGGCTGGACCGGACGGCCGGTGGGCGCCGCGCTGAAAGAGGCGCTCGGAGCTCCTGCCGCCGTGCTCAACGACGTGCAAGCCCATGCCCTGGGCGAGGCGCGCTGGGGAGCGGGCCGCGGGGCGCAGACCTGCATCGTGGTTGCCGCGGGCACCGGCATCGGCGGCGGCATCATCGCCCACGGCTCCATCGTGCGCGGCAAGCACGGATTCGCCGGCGAGCTGGGAAGCACTCCCAATCCGCTGGGGCCTGCCGCCTTGGGCGTCAAGGAGGGCATCGTCGATCTGGAGGCAGTGGCCGCGGGCAGCGGCATCGAGGCGTGCTACCTAAAGCTCACCGGCAAAGCGCTTTCGGGCGCCGAGATATCCCAGGCCGCCAACGACGGCGAAGACGACGCCTTGAGCATCATCCGCCAGGCGGGCTATGCGCTGGGCGTGTCGCTGGCGGGCTGGACCAACATGCTCGACCCGGATCTGATCATCCTCTCCGGTTCGGTTGCCAAGGCGGGTCAGATCTGGCGCGACGAGGTCTCCAGAGGTTTCCTCGAGCGCATCCCCGACGTGCAGTCCCAGCTGCCTATCGTCGATGCCGAACTGGGCGGAGACGCGCCCCTTGTCGGCGCAGCCGAATTCCTGCTCGACATGCTGAAGGACGATCGCTAACATCCCGAACGGCGGCACCCCCGCAATGAGCCGGTGCCGCCGTTCTTCGTTTCGGAAAGAAGGAGCCTGCTATGAATCCCCTTATCGAATCCTTGAAGGGCAAGCTGATCGTCAGCTGCCAGGCCTACATGGGGGAGCCGCTGCGCCACCCCGAAACCATGGCCCAGATGGCGCGCGCCGCCGAGCTGGGCGGCGCTGCGGCGATCCGCTGCCAGGGGCTTTCGGACATCGCCGCCATCAAGGGCCGCGTCGAGGTGCCCGTCATCGGCCTGTGGAAAGAAGGCCACGAGGGCGTCTACATCACCCCCACCCTGCGCCATGCGCGCGCCTGCATCGCCGCGGGCGCGGACGTGGTCGCGCTCGACGCCACGGGACGCCCCCGCCCCGACGGCCGCACGTTCGAGGAGACGGTGGAGGCGCTGCGCGGCGAGACGCTGGTGATGGCGGACTGCTCGTGCATGGAAGACGTCGAGCGCGCGCTGGCGGCGGGCGTCGACATCGTCAGCACCACGCTTGCCGGCTACACCGACGCGCGTCCCAAGACCGCCGGCCCCGACCTCGAGTTCCTGCGCGAGGCGGTCGCCGCGGCCGAGCCCTACGGCGTGCCCGTGTTCTGCGAAGGCCGCATCCACACGCTCGACGACGCCAAGGCGGCCATCGACGCCGGTGCCTTTGCGATCGTGGTGGGCACCGCCATCACGCACCCGACCAGCATCACCAGCTGGTTCGTGGGGGCGATCTCGTAAGTCCCTCAACGGAGGGTCCTCTTCCGAAACGAGGACCCTCCGTTGCAGCTTCGTCTGCAACACAGTAGGATTTCACCCATAGCGCAACCCCGCGCAAGAAGGGGCGGCTCGGAAACGGCGCACCTCTCTCTCTTGGTCCTCTTTGAAAAGCGGAAGGGCTCTGCATCGAACGATTTTCCCAACTGATGGGAAAAATGCTCGATACAGAGCCCTTCCGCTTTCGCCGTTCAGACCGTTTTCCGATCAGGGCCGCTCGTCTTTCCTTTTCACCTGGGATTACAGGATCAACTGATCGGATGTTTGCCTTCAGGGACCTCCCGACCGTTCTAGACCGAATTATTTTCCCCTGAAAGAGAAAAATAATTCGATTGAGAACA
>ERZ772812.1504-NODE-1504-length-16893-cov-3.084095_pt1 | contig 16893 bp, 10 predicted proteins | sample MGYA00511343_ERZ772812 | MGnify/ENA primary metagenome ERZ772812 (study PRJEB29015, sample SAMEA2737706) | human gut metagenome | biome: human gut; feature: human-associated habitat; material: faeces | place: China | collected 2012 ...
TCTGATCCAGCAGATCCGCCTGCAATGGTATAAAGACTGCCGGGGCGGAAATGCGGCCGCAGCGGCCCAGTCGGCATCGGTCACCTGCCCGCGAAGCGTGTCGGGCGAAGCCAGCGGGGCGAGGATGCAGCGGAGGGTCATCTTTTCGGGATTGAGCGGGTTGGGGAATCCGGTGCGCGGCCGTCTATTCGGGCAGCGTCACCTGTACCTTGTCGATGCGTCGGCCTTCGATCGTGTGGGCCGTGAAACGGAGGTCGTGCGTGGTCACGACGTCGCCCTTTTTCAGAAAATCGCGCTTGATTTCGAGCATCAGTCCCGCCAGCGTCTCGGCCTCGCCCTTGACGTCGGCGAAGGTGTTTTCGGGCAGTTGCAGGATGCGTTCGAAGTCGCCGATGTGGGTCTTGCCGTCGAAGAGGTAGTTGCGGTCGTCGAGCTTGGTGTAGGCGCTTTCGACGGCGTCGCTTTCGTCTGAAATCTCGCCGACGATCTCTTCGAGAATATCTTCGAGCGAGACGATGCCCAGCGTCGAACCGTATTCGTCGACCACGACGGCCATGTGTACCTTGTTCGACTGAAACTCTTCCAGCAGGTCGTTGATCTTCTTGTGTTCGGGCACGAAATAGGCTTTTCGCAACAGTTGTTGCCAGCCGAATTCGTCGCCGTTGTTGATGTAGGGCAGCAGATCCTTGACGTAGAGGATTCCCTTGATATTGTCCAGATCCTCGTCGCAGACCGGAATGCGCGAGAAACCCGAAGCGATGATGCGTTCCTTGACGCTCAGGTAGTTGTCGCCTATTCCGACGGCGACGACATCCACGCGGGGACGCATGATCTCCTGCACCTCGGTGTTGGCGAACTTGACGATGCCCGAGAGCATGTTGTGCTCCTCGGCCGAGGCGGTGGCGGTCATGTCGACGGCGTCGGCCAGCTCGTCGAGCGAAATCTCGTTGCGACGCGCGGCGTGTTCGCTGATCGTGCTGCTCGTGCGGATCAGGATGTAGGCGAAGGGGCGCATCAGCCAGCGCATCAGCAGGATGGGGCGCGCTACCGTACGGGCGAACCGCAGGGGGCGGCTCTGGGCGAATACCTTGGGGATGATCTCGCCGAAAAGCAGCAGCAGGAAGGTGGCGATGACCGATTCGAAGAGAAAGCGCATGCCGGCCGAGCCGAACGTGAAGAGCAGGTTGATGATGCGTGCGGCCAGGATGACGATGCAGATGTTCACCAGATTGTTGACCACCAGAATCGTAGCGAGCAGTTGATCGACGTCGCCGAGCAGTCGCAGAATGGCGTCGTTCGAAGATTTTTCGGGATGTGCCTTGATGTCCCGTATGTCGTGCGGCGTGAGCGAGAAAAACGACGTCTCGGCGCCCGAAACGAGGGCCGAGACTGCCAGCAGGCACACCGCGACCGCTCCCGGCAGGAGCAGACCGATGTCTACGGGGTTGAGTGTGACCAGACTGCCTTCCAAATTCGTCTATTTTCGTTTTGCACTGCCTGCCGACGGATCAGTCGAAGAGCGAGCCGCCCTTCTCCTGCGGAGGTTTCGCCGCGGCGTCGCCCTCCTCCTTGAGCACCTCCTTGCGGCTGGTCGAGGTCTCGACGATCAGCTCGGCCTTGCGCGTCCGGTAGGCCGGTACGGCCAGTTGCGCCTCGATGTTCTTGTAACGTGTCGGCCGTTCGCCCAGCATCACCTGCGTCATGGGCCGCAGCGTCGGCACGGGGCGCGGTTTGATCGGTTCGAGCACCGTGTTCTCTTCGCGGGGCTGCGCGGCGAGGACGTCGGCGGGCGGGACGACCGGTTTCGCGGCGCGCTCGATCGCCGCGCTGTCGAATCCCGTCGCCACGACGACCAGCTCGATGCGCCGCCCCAGCTGCGGTTTGACGCTCGTGCCCCAGATGATGTTGGCGTCGTGCACCGTGCCGTCGGGGGCCTGTACGCTGGCGTGCGACTGGATGTATTTCAGGATCTCCATCACCTCGTCCAGCGCCAGCGAATCGGCGTCGGAGGTCGAGATGTTCAGCAGGATGTTTTTCGCGCCGGATATGAGCGTATGGTCGAGCAGTGGCGATTCGAGCGACGTGCGGGCCACCTCTGCGGCGCGGTGCTCGCCTTCGGCCGTAGCCACCGACATGTGGGCGCGGCCGCTGTCGCGCATCACCTTCGACACGTCGGCGAAGTCGACGTTGACCATGTCGCTTTCGACGGTGATGATCTCGGCGATGCCCTTGGCAGCCGATGCGAGGATGTCGTCGGCCTTGCCGAAGGCCTGTTTGAGCGAGAGGCGGCCGTACATCTCGACGATGTTCTCGTTGTTGATGACCAATAGCGAATCGACGTTGCGGCTCAGCTCCTCGATGCCCCGAAAGGCCTGTTCGTAGCGGATCTTGCCCTCGACGGCCAGCGGCGAGGTGACGATACCGACGGTGAGGATGCCCATTTCATGCGCCAGTTTGGCGATTACGGGCGATGCGCCCGTACCCGTGCCGCCGCCCATACCGGCCGTCACGAAGAGCATCCGCGTGCCGGCCGCTTCGAGCCTGCGGCGGATGTCGTCGAGCGATTCGATGGCCGCCTTGCGTCCGTTTTCGGGATCGTTGCCCGCACCGAGACCTTCACGCCCCAGCTGCACCTTCTCCTCGACGGGACTGTTGTCCAACGCCTGCGCGTCGGTGTTGCAGACCATGAACCCGACATCCTTGATGCCGAGGTTCCACATGTGGTTCACGGCGTTGCCGCCGGCACCGCCGACGCCCACCACCATGATTATCGAAGATTTATCTTTTGCCGCAGCAATTTCGTTCATCAGATCGTCACTCATAATTCCTTAACCTCTTTTTCGTCGGGCGTTCGTTCCGGTTGCCGGCCGGTTTTGCGTTTTCTCGTTCATATTGTTTCGGCTTCCCGCCGCCTTGCCCGGTCGGGCGACTCAGATCTCTTCGTCTTCCGATCCGGTAAAGAAGTCGTCCAGGCGGGTTCCCAACTTCTGTTTGAGCTTGTCGAGCAGGCCCCGTTTCGGACGATGCGGCGTCTCGGCGGTTTCGGCTGCGGCCCCTTGCGCCGCCCCTTCCGTTGCGGCGTTCGCCGCGGGTGTCGTCGGCGGGGGAGTCGGTGCGGCCGCGGGCCGCGGTGTGTAGGGCGCTGCCGAAACGCCTGTCGCGGGCTTCCCGGCAGAGTAGGGGGTCGCGCGCGGGATCGTCGGCCCGGCGGGCTGTGCCGCACCTCCCTGACGCGGGATATCGGTCACGGCGCAGTCGCCGTGGGCGGCGCCGCGGAGCAGCAGTCCGATGGCCGTCGAGTAGGCCGGCGAAACAACCTTTTCCCGCGACGTCTCGTCGACGGCCTCCTCGGCCGTGCCGATGCGGACCTCCATGCCCGTTACGCGGCGGAACAGTTCGTCGATATGTTGCAACTGCGCCGAGCCGCCCGTCAGCACGATGCCGTAGGCCAGCTTGTCGCCGAATCCCGAATCCCGGATCTCCTGCGCGACGTATTCGGCGATATCGCGGGCGCGCGATTCGATCACCACGGCCAGGTTGTGCAGCAGGATATCCTTGGTCTCCTTGGCGGTGCGTCCCTTGACGCTCACCATCTTGTTTTCGGGCGCCAGCTCGGCGACCGCCGAACCGAATTTGCGTTTGAGGCTGTCCACATGGCGTTCGAGGATGCCCAGCGTGCGGATGTCGTTGTTGATCGCCCCCGCCCCCATGGGGATGGTGGCGATGTAGCGCGGCACGTTGCGGTAGTAGACCGCCACGTCGGTCACGCCGCCGCCGATGTTGACCACGGCCGCACCCTCCTCCTTCTCGTCCGCCGAGAGGACGGCGGCGCCCGTCACCAGCGCGTTGGCGTACATCCCCAGCGAGCGGATGCCCAGCCGGCGCAGCGCCAGGTTGAGCCGTTCGATCGGGGTTTTGGCGCAAAGGATGAAGTTGAAGGTCGATGCGAGCCGCTTGCCGAACGATCCGACGGGGTCGGCCACCTCCTGGTTTTCGTCCACGAGGTAGTTTTGCGGGATGCGCTCCATGATCGTCTCGTCGTCGGGAGCCTGCACGTTGCGCATACGGTCGAACAGCGCCTCCACGTCGGTGCGGTTGACGCCGTTCTGCGGATCGGAGGTGAAGACGTGGTCGGTGTGGCGGGCGCAGCGCACGAAATCGCCCGAAATGCCGGTGTAGGCTTCGGTGATGCGGATGCCCAGCTCCTCGCCAACGGCCTCGACGGCCGCCTTGATGGAATTGCTCACCTGCTCGATATTCGTAATCATGCCCGCCTTCACTCCCTGCGAAGGTTTCGAGACGATGCTGCGGACGGCCGGACGTCCCTCGGCGTCGCGTTCGGCGACGGCCACCACGACGTTCGACGATCCCAGGTCGATTGCGACGATGTAATTCTTCTTCTCCACGTTTGTCAACTTTGTTTCATCGGGCGTTTGCCTTGCGGGCGGTCTTTCGGCCGCCGCTCCGGTGCAGACGCTCTATTTTGTGCACACCACTTGTTCTTTGTATTTGACGTTGATCGTGCGGTACTCTTCCCATCCGATGTTCCGCAATCCGCGGCGGTAGAACGTCAGCAGTTTCGCGAGTTTCTCCTCCGCGTCGTCGGGGCTGCCGAAGATCACCGTATGGCTGCCCGTGCGGGGTACCAGTTCGATCTCGGGCGCTCCGTCCGGGCCTTTCGCCACGACGATCTGGACGATCTCCGATCGCCAGAAATCGTCCTTTTCGACGAGCACCACAAAGTTAAGCAGTTTCAGGAAATCTTCGTAGCTTTTCCGCAACTTTTTTTGTTTTTCCCGTTCGGCCGCCTGCCGGGCGGAGATTTTATCGATGCGCTCCTGCAAGACCCGCGCCGTATAGCGGTATTCGCGGCGCAGCCGCGCCTTTTTTTCACGCAGCTCCTTCACGCGGCGCTCGAAATTTTCGCGGCGTTCGAACAGCCCTTTCTTGATCGTCATGCGCCGCAGCGCCTTGATGTTTTCGTCGTTCTCGCGCTCGGCGCGGTAGAGCGGGTATTTTTCGCGTTCGATCTCGGCGATGCGGCCCTCCGATTCGGCGATCCGCGCGGCGGTGTAATCCGCTATCGATCCCGTGTAGGAGGCCGGAGCGGGCGGGGCGTAGGAACCGGTCATCACCGGAACGTAGAGCGCCGACGACTGCGGCGCCGCGAAGAGATACCCTTCGTCGGTGGCGTAGGCGTTGTAGCCGTCGAACAGCAGCCGCACGACGGGACGGCGCTGGCGCACGGCGATGCGCAGCACGCCGCCGAAGTCGATCGAGGCGGTGGCGTCGGCCACGAACCCGTTGCGCAGGATCAGTCCTTCGATGCTCCGCAGGTCGACCTCGCGCGCCGCCGCACCGACGGTTTCCACGCCGCTGCGCGCCAGCCACTGCCGTACTGCGCCGCCCGTGACGAGCTGCCCGTGCGACGAACTGTCGGCGATCTCGATATCGAGCCGCTGCACGACGAGCTGTCGCCGGTGAGTCCGCACCCGTGCGGCCGAGTAGACGATGTACCCGGCCACGGCGGCCCACAGCAGCCCGATGAGCGTGTATCGCAGCGGTCTGGGCATCCGTCAGGCTTTTTTACGCAATACGTCCGCCACGGCATCGCAGCAGGCGTCGATGTTGCCCGCCCCGAAGCTGACGACCACGTCGGTCGCGGCTGCGCCGAGCGTCGCCGCCAGCGCTTCGCGGCCGACGATGCGGCACGGTACGGTGACCCGTTCGGCGATGATCTCGGAGGCGATGCCCTCGATCGGCTCCTCGCGTGCGGGATAGATCGGCAGCAGCAGCACTTCGTCGGCCTGCGACAGCGCCTCGGCGAACTCGCGGTAGAAGTCGCGCGTGCGGGTGTAGAGGTGCGGCTGGAAGACCGCCGTCACGCGCCGGCCGGGAAACATCCGCCGCACCGAGGTGAGCGCGGCGGCCAGTTCGCGCGGATGGTGGGCATAGTCGTCCATGTAGACCTGCCGCGGGGTATTGACATAGAATTCGAAGCGGCGTTTGACCCCCTCGAAGGCCGCCAGCGCACGCCGCAGTCGCTCTGTGTCGAGCGTCCCTCCTTCGGCGCGGGCGGCGCACCACATCGCCGCGACGGCCGCCACGGCGTTTTCGACGTTGACCCAGCCGGGGATCCCCAACGTGCAGTCGGCGATCACACCCGACGGCGTGACCAGATCGTAGCGGTAGTGCCCGCCCTCGATGAGCCGCACGTCGCGGGCGTAGAAGTCGCAGGGGGTGTCGTAGGCGTAGCGGTAGACCGTGACGGCGTCGTTGCGCAGCGCCACGTCGACGCCTGCTTTGAGTACCAGCGCGCCGCCCGGCCGGATGCGCTCGATGAACTGTGCGAAGGCCTCCTTCACGGCTTCGTGGGTTCCGTAGATGTCGAGATGGTCGGCGTCTACGGCCGTGACGACCGCCACGTCGGGCCGCAGGCGGAGGAACGAGCGGTCGAACTCGTCGGCTTCGACCGCCAGCCGCGGCCCGTCGCCCAGCACCAGATTGCTGCCGAAGTTTTTCGAGATGCCGCCCAGAAAGGCGCTTCCGGTCCCTTCGACCTCGCGGTTGAGCCATGCGACGAGCGTCGAGGTGGTGGTCTTGCCGTGCGTGCCGGCCACGGCCATCACGTATTTGCCGGCCGAGAGGTGGCCCAGCATCTGCGACCGTTTCTCGACGGTGAAGCCGTGGTCTCGGAACCAGCTCAGTTCGGAGTGGTCGTCCGGCACGGCGGGGGTGTAGACCACCACGGTGCCCTCCCGCTCGCGGAACGGGGCGGGAATGGCCGCCGTGTCGTCCGTGTAGTGAATGGCGGCTCCCTCGGCTGCGAGCGCCTCGGTGAGTGCCGACCGCGTGCGGTCGTAGCCGGCCACCTCGCGGCCTTCGTGGAGGAAAAAGCGGGCCAGCGCGCTCATGCCGATACCGCCGATGCCGATGAAATAGATGCGTTGTATCTCCATCTTACCAGATTTTTTCGATTTCGTCGACGATCCGTTCCGCCGCGTCGGGCACGGCCAGCGCCGCGATGTTGCGGGCGAGCAGCGTCCTCCGTGCGGGGTCGGCGAGCAGTTCGCCCGCCGTCTCCATGGCCCGTGCGGGCGCTTCGGCGTCGGCGACCAGAACGGCAGCCTGCCGGTCGACGAGTGCCTGCGCGTTCTTGGTCTGGTGATCTTCGGCCACGTTGGGCGAGGGGACGAAGAGCGTGGGCTTGCCCACCAGACACAGCTCCGAGACGGAGCAGGCGCCGCTGCGCGACACTACGACGTCGGCCGCGGCATAGGCGCGGTCCATACGGTCGATGAAGGCTCCCTGCCAGACGCCCGGCGCGGGATGTTCTTCGAGAAAGCGCCGCATCTCGGCCTCGTAATATTTGCCCGTCTGCCAGATCACCTGGAACGGCGGCCGGAACTCCTGCCGCGCGAGCCACGCCTTCATCGTCTCGTTGAGCGTGCGGCAGCCCAGCGAGCCGCCCACGACGAGCACCGTGGGGCGTGCGGCGTCCAATCCGAAAGCTGCCAGTCCTTCCAGCCGGTCGGCCTCGGTCGGCACGGCGAAGCGTCCGCGCAGGGGATTTCCCGTGTGCACGATCCGCTCGGCGGGGAAGAAGCGCTCCATGCCGTCGTAGGCCACGCAGATACGCTGCGCACCGCGTGCGAGGATCTTGTTCGTCAGACCGGCGTAGGAGTTCTGCTCCTGAATGAGCGTCGGGATTCCCGATCGCTGCGCGGCCCACAGCACGGGCCCCGAGGCGTAGCCGCCGAATCCCACCACGACGTCGGCGCCGAACTCGCGGATCGTGCGCCGCGCACGGCCGACGCTTTTGAGTACCTTGAAGGGCAGCGCCAGATTCGACAGCGCGAACCGCCGTTGCAGTCCCGCCGTCGGCAGCCCTACGATGCGGTAGCCCAGCGCCGGAATCTTCTCCATCTCCATTTTGCCTTCGGCGCCGACGAAGAGCAGTTCCACCCCGTCGCCGCAGCGGCGTTGAAGTGCTTCGGCCACCGCGACGGCCGGATAGATGTGGCCGCCCGTGCCGCCGCCCGAAAGAATGATGCGTTTTATCATATCGTTTTTGTCAGTCAAGATAATATTTTTTCTTTTCATCCTGCGTCAGCGGTCGGTTTTCGAACCGTTCGCGGGTTCTGTCGATCAGCTCTTGCAAAGGTTCGAATTCCCAGATGATGACATCCTTGTCGTAGCAGGAAACGAGCAGCTTTGCGTCGGGGCTGAATGATACGGCATTCCAAGATAGTTCCGATTTTTGAAATACGGCTCCGGATTCCGCATCCCAAATGTACACGTGGTAATAACCGTCAACCGAAACGACCAGTTTCCCGTCGGGACTGAACGCTACGGATGTCACCTCGTATTTATGTCCTTCGAACCAGAAGATCTCCTCGCCCGTTGCCGCGTCCCAGATGCGCACGGTTTTGTCGTCGGACGCGGAAACGATCCGCTTCCCGTCGGGGCTGAATACGGCGGAATTTACGCGATCGGTATGCCCCTCGAATTTGCGGATCACCTTGCCGGTTTCGATGCTGCACAAAGACACTGTATTACCGTCGAAAGTAAGGGCGATCTGCTTCCCGTCAGGGCTGAATACGGCGAAATACATATGATAGAGCCGACCTTCAAAACTGCGGATTTTTTCACCCGATTCGACATCCCAGATCTGTACAATATTACTATTGCCATCACCGGGAGCAGAAGCAATTTGCTTCCCGTCGGAACTGAAAGCAACAGAGTATGCAACATCTCCGGCATTAAGTTTGCGAATCTCCTTTCCGGATAGCGCATCCCAGATGCGCACGGTATGATCGGAGGAGGCCGAAACGATCCGTTCCCCGTCGGGGCTGAACACGATGGAGTACACCCTATTGGTATGTCCATCGAGCTTGTGGATCTCCCTGCCTGTTGCGACATCCCAGATATGTATGGTGTTATCATCAGAAGCGGAAGCGATTCGGGTCCCATCTGGACTGAATGCCGTGAAGTTTACACGGGAAGTATGTCCCTTGAACCTTCGGGGTTCGATCTCGGGGTCAAGGCGGACATCCCAGATATGCACGGTATTATCGTCGGAAGCGGATATGACCTGCTCTCCGTCGGGGCTGAATGCGATGGAGTTTACATAATGGGTATGTCCTTTGTGTTTGCGGATCACCTTGTTTGTCTCGACATCCCAGATACGCACGATTTGATCCCAACCCGCCGAAACGATCCCTTTCCCATTGGGGCTGAACGCTGCGGAGTATACAGAGCCGGTATGTCCCACAAGACAGGACACCTCCTTGCCTGTTTCAGCATCCCAGATGCGCGCGGTATCATCCGTAGATGCCGTAACGATTTGTTTCCCATCGGGACTGAATGCGGCGGAATTTACGCAATAGGTATGTCCTTCGAGTCTGCGAATTACCTTGTTTGTCTCGATATCCCAGATACGCACGGTACTATCATAAGATGCCAAAACGATCCGTTTGCCGTCGGGGCTGAATGCCGCGATACGTCCCATTGGGTAATCAATCTCTCTCCCATCCCACAAGTACTCAAGCTTGATCTCTTTCCATGTCTCGATATCCCAATAGCGCAACCTGCGTTCGTCAGCGAATAGGATCCGTTTTCCGTCGGGGCTGAATGCTACGAAGCCTTTTTTGTCTTTGCCTGTGAACCTGCGGATCTCCGCGCCGGATTCTGCATCCCAGACGCGGACGGTCTTGTCTTCCGATGCGGTGGCGAACCGCTTCCCGTCCGGGCTGAATACGGCACAGGAAACTCTGTCGGTATGCCCCCTTATGATCGCGGAGCGTTTTCCGTCGGCGACCCGCAGGGCCGCCTCCGCTTCGGGGCAGTAGGGGCGGTCTTCGGGATCGCCCAGTCTTTTCGGAAGCGCCTGCAAAGCCAGAAGCCGGGCCAGGTAGGAGTCGCCCCGATCGGCAAGGTCCGTCGCTTTTTCGGCCAGGAACCGGCTTTGGATCAGTTGCAGTCTGTTCCGCTCCTCCCGCTTGCGGCGCTCCTCCTCGATCTTCTCCTTTTCGTAACGTTGCCAGAGTTCGTCGAACCTTATCCGCAGCATGCCGGCCAAGGTCTTGATGAAGGCCTTGTCGCGTCCGGTCTCGTTCACGTTGCCGCCGATCCGCTCCCTGCTGGCCGGCAGATCGCGCAGGATCGCGGGGAAGCACTCCTCCGCTGCGCGGGCGGCGTGGGGGGTGCCTTCGACGATGAACGGAAATATGTTGTCGATGTTGTCGATTCCTTTTCGTCTGCCGATTTCGATGAAATCGGAGACCTCCTTGTTCACCCATTCGGATTTCGCCGACAGCGGGGAGCAGACGACGATGAGATGTGCGGACGCTTCGAGCGCCTCGTGGATTTGGGCCGGCAGGTTTCCCGCACTCAGCTCGTCGACATCCCGGAAGATCGGCCCGAATTCGGTCGGCAAATCCGGTCGCCCGTTCAATGTCGACGGCAAACGATAGTGCTCGAATTCGTGTTGGAGCCATGCCGCCCACTCCTCGTCTTCGCGTTTGTAACTGATGAATGCGTAGTATTTATGTTTGTCGTTCATGGTCGTTGTCTGAAATTTACCGTCCCCACGACTCGCGGTCGAGCGAGCGGTAGCCGATCGCCTCGGCGATCTGCGCCGTGCCGATCCGCTCGTCGCCTGCCAGATCGGCGATCGTGCGCGCCACTTTCAGGATGCGGTCGTAGGCGCGTGCCGAGAGGCTGAGCCGCTCCATGGCCCGTTCGAGCAGCATGCGCGCTTCGGCGTCGATCGGGCAGTATTCGCGCACCATGCGGCCCGTCATCATCGCGTTGGTGTAGACGCCGGCCACGCCCCTGAATCGGTCGCGCTGCACTTCGCGGGCGCGGACGACCCGCCGGCGGATCGCGGCGCTCGGTTCGCCGCGTTCGGCGGAGGCCATCTCCTGAATCGATACCGGCGTCACCTCGATGTGCAGGTCGATGCGGTCCATGAGCGGGCCGGAGATACGGCCCAGATAGCGATGTACGGCGCCCGGCGGGCAGGTGCATTCGCGCGTAGGATGGTTGTAGTAGCCGCATGGGCAGGGGTTCATCGCCGCCACCAGCGTGAAGTTGGCCGGATACTCGACGCTGTAACGCGCCCGCGAGACGGTGATGCGCCGCTCTTCGAGGGGCTGCCGGAGCACTTCGAGCACGTTGCGGCCGAATTCGGGCAGCTCGTCCAGAAAGAGGATGCCGTTGTGCGCCAGCGACACTTCGCCCGGACGGGGCGACTGTCCGCCGCCGATGAGCGCCACCTGCGACGTGAGGTGGTGCGGTGCGCGGAAGGGCCGTTCGGCGAGCAGGCCGCGGTGCGCTCCGATCTTGCCCGCGACGGAGTGGATCTTGGTCGTTTCGAGCGCTTCGTCGAGCGTCAGCGGCGGCAGAATCGAGGGCAGCCGGCGTGCGAGCATCGTCTTGCCCGAACCCGGCGCGCCGATCATCAGCACGTTGTGGCCGCCCGCCGCCGCGATTTCGAGCGCCCGCTTGACGGCTGCCTGCCCCTTGACGTCGGCGAAATCTTCGGCGTAGCCGCCCTCTTCCTCCGCGAAGGCGGCGGGAGCTGCCGCCGGTGCGATCGTCCGGTCGCCGCGCAGGTACTCCACCGTCTCGCCCAGCGATGCCGCACCGATCACCTCCACGCCCTCGACCACGGCCGCTTCGCAGACGTTGTCGCATGGGACGATCAGGCGCCGCAGCCCCTCTTCGCGGGCCTTGACGGCCATCGGAAGGATGCCGCGCACGGGTTTGAGCGTTCCGTCGAGCGACAGTTCGCCCGCCAGCATCGTCCCGTCGAGCGCCTCGGCCGGAACCTGCTCCGTGGCGGCGAGGATGCCCACGGCGATCGGCAGGTCGAAACCCGCCCCCTCCTTGCGCAGGTCGGCCGGAGCGAGGTTGACCACCAGCTTCTTGCCCGTCATCCGCAGCCCCGTGTTTTCGAAGGCCGAGCGGATGCGCTGTTCGCTCTCCTTGACGGCGTTGTCGGGCAGCCCGACCAGAAAGAGGCCCAGTTGTCCGGCCGCGGCGACGTTGACCTCGACCGAGACCGTCACGGCGTCGATGCCTGCGACGGCTCCTGCTGCGATACGGACGAACATGGCCTTAGAAGGGGGCTTCGTCGCCGAGCGGGCGGGGCGTGATGTCGAATTCGGTGGAGACCATCGATGCGGGGCCGGGGGCGAAGCCTGCCGGTGCGTTCGAATCGCTGGCGAAATCGTCGTACTGCTGCCCCGGTGCGGGCGCGCCGCCCGGCAGCAGGTCGGCGTCGTCGATGTCGGCGAAGCGCGCCTGATCTTTCAGGAAGCGCAGCTTGACGTCGGTCACGGCACCGTTGCGGTGCTTGGCGATGATCAGCTCGGCCATACCCGCCGTGGGCATTCCGTTCTCGTCCTGGTTGATGCCGTAGTATTCGGGACGGTGGATGAAGGCCACGATGTCGGCGTCCTGCTCGATGGCGCCCGACTCGCGGAGGTCCGACAGCTGCGGCCGCTTCGAGCCGCCGCGCAACTCGGTCGAACGGTTCAGCTGCGAAAGGGCGATGATCGGGACGTTGAGCTCCTTGGCGATGGCTTTGAGCGTGCGCGAGATGAACGACACCTCCTGCTCGCGGTTGCCTCCCTTGGCGGCCTGCGGGCCGCCGGTCATCAGTTGCAGGTAGTCGATCATGATGATCTTGATGTCGTTATGTATTTTCAGACGGCGCGCCTTCGAGCGGAACTCGAAGACCGACAGCGCCGGCGTGTCGTCGATGAAGAGTTTGGCGCTTCCCAGCGGCTTGGTGGCCGATTCGAGGTGGCGCCACTGTTCGGGCGAGAGCCGTCCCAGTTTGAGGTCGTTGCCCGGTATGCCCGTCTCGGCCACCACCAGACGCATCATGAGCTGGTGCGCCGGCATTTCGAGCGAGAAGAAGGCGACCGCCTGCTCGTGGTCGACCGACATGTTGCGCGCCATGGTGAGCGTGAAGGCCGTCTTACCCATCGAGGGGCGGGCGGCGATGATGATCAGATCCGACGGCTGCCAGCCCATCGTCACGCGGTCGAGCGCCATGAAGCCCGACGGCACGCCGTTGAAGGCGCTCTTGTTCTTGGCGTTCTCCTCGATCTGCGCCAGCGTGCGCGCCAGCACGTCGGCTGCCGACTGCACGGAGCGTTTCACGTGTCCTTCGGCCACCTTGAAGATCTCCTGCTCGGCGAAGCCGATCAGGTCCGTCACGTCGGTCGATTCGTCGTAGGAACGGCGCTGAATTTCCGTGGCCGAGCGGATCAGTTCGCGCTGCACGTACTTCTGCGCCACGATTTTGGCGTGGAACTCGACGTTGGCGGCCGAACCGACCTTCTGCGTGAGCTGCGCCAGATAGGAGGCGCCGCCCACCTTTTTGAGCTCCTTCTTGACTTTGAGCCGCTCGGTGACGGTGTAGAGGTCGATCGGCTTCAACTCCGACGACAGCTCCTCGATGGCGCGGTAGATCAACCGGTGCTCCTCGGTGTAGAAGGCTTCGGGGGTGACGAATTCCTGTACGGTGATGATCGAGTCCTTTTCGAGCATCAGCGCACCCAGCACGGCCTCTTCCAGTTCGACGGCCTGCGGCGGGACGTTGCCGCCCATTTCGGTCAGTGCGGCGTAGGCTTCGCGGTTGCGTGCGGACGGTGTCGTATTGTTTTCCTGTGACATGGCATTCGGTTTCGGATTCAAAATTACGCAAAGCTGCGCAATAAATAAAATTAAGTGTGAAAAATAAAATATCCGTCCGCAAAAACGGCCGGAGACGTTTCGTGCCGAGAGGAGCATCGCCCGGCGATGTCGGCAGTCCGTCACCGCCCCGCGCGGCGGCCTGCAACTCGCTCCGGCTCGTGCGGCTCCTCCGCCGGCGGCCAACCGAAGCCGCATCGGCACCGTTCGCAGGGCGTCTGACGGTACATTTTCCCGCCCGTCATCCGTCGAGGCCGAACTCCCGCTGCGGGACGGCCAGCACCGCGACGCTCAGCCGGCAGTCGGGCGCGGCGCGCAGGATCGTCTCGGCGCATGAGAGCAGTGTGGCGCCCGTAGTGAGCACGTCGTCCACCAGCAGGAGATGGTGCCCCGCGAGCCTTTCGGGACGGCGTACGGCGAAGATTCCCTCGACGTTGTCCCACCGCTCGGCGTGGCGGTGGAGCGCTTGCGCGGGGTTGTTGCGGATGCGGCGGACGCTGTGGCGGTCGACCTCGGCGCGGAGCGCGCGGGCGATCCCCTCGGCCAGGTACTCCGCCTGATTGTAGCCGCGGCGCAACCGTTTGCGCCAGTGGAGCGGCACGGGGACGATCCGGTCCACCGTGTCGTAGAGGCCGCTGTCGGCCAGGCAGTGACCGTACCATACGCCCATATCGCGTGCAAGGCGCCATGCGCCGTCGTATTTGAAGCGGTGGATCAGCTCGCGCCACCCGCTGCCGGGGATGAAGTAGAGGAAGGCTGAGGCCTGTTCGACGGGAACCAGCGCCGAAAGTCGTTCCCACAAGGGATTGTAGGTCGCGTAGCAGAAACCCGTGAGCGGCACGGCATAGCGGCAGCGGGTGCAGACCACGCGGCTGCCGGGCGGCATCTCGCCGCCGCAGACCGGACACCGCACGGGAAAGAGCAGCCGTCCGACGCCGCGCACCGTATCACTGAGGATCGACATCGCAGCTGAGCGTTACGGTTTGGAACTCTTTCGCACCGAGCGTCTGCCGGAGCACCTCGCGCAGCACTTCCCGGGCACGGGAGGCCGAGGCGCCGCTCTCGATTTTGAGCAGGAATTCGGTGATGTACTCCTCGCGGATGCGGTCGACGGGCGGAGCGACCGGCCCCATGGCCCGTCTGCCGAAACGGCCGCGCAGCGCCACGGCGAGCGCCGCCGAAGCCCGGTAGAGCAGGTCGCGGTCGCGCTGGCGGAGCGTCAGGCGGATCAGCCGTGCGTAGGGCGGATAGGCGAAGGTGCGGCGTTCGGCCAGCTGCGTGCGCGCCATCGCTTCGTAGTCGCCCGCGGCGACCTGCCGGATGACGGGGTGTTCGGGCTCCGTGGTCTGGATCACCACTTCGCCCGCCGCGTCGCGCCGTCCGGCGCGTCCGGCCACTTGCGTCATCAGCTGGAAGGCGCGTTCGGCGGCGCGGAAATCGGGTGCGAAGAGCAGGTTGTCGGCGTTGAGGATGCCTACCAGCGAGACCCGTGCGAAGTCGAACCCTTTGGTAATCATCTGCGTGCCGACCAGCAGGTCGCTCTGCCCGCTCTCGAAGCGGTCGATAATGGCGCGGTAGGCGCGTTCGGAGGTCGCCGTGTCGCGGTCGAGCCGCTCGATGCGCGCCGCGGGGAAGAGGCGCGCCAGCTCCTCCTCGACCTTCTCGGTGCCGAATCCCGCGGGGGTTACCTCACCGGCCCTGCACGCCGGACAGCGGACGGGGACGGTTTCGACGTGGCCGCAGTAGTGGCATTGGAGGCGGTGGTCGCGCTTGTGGTAGGTGAGCGTCACGTTGCAGCGGGGGCAGCGGGCCGTCCAGCCGCAGGCGCGGCACTCGACGTAGGGGGCGAATCCGCGGCGGTTCTGGAAGAGCATCGCCTGCTCGCCGCGGGCGAGTACGTCGGCGAGCTTGTCGAGCAGCAGGCGGTTGAAATGGGTCTTGCGCTCGTTGCGCTTGACGGCGCGCAGCGTGTCCGAAACGAGCACGAGCGGCGGCCGAGCGTCGCCGTAGCGCTCGTCGAGCGTCGCCAGCCCGTACTTGCCGCTCAGTGCGTTGGCGTAGCTTTCGAGCGAGGGGGTGGCGCTGCCCAGCACCGTGCGGGCCTCCCGCAGGCGTGCCATGACGACGGCCACGTCGCGGGCGTTGTAGCGCGGCTGCGCGTCGGTCTGCTTGTAGCCCGTGTCGTGCTCCTCGTCGACGACGATCAGTTGCAGGTGCCGCAGCGGCAGAAAGAGCGCCGAGCGGGCGCCGACGACCAGTTCCCCGCCGTCGGAGCGCGTCAGGCGCAGGTAGCTTTCGGTGCGGCGCGCGAGCGTGAGCTTCGAGTGGTAGGCTGTCACGCGGCTGCCGAAGATGCGTTCGAGCCGCGCGATGAGCTGCGCCGTGATGGCGATTTCGGGCACGAGCAGCAGCACGTCGCCGCCGCGGGCGAGCGCCTCGGCGATCAGGTGGATGTAGAGCTCGGTCTTGCCCGAACCGGTGATGCCATGCAGCAGCACGGTGCGGCGTCCGGCGTCGAAGTGGCCGCGGATCGTATCGAGGCAGCTCTGTTGGGCCGGTGTGAGTGTCGGAAGCTGGAACCGCACGCAGCCGCGTTCGACGCTCCGTTCGCGGCGGGTGAGCGTGACGAGGCCCTTCTTCTGCAATGCCGCCAGCGTCGCGGCGTCGGCCTCCAAGAGCCGTCGGGGCACCTCGCCGGTTGAGATGCGGTCGCCGCCCTCGGCCGAAGCGATGGCCAGGAGCGCGGCGTACTGGCGCGGCGCCCGCCGCGAGAGCCGCTCCATGAGGTCGTGGAACCGCTCCTCGTCGTGCAGCGAGGCGTCGAGCGCCGCGTAGAGCTCGGTGCGGGGGCGGTATTCGCGGTCGGCGAACTCCTGTTCGCTGTTGCCCGACGGTTTGATCGTCTGCGGCAGGGCGAAGCGCATCACCTCGCTCAGCGTGCAGAGGTAGTAGTCGGCCATCCACTCCCACAGGGCGCGCTGCCGCGCGTCGAGCAGCGGACGGTCGTAGAGTACCCGCGAGACGGTCTTGATGCGGGGGAAGTCGGGCCGCCGGCCGTGGATGCGCCAGACGATGCCCGTGTAGATGCGCCGCGCCCCGAACTGCACGGCCACGGCCTGCCCCTCCTCCACGTCGAGACCGTCGGCGACGGCGTAGGTGTAGGCGGGCTGCGCCAGCGGCAGG
>ERZ772812.1506-NODE-1506-length-16885-cov-3.135294_pt1 | contig 16885 bp, 10 predicted proteins | sample MGYA00511343_ERZ772812 | MGnify/ENA primary metagenome ERZ772812 (study PRJEB29015, sample SAMEA2737706) | human gut metagenome | biome: human gut; feature: human-associated habitat; material: faeces | place: China | collected 2012 ...
ATGGTCAACAAACAATTTAGGAAGTTGAGAACGATGATCAAATTTTGTCATTAAACGAGCTTCCCGAAACTGGTTGATATCTATTGAAGATATTGATACTCGCTCGTTATTTGCAAGTCTATCTAAGATACGATACTTCTCAAATATTTTCTCCCATGCTATATCGTTTTTAGATTTATTCATAGTTGCTAATTAAAAATTCATCTACTTGTCCTCTCTTAGAAGAATCTGAGTTTACAGCACGATTTGCATGCACTATATGAATATTATAATCAGAATAAATTTCTCTTATGAAATCAGATGCTGAATTTGATAAAAGAAATTTAATGCCGTTATCATTCAATTTGCTACAAACATCCCTTAGTCTAAGTTGCTCTCTCTCATTCCATCCACCTTGCACATATCCTGTAAAATTAGAACTCTCCGAGATAGGATGATACGGTGGATCTAAATACACAAATGAGTTTGTTGGTATATCTCTTAGAATTGCCTCATAATCTCCATCTGATATTTGAATTTGGGCAGAATTTAAATATTTGCTTACAGCTTTAATTACAGGCTCGTTAATTATATTAGGATTCTTGTATTTTCCAAACGGAGAATTAAATTCTCCAGCATTATTAACCCTATATAATCCATTATAGCATGTTTTATTGAGATATATAATCCGTGAAGCTCTTTCAATATTCGTAAGATTATTAAAAAGAGGTTGCCTATCTATGGATCGAATTTCATAAAAATATTCTGCTGTATTTTTATGTTTTTTCAAGTCCTCAATAAGTTCATTTGGATTATCTCTTATGACTATATAGACATTAATCAGTTCTTCATTATAATCATTTATAACAGCTCGTTTAGGCTGTAAATCAAAAAATAAAGCCCCTCCTCCTATAAATGGTTCATAGTAAGGACGATTCGCTACACCTTTAGGTAACATCTTTTTAATTTCTGGTATAAGTTGTCTTTTTCCTCCAACCCATTTCAGAAATGGAACTACAAGTTTATTTTTAGCCATCTTATACAAAATCTATTTTATCATGCGCAAAGATAGCATTTTTACCGATTTATACCATATAAATGAGTAACAAATTGGAAATCTTGATTTTAATGATTGATATACAGCAGATTATTTATCTTAAATTCCCCTGCCTTCCCTTTGCGGCTGTATGGGGCGGTGTATGTTCTGCCGCAGCTTGTCGAATTGCTCTTTGAACCACTCGGCAATGGGCTTTCGGTCGATGGCAAGAACCTGTTTCGTCCCGTTCTCGGGGTCTTTCAGCACTTGAACCCCAGCCTTTTCGGTCGTGAATTTCCGTCTGTGTTCCTCCGAATAGAGTTCTCCTGCATATTCCAACGGCTTGCCCTTGACGAGCGTTGCGGTCTGCCAGTCGCTGAATCCGACAAGGCGGCAGAGGTTTTCGATACGGAGCATTTCACGAAAATAAGGAAACCATGCCGCCATCCTTGCGATTACGGAGGTGAGGTTCTTCACGTCCAAATACGCCAAACCCGTGAAAACAGAAAAGACGAACAAGTCCCGTACAAGTTCATGATAGGCATCGGTGCGGCATTTCTTCTCCGTGCGCAGGAAATACTCGAAGTCGTTGATGAATGTGAGGTTGAGTTCCTTTAACGGAATGTCCTCACCGTCATCCAAGACGAAAACCGTACTCTCCACAGGGTATGTTCACAACAGAGTTGCACAAAATATGAAGCAATCGTAAGGATTCAAGATGAAAATCAATAAAGGAACAAAAGCATACGGATTACTTCCAACCACTGAAGAATTATGAGCAGGGTAAAAATATAGTAGCCTGAAAGAATACTCAGACTGCTATATTTTCGTGCAAACAAACGATCAATTGCCTGCAAACCATGTCTTGAATTCGTTGACGCGGAGTTTGCTGACGAGGATTTTGTCGTCGGTCGGGATTTTGAGGTTGATGGCCAGCCGGTTATTGAACCAGAGATCGAGATCCCGTACCGCGCTGCGTGAGATGAGATACTGCCGGTTTGCCCGGAAAAAACGTGCCGGATCGAGACTCTCAGTCAACTCGTCGAGCGTATGTGGAAGGACATAGCTCTCACGGTCGCTGACGACAGCTTTGGTGGTACCGTCGGCAATGTAGAAATACTGTACCTGTTCTACGGCCAGCGGCAAAAGTTTGTCGCCTTTATGCGGAATCAGAAAGTGCGTTTTATAACTTTCGCGTTTTTGCAGGCTGCGAATCAGCATTCCGAGCGACTTTTCGGCATCCGACGCCGCATGAAGCGTATGCAGTTTCTCGAGAGCCTGCTGCAAATCAGCGGCTCCGATCGGCTTGAGCAGATAGGAAATACTATTGACTTTGAACGCCTTGAGTGCATACTCATCATAAGCCGTCGTAAAGATGATCGGACAGGTAATCTGCACATGCTCAAAAATCTCGAACGAAGACCCGTCTGCCAGATGGATGTCCATGAAAACCACATCCGGAGCCGGGTTAGCCCCGAACCACATGACGCACTCCGTAACGCTGTCGAGCACGGAAACAATCTCCGTTCGGGGCGCGACTTCGTCCAAAAGCGCCTTCAGGTTGCGTACAGCAGCTTTTTCGTCTTCGATGATCAGTGCTTTCATGGTATGGGACGGTATAGTGGAAGCCGGACACAGAACCGGCCGTCTTCGTTCGATATGTGAATTTCTCTCTGCCACAGCAGGCGGTAGCGTTTGGCCAGATTGTCCAGCCCGATGCCCGGCCCTGCGACGGGTGTGCGCTTGGCCTGTATGGGATTGCAGACGACGAGCGTTTCGCCTTCGGTGCGAATCGAGATCGTCAGCGGATTGCGGTTGCTGATTTCGTTGTGCTTGATGGCGTTTTCGATGAGTAGCTGTACCGACATCGAGGGCAGCAGCAGTTTCGACATGGACGCGTCGATATCGATCCTGAAGGCCAGATTTTCCTCGTAGCGCATTTTCATCAGGAAAATATACGCTTCGGCGAACTGCATCTCCTCGGCCAGAGTCACGCTCTGCACATCGTTCCCCTGCAACGTATAGCGCAACACATGCGACAGCTCCTGCGTGTAGTCGAGGGCCTTGGGCGGCGATTCGCGGATCAGAGACTGAAGCGTGTTGAGCGAATTGAAGAGCATGTGGGGATTCAACTGATTCTTGAGCGACTCGTACTGATGGCGCAGGCTCTCCATACGCAGTTCCTCGTTCTCCACGATGATGCGCTGCTGCTTGATGATCAGATGAATGATATAACTGCTCCCTGTGACGATACAACTCATGATGAAATCGCGCAGCGGATGCAGGTAGTGGTGCACCATTGCGTCGATGGCCGGGATATCGAACTGATGGTGAAGCCATACGAAGAGTTGTCCGAACAAACTGCTCGCGGCCCATGTCAGCAGGAACGACAGCACCATTTTGGTCGTCGTCACGCGAACCAGCGGCGTGTTGAAGCGGAAAATACGCCGGTTGATCCAGAAGAGCAGGAGCAGCGAAACAAATGTGAACAAAATCTCGTTGATCACGTCCGACGGTTTCATGTCGGGGAATAGGGCGTGCTGCTCGAAACTGTCCGAAAGCGAAAGCACCTCCGGGAAATGGATCAGCACGGACACTACCGCCGAGATGATCAGCGTGGAGAGCGTGTACCGGTCTTTGAATAAAACGAGGGCTTTCATAATGCAAAAGTAATATTATTTCCGGTTTACGCGAGCCGTGACATACATCCCGGGACGGAATTGCGGATTCTGCCCCGTTATACGGGCATAGACTTCGATCGAGCGGTTTTCACTGTTGACCTGCTGGCCGATTACCGTCACCACGGCGTGAAAAACCTCGTTGCCCATACCGTTGACGCGGAATTCGATCGCATCGCCGATTTGCAAATGCTTCAGATCCTTCTCGTAAGCTGTCAGGCGGAGCATCGTATTGCTTTTGTCCACGATCTCACAGAGCGGTTCACCGGCACTGAAATGCCTGCCGACATTCATCCGTACGTCGGCCGCATAACCGCTGATCGGAGCTTTGATTTCAAGACAGGGGACAATCCCTTTCGACAACAGGCTGACGGTGTCTATACCCAGCAGCGAGAGCTGGGCTGCCGCCGCATCCATGCGGCTGCGCATCGAAAGATAGTCGGCCTTGCTCTGCTGGAAACGCTTCTGCGAGGCAGCCTCTTCGCGCGACAGAACCTGCTGGCGCAGAAATTCGGCCCGCAGGAATTCGCATTGCGCATGGCTGTCGAGATACGTCTGCTGCAAAGCGATGAATGCGGGGTTCTCCAGCGTCGCCAGCAGGGCACCGCGTTTCACATAGGCTCCGGGCAGCAGCGAGGTGCTGCGGATCGTACCGTCCATCGTCAGCGTCACCGTGGCATGGCTCTGCGGCGGGATTACGAGCGTACCGTTGAATGAGGTTTGATTCGGCACCGACGTGGCGCCCGATGCGGCGTCGACTTCAGGCGCCGGTTCCGCAGCGGTAGCAGCGACTACCGTGTCGGCCGGTTCCGCCGCGGCAACGGTCGCCTGCGGCGTGTTTTGCCCCGAACAGGCGCAGAGGAGAAAGGCGAAGGGAATGAGTATCTTTTTCATGGTGAGTATATTTATCGGTATAATTCGTATTCGAGTGCGGCGATGTTGTACTGATTGAGGGTTTCGATGTATCCGCGGCGGATTTCGAGCGCCGAATTCAGGCTCATGATATATTCCGCAACGCTCGTCTCGCTGTTTGCAAACTGGAGCTCGGCGGCACGCATCAGCGCGTCGGCTTCGGGCAGCGCCGAACCGACATAGTAGCGCAGACTTTCGTCATAACGGCGCAGGCTGGCCTGCAATTCGGCAGTGCGGTTGGCCAGTGCGCGCAGATTGGCTTCGGCATCGTTGCGGGCGATGTAAGCATCGGCTTTGGCCTGACGGATACGGCTGCGCTGCGTATTGAAGAAGATCGGGAACGAAGCTCCGACAACATAGGCGTTCAGCCCCTTGTCGGGCAGGATGTTCTGGCGCTGGTAGCCCAGCGACAACTCGGGGAAGAAGCGGCTCTTCTCGACTCGCGCACGGACCATAGCTTCTTCGGCCTGCGACTCGAAATAGTTACGGTAGACTTCGGCCGGAGCCTCGGATGCCGCAGCGAAGCGTGTCAGCACGCTGTCCGCGGGGACGAGCGGAGTATCGGCATAGCAGGCCCATTGCAGACGCGCTGCGGCCACCTTATGCTCCTCCTGAGCCTGAAAAAGTTTATTGCGCATCTCGGCGGCCATCGTAGCCGTCATGCTGCGTTCGAGGCGGGTGATGTCGCCCTGTTCATAGCGCAGTTCGCCCGTGCGGAGCAACTCTGCGGCGAGTGTATTCTGGTCGGCATAGAGGGCACAAAGCTCCTGTGTGTAGAGATAGTAGGACCAAGCACGTTTGACCTCGGCAACGATTTCGCGCCGCACCAACTCCTTGTAATAGGTCCCGGTCGCAGTTTGCCGACGCACAAGGGCATTCTTATAAAACGGGGTCATAAGTGAGCCTATCGACTGTGTGACACTGATCTGACGGTCGTTACGTTCCGTGCCGTTGAGTTGTCCGAAAGAGTAGTCCACGGTCGTCGGAGCCAGTTCCCACGACTCTCCGCGCATGGCGCGTGTGCGCTCGATGGCCGCTTCGGCCGATTTGAGACGCGGGTGGTTTTCAAGCGACATGGTGACGGCCTGATCGAGCGTTATGCGCTGCTGGGCCTGCCCGCCGAGCGGCAGCAGTGCCAACATCACCACGCCCAAGAAGGGAAACAGTTTGCGTATCATCGGATTACGTTTGAGGAGGGCAGCCGAGCCGACCAGTTTATAAAATACAGGGACTACGAGCAGCGTGAGCAGCGTCGAGACGATCAGTCCGCCGATTACGACGGTTGCCAGCGGGCGCTGAACCTCGGCGCCCGCCGTGGTGGCGACAGCCATCGGGACGAAGCCCAGCGAAGCGACCAGACCCGTCAGGAACACGGGACGCAGCAGGTGGGGCGTGCCGTGCGCAATGACGCGGCGGGTAGAGAGGCGGTAAGGCGTCTTGTCGCGCAGGGAGTTGAAATGGTTGATCATCAGGATGCCGTTCAGTACCGCCACGCCGAACAGGGCGATGAATCCCACACCGGCCGAGATGCTGAACGGAAGTCCCCGCAGCCACAGGGCCAGAATGCCGCCGATGAGCGACAGCGGCACGGTCGAGAAGACCACCAGCGTATAGGTCACGCTCTTGAAGGCGAAGAAGAGCAGCAACAAGATCAGCATCAGTGCCACGGGAATCACGATGAGCAGCGTGCGAATGGCGTTTTGAAGGTTCTCGAACTGGCCGCCGTACTCGAAATAGTAGCCCGGTTTGAGCCGAATATTCCGGTCGAGGGTCTGGCGGATGCCCGCCACGACTTGCTGAATATCCGCGTCGCGGACATTCACGCCGATTACCACGCGGCGCTTCGTGGCGTCACGGTTGATTTGCAGCGGGCCGTTCACCAGATCGATCGTCGCCACTTCGCTCACCGGAATCTGAATGCCCTCAACCGTGCGGATGAACAGCCGGTCGAGGTTCAGATCGGCGACTTTCTCCTGATCGAGACGCACCACCAAATCGAAACGGCGCTCATTCTCGAAGACCGTACCGGCAGCCTCGCCCGCATAGGCCGAGCGGATGATGGTGTTCAGCTCCTCGATGTTGATGCCGTAGCGGGCGATCTTCGAGCGGTCGTACTCCACCACCAACTGCGGAAGTCCCATGGCCTGCTCCACAAGTACGTCCGATGCGCCGGGGATCTGCTCGACGAATTTCGCGGCTTCTTTGGCCTTGGCATACAGTTCGGCCATATCTTCGCCGTAGAGCTTGATGGCGATATCGGCCTTGGCGCCGGTCATCAGTTCGTTGAATCGCAACTGAATGGGCTGGCTGAAGTTGAATTCCGCGCCGGGTATCGTATCGAGCGCGGCCTTCATCTTCTCGACCATCTCGGCGCGCGACGAAGCGCTCGTCCACTCCTCGAAAGGTTTCATCACGATCATCACGTCGGCATCCTCCACGGCCATCGGGTCGGTCGGAACCTCCGCCGTGCCGATTTTAGCCACGACGTGCCTGATTTCCGGGAAATTGTCCATCAGCGTTTGCTCCGCCTTCTCCGAAAGCTCGATGCTCCGCGTGAGCGAACTTCCGGCCGGAAGGGTCATCTGCATGGCGAAATCACCCTCGTCGAGCGTCGGGATAAACTCCGCACCCAGCCGCGTGAAAAGCAAGAGGCTTCCGACAAGCGCCGCGAACGACATCCCGACGGTCGTCCAACTGAACCGCAGGCAGGCTTTCAGGCACCGCTGGTAAATCCCATTCAGCCATTCGAAGAAACGGTCGGCCAGCGTGCGTTTGGTGCTGATGCGGCGTTTGAGGAACAACGAGGCCATCATCGGCACATAAGTCAGCGACAGGATCAGCGCCCCGATGATGCAGAACACGAGCGTCTTGGCCATCGGTGTGAAATATTTGCCCTCGATGCCCGTCAGCGTCAGAATCGGGAAGAAAACGATCAGGATGATGATGACGGCAAAGGTCGCCGAGCGGACTACATTGCCTGCGCCCGAAATAATCTGTTCGTCCATCTGCTTCGGGGAGAGCGTCTTGCCGAGGAACGACTTGCCGTATATGTGGGCGAGGATGCCCTCCACGATCACGATCGAACCGTCGACGACGATGCCGAAGTCAATGGCCCCGAGGCTCATCAGGTTGGCCGAGACATTAAATAAGCGCATCAGGATGAAGGCGAAAAGCATGGCCAGCGGGATGACCGAAGCGACAATCAGGCCGGCGCGGATATTTCCGAGGAAAACGATCAATACAAGAAATACGATGACGGCGCCTTCAACGAGGTTGCGTATCACGGTCGAAATGTTACGGCTCACCAGCTCCGACCGGTTCAGATAGGGACTGATCGAAACCCCTTCGGGCAGCATCTTCTGGATTTTTTCCACGCGGCTCTCCAACTCCTTGGTAACCACGTTGGCGTTTGCACCCTTGAGCATCATGGCGATGCCGCCCACGCACTCGCCCTTGCCGTCGCGGGTCATGGCACCGAAACGCTTCGCCGAGCCGAATTTCACCGTTCCCACGTCGTCGATATGCACCGGAATGCCGCCGCGGTTGGCAACGACGATTCGCTCGATATCCTTGAGTGAGGAGATCATGCCCTCGGAGCGGATGTAGTAGGCCCGATCGACCTTCTCGATATAGCTGCCGCCCGTGTTCTGGTTATTGCGGTTCAGGGCCTCGAACACGTCGCCGATGGTGATGTTGAGCGAGTAGAGCGCATCGGGGTCGACCGCCACCTCGTATTGCTTGAGATAGCCGCCGAAGCTGTTGATTTCGACGATACCCGGGATGCCCGACAACTGGCGCTTGACGATCCAGTCCTGAATCGTGCGCAGCTCCATCGGGTCATACCGATCCTCGTAACCCGGTGCGACATCGAGCGTATACTGGTATATTTCGCCCAGCCCCGTGGTGATGGGCATCATCTCAGGCGTACCCAATTCCGGGGGTATTTCCCCCGCTACGGTCTGTATCTGTTCGTTGATGAGCTGCCGGGCGTCGAGGATCGGGACACTTTCCTTAAAGACGACCGTTACGACCGACAATCCGAAACGCGACACGGAACGAATCTCCTCGACGTTCATGATATTGCTCATCGCCACCTCGACGGGGAACGTGATGAGCTGCTCGACTTCCTGCGGAGCCAGCGTCGGAGAGATCGTCACGACCTGCACCTGATTGTTCGTAATGTCGGGCACGGCGTCCACCGGAAGCGTGAGCATCGCATAGATACCTCCCGCCAGCAGGAAGAGCGTCGTAAGTCCGACGAAGAGTTTTTTCGTGACCGCAAAGCGGACTATGGCATGGAACATTACACCGGAAAATTAATGATTTTGACAAAAATAGCTCGTCACACCCGGTGCTGTGTGGAAAAAATGGCGAAGTGTCCGATTTGCGGGATGAACGGCCCCAATGAAGTCGTGAAATGAATCCGGAACGTTATAGAATCTCTAACTGAAACACGAAAATAAAGTTTACCCTACCTAAAACGAAGATTTGAGATACCACGATAGTCGGCGATTTATTTTCCAGCAGTCCGCAAACCGAATTTACAGAATATCCGCTGCGCGAAAGCAGCAGGCTGCGCCGGAAGAAAACGAAATTACCCCACTTAAACAAGATAGTTCATATCTTTTCGCTTTCTCCGGCACCATCAATATCTCCATAAGCCCGCATGGTAGATGCGAACTTTCGGACTGGATACATGATTATCAATCAGACGATTAGACAGAATAAAAAAATGCCGCTATGGATTTGATTTCCATAGCGGCACTTTCGAATAAAAGGCTTATTTACCCGTTTCCTGCAACAACATGCCCGTTGTCAGCATTAAATCGACATGCGCCATTACCAGATCATAGCGCGCTGACAGCAAATCGACAGCCGCGTTGAAATAGCTGATCTGTACATCGCGGAAGTCGAACTGCGAAAGCGTTCCGGAAGCGAATTTCTGCTCCGCGATCCGCAGGCTCAATTCAGAGGTCGCCAACTGCTCCTCCCGCAGACCGACCAGTTCACGGCGAAGCAGGAAAGCGTCGTATTGCTTGTCGACATCATAACTGACCGAAAGTTTCATATCTTCGAGCGACAGTTTCTCGATTTCATGGTTGATCTGCGCCACCCGCACGGCACGCCGCCGCTGACTGCCGTTGAAGATGTTGAATGAGATCTTCGCGGAAACATAGGGCTGTATCTGACGGTTGTCGATTCCGGCAGCCCGATTGTAAGCGTAACCGGCTCCCACGCCTACATTCAGGCTCGGATAATAATCCGAACGGGCGACGAGCGTCTCCTCGGCGCGAAGCCGGATCGCAGCATACTGTTTGCGGATCGAGGCATTGTCGCTTTGCGCGATCCGGTGCAGTTCGGCCGGATCGAACCGTTCGTCGATCGCCGGAATGCTGTCCGTCAGCGTCCAATCGCCTCCGCGCTCCACGGCAAGCAGGAATCCCAACTGCCGGCGGGCGTCCTCATAACTGTTTTTCTGACTCAGATAGGTGGCCCGGTCCTGCAACCAAGCATTCTTCGCCTGCAACAATTCGAGATTGCGGACCACGCCCAAGTCCGCCGCATGCTGCTCGCGGCGGAACCGGTCCATGGAAGCGTCCATCAACTGTTGCGCAATCGTCACCTTTTCCGATTCCAGAACGGCCTGATAATAGGCCGAGATGATCGACCGCACCGTATTCTCGATCAACACGGTCTGCGAACCTTCGGCCTGTTCCTGCGCCGCATCGAGTTTGGCTTTCGTACGCCACACCCGAAAACCGCCGAAAAGAGTCCACGACAAGTCGAGGCTGGGCTGCACGGTCAGCGTTGAATAATCCGCCGCGTCCGACCCCTGCGGCATCGTACGGCTGAAATTGGCGGAGGCTCCGACCGCTACGGACGGATAAAGTCCGGCGGCGCCCCATGTGTTGTTCACGGCCGAAGTCCGGGTTTGCAGCTCGCCGACTTGAAGATCGTAATTGTTCCTCAACCCGATATCGATGGCTCTGGCCAGTGTCAGAGCGTTTCCGTTCTGTGCAGCCGCCGGCTGCCGCACGGCTCCGAACAAACAGATCGCCGCACAAAGTACACTATATCGCATCATAGTTTTCATTCGTTGAAATCCGTATTCCGCGCCATGTCCTTCACGGCCGTTTCCGCACTTTCGGGCGTTGCATCCGGATGACGAAGCCTCAGGAAGAAGAGTTTGAACCGGTTGGCCATCTTGATAAGCACCGGGAAGCACGTCAGGATGAAAAACGTCCCGAAGAGGATACCGTATCCGAGCGTAATGGCCATGGGCAGGACGAAACGGGCGTCGCTGCTGCCTTCGCGGATCAGCGGGAACAATCCGGCCGTCGTCGTCAGCGACGTGAGTATAATGGGCCGGAAACGCGACCGGGCGGCCTCGACAATCGCCTCGTCGACCTTCATCGACAGTTTCAGACAATCGTTGTAGCGGGAGATGAAGACCACCGCGTCGTTGATGATCGTTCCCGAAAGGGCCACCATGCCCCAGATGGTCATCATCGAAAGCGGCACGCCCTCGATCCAGTGGCCCCAGATCGCCGACATGCACCCCACAGGAATCATCAGGACCACGAGCGACATCTGAAGCGTCGAACGCAGGTAGATAACCAGTATCATGACGATGACGAACAAAGCGATCATATAGAAACCCTTGATGGTCTGCATTTCGTCGCGCATGTCCTTCATCTGCCCCTGCTGCATGTAGGTAATGTCCGGATAGCGGGCGAGAATTTCGGGCAGGATATGCTGTTCGATCTCCTCCATGACAGGAATCACCGACGCCGAAGCGTCTTCCATATAGGCGTCGACGCGAATCTCCTTCCGCCCGTTGTAATGGTTGATCGAAAGGACGCTGCGACCCAGATCCAGATCGCACAGTTCGCCGAGCGGATAGACGCCGTTCGTCGTGCGGATCATCATTTTAACCAGATCGCCCATCGTCCTGCGATCCGTATCGGGATAGCGGACGTAGAACCACACCTCGTCCTTACCCTCCTGCAAACGCTGCGCGAGCGACCCGTAGAACGCCTCGCGCACCTGCCCCATCACCTGCTGCTGGGTGAGTCCCAGACTGTAGGCCAGCGGTTTGAGCCGGACACGAACCTCCTGACCGCCGAGCTGCGCATTGTCGATCACGTTGTACAGCGCGTCGAGTTCGCGCAGACGGGCCTGAAATTCGGAGCTCGCCCGTTCGAGCGTCTCCATGTCATAGCCGAACAGACTGATCGAGACCTGCGCGCCGAAACGGTGTCCGGCGCCGATGGCGAACTTGTAGGCCGACGGAATCGTCCCCAGTTCTTTCGATATGCAGGCTTTGATCTCGTCCGTTCCGATCTCCGACTGGTCGAGACGCCGCAGGAAGACCACCACCGACCCGGCATGGCTGCCCGTCTCGCTGCCCGAAAAAGCGGTTCCCGTGCGCATGTTGATCAGTTTGATGAACGACGGTTCCCGGTAACGCTCCATCAACATGGAATCGACCCGCCAGACAACGGATTCGATGCGCTTGAGTTCAGCCGTCAACTGGTCGTAATTCGTACCCGGCTTCATCGCCAGTTCGATGTTGAAGCTGTCTTCATTCATCGACGGCAGGATCGTAAAACCGATGCGGCCGCCGCCGATCAATCCGGCCGTCAGCAGAAAACAGGCGGCGAGCGACGACAACACGACCGACCGGTGTCCGAGAGCCCAGCGGACGAAAGGCAGATAGACCCGTTCGCACAGCGAGCGCATTCCCCGGTCGAATCCGCTGCGGATACGCCCGTAGAACGAAGTGGTCGAAGGCGGCGCCAGAACCTTGGCCGACGCACAGTGGGCCGGAAGCATGAACATACTCTCCAACAGGGAAAACAGCAGGCAGACGATAACGACCACCGCCATTTCGTACATCATTTCGAGATTGCCCTGAATGAAGAGAATCGGCAGAAACGCGACCAGCGTCGTCAACACGGAAACCAGCACGGCGGGCAGCACCTCCATCGTTCCCTCGACGGCCGCTTTCCGCGCCGGTAGCCCCTGCTGAAACCGCGTATAGATATTTTCGCTGATGACGATACCGTCGTCGACGAGGATTCCCACGATGAGGATCATGCCGAACACCGATATGAAATTCATGGTCAGCCCCATGAGCACCGCCACGACGAACATGCTGAGGAAGGCCATCGGAATGCCCCACGCCACCCACACCGAGAGACGGAAGCTCAGGAACAGCGACAAACACAACACCACCAGCAGCATACCGGCCAAACCGTTGCTGTACAAAATATTGAGCTGTCCGCGGAGCGTTTCGAGAAAATCGTGCATGAATTCGAGCCGGTAGCCGTTACCGCGCGCGTTGAACTCGCGGATGTAATCGTGCAGATAAGCGGAGATACGCTCCAAGTCCTCGGTCGCCAGATTGTCGATACGGAACATGACGTTGCGCTCGCCGTCGACATAGCTCGCCGTCGGAATGTCCTCGAAGATCATCCGCACGTCGGCCACATCTCCCACACGGATCAGATCGCCGTTGGCATTGGCCCGCACCACGATCCGTTCCACGTCGGCGGCTGAAACCGACCGATAGCGCGAATTGATCTTGATCTCCTCCCGGGGATTTTTGATCTTGCCGCCGTAGATATCGAGGTTGTTGGCGGCAATGGCATTCTTGATCTCCGAGAAGCTCATGCCGTAACGCTGCAACACCTCTTCACGAACCTCGACGGACATCTCCATCCGTGTCGGATAGCCGATCAGCGTCACCTGCGAGATCAGGCCCGAACCCAGAAAGTCGTCCTCGATACGTTGCGCCGTGCGCTTCAACAGCATGATGTCCTCCGGCCCGCGTGTCTGGGTCAGAGCCAGAAATCCGGAAAGCGACGTAGTTTTGGTCTTGGTGATGACCGGATTCTCCGCCCCGGCAGGGAAATTCGAGATTTTGTCTATCGCGTTCTTGATGTCGTTCAACACCACATCGACATCGTAGTCGGTGCGGATGAGTATGGACACGAGCGACTGGTTCTCCATGGATTTGGAGCTGATCTCCTTGACTCCGACCACGCCCCGCAGCGCATTTTCGACGAGCGTCGTCACGCCCTCCTCCATTTCCTTGGGCGTGGCGCCCTGATAGGTCACCGACACGGTGATCAGCCGGGACTCGGTGATCGGGAACGAAGCCTTGCGGATGGAAAACAAGGCTGCGATGCCGAAGACCAGCGTCAGGAATACCAACGCCTGCGCATAGAACGGATACCGAACGAATGCAGTGATTGCTTTCCGCATGACTATTCCGTTTTATCCGACGTCCGACGACCTTCCAGCAAGCCGATCTCCATCCCGTCGGAAGGATTGACCAGCGATTCGGCGACAACGAGCGTTCCGGGTTCCAGACCGCGCAAATAGGCGTAATCCTCATCCACATAAACAACCTCGGCCGGCCGGGCGCGCAGGCGGCCGTCGACGCAGGCATAAACCGTATCGTCGGCGAAGAGCGCCTCGCGCGGCAGGCGCACGACCTCCCTGAGCCGGGCCGCGGCGATACGAACCCGGTAGAGCTGGCCCGAAATCAGGTTGCGACCGGGAGTTTCGACCCGAATGTAGACCTTCACGCGCTGCGTATTCTCATCTACGAACGGGGCGATACGGGCGACCGTACCGCGAAAACCGCCCCGTTCGTCCTCCACCGTCACGGCGCTGCCGCAGGAAAAATAGCGCACATAATCGGGTTCGACGCCGGCTTCCAGTTCGAGCCGGTCGGTCTGGGTGATGGTGGCGATCTCGCCCCCGACGGAGGCGATGGCGCCGACCTCTTTGCTCACCGTCGCAAATACACCGTCGAAAGGGGCGTAAACGGCGTATTTGCGCAGATTGATCTCGGCCTGCCGAACTCCATAGTATTCGGAAATGACATTCCGGACCGCCAGATAAACTTTCTCCTTCGCACTGTTGATCGCCGGAAGCGGCGGCAGATCCTCGTCGACGGAAAGTCGGTTGAAGAAGGTGTTCCACTTATCCGCCTCCTGCGGAAAGTCCACGACCAGATCGGAAAGCTGCTGCGAGAGCAGGCTCATATAACGGCTCCGGGCGGCCATCAGCGACGCGCGCGCGTCATCGTCGTAAAGCCGGACGAGCAGGTCTCCCTTCCGGAAACTCGTGCCTTCGCGCAGTGCGACCGGCCCTGCGACAATGCGAGCGCTGACCTCCGAGCTGAGCCGGACCGTCGCCCCGGCATGAACCTTCGCAAAACAGGAATAGGCGACGTCGTAGTCCCGCAAGGCGACCGTATCGGCCCGGACGTGTACGACGCTCTTCTTCGCCTTGTTTTTCTCGGCGACCGGCTTGGTCACAACCATGTAGCGGTAGGCTCCGAAGGCTGCGATCAGAATGAAAGCGACCAATGCCGCCTGCAATAATCGATGTTTCTTCATATCAGTATCTGTTCGGGAAAATTAACACGGCGATGAACCCGTAAATGCCGAATACGGCTGTCAAGGCCAGATCGACGAGATGGAATGCGCCCGTAAGCCGGCAGCGGTTCAGCCGTTTGACGACGACGAGCAGCAGCACGAAAAACAGATTGACGGGCCAGAACTGCCGTACCGGATTGGGAATGGGGATGAAATGCGCATATCCGGGCGTCAGCATGATGCGGAACGGGAATATCCGCTCTTCGGCAGCGGCGGCCGGCGAATTGCGGTAGTTGTTCACTGCGATCGCGCAACGGTCGACAGGCTCGAAATCACGGTCGAGGACATACATCGTACTGCTGTCCTGCCCAAGATTCTTGTACGAGCGGAAATAGCGGTTGTAGGTCAGCATGAACCGGCCGTTGTTCTTCCCAAGAGGCAGTTTTTTCAGCGTGTAGTCGGTCAGCAGCGCATAAAGCTCGTTGTCGGGAGTGAAGATATGGCAGTAAATCTCCCCCGGCACATGGCATTTGATCTGCTTGATCTCGAAATCGTTGTCGATGGCCTTCACGCGCGGTGCGCCGTGGGCCATCAGCAAATGAAACAGCTTGCCGCGGGCGTCGACCACGAAATAGCCGTCGTCGCGGGATTTGATCGTCGAAGGGATGCCGAAGATGTCCCGCGCCGGAGCACGGAACCCGGCTTCACGCAGCGCCTCGTCGAAAATCCGGCTTTTCTGTGTATCGACGCTATTCGTCGCCGCGTCGATGAACTCGATGCCGCGCCTGCCGATCCGGAAGAGGTCGTGCGGCAGATCGACGCCCGGATGTCCGGGACACGACTCGAATAGCGGAGCCAGCGCGAAATCGAATCCGCGGTCCCCGATGAGCATCACGCGGCGCACGCTCCGCAGCACCTCCTGCGTGAGCGGCTCGCCCATGAGCGAGTCGGGCATCATGCCCAGCATCTTCAACTTGCGCGCATTGTCGAAAGGCAGCAGCCGGGCATATTCGTTCTCGGTCAGCGGATTGCCGCTCCGGTCGTAATATACCATGCGGTTGGCTTGCCGGAGCGAATCGTACACCTCTTCGCTGAACACGAAATCGCGCTTCACCTCGCTGTAATAGAGCAGGCGCTTGCCCGCACGCTTCTCGAACCGGCTGCGAAACAGATCGGGCAGATAAAAGCCCAAAATCAGGACGGTGGTGAACACCAGCAGCACTCTTACAATTTTCGCCGTCATATCTACAACTCTCCCTTATTGAACCGACGGGCCGTGAAGAGCACCGAGACACTCGAAACTCCCGTAAGAGCCGCGAGCACCGGCAGAAGCGTCTCCACGTTGCCGACAGCAAATTTTCTCATGAATACCGAAATCAGCAGATAGGCGACGATGAAATAGAAAAAGCGGAACTTTCCCACCGGTTCCATCGCGATCATCGCTATCCAGAAATAGGCCGTCATGCCACCCAGCACCCACGGCATCATCGTCACCAGCGCCGCCCGGATTACCTCGGCGGGAAGGTAGACGGCCGTCAGCCCCACGAACAGCAGCAGGCAGCAGACCAGAATCGCCGACAGCAGCAGAAAACCGTAAAGCACCATGCTGTAAACGACCCGGACCGGTCCGAGCGGCAGATGCAGCGAGAGTTTGATCCGTTTGTCGACCACCTCGGGCAAAAACTGCGACACCCCGATCAGCACGGCCGCGAACAGCGGCACGAAACGGAACAGCGCGAAAAACGCCTCCTTATTGGTCAACAGCCGCGACAAGTAAAACGGAGCGTCATCACGAATACCCCCGGCGACGCCGGCGAATATGCCGACCACGGCTGCAAGTCCCGCCACGAGTGCCACGAGTGCAAACCAGCGGGTTTTGATCCACT
>ERZ772812.1513-NODE-1513-length-16854-cov-8.116376_pt1 | contig 16854 bp, 14 predicted proteins | sample MGYA00511343_ERZ772812 | MGnify/ENA primary metagenome ERZ772812 (study PRJEB29015, sample SAMEA2737706) | human gut metagenome | biome: human gut; feature: human-associated habitat; material: faeces | place: China | collected 2012 ...
GACACATAAAAATAAATCGTTTCGGAGTCTAGCAGACGATACCCCATACGAATGGTACCCACTTCTGTAAATTTGATGGCATTAACAATGAAATTGGCAAGTAGCTGAATCAAACGGTTCTTATCCGTATACAATGTACATTGGGACAGTCTCTCCGCAAATGTGAAAGTCACATTATTGTGTCGCAGACGTAACTGCATACTCTGCTCGATTTCTTCAAGCGTCTGATTCACATCAATCAAGGCAGGATAGAAATCGAATGTACCATAGCTATGCTCCTTTACTGCGCCACGACCGCGATCGCCGGCGCCAGCAGCACCAGCAGCTCAAGCATGGGCGCGGTGAAGATGGTGCTGTCAAACCGGTCGAGCATACCGCCGTGACCGGGCAGCAGGTTGCTGTAGTCCTTCACGCCGTGCTCACGCTTGACGGCGGAAAATGCAAGGTCGCCCGCCTGACCGGCAAGGCTGCCGAAAAAGCCGTAGATGGCAAGGATGCCGATCTGCACGCGATAGCCGCACCAGTGCAGGATGAGACCGTAGAGCATGGCGGCCGCGATCGCGCACACAAAGCCGCCGATGCAGCCTTCGACCGTCTTGTGCGGGCTCAGCGCCGGGGCGAGCTTGGTCTTGCCGAGGCTGCGGCCGACGAAAAACGCGCCGGAGTCGCTCATCCACGTGATGACGAACGGCAGCAGCAGATACGGCGCCTTCGGGTCATTCAGACCAAGGCGCACGAGCGACGAGAGCATCCACGGGATGACGATGCCCGCCGTGAACACGAGCGCCAGATCCTGAAACGGAACGCGCTCGGCTTTGTGAAACGAGATCATCATCTCCACGAACATGGTCACAAACAGCGCATACGCCGCGATCTTGAACACGAGCTCCGACAGGCCGAACGCAGCGCCGAGCACGATGGCCGCGCCGCACACGCCGGCATACACCGCAAAGCGCGGCACGAACTTCGGCATGGCCGTGTGCAGCAGCTCCCACGCGCAGAACGACGCCATGATGGCCACCACGATGCCCCAGCCCCAGATCGGAGTGAAGAAGATCACAGCCAGCAGCGCCGGGATACCGATCGCCGCAACGATGAGTCTGTTTTTCATGATAGGTTCCTCCCGTTTGTCTTTCTCTCGGGTACGGCGGTCATTTCACGCCGCCAAAGCGCCGGTCGCGCCGCTGAAACTCCGCCAGCGCCGCGTCCATGTCGCGCTCGGTAAAGTCCGGCCAGAGCACATCGGTGAAATAGAGCTCGGAATACGCGCCCTGCCAGGGCAGGAAGTTGCTCAGGCGCTGCTCGCCGCTCGTGCGGATGATGAGGTCGGGATCCGGAATGCCGGACGAATACAGGTAGCTGCTGATGAGCTCCTCCGTGAGCTCGGGCGCAGTGCCTGCCTTATATTCCTCGGCATAGCGGCGCACGGCGTGCAGGATCTCATCGCGGCCGCCGTAGTTGATGCACAGGTTCATCTGGCAGCCGTCATAGTGCGTGCTCTTTTCCTCGGCCGCGTCCATCAGGCGCTGCAGCTCCGGCGAGAGCCCGGTGCGTTCGCCGAAAAAGCGCATCTTGAACTTGTCGCGCTCCATGATCGAGAGCGCTTCCTTCATGTATTTATCGAAGATGTTCATGATCGTGCGCACTTCCTCGGGCGGACGGCGCCAGTTTTCCGTGGAAAAGGCGTAGACCGTGAGGTATTCGATGCCGATGGCCTTGCAGTAGTTGCCGATGCGGCGAAACGCCTCGGCGCCGTAAGCGTGACCGGCCGTGCGCGGCAGACCGCGCTTTTTCGCCCAGCGGCCGTTGCCGTCAAGAATGATCGCCACGTGGCGCGGCAGGCGCGAAAAATCCACCTGCGGCGCTGCGGCCGTTTTGTTGTTTGCCATAATGCCTCCTGCGCTGCCTGCACGGGCGCGCTCATAGACAGGATATTCAAACGGGGGGATGTTCGATCCCCCCGTTTCCGATTGCGGGTACGAAAGCGAGCGCAAAGCTCAGATCTCCATGAGCTCCTTCTCTTTTTCGTCGGCGATGCGCTCGACTTCCTTAATGTAGTCGTCGGTCAGCTTCTGCATATCTTTCTCGATGACCTTGAAATCGTCCTCGGTGATCTCGGACTTTTTCTTCTGCGCCTTGAATTTTTCCATTGCGTCGCGGCGGATGTTGCGCACAGCGACCTTGGCGTCCTCGCTGTACTTCTTGACCTGCTTGGCAAGATCGCGGCGGCGCTCCTCGGTCAGTGCCGGGAAGACAAGGCGGATGGCGCGGCCGTCGTTCTGCGGGTTGATGCCGAGGTCGGAGGTCTGGATAGCCTTTTCAATGACCTTCAGAAGCGAGCCGTCCCACGGCTGGATGACGAGCGTGCGGGGGTCAGGGGAAGAGATCGTGCCGACCTGACCGACGGGCGTGGGCGTGCCGTAATACTCAACCGTGATCCGGTCGAGCACCTGCGCGTTGGCCCGGCCTGCGCGGACAGCGCCGAAATCGGAGGCGAGCACCTCCAGAGTTTTTTCCATTTTGCGTTCGAACTGCTTGAGATCTGCCATGTTAAAGTTCCTCCTTCACAATCGTTCCGATTTTTTCGCCCATGACCACGCGCAGAATGTTTTCGGGGTCCTTCAGCGCGAAGACCTGCACGGGAATGTGGTTGTCCATGGAAAGGGATGTCGCGGTCGAGTCCATGACGGCCAGATGCTTGGCGAGCACCTCGTCGTAGGAAATTTCGTCGTAGCGAACTGCCGTCGGGTCTTTTGCGGGGTCTGCCGAATAGACGCCGTCGATGTTCTTGGCAAGCAGAATCGCGTCCGCGTTAATTTCTGCCGCGCGCAGGACAGCGCCTGTATCCGTTGAGAAGAACGGGTTGCCGGTGCCGCAGGCGAAGATCACGACGCGGCCCTTCTCCAGGTGCCGGATGGCCTTGCTGCGGATGTAGGGCTCGGCGATCTGGTTCATGGCGATGGCCGTCTGCACCCGCACTTCCACGCCACGCTGCTCGAGGCAGTCGGCCACAGCCAAAGCATTGATGCACGTTGCCAGCATGCCCATATGGTCGGCTCTCGTGCGCTCCATGCGGTCGCCGCCGTCTTTGAGGCCCCGCCAGAAATTTCCGCCGCCGACGACAATGCCGATCTGCACACCCTTTTCCACGCACTTTTTAACCACGTCGCACACGCCGCCGATGACGTCAAAGTCGAGCCCACGGTGCGCTTCGCCCGCCAGTGCCTCGCCGCTGATTTTCAGCAGTACCCGATGATATTTTGGTTCGCTCATGCCATACCTCTCCTTATAAAACTCTTTTCCTATTCTATAATAATTTTGGGAAATTGAAAAGAGGGAATTTGCATTTTTCACGGTAAATTCATATATTGAAGCGAAAGAAGAATTCCCCGTTGCGTTGCGGCGTAAAATCGTATATAATACAGAGAATCAGGACGCACAAGAGAGGATGTATCACCATGGAAGAAGAAAGAAAGCCCTTGGAGTCGAGAAACTTTATCGACGCTTTCATTGAAGAGGATATTGCCCCCGGCGGTCAGTTTGAAGGGCTGAAGGTCCACACGCGCTTCCCGCCCGAGCCGAACGGCTATCTGCACATCGGCCACTGCAAGGCGCTCACGATCGACTTCGGCACGGCGGAAAAATTCGGAGGCCTGTGCAACCTGCGCATGGACGACACGAACCCCACGAAGGAAGACACGGAGTACGTTGACGCGATCCAAGCCGACATTCACTGGCTGGGCTTTGACTGGGGCGACCGGTTCTTCTATGGCTCGGACTATTTTGAAAAGGACTATGAATACGCCGTCGAGCTCATCAAAAAGGGCCTTGCCTACGTCTGCGATCTGACGGCGGAGCAGTTCCGCGAGTACCGCGGCGACATCGGAAAGCCCGCCGTCTCGCCGTACCGCGACCGCTCGGTCGAGGAAAACCTCGATCTGTTTGCGCGCATGAGAGCCGGCGAGTTCCCCGAGGGGTCGAAGACGCTGCGCGCGAAAATTGACCTCGCGAGCGGAAACTTCAACATGCGCGACCCCGTCATCTACCGCATCCGCTACATGCACCATCACCGGCAGGGCGACAAGTGGTGCATCTACCCGATGTACGACTTTGCCCACCCCATTCAGGACGCGCTCGAGGGCATTACGCATTCTCTTTGCTCGCTGGAGTTTGAGGCGCACCGGCCGCTTTATGACTGGGTCGTGAGCAATATTTCGATCCCGTATCACAAGCCGCGCCAGATCGAGTTTGCGCGTCTCGGCATTGACCATACCGTCATGTCCAAGCGCAAGCTGCGGCTTCTTGTCGAGACCGGCCGCGTTTCCGGCTGGGACGATCCGAGAATGCCGACGCTCTGCGGCCTGAGAAGACGCGGCTACACGAGCCACGCCATCCGCGATTTCTGCGAGCGCATCGGCGTTGCAAAATCCGCGAACACGGTGGAGTATGCGCTGCTCGAGCACTGCCTGCGAGAGGACCTCAACGACACCGCCGAGCGCACGATGGCCGTCCTTCGTCCCGTAAAGCTCGTCATCACGAACTACCCTGAGGGACAGTCTGAGACCTTCGAGGTTGAAAATAACCCCGTCCATCCCGAACAGGGTACGCACACCGTCACGTTCTCCCGGAACCTCTGGATCGAGGCGGACGATTTCCTTGCTGAGCCCGTTCCCAAGTATAAGCGTCTTTATCCGGAAGGCCCCGAGTGCCGTCTCAAGAGCGCTTACCTCATTCGCTGCACGGGCTGCAAGCGCGATGAAGCCGGAAACGTCGTCGAGGTCTACGCCGAGTATGACCCGGACTCCCGCGGCGGCGACCCTGCTGACGGCCGCAAGGTCAAAGGCGCGACGATCCACTGGGTGGACGCGGAAACCTGCGTCGACGCAGAGGTTCGCCTGTACGACAACCTGTTCCTGGACGCGCAGCCCGACGGCGCGGACAAGGACTTCTTAGAGTGCATGAACCCAGAATCGCTCACGGTGCTCACCGGCTGCAAGGTCGAGTCTGCGCTGGTTGCCGAAGCAGAGAAGTACGACGAAGAAGGCGAAGGCCGCGCGGCGCATACGGCTCCGTGCTATCAGTTCATGCGCGTGGGCTACTTCTGCCTGGACTCGAAGGACTGCAAGGCAGACCACCTCGTCTTCAACCGCAGCGTGCTGCTCAAAGACAGCTTCAAAAAGTAATTCTGGGCAAATGCCCGCCTGATGACCAAAAATCATGCAACTATGCCTGCTGTGATGGAAATTCCGTCACGGTGGGCGTTTTGCACATGGCGGAGCTTTCGCTTTCGTAGTATGCTTGTGCCATCGAAAGGGAAACATAGAGCGTGCGGCAAAAGTGGTTGACAGAGAACGCCGCAGGTCATGTTTCCGGCCATTGTTTTTTGATTCTGAATGGAGGCTATGTTATGTATTATTCCAGCGGCAACTATGAAGCGTTTGCAAGACCCAAGAAGCCCGAGGGCATTGACAAGAAATCGGCCTATATTGTCGGCAGCGGCCTTGCTGCTCTGACGGCGGCCTGCTATCTCGTGCGCGACGCGCAGATGAAGGGCGAGCGGGTGCATATTCTGGAGAAGGGCGATCTTGCCGGCGGCGCGTGCGACGGGTATAAGTTCGAGAACCTCGGCTATGTGATGCGCGGCGGCCGCGAGATGGACAACCATTTTGAGGTCATGTGGGACCTGTTCCACTCGATTCCGTCCATTGAGACCGAGGGCGTGAGCGTTCTCGACGAGTATTACTGGCTCAACAAGGAGGACCCCAACTATTCTCTTTGCCGCGCCACCGAAAAGCGCGGACAGGACGCGCACACCGATGGCAAGTTTGATATTTCCGACAAGGGCGCGATGGAGATCATGAAGCTGTTCTTCACGCCGAACGAGGAGCTTCAGGACAAGAAGATCACCGATTACTTTGACGATGAAGTCCTGAACTCGAATTTCTGGCTCTACTGGAGAACGATGTTCGCCTTTGAAAACTGGCACAGCGCGCTGGAGATGAAGCTCTACATTCAGCGCTATATCCACCACATCGGAGGCCTGCCCGATTTCAAGGCCCTGCGTTTCACGAAGTACAACCAGTATGAGTCGATGATCCTGCCGATGGTGAAGTACCTCGAGAGCTTCGGCGTGCAGTTCCATTTCGGCACGCAGGTCACGAACGTGATCTTTGACTGCCGCGACGGCAAGAAGGTCGCAAAGCGCATTGAGATGATTCACGACGGCAAGGAAGACGGCATTGACCTTACGGAAAACGATCTGGTCTTCATCACGAACGGCGGCTGCGTGGAAAATTCCTCGATGGGCAGCCAGAACATGCCCGCAACCTATAACACCGAGCTCAAACCCGGCGGCGGCTGGGACATGTGGCGCAAGATCGCCGCGCAGGACCCCGCGTTCGGCCATCCCGACAAGTTCTGCTCCGACCCCGAGAAGACGAACTGGATGAGCGCGACAGTCGAAACGCTGGACGACCGTATCATTCCCTATATCAAGAAGATCTGCAAGCGCGATCCGTTTACAGGTCACGTTGTTACCGGCGGCATTGTCTCCGTCAAGGATTCAAACTGGCTCATGAGCTGGACCATCAACCGCCAGCCGCAGTTCCGCGAGCAGCCGAAGGACCATTGCCTCGTCTGGGTCTACTCCCTCTTCACCGACAAGCCCGGCGATTTCATCAAAAAGCCCATGCGCGAGTGCACAGGCAAGGAGATCTGCATGGAGTGGCTGTATCACATCGGTGTACCCGAGGGTGAAATTGAGGAGCTGGCCACGAACAGCGCCAACACCGTGCCCGTCATGATGCCGTATATCGACGCGTTCTTCATGCCGCGCGCCTATGGCGACCGCCCGAAGGTCGTGCCTGACGGCGCTGTAAACTTCGCATTCCTCGGCCAGTTCGCCGAGACTCCGCGCGACACCATCTTCACCACCGAATATTCCATGCGCACCGGCATGGAGGCCGTCTATACGCTTCTGAACGTTGACCGCGGCGTCCCGGAGGTCTGGGGCAGCGTCTACGATATCCGCGACCTGCTGAACGCCACCGTTCAACTCCGCGATGGCAAAAAGCCCACCGACATGAAACTCTCCCTCGTCCAGAAGGTAGCCCTCGAAAAAGCCCTCAGCAAGATCAAGAACACCGATATTGAAAAGCTGCTGAAGGAATACAACATCATCTAAATCAGCGGCACACAGCGCCCAAAACAATCAAAAACGCCATGAATGTCAGATTCTTCACTGGCATTCATGGCGTTTCGCATACGTCCTTCTTTAATTCTTCTTTCAGGCAGCGGATCAACGGTTACACCGAGAGCGTTTGCAAGATTGACGATTGTTGGTTAACTCAGCTTTGATGCGATGCGTTCAATGTGCGAGACATTGGATGGTTCCTGTTCCGACATTTCAGCCAAAACCTGCTGCGTCAGTCCCTGCTCCTTCCGGTACCGCCGGATGCGAACCCCAATCGCAGTATAATCCAGTTCCAGTCCGAGTTCCTCCTTTTTGAAAAAATATTTCCAAAGATTATTGTATATCCGATTTAGATATGGTAAAATGTTGTATATATCCGAATCGAATATATACTAAATATTTGGGAGAAAAATGGAGGGGGATGACCAGACAATCTTTAGTATATTGCAAAGACAACAAAAAGGAAAAGGAGCGTCAATAAGTATGAAAGCAAAACGCATTTTGAGCTTCCTACTGGTGTTAGTTCTGTGCGTGGCGATGTTTCCCGCGACTAATGTATCCGCAATCAGCACTTCCAGCGTTGAAGCTAACTTGACAAGCTGGCGTAGCAACTTGGATGGCAAATACTGGAATTATTATGATAGAAGTGTTTACGATTCTAGAAGGAGTTATGTCCAGTCACAACTAATTTCGATTGCGACAAGCGGGATTCTGAGCAATTCAAATGCCACAGATGCTCAGGTCGGTGTAACAAGCACAGCGTGTGCTGGGCCGCTCTATGAATCCGGCTGCCGAAGCAATTACTTTGCAGGCGCATGGTAATGCCGTTCGTTTGCACGGTTTATTGATTATGCATTGTTTGGCTCGACTTGGGCCATATCCAGTTCTGATTGGACGCAATACAATACTGCGAACCTGAATTACATAAAACTACAGCCGGGAGACCACATCGTTTCGTCGGGCCATGAAGCGATTATTTGGAAGGTTTCAAACGGGAAAATAAGTTGCGTTGAGTGCTGGGGCGGATCTGGATGCAAAATCAACTATTCTTCAGGATTCAACGGAACCAAGTATACCACAGAATCAGGCCTGCTTTCTTACTTGATAGCGGATGGCGGCAGCGTATGGAGACATGATTCCATGTTATCGGTGCCAGCAGTTGCACGTATAAAAACAGATAAAACTTATTACGCTGTTGATGAGCGTGTCCAGTTCACTTTCGAAACAGATGGCACAAAAAATGTGCTTTGGATTTATTGCCCGAATGGCGACACGCTGACATACACAGACGCAGGAGATTCTTATGGTCTTGGATTTGGAATGTCTGGACACTTCCAAGCACTTGTTCAAACATGGAATGGTATTGGTTCCTGTATAAGCGACCGGATAGATTTTTATGTTGGAAAGCAGTCTTCTACCATTCAGTATAACGCCAACGGCGGAAGCAATCCGCCCGCGACGCAGACCGGAGAGATTACCGCTATTCCGACGAAAGTCCCCACTCGTTTTGGATATAATTTCTGCGGATGGTCAAAAAGCGCTTCTGCGACGAGTGCGGACTATCAACCGGGGGACAGCATTACGATAAATCCCGGTGAAACCTGGACACTGTATGCTGTATGGAGGGCAGCCCGGAAGGAAACAATCAAGTATAATCTGGAGTTCTCCAGTCTGATGCAAACACGATACAGCCATGTCTGGATTGCGTTTGAGGTGGAGAACAGTGGATTGTATAATGTTTCCTCATGCTCAAATGTTGGGCCGAACGGTCTGCACGGAACGCTGTACGACGCATCAGGAAAAATCATAAGGGATGTCGATAGCAACACCGCAAATCAGAACTTTGACATGCATGTCGCTTTAACCGCCGGAACTGTCTATTATGTCGAAGCGTATTTCAACGACAGTACCTACGGTGAAATCAGCTTCTGGATCGCTCGGCCAAGTCATTTCGAAAGAGAGGAGCCGACATGCACAAAAAAGGGCGCCAAGGAATATTGGTATTGTTCGGGCTGCAACATTTACTACCTGCAACTGTCAGCGACAGCTTCGGTTGCAACCAACGATCCTACCCTCCCTGCTCTTGGTCACAGCTACACCAAACTGGCCTCCAGCCAAAAGGCAACAGATGCAACATGCACCAAGGCCGCAACATGGTATGTCCAGTGCGACAGGTGCGATGCGGTGAGCACCACTGCAACTGTTGCGGTCGGCGCCGCCCTCGGCCACAGCTATTCCAACGGCAGCTGCACGCGCTGCGGTGCGGCTGACCCGAACGCAGCTGAACCCGACCCGAATGCGGCGGTCGTTTCAGTCGTTCCGGTGCGCGGAAAAGCAGGGCAGACGGTCGAGGTTGCGGTTACACTGGAGAATAATCCTGGCTTCTCTGATCTTAGCCTTGAAATCGGCTATGATGCTGATGTGATAGAGCTGACAAAGGTAACGCCCAACAGTGCTGTTGGCTGCATTTTTACGACCTCGCAGCAGCTTACCCAGCTGCCGTATAGGCTTAACTGGGTCAATGGTACCGAAGACAGCACCTTTACCGGTACGCTTGTGACGCTGACGTTCCAGATCAAGGACTCAGCCGAACTGGGCAGCTATCCTGTCACGGTCAGCTATTATAAAGGAAAGTACGGAAATAACATAGACGGGGAGGATGTCAATTACAATCAAAATGGCAGCCGTGTGCCGATTATCTATGTCAACGGAAGCGTTACGGTATATTCCTATACACCGGGTGACCTGAACGGAGACGGCAGAATCAATTCCAAGGATGCAATCTATCTGCTGCGCTATATTGCAGGCTGGGAGTTGGATGGACTGGTAGAAGACGCACTTGACGTAAATGGCGATGGGAAAATCAATTCCAAGGACGCTGTACACCTGCTGCGCTACATTGCGGGGTGGGACGTGACACTGCATTGAGGAGGCGGCCATGACAAGAAAGATAACAGCCTGTCTTTTGGCTGCACTGGTGTTGCTCACGATGACATCCGGTACGATGGCTAAGGAAAGCCCCAATGTTTCTGTGCAGTCTGTTTCGGCTGGGCCGGGTGATACGGTTGCAGTTGCTGTCAAATTATCCGACAATACTGGCTTTATAGACATCAGCCTCGAGATCGAGTATGACGCAGCGGCGCTCCAGTTGGTGAAGGTTGAACAAAATACTGCGGTGGGCGGCAATTTTACAACTTCAGAGCATCTTTTCCAGCAGCCATATGTGCTCAACTGGGTTGCTACGAGCAACAACACCTTTAACGGAACGCTTGCCGTTTTGTACTTCCAGATCAGCGTTGAAGCAGTAGGGAAATACCCGATCACGATTAGTTACTACAAAGGCATGAACGGGGATTATATTGACGGAGATGACGTCAATTACAATCAGGATTTTGAACCGCTGCACCTGACGTATTCAGCAGGGAAAATTACGGTAGAGGAGCCGGAAACGCAGATCACCGTCACACTCGGCGGGAAAACGGAAGTTCTATCCGCAAAGCACGCGCTCACCGGGCAGATCTGTGTGGCAGGCTATCGGGAAAACGGTCAGCTTTGCTCCGTGAAGTTCTATCCTGCGGCAGAAAAAATCACAGCCTCGGTTGACCCCGGTGCAATCCGCGCAAAGGTATTCTGGCTGGATAGCAGCCGCCCGGTCTGCGCTGCAAAAACCATTATGATGTAAAGGGGACGCGTCAGGCTGACACATCCCCCCACATACAGACCAGAAGAAAAGCAGGCGCCCCGTTTTCACGGAGCGCCTGCTCTCTTTTTCAAGATTCCTTATGATACCCAAAGTTGGAGATCATATAATCGCTGTCGCGCCAGTTTTCCTTGACGCGTACCCACGTCTGCAAAAAGACCTTCGTGCCCATGAAGCGTTCGCAGTCCTTGCGCGCATCCGTGCTGATTTTTTTGAGCATCTGGCCATTCTTGCCGATGATAATGCCCTTGTGGCTGGCCTTTTCACAGTAGATCGTTGCGTCGAGGTCGATAATGCCGTCGTCGCGTTCCGAGAATTTTGTGATCTCGACCGCCGTACCATGCGGAATTTCCTTTTCCAGATTCCACAGCAGCTTTTCGCGGATGATCTCGGCCATGACCTGCTTCTCGGGCATATCGGTCGAAATGCCCTCCGGGAACATGAACGGCCCCGGCTGCGCAAAGTTCTCGCAGACCTGCATCAGGCTGTCCAGCCCGTCGTGCCACTTTGCACTGATGGGAATCACATCCGTAAAGTCCAGCAGATCTTTATAGGCCGCAATAACCGGCAGCAGCGTTTCTTTTTCCACGGTATCGATCTTGTTGATGACCAGAATCGCCGGAACCTTTGCTTCCTTGATTTTCTCAATCAACTCCTGCTCCTGCGGGCCGACGTTTGCAATCGGCTCGACGAGCAGAATAACGGCATCGACGTCAGCAACCGATTGATTTACAATGTTCACCATATAATCGCCCAGCTTCGTGCGCGGTCGATGGAAGCCCGGCGTGTCGATAAACACCAGTTGTGTATCGCCGCGGTCAACAATGGCGCAGATGCGGTTGCGTGTGGTCTGGGGTTTATGGGAGACAATGGCGATCTTTTCGCCGACGAGTGCATTTGCAAGCGTGGACTTGCCGACATTCGGCCGCCCGGCGATCGTGATCATCGCGGTTTTGGTTTTCATATCTGTTCTCCTGTGCAAAATTCAAAATACATCTGGTCCTCGGCCAGATTCTCATGTCCGTCATCAATTTCTCCGACCACGCCGCCCATTTTTTCATAAAAGCGCCGTGCGGGCAGATTATGTACATTGCAGCCGCAGAAAAAACTGTCCAGTTTCCGTTCCCGCGCGGCCTGACGCACCTGTGCAAAGATGCGTCGACCCAGGCCCATATGCTGGTACGGCGGCAGCAGGTACAGAGAATTGAGGCAAAAAGAAAAGTCCTTATAGCCACCGTGGCTTGCCGCGCCATAGCTGAAATAGCCTGCACACTGGCCGCCGTCCATGACCAGATATGCCATATAATCTGTCTGCTCCAGCCTCGCCCGTTCCCGCTGCGTCTGTTCAGCAAGATCATATTCGTCGATCCATGCATCCGGATAGATTCCACGATACGTCGCGTCCCATGCGCTGCGCCGGGTCTCGGCAAGCAACTCCGCATCCGTGACTGCAGCGCGGCGGATAAAAAGATTCTGCTCCATCATCTCGGCAGTTCGATTTCGGCCAGAATGGCCTCTTCGGCGGCGCGCATCTGCTTTTTCATCGGCCCCTCGTCCACATGGTCGTAGCCCAGCAGATGCAGAATGGAGTGGATGGTCAGATACCCGACTTCGCGCCGGGCACTGTGGCCGAATTCTGCGGCCTGCTGTCTGGCCCGTTCGAGGCTGATGGCCATGTCGCCCAGCGGCACAAGGCCGGTATCCGGGTCTTTGTAAGCGTCCCACGATGCGGGAAGCTGCCCCGCTGTCAGTTCAAACATCGGAAATGACAGCACATCCGTCGCCTTGTCGATCTTGCGGTATGCGTTGTTGATGGCGCGGATGCCCTCGTCGTCCGTCACAAGGACGTTGATCTCACATGGGGTGTTGACGCCCTGATGGGCCAGCGCGGCGGTGATACATTTGGAGATCTGCTGCTTGAGCGCGAAATCACGCAGACTGCGGCCCTCGCAGCGGATGACAATGTGATGCTTCATTTCTTTTCCCTCTTCCAGTCCGGCTTCTTTGTAAATGTCCGGGCGCGTTCGTCCGGCAGCCGGTTCTTTTCATATTTGTCATAGGCCGCAACGATGCGCTGCACCAGCACGTGCCGCACCACATCCGCAGGCGTAAGACGGCAGATCTGGATATCCTCGACCCCGTCCAGCACGCGGATGGCCTCCTTCAGACCGCTGACCTTGTCGCCCGGCAGATCGATCTGCGTGATATCGCCTGTAATGACGATCTTCGAGCCGAAGCCGAGGCGCGTCAGGAACATTTTCATCTGCTCCCGCGTGGTGTTCTGCGCCTCGTCAAGAATGATAAAGCTGTCGTCCAGCGTCCGCCCGCGCATATAGGCCAGCGGCGCAACCTCGATATTTCCGCGCTCAAGATACTTTCCATACGTCTCCGGCCCCAGCATATCGAACAGCGCGTCATATAATGGCCGCAGATAGGGGTCTACCTTGTTCTGCAGATCGCCCGGCAGGAAGCCAAGCCGTTCGCCAGCCTCCACGGCGGGCCGCGTCAGAATAATGCGGTTGACGGTTTTTGCGCGGAACGCCGCGACTGCCTCCGCCACGGCCAGATACGTCTTGCCCGTGCCGGCGGGGCCGACGCCAATGGTGATGGTGTTTTTCTCAATGGCCTTGAGATAATTCTGCTGGCCGATGGTCTTGGCCTTGACGGGCCTTCCCTTGGCTGTCACGCAGACGACATCCTTGGCCATTTTGCTGACCTGATCTTCGTTTCCTGTGTTGACAAGATTAATCAGATAGCGCACCTTCTGCTCATCAATCTCCTCACCCTTGGCAGACAGCGCCAGCAGCGCCTCGATTGCGCGGCAGCCCTTGTCGGCGGCTTCCTCGTCGCCTGTGACTTTGAGTTCGTTGTTGCGGTTCGTGATCTTGATGCCGAACGCGTCTTCGATTTTGCGTACATTTTCGTCAAAGGAGCCGAAAACATCAATCAGCTGTTCGACACGCTCGGCATTGATGGTCCGTTCTGTCATTCAATCGCTTCCTTTAGGCTTGCGGGCCGCATGCGAGCAATCATTTCCTCGCACCGCAGACTTGCGTGCAGGCGGATACAGCCGCCGGAACGCTCCGTCCGAACAGAGCAGCCCGTAATGGTTCCGGCAATCATATCGCGCAAGGCATCTGCCTGCACCAACTCCAAAAGCCGGTCTTCCGCGTCCTGCGCCCGCAATTTTTCTTCTCTTGTATCATACTCACAAATTCTTGTAATTGCAATCCCCAATGGCAAAGAAAAACCGCCAGGAAGCGTGAAATACTGCGTTTTTGTCTCTTTTTCATAAGACTGCTCCGGTACAGCTGCACAGAAAAGCGAAATACGCCGCCGTCCGACAAGCAAACTGACCGCATAGCGCGGCGCAGCACGCCACTCCTTGACCTGCTCTGTCTCTGGGACGATGCACACGGCCTGCCGGACCGTCTCGGCGTAGATCTCTGCCCGTGCTGCCGTTACCTGCGTTTTAAAGCCGAAATCCGTATAAGCGGACACCAGCAACTCTCCGCTTGCAACAGCTTGCCCCGGCACACAGAGGCAGTTTCCGGCCACAGCCTCCACGCGCGTCAGAACGCCTGCGCGCGCCGCGATTACGTCCGTTGGTGCTTTTCGGTCCAGAACGGGCTCTTTGTCAGGCCGTTCCCGCACGACCACACGCGCGCACATGCCGCTCTGCTGCACGGTCAGCCACTTCAGCTTCGGAATGCGCAGAAGCATCTGATTTTTCAGTTCCTGCGGCTTGATCGACGGCCCATATGTTCCAAAGCCTACGCCAAGTTCCTGCAGTTCCCGCAAAATCTGTGCACTCGGCACAGCCTCGTTGCCCTCAACTTCATAGAAAAAAACAAACTTCGGCACAAGAATTGCTGCCGTAATAGCGGCTGCCAGCAAAATAAGAAGCACGGGCCGCTTCCACAACCCGTCGAACACAGCAGAGAAGCCGCTGCGCTCGAGAACTGCACAGTCGCAGCCACCCATGCGAATCTGCTGCGCTGCACGCGCCTCATCCCGCCGCAAAATCCAGATCTCAGCGGTAAAGTCGTCCGGCTTTGCGCAGAAATGAAACGCGATACGCGCCTTTGCCAGTCGCTGCATGCACCATTCCGGACTTGCTCCCGTGATGGACAGCCGAGATACGCCGAGAAAAAACCAGATCACCCGCCACATCCGCGCAGACCTCCCTCGCCGTAGGTCAGAGAGTCGATTTGACCAATGATCGTCAGCCGTTCGCGGTGCATCTGCCGAATCTCCAGCCCGCTTCCTACAACGGTCAGACTTCCGATGTTCAGCCCGATCACGATCCGCTCCCGGTTATATTCCAGAATTCCGGTGTGCCGGTCAACCGAACATTCCCGAAATCCGTTGACCTCCAGATGCGGCAGCCCTGCGGCAATATCCATCGGCAGTCCCAGCCGCATGGATGCGGCGGCCAGATACGAACGCAGTTTTTTCAAACGGCAGCGCCTCCTGTTTTTCGTTTGCTATATGCTTATGCCGGACAGACTAATTCTTTCCATGGCTGCATAGGTTTTTATCCGAGGGAGGGGAGAGGCATGAGAAAGTTATTTCAGGCGCTTGCGCTTCTGGCGGCGTTTGTTCTGCTGATTGCTCTGCCGCAGGTTGCGGCGGATGGTGTACGCAGCGCGCTCACGCTTTGCGGACGGGTGATCCTGCCGTCGCTGTTTCCGTTTTTTGTGTGCAGCAATTTATTCCTGCTGCTCGGCTTTTCTACGCGGTTTTCCGCGCGATTCGGCGGCGCGGCGGCAAAGCTTCTGCGTCTGCCGCCCGCAGCGGGCAGCGCGTTTCTGCTCGGCCTTCTTGGCGGCTATCCGGCGGGCGCACAGGCTGTTGGGGTGCTTTATACACGCGGTGAACTCTCCGAGCCGGACGCTGAACGCGCGCTTGCCGTCTGTAATCAATCCGGGCCGTCGTTTATCTTCGGCGTGCTCGGCGGCGCAGTCTTCAAAAGCGCGGCGGCAGGCGCTTTTTTGTACGCGGTTCAAATCATTTCCGCTGTACTTGTTTGCCGCTTGACCGCGAAAAAACAGCCCACGTCCGCAAAGTCTGCTGCCAAGCCGCAGCAGACCGAATCTTTTGCCGCAGCTTTTTCCGAGTCAGTGCGCCGCGCAGGGATGAACGCAATTCAAATCTGCATGTTTGTTACGGTCTTTTCCGTTCTCTCCCGCTATTTTCTGCTTGCCGCAGGCCGCTTCCTGCCGTCAGAGGCACTGCCGTTGTTCCTCGGTACGCTGGAACTGTCCGCAGGCTGCGCGGCGCTGACAGACTGCACGCTTGCGCTTCATTGGAAGCTGTGCATTGCATCAGTGCTTTTGTCCTTCGGCGGCATAAGTGTTCTGGCACAGAGCCGGGCCGCCGTGCAGGAGTACGGGCTGAGCGGAAAGCGGCTCCTGCCGTGCAAGGCGCTTCAGGCTGCGCTTTCCTGCACGCTCACGCTCATTGCCGCACAGCTGCTGCACGCGGAAAGCTGGCCCGCTGCCGCGCTTTCCGGCGTGGAGAGCCCGGAAACGACAGGGGCAGTGTCACTTCTTCTTTGTGCGGTAAGTCTTCTGCTGTTTCGCAAAAAGTACCATAGCAATTTGCGCGGAAAGCGTGTATAATGGGGGCAACACGAAAGAAAAGAGAGGCGGCTTGCCATGCTGTTCCGAAAGAAGATCGACCGCTACTGTACCTATTGCCAGTTCGCGGGGAAAATTGACGATGAAACGATGGTCTGTCAGTTCTGCGGCATCGTCCCCAGCAACCACCGCTGCCGCCGCTTCCGCTACGACCCCCTCCGACGCATCCCCGGCCGCCCCGCCGCCCCCAAGCACACCCACGACGACGCGGATTTTTCCCTGTAACCCTGCGTCCGGTAGAAAGCAACGACTTTTCGGAAATTTACGGCGAATCCGCACACAGTTTCCTATTTCGTTGTAGGGGCCGATGCCCACATCGG
>ERZ772812.1516-NODE-1516-length-16831-cov-4.401466_pt1 | contig 16831 bp, 17 predicted proteins | sample MGYA00511343_ERZ772812 | MGnify/ENA primary metagenome ERZ772812 (study PRJEB29015, sample SAMEA2737706) | human gut metagenome | biome: human gut; feature: human-associated habitat; material: faeces | place: China | collected 2012 ...
GGGCGTCGAGCTGCAGCGCCGGGTCGAGCATGCGGCGTATGCGGACGCGCGCGCCGCAGGGGGCTCGCCGTACCAGGCGCCCGCCCAGACGGTGGGGGATTTCCTGGCAGGCGAGTCCTCGACGGGGCCCGCGGCGGGCAAGCGCGCCGTGCATCCCACCTATGCGCGCGGCGTTGCCTGGTGCGACCTGCGCGAATGCTTGCCGTCGTTCGTCGCCGACGCGATCGCTGAGGCGCTGCCGCTGCTCGACCGGCGCCTGCGCGGGTTCGCCGACCCGGCGGCGGTGATGACCGGCGTCGAGGCGCGCAGCTCGAGCCCCGTGCGCATCGTGCGCGAGGACGACTTCCAAGCGCATCTGCCCCAGACGCCCGATGTGCCCAGCGGGCTCTACCCGTGCGGCGAGGGGGCGGGCTACGCCGGTGGCATCACGAGCGCCGCGATCGACGGCCTGCGCGTGGCGCTGGCGATCGCGGCCGAGCTTGCGGATCGATGATGGAGGAGGAGCGAACCATGAATCAAGATTCCCGAAGCTGCGCCAACTGCGGCGTGTACCATTGCGATCACCTCGACAGCGATTGGCCGAGCTTCTGCATGACCACGCGCACGCCGCGCGAGGAGTTCGACGAGGCGGTCGGGGAGTACCTGACCGACCCGTGGACGAGCAAGGTGTTCAAAGCCGCCGCCGAGATCGAGGGCCTCTACTACGGCAAGCTGACCCGCGTGGAGGAGGTGTGCCTGTTCGCCAAGAAGATCGGCGCCAAGAGGATCGGGATCGCCTGCTGCCGCGGCCTCATCAAGGACGCCCAGCTGTTCGCCAAGGTGCTGCGCGCGAAGGGGTTCGAGGACGTGTGCGCCGTCATGTGCAAGGTCGGCGGCGTCGACAAGACCGAGGCGGGCATCCCCGAGGGCGTCAAGGTGCGCCCCGGCGCCCACGAATCCGCGTGCAACCCCATCGCCCAGGCGCGCCTGCTCGCGGAGCATGGGACCGATCTCAACGTCATCGTGGGGCTGTGCGTCGGCCACGACACGCTGTTCATCAAGCATTCCGAAGCCCCGGTGACCTATCTGATCGTGAAGGACCGCGTCCTCGCCCACAATCCGGCGGGCGCCCTGCATGCGATGGACACCTACTATCGACGCCTGCTCGATCCCGACCTGCCCGAACCGAGGCCTTGCGAGGAGTGAAACCGCTGATCGTTCCCTTTCGTTGTTCGTTTCGCACAATGGCGTGAAAGGCAAACTGGTCATTCGCAAAGGGAATGGCCCGGCGCGGCACGTTCGCCGGACGATCCTTTATGCATGGCGTATAATCCATGCGTTTTGAAACTGGCCACGATGGAGGCGCGAAAGCGCGGCTCGGCGACGGAGACGCCTGCCGAACTAGGGGAATCGGGGTGAGAGGCCCCGGCTATGCCAGTAACCGTAACTTCGCGGGCACACGCGCGACCGGAGCGCGCCCGCGGACAAGTCGGAACACCTCCCATCGAAAGCTATGGCCCTGGAAGAAAGATCTCCGCATGTCCGGATCCTTCTCCCCTCGTCCGCGCCTCGGCTTACGCTTCGGCGCCTCGGAGGGGCTTCCGAAGCCGATAGCGCGGCCCGAGCATTGCCGTTTGCGTCCGCGCGGCGCAAACGGACTGAGCGAAGGAAAGGAAGACATGCGATGATCCATATCGTCGGAGCAGGCAGCGGCGCTGTCGATTTGATAACGGTGCGGGGCGATCGCCTGCTTCGCGATGCCGATGTCGTGGTTTGGGCGGGAAGCTTGGTCAACCCGGCTCTGCTTGAGCTTTGCAAGCCCGGGTGCGAGATCCACGACAGCGCCAAGATGACCCTCGAAGAAGTGATGGACGTCATGCTCGCCGCCAATGCGGAGGGCAAGGATGTCGTGCGCCTCCATACGGGGGACCCTTCGATATACGGCGCGATCCGCGAGCAGATGGATCTGCTGGCGAAAAACGACGTTCCCTTCGAGGTCGTTCCCGGCGTTTCAAGCTTTTGCGGCGGTGCTGCCGCGCTCAACGCCGAGCTCACGCTGCCCGGCGTGAGCCAAAGCGTGATCATCACCCGTCTGGAGGGGCGTACCCCCATGCCGGAAGGCGAGAAGATGCCGATGCTCGCATCCCATGGCGCCACGATGGTCATCTTCCTGAGCGCCGGCATGCTCGACAAGCTTCAAGCGCAACTCATGGAAGGCGGCTACGACGCCGATACGCCTGCCGCTATCGTCTACAAGGCCACCTGGCCCGACGAGCGCGTCATACGCTGCACTGTGGGCACGTTGGCACAGGCGGGAAGCGAAAACGGCATCAAGCTCACCGCATTGGTGTACGTGGGCGGCGTTTTGGGCGAGGCGTACGATCGCAGCATGCTGTACCACCCCGGCTTCTCGACGCTGTTCCGCGAGGCGAGCGCCCCGTCTGTCGAGGCGGAGGGCGATGCGACGGCATGAGCTTTCCGCAAGGACAAAGCGAAGCCTTCGGCGTTGACGAGCGTTTCAGATACGTGCAATCGGGGATGAAGCGCCTGCGCCGCGGTTATACCACGGGCACGTGCGCTGCGCTCGCCGCGCAGGCGGCGGCGCGCGCGCTTCTTTTGGGTGAAGAGCCCTCCGAGGCTTCCCTCACGACTCCTGCCGGTATCGTCGTCCGCGTGCCCATCGAAGCGCTTTCGCTTGAGGATGGCGCTGCGATCTGCGGCTTGCGCAAGGACGGCGGCGATGATGAGGACGCCACGGACGGGCTGATCGTCTGCGCCCGCGTCAGCTATCGGGAAGCCGACGGCGTTGCGGTCGAAGGCGGCAGGGGAGTGGGCATCGTCACGAAGCCGGGCCTTGATCAGCCGGTCGGCGCGGCGGCGATCAACAGCGTTCCCCGAGCGATGATCGTCGAGCAGGTGCGCAGGGTTGCTCATGAAGCGCAGTGCGAAAAAGGCCTGATCGTGACGGTGTCGGTACCTGAGGGCGAACGCGTCGGAGCAAAGACCTTCAATCCTCATCTGGGCATCGAGGGCGGCATCTCCATCCTTGGCACGTCGGGAATCGTCGAGCCCCGCAGCCTGGACGCCCTTCGCGCGTCCATCGAAGTGGAGGTTCGCCAGGCCGCCATCGTCGGAAACGGTCGGCTTGTGGTGGTGCCGGGAAACTATGGCGACGGATTCGCCGATACGGTTGCCGCGCTGAAGGATGTTCCGCGCGCCCAATGCGCCAACTTCATCGGGGATGCGCTGCTGTTCGCCGCGCGCGCGGGCGCACGACAGCTTTTGCTGGTGGGCCATATCGGAAAGATGGTCAAGGTCGCTGCCGGTGTGACGAACGCGCATTCCCGCGTCGCCGACTGCCGCCGCGAGACGCTGTGCGCGCACGCGGCGATCGCGGGTGCCGATCAAGCATGTGCCCGCGAATTGATGGACGCCGCAACGACCGATGCCTGTCTGGCGATTCTGGAACGAGCCGGGCTCAAAGAAGCCGTCATGGCATCGTTGTCGCGGGAGATCCAGCGTCACCTTGATCGCCACGCGCCCGAAGGGCTTGAAGTGGGGGCCGTCGTGTTCGACGGCGAGCGGACCGAGTTGCTGCGCACCGACGGAGCGCAGCGCATTCTCGACGAGTGGGAGGTTTTGGATGGACGGTAAGGCAACGCTGTACGGCGTGGGGGTCGGTCCGGGCGATCCGGAGCTGCTCACGCTGAAGGCGGTTCGCATCATCGAGCAGTGCGAGGCGATCGCCGTGCCTCGAACCTCGCGGGGGGCGACGGTTGCTCTTGATATCGTGCGCGGCGCCGTGGATCTTGAAGGGAAGACGATCGTTCACCTCGATTTCGTCATGAGCCGCGATCCCCATGTCGTCGCGGAGGGCCACAGGAAGGCTGCCGAGCTCATCGTCGAGCAGCTGCGGCAGGGACGGGACGTCGCCATGCTCAACCTGGGCGACGTTAGCATCTACGCCACGTACAGCCGCATGAAGGAGCTCGTCGAGGAGGCGGGATACCCCACATGCCGTGTTCCCGGCGTCCCCAGCTTCTGCGCCGCTGCCGCGGTGCTCGATTGCGACCTCACGCCGCGCATGGATGCGCCGCTGCATATCGTTCCCGCCGGTTGGGGCGATCTGCCCGGGGCGTTGGCGCTCGAGGGAACCAAGATCGTCATGAAGGCGGGAAGCGATCTGCCCGCGCTCAAACAGCTGCTGCGGCAGGCGGGCTGCTACGAGAAGGCTTCCCTCGTCCGCAATTGCGGCCTTCCCGGCCAGATCGTATGCCGCTCTTTGGATGACGCCGAAGATGAGGGCAGCTATTTTGCGACTATGGTGGTGCACCCGTGAAGGTAAGGCTGATCGCTTTCACCGAGGCAGGTTTGCGTCAGGCGCATCGTCTCAGCGCATGCCTGCCTCAGGATGCCCGGGCGGAGGTGTCTTGCGGGTTCGGTCCCGATAAGGTGTCGCTTGCCGCATGGACGAGCGAGGGTTTTTCGGAAGCCGATGCTTTGGTGTTCGTGGGTGCGGCGGGCATCGCCGTGCGCGCGATCGCCCCGCATGCGAGCAGCAAGGCCGTCGATCCCGCCGTGGTGGTTGTCGACGAGGCGGCCCGTTGGGTGATCCCCCTCCTGTCCGGCCATCTGGGAGGAGCGAACCGTCTTGCGCGGCTTTTGGCGGAGGGCGTCGGCGCGCAGGCGGTGCTCACCACGGCGACCGACGTGCGCGGGGTGTGGGCGGTCGACGACTGGGCCGCCGCCCGGGGCATGGCGGTCCTGGATCCTTCCCGCATCAAAGGCGTGTCGTCCCGCTTGCTGGCGGGCGGCAGGGTGGCTCTTGCTTGCGATCTGCCGTTTGCGGGGCAGGTGCCCGAAGGGGTGGATGCGATCGAGCTCGCCATGCCGCCTTCGGTCGACGACGCGGAATCTGCGCAAGACGGCGGGGAGAGGATGCGCTTCGATATCGTGCTCTCGCCGTTTTCCCGAACGTGCGCGGAAGGCGCGTTGAGCGTCGTTCCCCGAAGGATCGTGGTGGGCGTCGGTTGCCGTCGCGGCACCGATGAGGGCGACTTGGCGCGGGCGATCGACGAGGCGCTATCCCGTGCGGGCGTTTATCCGCAGGCGGTCCGCGAGGTTCGCAGCATCGATCTCAAGCAGGACGAGGCGGGCCTGCTTGCGCTTGCGCATCGCCGCGGATGGTCTTCGCGCTTCTTCTCGGCGGATGAGCTGCGCGCCGTCGAGGGGGTTTTTACGGGTTCCGCCTTCGTCGAGCGGACGACTGGCGTCGACAACGTATGCGAACGCGCTGCTGCGGCTTGCGGCGAGACGGTGCTGCTGCCCAAGACCGTGTTCGAAGGCGTCACGGTGGCGGTGGCGTTGGATGATTCTCCGATCAATTGGAATGAGGAATGATGGGCAAACTGTATGTGGTGGGCATCGGCCCCGGCGGCAAGAAGGGCATGACCGAAGAAGCGCGCGCTGCGCTTGAGGCGAGCGATGCGATCGTGGGGTACACCACGTACGTGAAGCTGGTCGCTCCGCTGTTCCCCGACAAGGAGGCGCTTTCGACTCCCATGATGAAGGAGATCGACCGTTGCCGCATGGCGATCGAGCGCGCCGCAGAAGGCGAAACCGTCGCCATGGTGTGCGGCGGCGATGCGGGGGTGTACGGGATGGCAAGCCCCATCCTTGAGCTCGCCGAGGGAGATGAGCGCGTGGATGTCGAGGTGATCGCGGGCGTGAGCGCCGCGCAAAGCGGCGCGGCGGTTCTGGGCGCTCCGCTCTCGCACGATTTTGCCGTGGTGTCGCTCAGCGATCTGCTGACGCCGTGGGAGGCGATCGAAAAGCGCGTGCGTGCGGTGGCGCAGGCCGATTTCTGCCTGTGCTTGTACAACCCGCGCAGCAACAAGCGTCCCGACCACCTTGCCCGCGCGGCGCGCATCTTGCTGGAGGAGCTTCCCGCCGAAGTGCCCTGCGGATGGGTGCGCAACATCGGACGGGATGGGCAGCAGTCGGGCATCTTGACGCTGGGCGAGCTCGAGGCGTTTGAAGCGGACATGTTCACCACCGTCTTCGTGGGCAACAGCACCACGCGCGTGATCGACGGACGTCTTGTGACGCCGCGCGGCTATCGGACGGAGCGTGCCTGATGCGCGTGATCATAGCAGGATTGGGTCCCGGCGATCTTTCGCTGTCGACGCATCGAGCGTTGGATGCGATTGCCGAAGCGGATGCCGTCATCGGTGCGAAGCGTCTGATCGAGGAGGTTTCCGACGCGCTGCCTTTGAAGAAGGGGGCGTCTGTCCACGCCTTGGTCCGCACCCCCGAGATCGTGGCCCTCATGCGCTCCCATTCGGAATGGAAGCTTGCTTGCGTGGTGATGAGCGGCGATGTCGGGCTGTTCAGCGGGGCGCGGGCGCTGCGCGAGGCGCTTTCCTCCGACTCGTCATTTCTGATCGACGAGATTCCGGGCATCTCGTCGGCGCAGCTTTTCGCGGCGCGGCTGGGACGGCCTTGGCAGCAGTGGCGTTTCGAGAGCGCCCATGGCGTGGCGTGCGACATCGAGGCGCTGGTGCTGCAGGGCGATCCGCTGTTCCTGGTGACCGGCGGCGACAACACCGTCGCGTCGCTGTGCGCGCGCTTGACCGAAGCCGGCTTCGGCGATGCCCCGGTCGCGGTGGGCGAGCGCCTGTCCTACGAGGATGAGCGCATCACCTGCGCATCGGCGGGCGAGCTTGCCGAAAGGACGTTCGATCCGCTGTCGGTGATGCTGGTCGATCCTCCGCAGCGCGAGGCGCGCTGGCCGTGGCGCACGGGCGGCATTCCCGACGACATGTTCGAGCGGGGCGAGGCTCCCATGACCAAGCAGGAGGTGCGCGCAGTTGCCCTCTCCAAGCTGCGCGTGGGAGCTTCCGACACTCTCTATGACATCGGCGCCGGCACGGGTTCGGTGACGGTGGAGATGGCCCTGTCCGCGCCGTTCGGCTCGGTGATCGCGATCGAACGGCATCCCGAGGACGCGGCGCTGGTCGAGCGCAACGTGCGTGCGTTCGGACTGGGCAACGTTTCGGTGGTCGCCGGGGCGGCTCCGGATGTTTTCAGGGGGCTGCCTGCGCCCGACGCGGCGTTCGTGGGGGGAAGCGGCGGTCGGCTGCCCGAGATCCTCGACGCCTTGCTTGAAGCCAACTCCCGTGTGCGCGTTTGCGTGCCGTGCGTGACTCTGGAGACGCTCGCTCAAGCGACCGAGCTGCTGTCGGACGAGCGCTTCGAGGGTTTCGAGGCGGTGTGCGTTTCGATCAGCCGCGCGGCAAGCGCCGGGCGATACCACTTGATGCGTGCGCTCAATCCGGTGCATATCGTGTCGGCGCAAGGTGCGATGGGGGATGGGCTCCATGCTTGATATCCCCCGCCTGCTGATATGCGCTCCTTCGAGCGGCACGGGAAAAACGACGATCACCTGCGGAATCCTGCAGGCGTTGACGGACCGGGGGCTGACGCCCGCCGCGTTCAAATGCGGCCCCGATTACATCGATCCGCAATTCCACCGTCGCGTTGTCGGCGTGCGCAGCGGCAATCTGGACACGTTCTTCTCCGATGACGGCACCGTCCGGTCGCTGATGGCGCGCGGTGCCGAGGGGTGCGACATCGCCGTGGTGGAAAGCGCCATGGGGTATTACGACGGGGTCGCCGGCATCGAGCTGCGCGGAAGCGGCTACGACGTGGCGCGTGCGACGCGAACGCCTGCGGTCCTGGTCGTGGATGCGCGCGGCGCTTCGCTTTCGCTTGCGGCAACCATCGCGGGGTTCGCCTCCTTCGCCGATGATGCCCGGATAGCCGGCGTGATCCTCAATCGTTGCTCCAAAGGGGTGCATGATCGGCTTCGCTCGGTCATCGAGCAGAAGACGGGGGTGCCGGTTGTCGGCTACGTCTCACGGGACGACCTGTTCACGCTGCAAAGCCGCCATCTGGGTTTGGTGGGTGCCGACGAGGTCGCCGACCTCCGCCGCTGGCTTCGCGATGTGACCGCCGCTTTGGAGCGGACGGTGGACATCGACGCGTTGACCGGCATCGCGCGATCCGCCCCCGGGTTGGATGCTGCGCCCTATCGGGTGGAGCCTGCCTGCAAGGGCGTGCGCTTGGGAATCGCGCGAGACGCCGCGTTCAACTTCTATTACGCGGAGAACCTGCGCATGTTGGAGGATCTTGGCGTCGAACTCGTCGATTTCAGCCCCTTGTCCGACGAGGGGCTTCCGTCCGACATCGACGGGCTGTATTTGGGCGGAGGCTATCCCGAACTCCATGCGCGCGAGCTGTCGGAGAACGCATCGATGCGCGAGGAGGTCCGCAGGGCGGTGGGGGACGGCACGCCGACGGTCGCCGAATGCGGGGGCTTTTTGTATCTTCAACGCCAGTTGGCGGATGCCGAAGGCGCGCTGTGGCCCATGGTCGGAGCACTGCCGGGAACCGCGGGCAACCTGGGCAAACTGCGTCAGTTCGGCTATGTGACGGTGACGGCACGGGCGGAGTGCATGTGCTGTGAGGCGGGCGAGTCCATCCGGGCGCACGAGTTTCATTATTGGCACTCCGATGCGCAAGGGGACGCGTTCGTGGCGCGCAAGCCCTCCAGTTCGGCTTCGTGGCCCTGCATCGTCGCCACGGATTCGCTGATGGCGGGATTCCCCCACGTGTACTACCCGGCGAACCCCTCGTTCGCGCGCAGGTTCGTCGAGGCGATGGCGCGCCGGCGGGCCAAGCGCGCGGCGGGGATCGACGGCGCAAAAGGATGAGCCGCCAAGCGGCTATGCCCGATGGCGGATACGGGATGAGGATCGGCTCGCAAAGGAGCCGTAAGAGGGAGGAAAGATTGTCGGCAATGGAAGAACGATCGATGGAGACGCAGCAAGAACATGCGCTTGTGGACGAGTTGCGGGCAGCCGTGGCGCAGCTACCCCGCGATGGCGCGCTCGATCGCGTGAGCGAGCTGCTTGCGGGCATCGCCCCTGCGGATGAGAAGGCGGCGCGCGAGACGCGGGAGTGCTGGGACGCCCTGGCCAAGCCGCTTGACGGCCTGGGGATGATCGAGGACGCGGTGTGCCGCATCGCCGCCGCGCAAGGAAGCTGCCGCGTGCGCGCCGATCGTAGGATGATGGCGGTGTTCTGCGCAGACAACGGCGTGGTGGCGCAAGGGGTTTCGCAAAGCGGCCCGGAGGTCACCGCTTCAGTCGCGCGCGGGCTTTGCGAGCGCAGCACCAGCGTGTGCGTCATGGCGCACACGGCCCGTTGCGCGGTGGCGCCCGTCGATGTCGGCATGCTGGAGGATGTCGATGCTGTCGGTCTGATCACGTCGAAAACCGCGCGGGGGACAGCCGATATCTCCCAGGGTCCGGCGATGTCGCGCGAGCAGGCTGCCCAGGCGATCCTCGTCGGCGCATGCGTTGCCCGGACGGCGGCGGAAGCGGGCGTGGATGTGCTGCTGGCGGGCGAGATGGGGATCGCCAACACGACGACGAGCGCGGCGGTCGCCTGCGCGTTGCTGGGAGGCGATCCCGAGCGCCTGACGGGTCGTGGCGCAGGCCTGTCCTCAGAGGGCCTTGCGCGCAAGGTTTCGGTCGTCCGCCGTGCGCTGGAGGTCAACCGTCCCGATGCGGATGACACGCTCGACGTCATCGCCAAGGTCGGAGGATTCGATATCGCCGCTATGTGCGGGTTCTACCTTGGCGCAGCGGCGTCAAAGCGCCCCGCCATCCTGGACGGCTTCATCTCCTGCGTGGCGGCTTTGTGCGCGGTGCGTCTGTCTCCGGAGGTCAGAGGGTATCTGATCGCCAGCCATCTGTCCGCGGAGCCGGCGGCGAAGGAGGTCCTCCTCGCGCTAGATCTGGAAGCGCCGATCCATGCCCGCCTTCATCTGGGCGAGGGCACGGGGGCCGTGGCGCTGCTTCCGCTGATCGACCTCGGTTTGGCGGTGTATGGGGATTCGCGGACCTTCTCCACGGCGGGGATCGAAGCGTATGAGCACCTGTCGTAGCTGTCGGTGCCGATGGGAAGACGGAAGCGATGACGGATCCGAAAGACCAAGCGATGGCGTTCGGGATTTTGGTCCTTGGCGCGGCGGGCAGCGGCAAAAGCGCCTACGCGGAGCAGCTATGCGTCGACTCCGCCCGGAAGCTCCGTGCCGGCTCGCTGTATCTGGCGACGATGCCTTCGGGGGGCGAGGACGCGCGCAGGCGCATCGAGCGCCATCGAAAGCTGCGCGAGGGCAAGGGGTTCGAAACCCTCGAGCTGCCTCGACTGCTCTTCGGCACTGATGAGGACATGCTCTTGCGGGCGCAAGGCGAGGCGGTGCTGCTCGAATGCGTGGGCACGCTCGTCGCCAACGAGCTGTTCGCGGAGGAGGGCGAGGCTTCCTGTCGCAGGTGCGCCGAAATGGACGATGCCCGCCTGAGGGCCGTTTTGGGCGATGCCGCATGGCGGGAGTGGCTGCGTGCCGTCTCGACGATGGACGGGAGGTGTGTTTCGTGCTTGAAGCGCTGCCTGGCGGGCATCGCTTCGTGGTTGGAGGCATCGGGCGAGATGGTGCTCGTCACCAACGACGTCTTCGCCGATGACGGCGCCTACGATAAGGAGACCCTTGCCTACCGGGCGGTCCTGGGCGCCGCCAACCGCGTGCTCGCGCGGCGATGCGCCTGGGTTGTCGAGGTCGTTTGCGGAATCCCGGTGGCGGTGAAGGGGGGATTGCGATGAAGTGGCTGCGTTCCATTGCCGTCGCCTTTGGCATGTATTCGCGCATCCCCGTGCCATCGGTCGCGTGGCGTGAGGATTCCATGCGTTATGCGCTTTGCGCGTTTCCGCTGGTCGGCGTCGCGCAGGGACTCCTCTGCGTCGCCTGGGGCGCGCTGGGCCTGGCGTTGGGCATCCCCGCGCTCCTGTGCGCGGCGGGGTTCCTTGCGCTTCCGTTGCTGGTGAACGGCGGCATCCATCTCGACGGCCTTGCCGACACCTCCGACGCGCTTGCAAGCCATGCGTCGCGTGAACGCATGCTCGAGATCATGAAGGACTCCCATCTGGGGGCGTTCGGCGCCATCGCGCTGTGCGTGCATGCGATCCTGCTCTTCGCCGTCTTTGCCAGCTGGCGTTTCGATGCGGTGTCGCTGTGGTGCCTTCCGTGCGTCTTCGCTTTGAGCCGCGCGCTCTCGGGGTGGGCGATCACGTTTTGGCCGCAGGCGCGCAAGCAGGGCATGGCGCGCAGCTTTTCGGACGGAGCCTCGCGCACGGCAGTCGGCGTCTTCGCCGCTCTGTTCTCGCTTGCCGCTGCGGCGGGCATTGTCGCGGCAGGGGGCATCGCTGGGGCGGCGGCGGCGCTCGCCGCGCTGCTGATGGTCGCCTACTACCGCCACATCGCCCTTTCGCGCTTCGGCGGTGTCACGGGCGATGTGGCGGGATGGTTTTTGCAATGGACCGAGTTTGCCTGCATCGCGGTGCTGGCGATAGGAGGTGCGATCGCGTGATTCTGGTGGTGGGAGGAGCCTGCTCGGGCAAACGCGCATTCGTCGAGGACGCGCTGGGATATGCGCCGCAGGATTGCTCGGCCTGTGCGGAGGACTCCGCGCCGGTTGCCGTGGATGTGCAGGAGATGGTGCGCGAGCATCCGAAAGAGGATCTTCTCGCGCTTTTGAAGGACAAGCGCGTCGTGGTGTGCGACGAGGTGGGATGCGGGATCGTCCCCCTCGATCCCGAGGACCGCGCATGGCGCGAGCACGTGGGCCGGCTTTGCTGCGATCTTGCCGTGCATGCCGATACGGTGGTCCGCATGGTGTGCGGGATCCCGCAGGTCATCAAGGGGTCGCTATGAGGATCGATCTTGTTCGACATGGCATGACGCCGGGCAACGAGCAGCGGCGATATGTGGGAGGATCCACTGACGAGGGCCTCTCCGCAAAGGGCAGGTCGCTTTTGCGCGCGATCTGCGCCGATGCGTCGGTTGCGCGCGTGTACTCGAGCACGCTCAAGCGGACCGTCCAAACCGCGCAGATCCTCTTCCCCGAAGCGGGAATCGTCCCCCTCCGCGATCTTCGCGAGATGGAGTTCGGCTCCTTTGAGGGGAAGAACGCCGATGAGCTTGCGGAAGACGCCTCCTATCGCGCATGGGTCGACGACGGTTGCGTTGACGCGTGTCCCGGAGGGGAGAGCCGTTCCGGGTTCGCGGCACGGTGCATCCGCGCGTTCGTCGACTGCGTGAAGCGGGAGGAGCGGTTCGGCGTCGAGCGCACGGTGCTCGTCGTCCACGGCGGCACCATCATGGCGATACTCTCCGAATTGGCGGATCCGGCGATAGGGTATTTCGAGGCGTCGATTCCGCCGGGCGGCAGGTGGGTGTGCGAGTGGGACGGCGATAGGTTGACGGATGTCCGGCGTTCGGTCGAAGGGACGGCGCCATGCTCACGGTAGCCGCCGTTGTTGCGGGCTTTCTCCTCGATGCGCTTCTGGGGGATCCCCGTCGCATACCCCACCCGATCGTTGCGATGGGCAATGCGATCGCGTGGCTTGAGCCGCGGCTGCGCGCTGCGTTTCCCGATACGCCATCGGGCGCTCGACGTGCCGGGATGGTCCTGGTCGCCGTTTTGTGCGCGGGATCGTTCGGGGCGACGTGGTGTTTGATCGCCGTTGCGGGCCTCGTCCACCCCCTTTTGGGGTTCGCCGTGGAAACGTGGCTGTGCTACCAGGCGCTTGCCGCCTGCGAGCTGCGCCGTCAGAGCATGCGCGTGGTGAGGGAGTTGACGCGGGAGGGCTTGCCTGCGGCGCGCCGCGCGGTCGGCATGATCGTCGGGCGCGATACCGAGGCGCTTGACGAGCGGGGCGTGCTGAAGGCGGCGGTGGAGACCGTTGCCGAGAACACGGCGGATGGCGTTGTTGGTCCGCTGGTGTACCTGATTGTCGGCGGAGCGCCGCTGGGCATGCTGTACAAAGCGGTGAACACCATGGACTCGATGGTCGGATACAAAAACGAGCGTTATCTCGATTTCGGCCGTGCCGCGGCGCGCATCGACGACGTGCTCGGCTTCGTCCCCGCACGGCTTGCGGCTCTGTGCATGATCGCCGCCGCACCCGCCGCGGGGCTTTCCGCCAAAGGGGCGTGGCGCATTTGGCGCCGCGATCGGTTCAATCACGCAAGCCCCAATTCCGCCCAAACCGAATCGGCGATGGCGGGGGCGCTGGGCGTCGAGCTGGCGGGCAGCGCGGTGTATTTCGGAAAGCTAGTCGAAAAGCCCACGATGGGTGATGCAACCAGGCCGATCGAGAGGGAGGATGTGCGCCGGGCCAATCGGCTCATGGTGCTGGCAAGCGCGCTTTCCCTGGTTGTTTTGGGCGGCGCGCGCATCGCGCTTCTCGCAGCGGTCGGAGCGTTGGCGTGGTAAGGATGGATGCGATGAGACGATGCGACGGACTGCCTCCCCATGGAGGGGATATCGAGGCCTTCGAGCAGTGCTACGGATGCCGCCCGCTCGACTTCTCCGTCAACACGAACCCGTACGGCTTGTCGCCCGCCGCGCGGAAGGCGGCGATAGGGGCGTTGGACCATGCCGACCGCTATCCCGACCCCCATTGCCGAGCCCTCGTAGCGGCGCTCGCTCGGCGCAACGGAGTCGACCCGAGCGGGGTTTTGGTGGGAAACGGCGCGACGGATGTGATGTTTCGCCTGATGAGAGCGTTATCTCCTAATAGAGCGCTCGTGTGCGCCCCGACGTTTTCCGAATACGAACGGGCATGTGCGCGCGTGGGCTGCTCTGTGGAGGCGTACGCTTTGGACCCCTCGCGCGACTATCTGCTGGACGAGGGCATCCTCGAGCGGCTGGACGGCGTCGATGTCGCCTTCCTGTGCGAGCCGAACAATCCTACCGGCCAGCTTGACGATCCGTCCTTGCTGCGGCGCGTGCTGTCGCGTTGCGAGGAGTCGGGATGCGTGCTGGTGGTGGACGAGTGCTTTCTGGACTTTTTACCGGAAAGCGAAGCGCTGTCTGCCAAAAAGCTGCTGGCAAGCCCCAACCTCATCATCCTGAAAGCCTTTACAAAGCTGTACGGCATGGCCGGAGTGCGGCTGGGCTACTGCCTGGGCAGCAACATCGCCCTGCTGGATAAGATGCAGGCCGCCGGGCAGCCGTGGGCAGTTTCCAGCCTTGCACAGGCGGCGGGGCTGGCGGCACTGGACGAGAGCGCCTATGTAGTCCGGGTGCAGGCGCTTATCGCGCAGCAGCGTCCCATTTTGCGGGACGGGCTGCGCGCACTGGGGCTGCGAGTGCTGGATGGAAGTGCGAATTATCTGCTGTTCCAAGCGCCGGAAACACTGGGCGATGCCCTGCGGCAGCGCGGCATCGTGCTGCGCGGCTGCGGCAACTACCCCGGACTGGACAGCAGCTGGTACCGCACCGCCGTGCGCACCGCGCCGGAAAACCAGCAGCTTTTAAAAACCTTACAGGAGGTGCTTGCATGAGCCGGGCAAAATGCATTATGGTGCAGGGCACGATGAGCGGGGCGGGCAAAAGCCTGCTGTGCACCGCGCTGTGCCGTATTTTTGCACAGGACGGCTACCGGGTAGCCCCCTTTAAAAGCCAGAACATGGCGCTGAACAGCTTTGTCACCCGGGACGGGCTGGAAATGGGCCGCGCACAGGTAGTACAGGCACAGGCTGCCGGCATGGAACCGGATGTGCGCATGAACCCCATTCTGCTCAAACCCAGCAGCGATGTAGGCAGTCAGGTCATCGTGAACGGCGAGGTGCGCGGACAGATGCCCGCAGCCGCCTACTTCAAACTGAAAAAGAGCCTGATCCCGGACATTTTAGCCGCCTACGACAGTCTGGCCGAAGAGGTAGACATCATCGTCATCGAGGGTGCAGGCAGCCCGGCAGAGATCAACTTAAAAGCGGACGATATCGTCAACATGGGGCTGGCAAAGCTGGTGGATGCACCGGTGCTGCTGGCGGGAGATATCGACCGGGGCGGCGTGTTTGCGCAGCTGTACGGCACGGTGGAACTGCTGGAACCCGCCGAGCGGGCACGCATCAAGGGGCTGGTCATCAACAAGTTCCGAGGCGATGCTGCCATCCTGAAGCCCGGCCTTACCATGCTGGAGGAAAAGACCCATCTGCCGGTGCTGGGCGTTGTGCCCTACCTGCGGGTAGATATCGAGGATGAGGACTCCCTCTCCTCCCGACTGGAAAGCAGCACCGCCGTCAAGCCGCTGGATGCTGCCATTCTGCGGCTACCGCATATCTCCAATTTTACAGATTTTATGCCGCTGGAGCAGCACCCGCTGCTGAGCGTGCGGTATGTGCAAAGCCCCCGGCAGCTGGGCGCACCGGACGTGGTCATTCTGCCGGGCACAAAAAACACCATAGACGACCTGCTCTGGCTGCGGCAATGCGGGCTGGAAGCTGCGGTACAGAAGCTGGCAACCTCCGGCACGCCGGTGCTGGGCGTATGCGGCGGCTACCAGATGCTGGGCGAGACCCTTGCCGACCCCGAGGGCACTGAGAGCGGACGCAGCCAGACCGTGCGCGGGCTGGGGCTGCTGCCCATCCAGACTGTGTTTACGGACGCAAAGCACCGCACACAGGATACCGCCACCGTCACCGCGCCGCAGCTGGCGGGGGCAGTGCTGACCGGCTACCAGATTCATACCGGGCGCACTGCCATGCAGGGCGTGCCCTTTTGCCGTCTTGCGGACGGCAGCACCGAGGGCTGCGTAAAGGACAACGTGGCGGGCACTTATCTGCACGGGTTATTCGACACCGGGGAACTAACCGAAAAGCTGGTGCAGCTGCTGTGCAGCCGCAAGGGCATCTCCCCTGCCAGTGCGCCGCTGCTCTCCATGCAGGAGTACCGGCAGCAGCAGTTTGACCTGCTGGCCGACGGCGTGCGCCGAGCACTGGACATGAACGCCCTGTACGCCGCCATGGGACTGGAAAGGAGGAGCACCGTATGACCCCACAGCATCATCTGCCCGCCGACATTGAGCGGACGAGCCTTTCTATCATCACCGCAGAGCTGGACGCAATGGGCCTGACCCCGCCGCCAGAGACTGCCGCCGTGGTCAAGCGGGTCATCCATACCACTGCGGATTTCGACTACGCCCGCAATCTGCGGTTTACCCCCGGCGCGGTGGCGTCGGGCGTGGCAGCGCTGCAAGCCGCTGCGCCCATCGTTACCGACACCAACATGGCGCTTTCCGGCATTACAAAGCCGGGGCTTGCGCGGCTGGGCGGCACCGCGCTGTGCTACATGGCCGACCCGGAGGTGGCCGCGCTGGCAAAGGCCAACGGCACTACCCGGGCGGTGGCGTCCATGCAAAGAGCCGCTGCCGAGCACCCCGGTGCCATCCTTGCGGTGGGCAACGCACCCACGGCGCTGCTGACCATTGCCGACCTGATCGAAACCGCCGGGCTGCGCCCTGCGCTGGTCATCGGGGTGCCGGTGGGCTTTGTGAACGTGGTGGAGAGCAAGGAGCGGCTGTTTGAGGTGTGCACCGCCCACGGCGTGCCCGCCATCGTTGCCATGGGGCGTAAGGGCGGCAGCAACGTTGCCGCTGCCATCTGCAACGCGCTGGTGTATTCCGCCGCCGGGATGCTGGACCCCACCGACCGGGGATGGAAATAATATTTTTATTGTTCGCGTTCAAAGTGCTCTGCAGAACGCTTCAAACGTTTTTTCAGCCAATTCTCCCCTAGAGGGGTATTCTTTCATTGACTGGTATGGTATACTCGGCTTAGTTCAACAAATCGAAATTTATATATAAAGGAGAATATTGATGAAACTGTTTTTATGTTCGCACTTTTCAAGTGTAGGAAGTCTGATAAAGGAAGAAATTGAAA
>ERZ772812.1517-NODE-1517-length-16820-cov-5.463287_pt1 | contig 16820 bp, 12 predicted proteins | sample MGYA00511343_ERZ772812 | MGnify/ENA primary metagenome ERZ772812 (study PRJEB29015, sample SAMEA2737706) | human gut metagenome | biome: human gut; feature: human-associated habitat; material: faeces | place: China | collected 2012 ...
CCTGCCTCATCCTGGAACATAAGGCGCACTTTTCCACAGCCCCTGTGGAGATTTTAGTATCAACGCCTTTTGTGTCCATGAATAGGATTCAGAAAACACTCAAAATGGTTTTTTGTAATTTCCCCTGATTGCCTTTACTTTTCTCCCTTTTTACAGTATAATTAAGGCAGCACCGCACAAATGCGTCCGCGGGTCACAGCGAGTCTTTTGCACCGGCTCCGCAGTTACAAAGCTGGGAAATACATACAGTATTCCTCCGGCTTTGTAACTTTGATCTGGCACAAAATCTTCTGCTATGCCTCCTTGCCGATTTATGCGGTGTTGCCCTGATTGCTTGATCAAACTTAACCACCGGCTGTGCCGGCGGCAAAAATTAGCATCCGGCGAGGAGTAAAGCAGGCAAGAAAAAATTCGTTAATGGGCAAGCTTTTCCGCTTCCGCCGCAAAGACCATATGGAATGATTTTGGAGGTACTCATGAAAGAATTCGTCCGTGTCCTGAAATTCACCTTTTTCTCCATCAGCGCCGGTCTCATTGAAATGGGAAGCTTCGCCCTGCTGAATGAATTTACCCATTTTCCATACTGGCCCTGCTACATGATTGCCCTGTGCCTGAGCGTACTCTGGAACTTTACCCTGAACCGGAAATTTACCTTCCAATCCGCTGCCAACGTGCCCGTAGCCATGGCAAAGGTTGCCGCCTATTATGCGGTCTTCACGCCTCTGTCCACCCTTCTGGGCAATTATCTGGCCGGCAGTCTGGCGTGGAACGAATACCTGGTAACAATTGTGAATATGCTGCTGAATTTCTCCACGGAGTTTCTCTATCAGCGGTTTTTCGTCTTCGGCAAGTCCCTGGACAGTGCGAAGCAGGCGTAAATGCAAAAGCGAAAAAGCAATGTCACGCAGACTGATACTATTTCCTGATTAAAATCTTTGATTTTAATCAGGAAGGCATCGCCTAATGGCGCTGCCGGTTTTGTGATTTATAAGGAAAGAAATCACAAAACAAGTCTCATATGAACTTCATGCCCTTCGGGCAATTAAAATCTTTTTTAAAGATTTTAATTGAAGTTCAGTATGAATAATCCAGCAAAAAGCAGGACACAAAAGTGTGTCCTGCTTTGTTCGTTCAGTTCATTGTACCCTCGGAGCGGGCGAACAGGTCGCCGATCCGCTGCCTGAGAGCCTTTGCTTCCGGGGTGTCCGACGCGCCGTAGGCGTCGATCCAGTCCGCCGACGCCTGCTGGGCGTCCTTCATGGCGGCAAGGTCGCAGCCCAGGTCCGCCACCCGGAATGCGGGCAGGCCGGACTGCCGGGAGCCGAAGAAATCTCCGGGGCCCCGCAGACGCAGGTCTTCCTCAGCGATCTTGAAGCCGTCGGTGGTTTTGCACAGGGCTTTCAGGCGCTGGAGCGTCTCCGGGTTGCGGTTGTGGGTGGTGAGGATGCAGTAGCTTTTTGCCTTGCCCCGGCCTACCCGGCCGCGGAGCTGGTGCAGCTGGCTCAGACCGAACCGGTCGGCGTCCTCAATGACCATCAGCGTGGCGTTGGGAACGTCCACGCCCACCTCGATGACCGTGGTCGCCACCATGACATCCGCTTCCCCACGGGCGAAGGACGCCATGGCCGCTTCCTTTTCCGCACCCTTCATCTGCCCGTGGAGCAGAGCGATGCGCAGGTCGGGGAAAACCGTCTGCTGCAAGGTCTCCGCCCAGATGGAGGCGGCCTTGATGCCCAGCTCCTCGTTTTCTTCCACCGCCGGGCAGACCACGAAGCACTGATGTCCCTCCGCCACCTGCTTCCGGATAAAGGCGTTGATCCGGGGACGGTAGCTCTCCCCCACCAGAAAGGTGTCCACCGGCTCCCGTCCCGGGGGCAGCTCGTCCAGAATGGATACATCCAGATCGCCGTAGAGGATCAGCGCCAGCGTCCGGGGGATAGGCGTCGCCGACATCACCAGCAGGTGGGGGTCCTCCCCCTTGGCGGAAAGACGGCTGCGCTGTCCCACGCCGAAGCGGTGCTGTTCGTCGGTGATGACCAGTCCCAGATTGTCAAACCGGGTAGACTCCGACAGCAGCGCGTGGGTGCCGATCACCACTTGAACTTCCCCGGCGGCGATGCGCTCCCGCACGTCCTTCTTCTGCTTCGCGGTCTGGGAGCCGGTGAGCAGTGCCACGGATACCCCCAGAGGGACGAACAGGGCGCTCAGAGAGGCGAAATGCTGCTCAGCAAGGATCTCCGTCGGCGCCATCAAAGCGGTCTGAGCGCCATTTCTCGCGGCGCAGTAGGCGGCGGCCGCCGCCACCATGGTCTTGCCGCTGCCCACGTCTCCCTGTACCAGCCGGTTCATGGGAATGCCCCGGCGGAAATCCTCCAGAATTTCCCCCACCGCCCGGCTCTGGGCACTGGTGAGGGTAAAGGGCAGGCTGTCATAAAAGGGCGCCATGTCGAAATCCGTATAGGGTTCCGTCTTTTTTTCCTTCCGGGCGGCGCGCATCAGGGCGAGTCCCGCGGAGAATACGAAGAATTCCTCGAAGATCATCCGCTTTTTCGCCAGCTCCGCCTCCGCCATGGAATTCGGCTCGTGGATGGCAAAATATGCCCGCTCGGCAGGCAGAATGCCATATTTCTCCCGCACCTCGGCGGGCAGTATCTCCTCCGGCAGGTCGCACACCGCCAGCGCCTGCTGCACCAGCCGGAGCAGCGCCGCGTTGGTCAGTCCCGCGGTCAGGGGATAAATGGGCAGAATGCGCCGGGTGGTCACGGGCTGGGACTCCGGCGCCTCGAACACGGGGTTCGTCATGCTGTAGCCGATGAAATCCCCGCTCACCGCGCCGTAGAAAATGTACTCCCGGCCATATTCCAGCTGCTGGGCGGCGAAGCGGCTGTTGAAAAACGTCACGTTCAGCCGCCCGGTGGTATCCGCCACCTGCACCTTGGTCAGGTCCAGTCCCTTGCGGATGTGGCTGGTGCGGGGAGTGTTCATCACCATGGCGCGAAAACAGGCGGGGACATCCGGCTCCAGCTTTTCGATGGGAACCAGCTTCGTCCGGTCCTCGTACCCTCTGGGGAAATGGCAGATGAGATCCCGGAGGGTGAAAATATTCAGCTGGGCAAGCTGCTTTGCCCGCACCTCCCCCACGCCCTTGAGCATTGTGATGGGGTCAGACAGTTTTGCCATGGTTACACCTCCCGGGAAAATCTATAGCACATTACGGGCGGTTCTGAACAGATCGGCGATTTGTTGTTCAGAGTTTCCCCTTACAAAATGAAAAAACTCCCTCCAAGCACTGCTCGGAAGGAGATATTTTCAGAGAAATCAGGCCAGCTTGTTCAGCTTCAGAGTCATGCTGCTCTTCTTCCGGGCAGCGTTGTTCTTGTGCAGGAGACCCTTGTTGACAGCCTGATCGACGGCCTTGACGGCGGTCTTGTAAGCAGCGTCGGCGGCAGCCTTGTCACCGGACACCAGGGCGGCGTCGAACTTCTTCAGGTTGGTCTTCAGCTCGGACTTGTCAGCCTTGTTCTTCTCGTAAGCGATCTTGGAAGAAATGACATCCTTCTTAGAGGACTTGATATTGGGCATGGATTCCACCTCCTTCTGTTCGTTTTCCATACAGATACGCATTATAACGCCTTGACGCGATAAAATCAACCCTTTTTTCAAAATTTTTTGCCGTTCCGGGCGCAAGAAGCTTCTCCCCGGCCATCCCGCCCCGGTGGGCGGACGCCGGGGCCTGCGCGGAGAATTGTCAAGCCCTAATTTTTGCACAAAAAAATGTTAATGGTAAAATCCACGACCCGCGGAAAAGTGGGAAATCCGTCGAAGCGTGTCGGATCTTTTTATGTGAACCAAAACTGCATATCCACAGCATGCCCCGCCTGTGGAAAACCCCTGTGGAAAAACCTGTGGAGATTGTGGAAAACTCTGAGTTATCAACAGGATTTTTTGCTCTTTTCTTTTTTTGCTTTTCTTGTGGAAAAGTCTGCATATATCCATGCATATTCCGTTCTCCGCCCAAAAACGGGACGTGTTACGTCACCGTCGGAAGGAAGCCGTTACCGGAAAAACATCGGGGAAAAGTTGTCTTCCTGTAAAAAAATGCTGTCGAAAACCATTGGCGCTTTCTCTCAACTGTGAAAAATTTGTGAAAAACCGCCAAAGAATGATTTGGCGCTTCCGGGGAATACTGGAGAGGAACGGGAATGGAAGCTCCATTTCCCAGTATCACCACACAGGAGGCTGCCATGCAGGGAAAAGTAGAGATATGCGGCGTCAACACATCGAGACTTCACGTTTTATCTCAGGTGGAAATGGACGCCCTGCTCCGCCGGGCGCAGGCGGGCGACGAAGACGCCCGGGAAAAACTCATTGAAGGAAATCTGCGGCTGGTTCTCAGTGTCATACAGCGCTTTGACAAGCGGGGCGAAAACCCCGACGATCTGTTTCAGGTGGGGTGCATCGGCCTTATCAAGGCCATCTCCAATTTTGACCCGGACAAGCAGGTGCGCTTTTCCACCTACGGCGTGCCCATGATCGCGGGAGAGGTGCGGCGGTATCTGCGGGACAACAGTGTCATCCGGGTCTCCCGTTCCATCCGGGATGTGGCCTACCGGGTGCTTCAGTGTAAGGAAGCCCTGATCACCCGCCTGGGGCGAGAGCCGACGCTGGAGGAAATTTCCAAGGAGCTGGAAATCCCTCTGGAGGAGGTCAGTCGGGCGCTGGACGCAGTGTGCGCCCCTGCGAGTCTGTATGACCCGGTCTATTCCGACGGCGGCGACCCGCTGACGGTGATGGATCAGGTGCGGGACACCAAAAACACCGAGGACGGCTGGATGGAGCATATCACCCTGCAAAACGCCTTCCGCGCCCTGAACGACCGGGAAAAGCAGATTCTCTCTCTGCGGTTTTACGACGGGAAGACCCAGATGGAGGTGGCCTCCGCTCTGGGTATCTCCCAGGCGCAGGTATCCCGGCTGGAAAAGGGCGCCATTGGCGCCATGCGCAAATCCGTCAGCGTTTCGTAGAACAGTCATACTCCTTCTTTCTGGTGCATAGGCTTTTCCAGAGGAGGGTGGGATTATGTCAATGCGATTCACCCAGCTGCAATGCAAGGAAGTCATCTGCGTCAGCGACGGGCGACGGCTGGGATTTGTTACGGATGTGCAGGTGGAAATTCCCAGCGGGAACGTCTGCGCCATCGTCGTCCCATGCCCCGCGCGGTTTCCGGGGGGCTTCGGGCGGCGGGACGATTTTATCATTCCCTGGAACTGCATCAAGCGCATCGGCCCGGACATCGTGCTGGTGGAGGCGAAGCCCGACGACTGCCGGGTGCCGAGAGGAAAGCCGGGGCTGCCAAGATAGCGCAGCCCCGGCGCAATTCTTTTCCCCGCGCCGGAATTTTTTTGCGTTTTTTGGGAAATAATGCTTGCAATTACGCGTTCCATCCTATATAATGACTCAGCATGGGCTTTGACCCGTGACATTTCAAAACCACACACCCGGGGATCGGTCGCCCCCGTGTCCGGAAGGACGGGCTGCCGGGATGATCGGGGTGGAGGAAAAACAAAAGGAGAAATTGTAAAATGGCTGTCGTATCTATGAAGCAACTGCTGGAGGCCGGTGTGCACTTCGGTCACCAGACCCGCCGCTGGAACCCCAAAATGGCGCCCTACATCTACACCGAGCGCAACGGGATCTACATCATCGACCTGCAGAAGACCGTAAAGAAGCTGGAAGAGGCTTACTCCTTCGTCCGTGACCTGTCCGCCAACGGCGGCAACGTGCTGTTCGTCGGCACCAAGAAGCAGGCGCAGGATGCCATCAAGGAAGAGGCCACCCGCTGCGGCGGTTACTACGTCAACGCCCGTTGGCTGGGCGGTATGCTGACCAACTTCCGCACCATGCGGACCCGGATTGACCGGCTGGCTCAGCTGCGGAAGATGGAAGAGGACGGCACCTTTGCCATGCTCCCCAAGAAGGAAGTCATCAAGCACCAGGGCGAAATCGCCAAGCTGGAGAAATATCTGGGCGGCGTGAAGGAAATGAAGAAGCTCCCTGGCGCTCTGTTCATTGTAGACCCCCGGAAGGAACGCAACGCCATTGCGGAGGCCCGGAAGCTGGGCATTCCCATTGTGGCCATTGTGGATACCAACTGCGATCCCGATGAAATTGATTACGTGATTCCCGGCAACGATGACGCCATCCGCGCCATCCGCCTCATTGCCGCTACCATGGCCAACGCCGTAATGGAAGGCCGCCAGGGCGAGAGCTACAGCGAAGAGGCTGCCGCCCCCGCCGCCACCGAAGCGCCCGAGGCCCCTGCCGCTGAATAAAGCATCCAAATTGAGGGGCTGTTGCCAGACGGAACGGTCAGGACGCATCCTGGTCCCCCGCTCTTGGTAGCAGCCCCTTTGAAGAAACGAAGACGTTGATTAGGAGGATATCATTATGGCATTTACTGCTGCTGACGTAAAGAAACTGCGCGAGATGACCAACGTAGGCATGATGGACTGCAAGAAGGCCCTGACTGCCTCCGACGGCGATATGGACAAGGCTGTGGAATGGCTCCGGGAAAAGGGCCTGGCCGCTGCCGCCAAGAAGTCCGGCCGGATTGCCGCTGAGGGCGCTGTCTGCGCCATCGTGGAAGACGGCGTGGGCGCCATTGTAGAAGTCAACTGCGAGACCGACTTCGCCGCCCAGTCCGACAAGTTCACTGGCTTTGTCAAGGATGTGGCTGACGCCGTGGTCAAGTCCGCTCCTGCCGACCTGGACGCCCTGCTGGCTGCCCCTTATCCCAACAGCGATAAGACTGTGGGCGAGATGATCCCGGAGAAGGTTCTGGTCATCGGCGAGAACCTGAAGGTTCGCCGTTTCGCCCGGTACTGCACCGGCGTGACCGTTCCCTATATCCACATGGCCGGCCGCATCGGCGTGCTGGTGAACATGGAAGTGGAAGGCATCGAGGCTTCCGCCGTCACCGAGCTGGGCAAGGATCTGTGCATGCAGGTCGCTGCCATGAATCCCTCCTTCTGCGACAAGGCTGACGTAGACCAGGCCACCCTGGACAAAGAGAAGGAAATCCAGTTGGCCCTCATGGACAACGACCCCAAGATGGCCTCCAAGCCCTTGCAGGTGAAGGAAAAGATCGTCCTGGGCAAGATGAGCAAGTACTACGAAGAGAACTGCCTGATGCAAATGGAGTTCGTCAAGGAGAAGGGCGTCTCCGTGGAGCAGCACGTGGCCGCCGTCGCCAAGGAGCTGGGCGGCAAGATCGCCGTCAAGTCCTTCGTCCGCTTCGAGCGGGGCGAGGGCATCGAGAAGAAGCAAGAAGACTTCGCCGCCGAAGTCGCCGCTCAGATGAACATGGGCAAATAATTCCTCAAATTTCAGGGCCGCTGCAAACGCAGCGGCCCTGTTTGATTGCCTACCGCTCAGAAAGTGTTACCGTTCTCCCCCTCCACACACTTTGCCCACATCTCCCCCTCGGGGTATATGCGTGCACCTAAGACCCATTCCTTGCGGTAAGGGCAGACCCATATGTCCGCCCCTGGTCAGTGGGATGCGGCCACCCGGACACACCGCTGGCAGGCAAAGCAGAAATCAAGGTTCAAGTGACGAAAGCTCCCACTAAACCTAATAGAGCGCCTATGGCGACGATCTTCTCAGCATCAAATTTGGGTCAGGCGCCAAGGAATGCATCCCTCCACCATACGAGACCCCTACCTGGATCCATATCATTTGACAACGCAGAGATTGCTTCCAAAAAATGCAAAAAGCTATTGCAATTTACATCTAACTTTGCTATACTAGGGGTAAAGGAGGAGTCGATTTGAAACATGTCGCGCACACCAAACCTGCACCCAGTAAAATAGGTCCCTACATTTTCGACACTTTAGGCCAACGTGACTGACCACCATAGCCACTGTCTGAGCTACATAGAAGGTCCCATACATCTTCCTTGTAAGGAATTGTAATTTGATTGTCACTATTCATTTTTCAATGCTAAAACCTATTGGAATATCGAACTATGGCACAGCGCTTCCAGCTACATTCGAGTCGTTGCATCTGCATGTAATCCGTAGTGAATTATAGGTTGGGTGGTATCTTATGAATCGATTCATTAGTATTCTTATATTTTTATTATCTGTAGTATGTTTTATTATATCTGTTGATGTTTTTTATAGCCAAGCCGTTTTTGTTGACGAACATAATTTTAGCATGGGGGAAATATTTGGCGGTAACTTCAATCTTTATATGGTCTGGATTCGGCTCTTCCTTCAGGCAGTTCTCTGCATCCTCTCCGGTATTAGAATGTTCTCCAAGAAGAAATCGTGACGATTATGAAAAGGCGTTTATTGGTAATCGTTTTGCTTTTTATGGTCACTTTGGTAAATACAGTTGGATGATATAAGTCAACTACTGAGCGGAAACTTTGAGGGTGTTGTTTACTTTGTCCGTGATACTTGGCCCGCTTAACAGTAGGAACAAATAATGTCCCTTTCTCAGGACCGCTGCGTTTGCAGCGGTCCTGTTTGACTGTCATCTTCCGTTCAGGTAGTGAGTGTTACCGTCCCTCCCCCCGGGGGCTATGCGCGTGCACCTAAGACCCATTCCTTGCGGTAAGGGCAGACCCATATGTCCACCCGCTGGTCAGTGGGATGCGGCCACCTGGACACACCGTTGGCAGGCAGTCCAAATTCGGAGATGGGCAAACAACGAGATCTGTTCCCGCCTGGGGGACTAGCCTGTCAATCCGCCTTTTCTGTGCGCAGAACCAGGCAACCCCCGTCTTCATCCACCGTCACCGTCTGCCCCGGCAGAATGCCGCCTTCCAGAATGCGCTTGGCCAGGAGAGTCTCCACCGTATGCTGCACATACCGCCGCAGGGGGCGTGCACCGTACTGGGGATCGTAGGACTCATCCACAATGAAGTTCTTGGCCCGGTCTGTGAGGCGGCAGGAAATCTCCTGCTCCTGCAAACGCCCATTCAGATGGTCAATTTGCAGGTCAATGATGGAGGCCACATCCGCCTTGGTGAGGGGCTTATAGAAGACGGTTTCGTCCAGCCGGTTCAGGAACTCCGGCCGGAAGGACTGGCGCAAAAGCTGAAGCACCTGGCCCCTGGCCGTCTCGGAGATGGAGCCGTCCGGCCCAATCCCCTCCAGGAGGTACTGGGAACCCAGATTCGAGGTCAGAATGAGGATGGTGTTCTTGAAATCCACCGTCCTGCCCTGGGAGTCGGTGATCCGCCCGTCGTCCAGCACCTGAAGCAGCACGTTGAACACATCGGGATGAGCCTTTTCCACCTCGTCGAAGAGGACCACGGAATAGGGTTTCCGCCGGACCGCCTCCGTGAGCTGGCCTCCCTCTTCATAGCCCACGTATCCAGGAGGCGCTCCAATCAGCCGGGACACAGCAAATTTCTCCATATACTCCGACATATCAATGCGGACCATGTTGTTCTCATCGTCAAACAAGGCCTCGGCCAGGCTCTTGGCCAGCTCCGTCTTGCCCACGCCTGTGGGGCCCAGGAACAGGAAGGAGCCAATGGGCCGGTTGGGGTCCTGAATGCCGGCCCGGCTCCGCTGGATGGCCTCCGTCACCGCTTGGACCGCCTCATCCTGGCCTATCACCCGGCGGTGCAGGGTTTCGTCCAGGTGCAGGAGCTTCTCCCGCTCCCCTTGAACCAGCTTGGCCACAGGGATACCGGTCCACCGCTCCACAATCCGGGCAATTTCCTCCTCGGTCACCTTGTCCCGAAGCATGCTGGACTCCTTGGCGCTCTGAACCGCCTGCTCCTCCGCCTCCAGCTGCCGCTTGGCCTCTGGCAGGCGGCCGTACTTCAACTCAGCAGCCTTTTCCAGGTCATAGCTCTGCTCGGCGGCTTCAATCTGCCGGTTCAGGTCTTCGATTTTCTCCCGCAGCTGCTGGACCCGGCCAATGGCGTTTTTCTCGTTCTCCCACTGGGCTTTTTTAGAGCTCAATTGCTCCCGCTCTTCTGCCAGCTCCTTCTGGAGCTCAGCCAACCGGGCTTTGGACCGGGGGTCCTCCTCCTTTTTGAGGGCAGCCTCTTCGATCTCCATCTGAATGATTCGCCGGGAGATCACATCCAGCTCTGTGGGCATGGAGTCCATCTCCGTGCGGATGAGGGCGCAGCCCTCGTCAATGAGGTCAATGGCCTTGTCTGGCAGGAACCGGTCAGAAATATACCGGTGGGACAGGGTTGCCGCTGCCAAAATGGCGGCGTCTGTAATTTTCACCCCGTGATAAACCTCGTAGCGCTCCTTCAGGCCCCGGAGGATGGCGATGGTGTCCTCCACCGTGGGCTCATTCACCATCACCGGCTGGAACCGCCGTTCCAGAGCCGGGTCCTTCTCAATATATTGCCGGTACTCGTCCAGGGTAGTGGCCCCAATGCAGTGGAGCTCGCCCCGGGCCAGCATGGGCTTCAGCAGATTCCCCGCGTCCATGGAGCCCTCGGTTTTCCCCGCTCCCACAATGGTGTGCAGCTCATCGATGAACAGGAGGATCTTTCCCTCAGACTTTTTCACCTCTGCCAGGACCGCCTTCAGCCGCTCCTCAAATTCGCCCCGGTACTTGGCCCCTGCAATCAGGGCCCCCATGTCCAGGGAGAAGATGGTCTTGTCCTGCAAATTTTTGGGCACATCCCCCCGGACAATCCGTTGGGCCAGGCCCTCGGCGATAGCGGTTTTGCCCACGCCGGGCTCGCCGATGAGTACCGGATTATTTTTGGTCTTCCGGCTCAAAATCCGGATCACATTCCGGATCTCCTCATCCCGGCCAATGACCGGGTCCATCTTTTTCTCCCTGGCCCGGCGCACCAGGTCCGTGCCGTACTTTTCCAGGGCCTCATAGGTATCCTCCGGGCTGTCAGAGGTGACCCGCTGGTTGCCCCGGATGGCCTGAAGGGCCTGGAGACAGTCCTCCTTGGAAATGCGATAGGTCCCCAGCAGCTCCTTCACCGGCCCCTGGGCCGCCTCCACCAGGGCCAGGAGGAAATGCTCCACAGACACGTATTCGTCCTTCATGCTGGCCGCCAGACGCTCAGCCAGCTGGAGCACATCGTCTACCCCCTGAGATATATAGAATTTGTCCGCCTCCCGGCTGCCGGAAACCCGGGGAAGCTTGTCAAGCTCCGCCTGGGCCGCAGCTTCCAGACTCTCCACCGTCACGCCCAGCTTTCGCAGAATCTGAGGCGCCAGGCCTCCCTCCTGCTGCAGCAGGGCCAGAAGCAGGTGCAGCTGCTCCATTTGCTGATGATGATGTTCCACAGCCAAACTCTGGGCGCTTTGCACCGCCTCCAGAGACTTCTTTGTATATTGATTAAAGTTCATATTCCACACTCCCTTCGCAGCCATCGGCCGCCATTTTAGCACTCCACCTTTGAGAGTGCTAATTGCTTTTGTCTTCACTATACCCCCTTTTTCTAAAATGTCAAGGGGAACACAAAAAATTCACAAATCTTCCACCTAGGGCATGTGTGTATGGCTTTTTATTCTACACTGGCGCGGCAGCACCCCTGGCTTTCCCCGGAGCACGGAAGGGGCTCTTCCGGGCTGACGCAATTGTCGAAACGCTACGTTCCCTCCTTGGTATCAGAAGGCAACTTCACAGCATCTTAACATTTCCCGGCTTACATCTTAATAATTTCCCGCTATACTAAAAGTAAGGTTTTTTCATTTTTGCCTCTCCTTTATTTGCTTTGGAAAGCGCCCCGCCGCCGGTCTGGTCAACCGGGGCGGGGCGCTTTTCCTGTTTCATTTCCGGCATTGGTCTGCCAGGGAGCTTTCTGGCCCTTCTTCGGCTCCTCGCGCCTGGGTAACCGCGCCTTTGGGCCGGGGCTATTCTTCCCCATTCCCACCTTTTTGTGGCTCCAGGAGGCAAACCAGGGCGCGCTGGATGCGGTGGTCCTGGATGAGCTGAACCTTGACATGCAGACCACAGACCTCCACCTCCGGCTGGGCACCGTCGCCTGGAATCGTGCCCAGAGCGCCAAAGACCAGGCCACCAAAGGTGTCGTACTCCTCCAGAGGCAGGGTCACCCCCAGCTCCTGGGCCACCTCATCCAAAGGCGCTGCCCCCTGAATGCGCCAGGTCTGGGAGTCCACCCGCTCCACCTCCGGAGCTGCTTCCTCCTCCGTTCCTTCTTCGTCAAAATCCCCCACCAGCTGCTCCAGCAGGTCGTTCACCGTGACGATGCCGCTGAGTCCCCCGTATTCATCCAGAACCACGGCAAATCGGGTCCGACTGCTTTTCATGTTCCGGAAAAGCACATCGGCCTTTACCGTCTCCGGCACAAAGTAAGCCGGCTTCACCGCCTGGGTCAGTACGGCTTCCCGGCTGCGGTCTGTCAGTCGGAAATAGTCCTTGGTATTGAGAACTCCCACCACCTGATCCACAGACTCCTGACAAAGCGGGTACATGCTGTGACGGCTGCCCCGGATGGTCTCGTCCCACTGCTCCGGGGTTTCATCCAGCCATAGCAGATCCACTTCCGTCCGGTGGGTGGCAATCTCCCCGGCAGTGAGGTTGTCAAATTCGAAGACGTTCTGAATGAAGCTCTGCTCCTCCGGGTCAATGGCCCCCCGCTCACTGCCGGCATCCACCATCATCCGGATTTCCTCCTCGCTGACCTCCTCCTCGTCCCCTTCGGGGTCCACGTGCAGCAGCCGCAGAACTCCGTTGACAGAGACGGTCAGGAGCCAAACCAGGGGAGCAAAAAATTTGGAAATGGCGCTGATGAGACCCGACATTCCCAGGGCCAGCTGCTCCGACTTTTTCATGGCCAGCCGCTTAGGCACCAGCTCGCCGAACACCAAGGTAAAGTAGGACAAAATAATGGTGATCAAAATCACCGAAATGGTGTCCAGGGTCTTGGCGGGAATGCCCACCCCCAGACCCACAAGCCATTGAACCAAAAGCTCCGAAAAGTTATCTGCAGCAAAGGCGCTGCCCAAAAAGCCGGACAGGGTAATGGCCACCTGAATGGTGGCCAGGAACCGGGCGGGCTGCACCGTCAGCTTCCGCAGTCTGGCGGCCTTCCGGTTACCGTCGGCGGCCATGCGCTCCAGCTTGGTCTCGCTCACAGACAGGACCGCAATCTCCGCACAGGCAAAGACGGCGTTGAGGCCAATCAGCAAAACCTGCAGCAGAAGCTGCCATAGAATGTCGTACATGGTATTATGTTCCTCCTCATATTGGCGGGTTTGGGGCCTCAAACGCACAAACAAGCATAGTCCGCTGCCGGACAAACCGGCGCAGACTATGCTTGTTCTGTTTTTAATATGTGGCAGCTCGCGTGGTCGTCGCCGCTACTATCGCTGTCGCTCATTGAAGTCTTCCCTTCCCACATTTTGAGATTATTATACAGGCCCTTGCTAAAAAGTCAAGGGGAATTTTGTAATTTCCCCAGACCAGTCGCAGCAATTGTGGCACACCCGCCAGGCCCGCCCCATCTTCTTCAGCCGTTGGAGCACTCACACAGGGGCATAGGCGTACAGCGCAGGACGCACTGCATGCGGCCGTACTGATGCGGGAGCACCAATTCATCTGCACACCTACGCCTTTTCAGGTCTAGCCGCCACGTCATCCAAATGGACGCAGCGCTCCATGCCACACCAGACAGGCGGCTTTTCAAGCAGTCGTAAGACCGGAAATCATAGAAAATGGTCCGAAAACCACATATTTTAAAGAATTTCTTAATTTGCTCAAAACCCTTGCAGGCCGGGAAGGCTTGTGCTATGATGGTGCCATTCCAATGAAGAGAGGTAGCGCGTATGCTCCGAATCGAACACTTCACCAAAACCTACGGCACCAAAACCGCCGTGGATGATCTGAGCCTGCACATCGCCCCGGGGGAGATCTTCGGGTTCATCGGTCATAACGGCGCAGGCAAAACCACCACCCTGAAGGCCTGCTGCGGCATTTTACAGTTCACCAAGGGAGAGATCTTTGTGGCTGGGCATTCCATCCGGAAAGAGCCCCTGGCCTGCAAGCGGGAGCTTGCCTACATACCGGACAATCCGGACCTGTACGATTTCCTCACCGGCCTGCAATATCTGAACTTCGTAGCCGATATCTACGGCGTGTCCCAGGCGGACCGCACCGCACGCATCCAGAAATATGGGGAACTCCTGGGCATGACCGATGACCTGGCCCAGCCCATTTCCGACTGCTCCCACGGCATGAAGCAAAAGGTTACCCTGATTTCCGCCCTGCTGCACAATCCCAAGCTAATCCTCATGGACGAGCCCTTTGTGGGGCTGGACCCCTTAGCCTCTCATCAGCTGAAAAATGTGATGGCCCAGCACTGCGCCGCCGGCGGCTCCATTTTCTTCTCCACCCACGTGCTGGAGGTCGCGGAAAAGCTGTGTCATAAGGTGGCCATCATCAAAAATGGCCGTTTGGTGGCGGCAGGACCCATGGACGAGGTCCGGGGACAGGCTTCTCTGGAGCAGGTGTTCCTGGAGCTGGAGGGACAGGCATGACAAAGGCACTTCTTCGGGTCCGCTTCCGGGCCCTGTTTCACTCCATGCTCCGCCAGAGCCGGCAGAAGCGGCGGCACGGCACGGGGATGACCGTCCTCTTTATCCTCCTGTTTGCCTACGTGGGGGTGGTCTTCTGCGGCATGTTCGCCCTCATGTTCAGTAAGCTGGCCCCTGCCTATCACACCGCAGGGCTGGATTGGCTGTACTTTGCCACGGCGGGGCTCATGGCCCTGGGCCTGTCGGTATTTGGCAGCGTCTTTGCCACCCAAAGTCAAATTTACGATGCCAAAGACAACGGTCTGCTCCTGTCCATGCCCATCCCACCCCGGACCATTCTCCTGAGCCGGGTGCTTCCCCTGATGGTCCTGAACGGGGTCTTTTCTCTTCTGGTTCTGGGACCTGCTGGGGTGGTCTATGGTACTATGGTTGGATACACCCCCGTAGGATTGGTTGCCTTTGTGCTGTGCTGCCTGGCGGTCATTTTCCTGTCCCAGGCCCTGTGCTGCCTGCTGGGCTGGCTGCTCCACCTGCTCCTCAGCCGGATCAACAAGTCCCTGGCCTCTGCCGTTTACATGGTCCTCTTCCTGGGGATTTACTTTTATCTCTACAGCCAGGCCGGGAATATTTTGAACGCCATGGCCGCAGAAGGCGCCTCCATGGCCAGCGCACTGCAAAGCTGGGCCTGGCCCCTCTACGCCATGGGTCGGGCCTGCACCGGAAGCCTTCCGTTCCTGGCTGCCTTCCTGGTCATTTGCACAGCCGTATCCGGCCTGGCCTACTGGTTCCTCTCTGCCACCTTCCTGGGCTCTGCGGCCATGCAGCACACCGGGCGGCGGAAAAAGGTGGACTACGGCAACCTCCGAGCCGGTTCCACCGTACAAGCCCTGATGTTCAAGGAACGCAAGCGGTTTTTGGGCTGCCCGGTTTACCTCACCAACATGGGTCTGGGGCTTGTGATGATCCTGGCCCTGGCAATTGCCGGCGCCGTCTTCCGGAAGAAGGTGCTGGAGTTCTTTAACCTCATCCCCGGCCTGTCCCTTCTAATGCCCCTGCTCATTTGCGCCGTGCTGGGCTTCCTGGTGAGCAGCACCTGCATCTCCACCCCCTCGGTGTCCCTGGAGGGCAAATCCATCTGGATTCTCAAGTCCCTGCCCCTGGCCCCCCGACAGATTCTCCTGGCAAAGCTGCGGTTCCACAATGTCCTGGTGGTCCCCATAGCCATGGCCTCCGGTCTGATTTTGTCCCTGGCCTACGGCTGTGGGCCGGTAGATACGCTCCTGGTGACGGTATTTCCCGGCCTCCTGGGCCTGCTGTGCGGCCTCCTGGGCATGGTCTGCGGCCTCCAGTGGGCCCGTCTGGATTGGCTGACGGAAGCCCACCCCTGCAAGCAATCTGTGGCCCTGGCGGTCACCATGCTGGGCGTTATGGCCTGGCTCCTGGCCGGCGGCCTCGTCTACGGCTTCCTGCTTCATTCCATCCTGACCCTCACAGAGTTCCTGGCCCTCTTCACCCTCCTCACCACCCTGTGCTGCCTGGTCCTGTACCGGACCCTCGTCACCTGGGGCGCAAAAAAATGGGAGGCCCTGTAAGAAAATTTCCGGTTTTCCGCATCACTGCAAACGCCCCGGCTTCCCACAGGAGGCCGGGGCGTTTGCTTCATACAGCTAAACGGGCGCTGACTCAGGAAGTTTGCTTCAGGATTTCCCGCTTGAGGCGGGTCATGATCCGCTTTTCCAGGCGGGAGATGTAGGATTGGGAGATGCCCATGAGATCGGCCACTTCCTTTTGGGTTTTCTCCCGGCGGCCTGCCAGGCCGAAGCGGAGGACCACAATTTTTTTCTCCCGTTCCGGGAGCTTCTCCAGGGCCTCCCGGAGGAGCTGCTGGTCTACCATATCCTCCAGGGGCCTGGAGATGAGGTCGCTGTCTGTGCCCAGGACGTCGGAGAGGAGCAGCTCGTTGCCGTCCCAGTCGGTGTTGATGGGCTCATCCAGGGAGACCTCCGTCTTTTGGTTGGCGATCTTTCGGATATGCATCAGGATTTCGTTTTCAATGCACCGGGAAGCGTAGGTGGCCAGCTTGATGTTCTTCTCCCGGCGGTAGGTACTTACCGCTTTGATGAGGCCAATGGTTCCGATGGAAATGAGGTCCTCAATGTTCACCCCTGTGTTCTCAAACCGGCGGGCGATGTAGACCACCAGGCGGAGGTTGCGCTCAATGAGGACGCTCTTCGCCTCCTGTTCTCCCGCCTCCATCCGGATCAGGTAATCCTGCTCCTGTGCCGGGGGCAAAGGCGGCGGCAGCACATCGCTGCC
>ERZ772812.1523-NODE-1523-length-16800-cov-3.715258_pt1 | contig 16800 bp, 13 predicted proteins | sample MGYA00511343_ERZ772812 | MGnify/ENA primary metagenome ERZ772812 (study PRJEB29015, sample SAMEA2737706) | human gut metagenome | biome: human gut; feature: human-associated habitat; material: faeces | place: China | collected 2012 ...
CGGCGAGGACCGCGTGATTTTGGGCCTGTCCGGCGGCGTCGACTCCTCCGTGGTGGCCGCACTGTGCGCCAAAGCCATCGGCAAGCAGCTGACCTGCGTGTTCGTGAACCACGGCCTGCTGCGCAAGAACGAGCCCGAAGAGGTCGAGGAAGTGTTCACCAAGCAGTTCGACGTCGACTTCGTGCACGTGCACGCCGAGGAGCGCTACGCGAATCTGCTGGCGGGCGTGACCGACCCCGAGCAGAAGCGCAAGATCATCGGCACGCAGTTCTGGCAGGAGTTCTTCGCCGTGGCGCAGGATCTGGCCGAGGACGGCCGCCCGGTGAAGTACCTGGCGCAGGGCACGATCTACCCCGACATCATCGAGAGCGGCGCGCGCAAGACCGGCGGCAAGGCCTCCACGATCAAGAGCCACCACAACCTGATCCCGTTCCCCGACGGCGTGCATTTCGACCTGATCGAGCCGCTCGACCACTTCTTCAAGGATGAGGTGCGCGCGCTCGGCACCGCGCTGGGCCTGCCCGCGCACATCGTGCATCGCCAGCCGTTCCCCGGCCCCGGCCTGGCCATCCGCATCATCGGCGACGTGACGCCCGAGAAGCTGGAGATCCTCAAGAACGCCGACGCGATCGTGCGCGAGGAGCTGGACGCGTACAACGAGCATATGTACGAGCTGACCGGCAACCGCAACGGCGAGCACGAGCGCGAGACGGCAGGCGGCCCCGAGGTCGAGCGCGCGGTCTGGCAGTACTTCGCCGTGCTGCCCGACGTCAAGAGCGTCGGCGTCATGGGCGACGAGCGCACCTACCAGCGCCCGATCATCCTGCGCGCCGTGGAGTCGAGCGACGCGATGACCGCCGACTGGGCGAAGCTCCCCTACGACGTGCTGGCCCGCGTGTCGAGCCGCATCGTCGCCGAGGTCCCCGGCGTCAACCGCGTGGTGTACGACATCACGTCCAAACCTCCCGCTACGATCGAGTGGGAATAAATGGTGATACGTTTTCGTATCAGTTTGTGACCCATCATGCCCTCTGAGTATTGCCTGCTCAGAGGGTATTTTTTTATGTTTTGATAATGCGGTCACGTATTATCGTGACCCACAAAATGACAACGTCTGCGATAGCGTCTTGCGGGCGGCTTACGAGTTGTTATTTGTCTTTCTACCAGGTGTTTTCTACAAATTAATGACGATGCCAAAAGAATATCACTTGATACAGTTTTGTATCATTTCCTGCGCTTTCCCAACCTATGCGGGACCATCGACCTGCAAGCCGCCTGCAATTTCAGAATTGATACGTTTACGTATCTGTTTTTCGAAAGGGAAAATATTGCTTTTGGGTCAAAACTGGGTCACGGCGTAAAAAAGACCTCTGACGAGGCCTTTTTCTCCATGTCCGGCTCGACTGCGCCCTGGACGAGTCCCTCCAAGCGACGTATCGAGAGCGCCCTCTCGAATCCTCGCCTGTTCGACGCCCATATAAAAGAACCGCCCGCAGGATTGCCTGCGGGGCGGAATAAGACTCATAAAGCGCTTTTGCGAAACCTAGATGCGAGACCTTCTCAGAGCGAACACCCCTGTTGCGATAGAGGCGACGGCAAGGATAGAAAGCACTGTTATCGGCAGCATGGAGTCGTCGCCGGTCTTGGCGAGCGATTCCTTGTCACCGTCGTTGTCGGCCTTATCGTTCGCAGATTCATCATCGACCACCTGCTTCTCTGCCGCGACGACGGTGAACTCAGTTTCAGCGGTGCCAGTATCGGAAACGATCGCCAGCGTATGCTTGCCTGCAGACAGGGTTTCAAGATAGGAAGGCTTCAAGGTGACGATGGTGCTGCCCGCCTTTACCGTGTAGTTGGAGGAGTCCACGTCTTTTCCGTCTATCTGAACCTTTAAGAAGTCAGCGAAGGCGGCGTTGGAGGTGAAGGACAGTGCATCCTCGCTACCCTTTTGCCACTCCCCATTCGCACCTTCAATGATCATCGCCTTGAAGGCGGGGTCGACCTCGCTGCAAACGATGCATTTGCCGTTCTCGTAGCGGTGGCCGGTGGCCGGGATGTCTGCCACTTCCTTCGTATCCGTGTAGGTCTGACCATTCAATTCAACGATTGCTGTATAAGTGGTTACGCCTGTTTCCGTGCAGGTAGCTGGTGTTTTCACTGCTGATGTAACCGTTACCGCCGGAGTTTCCTTATGGGTTTCATCATTCTGACAGGTAAAAGTCACGGTGCAGGTTTTCCCATCTTCCGACCAGTTCCAGACAGGATTTCCCCATGTATGGACGTGCTCATTGACTGTCAAGGAAACTGCATCACTTGTGATACTTCCTGCGCTGTTGCTCACAACACAGCGGTATTGATAGCCATTCATGCTGGTAGTGGTGGCCTCTGTGTTATAGGTAGCATCGGTGGCACCACCAATATCCGTCCAGCTTCGGCCGCTGTCAGTGCTTTGCTGCCACCGATAGGACAACGGCTCGGTGCCGCTGGTCACAACGGTAAAGGTGGCGGTTCCGCCCTCGGTCACAGTCTGGCTTGTAGGCTGGGTGGTGATGGTGGGGGCATATTTCACCGTACCTGTTATTCTCTCCCCGCCAGTGAGGGTACCGCCATTTACAATCACTTCATGGCTGCCTGTATTCAAGCTGGCTCCATTTTCGATAGTCAGGCTCTCGCCCGCGCCGATGGTGAGGTCGTCCTGCAAGGTGACGGAACCGTACACGGTGCCTTCTGAGCCGTTCCAGACGATGCCGCCGGTTTCACCAGTGCCGGCCTCAGTGGTCAAAACAGCGCCTTGGCTGCCGGAACCGTCCGCCTCTGTTGTGATGCCCGAAGTCTTGACCATGGCATTGCCGCTGACCTTCAGATTGGCATTCGCTTGGGTATTATTTTTATTCGTAAAAAATTTGATTCCATTGGGCTGACCGCTAGCCTGCAAACTGCCGCCCTTGACCTCAATGGTAAGGTTCGGATTGCCGGCCTGACCTGTGCTCAACTCAACACCACGACCGTTGTTCTCAGTAACCACCGCATTAACATTTGCTCCATCGATCGTCAAATTAGCGTCACCAGATTGGGCTTGCACAAATATTCCTATTCCATTAGTAGCGGTGGCAGACACAGTCAAGCTGCCGGAGCCGCTGATGCTCAGTGAAGCAGCTCCTTCATTACTAACATTGATCCCATACCCTCCGGTAACCTCGTTTTCTCCCTCCAAAACGATATTCAGTGATACGGAGCCTGAACTACTCGCCGCGTAGATCCCGGCGCCAACTATGTTTACATTATTAGACACTCCTTTAATGGTCGCATTCTTTAGGGTCAGGGTGGCGCTGGTTGGGTCGTATTTGACATTCCAACTGTCGCTTTCTGAGGCTGAAACCAGCCCACCACTCGTATCCGTGGTCCAGTAGGTGATAACATTGCCACTGATAACCGGCTGATTTCCAACATAAAGCTGACTAGGCGCACCTTCTGCCGCCAGCGCCGTGACGGGCAGCAGCCCCAGGCAGAGGGCAAGCGCGCAGAGCAGGCTTAAAAATCTTTTCTTCATGACGGGTCTCCTCGCCTTATGAATAATCCACTGTTCAATTATCCCATAAAAAGAATGTTTCCGCCTTCCGCTCTTGATAGAAGGCAGGGAGGAAGCCTCCGAGGGCACATGGTTTACATCCCCCGATTGCCGTATCAGAGACGGCGTGCGCGCCCGTTGAAAACCACCTGCGACTACTCCCCTTCGTAAATATGGGAGTAGTCGCCAGGGAATAGTCGCAAATCAGATGAAACGGAAGCAGAAACCTCATTTTGTAATCACCCCGCCCGATTACAAAATGATTCGCTCTGTAGAGAACTCCTTGCAAGAGGAACAACGAGATGATACAAGATGGCGCATATTTTGAATTTACTACGATCGAGTGGGAGTAAGCCTGAGGGTAAAAAATTGCTTTCCACCTGCGGCTATTCCATTTAACAACAGTGAACAACCGTACCTGACATTGGACACAGCCACCTGCAACTTTTGGAAATAATAGTCAGCCCGACCCCCTGGAAATTTACCCATCCAGGGGGTCTCTTTTTGCCGTTTTATCTGGGAAATTGATTCAGATTATTCCGAAAAAATGGCTTCCGTTTCTAAACACTACTAAACAGTGTTCAACCATGCTCAGCCATGGTAACGTCAGCAAACCACCTGCAATCATCCAAAAAGGGCACGGCTTCTTTTACCGAGCACCTTGTAATCACTCTGTAATCACCCGACCGATTCGGAAGGTCGAAATTAGAGAACACCAGGTCATCTTTTGGGAATAAGAAAACGACGGAAGTAGCGATTTCGAGTCAAACCTGAAACTCAAAAGGACTGATTACAGACCCTTCAAAGGCAGTAATCAGCCTGGTTTTATTCTATAAACGGCTTGCAAAATCCACCTAACAAGAAGTGATTACAAAGTTCAACTTTACCTAGTGGATGCATTGCCCCAACCCCATTGCCCATGCTCCCAGAAATGGCAGGGTTAAAGCTCAATGATTCAAAAACCCAATCCATCTACGTTTAAATCCTTTGTTGCAAAGCCCTAGCAGGTTCAGAAACTCTCTGCTTCTAATGATCCCAGGATGGTCTTTATGATCAGAAACATAGGGGTTTTTCTGGGTTAAAAACCCAGAAAAACAAGAGCTCAACGAGTTAAGAGGACGGTCAGGCTATGAAATATTTAATCAAAGGATGCTTCGGTTCGATCATCATCGAAAACGTTGATGAAATATGCTTTCGAGTGGATCTCCAAAGCTCTCGTTACATCAAAGGGAAAATTTTTACGGGGGAAGATATCTATACCGAGGTTTATGATCTGCTGATCGAGACGGCGAAGGTAAGATACCGTATTAAAGACTGTCATCGTTATGACGACATGCTAAATGGCATCCAGGAGTGTCTGAGTAGGCATAAAGGAGAAGAGGTTGTCGAAATAGACCTTTACGATCCTTTAGACGAAGACTCCTGCTACGACAATTTCGATATCAAAGTCGAGCAACTCTCCTGAGGAATCGCTCCATCAAATCAAGCGAATATCATGAATTCCAGGTGCCACATTTGCGGCACCTGTTGGTTTCAAAACTTCGACGTTTCAGAAGTGCATTTCCGGGCGAAATACAGAAAGCAAAATACGGAAAACCTCAGAGCTATCTTGTCTCCGCCTTCCAGGCATCGAATTCTGTCTGGGTGATCTCTCCGGCATCGAGCTTCTCAACTTGTTTCATCCACGCTTCTAACGCGGCAGCAAGCTTAGGGGCTTTCGGGGAAGTGCGATCAACGAGCAAAAGCACGTTCCCTTGCTCATCCCTAGAAGGCCTCAATCCGAGTTCCTCGTCGATTCTAAAGAGATATTCAAGTGCCTGGCGGGCAGATCCTATCGGAACCTCTTCAAGCGCCGTTTGAGACACTCCTAGGGCGCTCGCAATAGAAGCGAGCTGACTGTCGCTGGGAGTCCTATTCCCCAGCTCGTAATTTCTTATACCGGAGTCTGACAGACCGCAGAGCTCAGCAAGCTCAGCCTGGGTCATGCCTCTCATCTTGCGGTACTTCCTTATCAGCTCACCAGTCTTCATGAATCCCTCTCGACTAACAATAAACGCCCCATTGGACGATATGGAAAGGATAGCACGAATCTGAACGGTTTGTATTGACCGTTCAAATATGAACGTATATTATCCAGGTGTACCGTTCGTTTTTGAACTGTTAGGAGAAGATATGAGCGATCAGCGACGTATGCTCACCGCAAAAGAAGTCTCGGAACGCTTAGGCGTGTGCAGGACCACCGCTTACAGCATCATCCGCGACCTGAACCAGGAGATGAGCCGACGAGGATGCAAGGTCATCGCTGGGCGCATCAGCAACGAATACTTCGAAGAAGTGTTCTTCGGGTACCCTGCAGAGAAAGAGGCCAGCGATGTCCGTTAAGGAAATGCCGAACGGAACGTTCACCGTCCAATTCCGATGCAAGGATAGAGAGGGAAACGACCTACACAAGTTCCGCCGCGGGTTCAAAAGCAGAGAAGAAGCCGAGGCCTGGGAAAGCGAGTACAAGGCATCCCGTGGACAGTCGATGGCGATGAAGTTCTCCGACTTTCTCAAGATCTACCAAGACGATATGCGCCCTCGCCTCCGTGAAACGACCTGGGGCAACAAGGACAACCTCATCAGGACGAAGATCAAGCCCTTTTTCGGGCATATGCGAATGGAGGACATCCGTAGCATCGACATCGTCCGCTGGCAGAACAAGCTCATGGAGCTGAAGCGCCCGAACGGAGAGCCCTATTCCCCCACCTACCTAAGAAGCATCAACAACCAGCTCACTGCCATCCTCAATCATGCCTCTCGCTACTACGGCCTCCATCCAAATCCCGCGGTTAAAACCATGAAGATGGGCGCAAAGGAAGCTGGCGAGATGAACTTCTGGACGAAAGACGAGTACCTGAGGTTCTCCGAAGCCATGCTCGAGAAGCCCAAGTCTTTCATCATGTTCGAGATTCTGTACTGGACCGGCGTGCGCGTAGGAGAGCTCCTGGCGCTCACCCCCAGCTCCTTCGATCTCGACAAGCTCGAGATGCACATTCGGGCATCGTATCAGCGAGTCGGCGGCAGGGACCTCATCACCGACCCCAAGACCCCGAAGTCCGTGAGGGTCATCAAAATCCCGATGTTCATCAAAGAGGAGATTGAGGAATACCTCAGCTGCAATCCCGACATTGGACCTGCAGATCGCATGTTCGTTGCCGCCAAGTACTACCTCGGACATGAGATGAAGTGCGGCTGTGCAGCTACGGGCGTAAAGAGAATCCGAATTCACGACTTGAGACACAGCCACGTAAGCTTGCTCATCGACATGGGATTTTCGGCACTCGCCATCGCGGAACGTATGGGCCACGAGGCTACCGACATCACGTTCCGCTACGCACACCTGTTTCCGAATGTACAAGAAGATATGGCCACAGCGCTTGATAGGACAAGAGGAGGTCTGAACTAATGCCAGGCTTGGACAAGAACAGGAAAAGAAACCTGACTGTCGCCTTCCGAGCCACCCCGGAAGAGAACGACCTGATTAACCTGCTAGCAAATACCGCCCATATGACCAAGTAGGAATACATCATGTCGAAGCTCACCGACACCACCATCGTCGTTCAGCCCAACACCAAAACATACAAGGCACTAAAAGACGAAATGGCAAAGATCTACGTTGAGCTTGAACGCATTCGTTATGCAGGCGATATGGACGAAGGCCTAGTTCAGAAGGTAATCCTGCTAGCGAATATTTTCCAGGATTTAGGCGCAAATGAATCAAAGTCGTTGCTTGATAGAGAGTCTACAGCCATTACTGAGATGGTGCGTGGATAAGAGTATGCACTCCTAAGGCAATGTCATTGGAATCCATACCTTCGCTCCAGATCATCAAACGAATCGCGAATCTCAGATAAATACAACTCGCGGTTCTCGTCGAGATCTTTTAGAACCTTGTATAGCTCAAGATAAATCGTACGCTCTATAGGATTCCTAATTTCATTGTCTGGAGTGCACTCCGCAAGCAGCACCTCTTCAGACTCTGCTATGTCCTGGATCAGTTTAAGCAGATCATCTCGCGTTATATCCCGAACCGCAGCCCAGCTTCCGTTTTTCAGATAGTAAGCATCGTGACTATCGTCTATCCTAAGCAATTCCATAATGGTGTCTCCTGTTCAAATAGGCGTCGAGTCCGGCTTCCATCGTTTCCAGCAAGATCTCTTCACGACTAATCTCATGTCCTTCAGCATCAATCAATTTCGTCGATGATAGCTCTCCCGAATACACTCGGTAACTTCCATCCGAAGCCTTTTTGGTATAAATGATGCAGTCCGGCTGCAGAGAAACTCCAAGAGTATTGTTATGCGTTACAAGAAAGACTGTTGAATTCTTGGCAATATCGTTCAAGAGCCGAATTACATCACGGTTAAGGAACGGGTTATCGAACGACGACTCCGGCTCGTCAATAAGCACAACGTCTTTGCCCGATGCAGAGGCAATGCTATGAAGAAGCAAATACTCTGCACGTTGACCTCCGGAAAGGCTCGAATTTGAACCATCGTTCACCACAATACGCGTATCAATAGCAAACAGCAACTGACAAGCATTTGCCCGGACGATTGGGTCGAAGCCTCGGAGTAAAGATAGCTTTTCTCGCGACGTTACGCCCTTTTTGAACAAACCAGCAACAGCTGTTCCCTGCGGAATCTTTACACGACAGGATCTTCTAGCCTCTGCCGAATCGGAGGACATACGGCGAAGTCGTCTTTTCAGGTATTTATACTCTGGTTCATCTAGCAGCTTCACTGGTTGTATAAACTTTTCAAGCAAATTCGAAAGTCTATACTTCCTGTAACATAGCTTGAAATAATCTCGGATAGGCGCTGAACTAGGAAGCGGCTTTCGAGCAGATTGTTTGCCCAGTTCACTCTTTATTTTGCCTACTACTTCATCGCATTTTTTCTTCTGCCAACGCGTAACGTGTGCGTCCTTCATAAGAAGCCTCAGCCGCTCATCTAAGGAGTGAAGTCTATCAAGGTCTACGTACTGCTTAACAATATCAACTCTGTTCTTACCATCAATCAAAACACGAGCTGACCTTCTTAACATTGCATCATTTTTTTCTTGAGCGTCATCCTTCTCGTACGAATACTCATCCGCCTTATAGATGGGGCAATTTGAATATTCATCTACCGGCGATTCCGCAAATCTAATTACCGCTGAACAATATGCACGAACTGTATCTTCATGAGCCTCCTCATCGCTTTGGAAATAATCATCCATCGCACTCTGAAGAGGCTGAAAATACGAATCAAAATATGCTTCGTCCTCCTTCTTAACGCTTTCATCAAAAACACTCTTCTTTGCTTTGTTTGTAATTTCAAATTGTTCAATATAAAGAACGTCATCGTCCTCGTACGCATCAAGAATTCGTTTAAGAGTGAACGTCTTTCCTGAAGATCTTTTTCCTAGAACGACATTTATTCTTTTCGAAACTGGTAGAGCTTCGGGCAAAATCTCGAAATCTCGCTCACTTTCAAAAACCGAAACATTTGTCGGATTCGACAAAGCGCGCTTTATTGCACTGAAAGACATTTCCTTGCACTGTAAATACGTAAAGCCGTACGCAAAACGATGCTCATCCTCGGGATCTTCATCAGGCATTCTCAAGCCAGGTCTACAATCACTAAAAACCACAAGTGCTTTGTCAATTTTATCTGTCTCGGTAAGCCATTTTTTCGCATTGGCGACCTCTAACGCATCAAATCCCGTTAGGCTATCAATTTGCTTCAACGTTACAGAATCAATCTGTTTACTTTTTCGAAAATGCGGAATAACTAACCACTCTCGAATCTTTGGGAATGCTTCAACTATGCGGCTCCAGGAAAGGTGGCTATTGCAGTCTGGATACTCTGAGGATAAAGCATCCATTCCGTCTGCAAACTCGTTAAGGTCATCAGGGTTTGCTATAACTAGGACATGTCCGAAAGATCCTGCGGTGGAAACATTCAGTTCCACCCCTGGAAAAACGGGGATGTCGAGATTAGCCTTTATATCATCAAAGTTATCCCTAAGAAAGCAATTATGATTTGTGATTGCAATAGCCGACAAATGTGCTGATTCGACATAGCTCTTTAGTGTCTTCAAATCAAATTCAAAGTTTTTCGAATCAGATTGTGTCGCAACTGTGTGAATATGAAAGTCAATCTTGTTCATTCATCCACCCATTAAAAGTTAATTTCGGGTCCCTACTGCCTCAATATAGACAGAGTAAGCACCCTCGACGCAATAGGAAGAACCAACCAAGGAACGATCTTCTGACGCATCCACTGATCTAGTTAAACTTCTCGATGAGAAGTTTGCCTATCGTCTTCATCATCGCACGATATTTCTCTGCATCCTCAAAGAGGGAGGTAAACGCCTCGGTGTTTTCGACATAAGCCTTGCGAGTCGTCTCGTCGAAAACCTTTGGAAGAAGGCTCTTCTCAAACACCTGATGCCCATCGCGCCTGATTGTTTCGCCGACCTCCGGCATCTCCGATAAGCGCTGCCAAAGGGTTGTGATCACCACTCGGTCTCCCTCAGTGAAGACGCCCGCCCACTCCTCGTTAAACTTGTCGATGAGTGTCTGTAGAGGGTCCTTTTTCTTGTTCAGCGGGGTATTTCCGCCCCCCTTCGATGGCCTTAATTCACCTTTTCCTTCTTCGAGAGAAAGGCTCCCCTCGAACTCGCGCTTCAACTTGTAGAAGCGCATCTCTACTTTGTCATCGATGCTCTCTACAGGAATCTTTTCGGCCTTGAGCATATGACGCAGATAGCTCAAATACACGTATTCCTTATGCAGATCCTTATCAAACATACGTACAATCTGAGTAATATAGGAATACCACTTGCAAAAGCTGCGTACTTTGCGCCTGACCTGATACCGCTGTTCCTGATCAAGCTCGCCATAGCGGATAATAGCAGGTTTGAGTACAGAGGCGAGCTGGCCCTGTGCATCCTTACCCTTTTTGCCGTCTGCGAAAACGATTGATGCGGCCTTCTCAATGTCCGATTCATCGTAGAGGCCAAAGTCACGGATCTCTTTCTCAACCTTGTAGAGGAGATCCGTATTGATCTGTTCAGACAAGGAGGTCTCAGTGTAGAACCTGCTGAAAGCCTTACGGATTGCCTCAGGGTCGTTCACAAAGTCCAGAACGTAAGTATCCTCCTTGTCTGGATGGATTCGGTTCACTCGGCAAATGGTCTGAACAGCCTTGACATCCTTTAGCTTCTTGTCGATTACAAGCGTATGAAGCAACGGCTCATCAAATCCTGTCTGGTACTTCTCGGCGACGATAAGGACATCACCATAGTCATGAAACTCCTGCTTGGTTTGACCCTCTGTAACACGAGAACCATCGTGACCGACATTCATAGATGGCTCGGTGTACTCAATTCCATCAGGATCATCTGGGTCGATGATAGAACCAGAGAAAGCGACGAGGATCTCCATGTCGTCATAACCCTTTTTCTGCATGTAGCGCTTCACTTCGTGGTAATAGCGCACTGCAGCCAGACGCGATGAGGTAACCACCATCATCTTTCCCTTGCCCTTTATCTTGGTTCGCGTCACAGATCGGAAGGTCTCGACAATGATTTCCGCCTTTTGCCCAAGGGCGTACGGATGAAGCTCTTTGTAACGACGCAGCAGTTTGAGCGTCGGGCTCGACGGAACATCAGGATTATCGGGAACGGTCTTAGCAAGTTCGAGCGCCTCCGAATAGGAGACGTAATACGCCAGCGGGTCCATAATGAATCCCTCTTCGATCGCCTGACGCATCGAGTAGATATGGAACGGATGAAACGAGCCATCTGGACGCTCTTCTCCGAAGATTTCAAGAGTCTGTTCTTTGGGGGTTGCCGTGAACGCACAAAATGTGAGGTTCGGATGCCTACCATGTGATGCTAGTTCGTTTGCAAGCTCATCCTCCCAGTCAGCAATCTTCTCCTCCTCCTCGGCCTCAATTTCGGCATACTCCTCAAGTGCATCCCTCTTGTCAGAAAGTGCCGTCTTGAGCTTGAGTGCGCTCGTGCCTGTCTGACTGGAATGGGCCTCGTCTACAATAACCGCGAATTTCTTGCCTTCGTTTTCCACTTGATCATAAATGACAGGGAACTTCTGTAAAGTGGAAACAATGAGGCGAGCTCCGCTATTGAGGGCGTCACGCAAATCAGCAGATGTCTTCCTTTTGTCGATGGTTACCACGCTCCCAACGGCGTGGTCGAAACCGGATATCGTCTCTTGAAGCTGACTATCCAGCACGCGACGATCTGTAACAACGACTACAGAGTCAAACAATGGTTTGTCATTAACGAATAGCGATGCAAACCTGTATGCAGTCCATGCGATGCTGTTCGATTTCCCAGAACCTGCAGAATGCTGGATAAGATAGTTCTTCCCACTTCCATTTGCCCTGACATCGGCGATAAGCTTCCGTACGGAGTCGAGTTGGTGGTACCGAGGGAAGATGATGCGTTTCTTCTTCCGCTTTTTCTCTCGGCCTTGAGAATCTCTTTGAGTCTCCTCCTTTACTTCAAGATGAAGGAACTTGTGGATGATGTCGAGCAGACTGTCCTTCTGCAGTGCAATCTCCCACAGATGCGAGACGGGATATCCTTCCGGGTTGGAAGGGTTGCCGGCGCCACCGTCATTGCCTGCCCCAGCAGAACCTTGGTTGAAAGGAAGGAACCGAGTCCCCTCGCCCTCCAACTTCGTAGTCATATATGCATTCTCAAGATCAACCGCGAAGAAAGCGATCATTCTGCTATTGAACTTAAAGCAAGTCTCACGAGGATCGCGGTTGTGGCTCCACTGGAAAATAGCGTTGTCGACGTCTTGGCCAGTGAACTGGTCCTTGAGTTCGATTCCGACTACAGGGATGCCATTCACATCCAAAACTATATCGATCGTCTGATTTCCGCTCCCGGAAAAATGGAACTGGCGAATGCAACGGCATGCGTTCATTACATAGCGTTCCTGGGCGCTCTCGTTAAGGCCCGACTCTGGCATGAAGTAAACAACCTTGAACGGGATTCCCCTATGCTTGAATCCATGCTTGAGCACCGATACGATTCCTTCGGTCTCGACATGATCTTGAAACACCTTTGCAAACTTGAGCGAGGAATCGGAGTTGCACATGCGTTCGAATCGCTCCCAGCTTTTCGGTTGGGATGATTGAATAAAACTCACAAGAGTGGTGATATCGAGGCCACGTCCGGGAAGCGTTTTGTAACCACCGTCTACGACCTGCCAATTTTCGCCATCAACGTAAAGCAGCGATTCCTTATCGGTGGTCTTTAAGTACCCCCCTTTGGACGAGCAGAGAAAGGATTCGATATCGCTTTCAAGCCGCTTCTCTTTCGTGTTAACACTCATAAGACCACTCGCTTTCCGGTCACAACCTCAAATACAAGAGTTGCTTCAGCAGAATCAATGCTATTCAAGGTATTTTCTAGATTTTCAATCCGATGTTCTAGTTTCTCCTGAATGGCAGAGGAATGATCTTCATCAGCCTTCACAGCATCAATAGCCGAAAGAGAATCAGAAACTAGATCAAATATGGAATTATCCAGTTCTGCTTTTACCAACATTCTTGCCACTCGCATTTCCTTTAGCTCATTTGCTAAATATGCAACAATCGCTTTTTGCACTTCAATTGGCGGACAAGGAACGACAATTTTTTTCATGTCCGACCAGCTGGTTGTCCAAATATCACTATCGATACCATGCCCCCACCGATAAAATTCCTCGGCGAATCTTGGGGTATTAAAAAGCAGATCAAAATATCTTGAAACGATCTGGCAGCGTGGATATAGCACTGTGGTAATAGTGGAAACGGAGCCTTCGTAAGGGGAAAATCCGCACGAATTCCTCCGATCCGACCTGCTGTTAATCGCAAAGTCTCCTTTACAAACTAACTTTCTGTTTGAATGGTTATCACTCTTTGCAACCGAACTAAGTTGCGGAACAATACCGCCTTTTGTAACGGATAGAGGGCGATACTCCTCGTCACTGACTTTGGTAGACCTCAGTTCAAACAAATCTCCAATCCGAAGCAACTCCCAGTCTTTTGGAATATCCCCAAGCCAACTTTCATTTGAACTATGTTCGATATCGAGCGGGGGACAGCTTTCAAGACGATGCGCAAGAGAGCACGCAGATTGACTACGAGACCCCGCGAGGCTCTTCGCTATCTCGTCCAACTCATGAAAATCCTCAAACTGGTAGAAGAATCTCGTAAAGGGAATTGTGTAACCAGTTTTCCTCTTTTTGGTATCAGCCCAAGCGTTATTATTAAACGGAATCACATAACGCTGCATGTAAGAATCAATATCCATCGAAAGGGGAATATCCTCAGAATCATCCTTATTGTGATCTGATACGGGACGCCCCTTTTTATCTATAACGATGTCCCCATTTTCATCTATTAAGGGTTCATGAATAACAACTCTGTTATATCCAAAATCCGCTGCATCACAAACCAACGAGGATACTTCGATGGTAGAACCAGTTTCAGCCATCTCCCTAATTGTGGCAGTTTTGAAATCGGAGTAGGCCTTTACGACTAGTTCACGGCAGGCTGTCGTAATATCGTTTCGTTTTTTCCCAATAGGCCTATTTCTTGAAACGAAGCATTTGGAAGCGTCGATTAGCTGCACCTTGCCAGCACGGTTATTGGGCTTGTTTTTGTTAATCACCCACAAAAACGTAACAAGTCCAGTGTTATAAAATGCATCACCGCTTAGTCGAACAATTGCGTCAAGCCAATCATTTTCCAGAATATACGCACGAATCCTATCTTCTCCACTCCCTGGCTTTCCCTTGTATAACGGAGAAGCATCTTGGACAATCACCATTATTCCGTCGTCTTTTAATTTAGAAACACCATTGAGCAGAAACAGCATTTGCCCATCTCCGCGAGATGGTAAACCAACCGAGAAACGACTACCTGGATCTTTCGCTTCTTTTCTTACCGCAGCCTCCTCCATTTTCCAATCGTCCCCGAACGGTGGATTGGAAATGCAATAGTCAAACTGAAACCCTCCAAACTTGTCAGCAGAGAGAGTGTCGCCAAATTGCATATTTTGATCATCTTCGCCACGAATAAGAGCAGATGCCTTTGCGATTCCATATGTGAACGGATTGAATTCTTGTCCAGAACAAGTAACTCGAGCCTCTGCATCAAGTTGACGTAGGCGCTCTTCCGTACAACCTAGCATCTGGGAAGTGCCCATCGTCTGATCGTAAACAGTCTTAACGATGTGCTCTCCGTCGAATACATGAGGATCAGCCGCAATTAGAAGGTCAGTCATGAGATAGACGATGTCTCGTGATGTAAAATGGGCTCCAGCGTCCTCGTCATATGATTCAGAAAAACGCTGAATTAAATTCTCAAATATATAGCCCATATCAACGGCTTTAATCTTTTCCGGCGACATGTCAGCATTCGGTGCGCAAAAATCCTTGACGACCTGATACAGTAATGGAGCGTCTGGATCTGATAGACGTTCTATTTGGTCGAAAAATTTCATACGAGCGAGAATATCCTGCACATTATCGGAAAAACCATTGATGTAGTCTTTGAAATTTTCCTCGATATTCTCCGGATCCGCCTTAAGCGTCTCGAACGTAAACCTCGACGTGTTGTAGAACGGATATCCTGACGCCTCGCGCAGAAAGCCATCCTTCACGGCGAAGTTCTTGTATTTTTCCGCAGTCTCAAGGACCTTGGCGCGCGTCGGGAGCAAACAGTCATGAAATCGCTTTATCACCGTCATGGGAAGAATAACGAGACCGTATTCATGCGGCTTGTAGGGACCTCGCAGGGTATCGGCAACGCTCCAAATAAGAGATGCCTTCTCTTGAATATTGACTCCAACAGAATGGATTAACTTGTCGCTTTCAACCATTCTATTCTCCTTCGTTTGCGAGCTCATCGATCATGCATTCTCGGATGAAAGCGGAGAAGCTCATCCCGCGTAGCTGCGCGGCCTTCTTTGCCGAGTCCCTCAGGTTCCTTGGAATACGGATGGTGATGGCGGTCATCTCTCCGTCGACGAGATATTCCCTCATCTCGGTCGCAGACGCCCCGCGTTTCAACATATCGGCGTAATCCATACGCGGCTCCTCTATTCGCGCTTGCTATATGCAATACATCGTATTATACCTTCCCTCATGCTATCCGCCTTAGCCGAGAGCAAAGAGTGCATACCTCGTCGCGCGACCATCAGGTGAAACGGACCTTCTAGTACGCCCATTTCGCCATTTCCTCATTTCTGGTACGAGATTCATTGCATGCTTCGCACCTTTACCGATTCGGCTGATGCCTCCCTGCCCACCAGATCCCCTTCGCCTCCTCCTTGCACGCGCATTGCCGCACGGAACCTGATCCATCGGCAAGGGCTCGCGATGTTTTTCTAAAACTTTTCTCAATGAAGAAGATCTCAAGATTCCAAAAACTTTTAGGAAAACACCGGAGCGAGACCGCTTTTCCAAGACCTCCTTCGCTTTCCGCCCTTGCCGGCGCCTCAGAACCCGCGCAACTTCCGCGCCACAAGGCGGAAGGCCAAAGGGGTGAACCGCCGAAACATTAGGAGGTCAATCATGTCCGAACTCAAGAACAAGGCGATTAAAGCAGCCAGCAAGTTCCTCGACCGTCGAGGCTACGAGGTCATCGAGGCCGAGTGGAAGTCCGAAGGCGACCTTTCGATCGATGTCATCGCACGAGACGAAGACGGCACCGTGGTGTTCAGCGACGTCGAAGCCAGAACGAACATCGAGAAGGGCTTACCCGAGATGAACGGTGCTGGATCCCGCGAGCGTAGGGAGATTGCCGCAGCGAAATGGCTTGCCGCCCATACCGAAGACGACACGCTCGTCGACGTCTCCATCAGATTCGACAACATCGCAATGGTCCTCGTAGGCGAATCCCGCGCGCTTCTGAGGCATCACATCAACTGCTTCGGATGCTGCGACTCAGCCAGCTCGACCGACTAAGACCTCCCGGTCGAAGCCGGAACCGGCACCGCCCCCATACGGGGCGGTGCCTCATAGGAAACTCTACCGAAAGGATATCCATCATGGGAAACCGAGCAGTCATCACCACCCCCGAGCGCAAGATCGGCCTCTACCTTCACTGGAACGGCGGCCGCGATACCATCGATCCCCTCCTGAGATACTGCGAGCTCAAGAGCTACCGAGCCCCCAGCCA
>ERZ772812.1528-NODE-1528-length-16745-cov-3.510485_pt1 | contig 16745 bp, 17 predicted proteins | sample MGYA00511343_ERZ772812 | MGnify/ENA primary metagenome ERZ772812 (study PRJEB29015, sample SAMEA2737706) | human gut metagenome | biome: human gut; feature: human-associated habitat; material: faeces | place: China | collected 2012 ...
CTTGTATATCAAAGCAAATCCGGCAGAGAATACGGAATTGTTGTGCTTTTTTCTTACACTGGAACTATATGGATGAAAATCAAATCTACTACTTGGGATGAGTGGAAAAAAATACAATTGTCTTAAAAACAAAATAGTAACCGGCTGATTGAACATATCAAACATTGACAAACAAAGGAATTTCCCATTTGGCACATTTATGGTAACTGGTGCTTGTCTTATATATGCACACGGATTATATTGTGGTGATTATAATGGTTTATATATTTGTAACCCTATAGCCAAGGAAAAGTGTACAATCGATACAATTCTAAAGTGTCCTCATTTAAACATGCTTTCAATTAATCCAAGTACAAAACAAATAACATTTAGTTTTGATAACTATGGTGGTGTGTTAGATATTTTTTTATTTTAAATAGTAAGAAAGTCTTTAATAATTTATTGATATATAGAACTTCTGGAGCCGATATAAAGTCGGTAACTATTTCTATAAATAAAGAAGGATGTAACGACATATCATATGCTCCATTCGCGTTATTCGGAGGTTCAACATTTTCAACAGGTACTATTGGGAAAATAGATAATACATTAAAAACAGGTAATGTCACAATAAAGTGTAACGATAATGGTTCTATACAAAATGTAAAGTTTTCAAATTTTCCACAGTATGTAAATGCTGTTATCATTATCTATTATGAAAACATAAAAAATGCAATCGTGAAAGAAGAATAAAATAGTAAAACTGTTATCGGAACGACTTTCGAAAACGGAGTGAAAGAAATAGAATTAGTTCCTCTTTCATGTGGATTACTATCTTTTTCTCATCCATATGATGGATGTGCTTTATATTTATTTTCAACATTTTATGATGCATCGGCTGGACATATTTATTCAATAAAAGAAAATTCAAGGATAAATTCTGTAACGTTGAATGGCAATAAACTCATTATGAATACTAGCATTAACTTTACATTCTGTTGTTATGTATATACGTATAGATAAAATAGTAAGACATACATTAATTCGACCAATGCGGATTCATTTTCTTTTAAGATAAGTGATATAAGTAAGGTAACATGTGTTTCAATAATTATGTATGGATCAACATCGGCTAAAAACGTGTTTTTCTATAATGTTTTTATCGATACAGCAGATAATGGAAGGAAAGTAACGTTTATAAAAATAATAGACGGGTTGACTTCTCGAACATTTTCTGGTTCATATAACGATTCGACAAATACTCTTTCAATAACTTCGAATGGTACTATATGGTCTGGCATAAGACTTATTGTAATTAAATAGTAAAACTTTTCAATATATTGATAGTGTAATATTAGACCAAGCATTGAAAACGGAAAGCATATTGTATACAACTAATGTAAAACAGCTTTATATTTCATATGGGCTTAAAAATAAAACGCAATCTTATGGCGGAAGTACCATCATAATTTTTGCCCTAGAAGATAAGCCATGTATGGTGCCTGTGTATATACAAAATGGAACTTTGATTGCGCATCTATATATACATAATAATCCCAACAAACATACAGTCGATTTCTATTGCTATTTATGCAACGAATCAATTCTTGTGAACTTGTATTGTCTTAAATAGTAAGACAGAAATTAAAAGTTATGACATTTTGTATGGACCAAACCAAGGGCATATATCTGCTGTTTCATACGGAAAAGTATTAATAGTAGAAGGTTATGTGACTGCACAAAATACAGGCATCCAGTATGTTTTAGCTAAGATAAATGATATTAATGCCATCAATGTAACACAGATCATATTTCAAGTAGGAAGTATGCCAACTGATCCGTATTGTATGTTTGGTTCAATTGAGCTGGATGGTCAAATAACAATTGGAAGTTCGACACAAAATACTTTATATAGATTTTCTGCTACAGTGTTAATTAAATAGTAATCTCCAAGCAAAAACAAAAAATATTTCACAACAGGAAAGCGATGATATTGAATCACTTATTAATTTGATTATATCTTATATAAGATGGCAAAACAACGGGATCTTTAACATCTGCGGAAGTTGGAAAAATCACATTAAAGGCTATTCTGCTATAGTGCAAAAAATTGTTTATGAAGATAAATTATCAATTAAGATATCCGGTATTATTTTTTCACTCGATGGAAATGGGTGGAACTTTACATCTCATATTACTAATGACGAAACAATAACAAAGATATTCTTTTTTGCAATGTCATAAATGAAAATAGTAAGATGTTTTCAAAAGATTTTGAAAAATGCAATTGCGTTGCATGATATTGATTAACAATTTAACATCTTCGAACGTATATTATTTAAATCTACAAGTAAAGAACGAGCCAACAGAACAACATTGTAATAATTGTTTTGTTTTCATTTTTGCAGAATCTATTGGTAGAGTAACACAAATTATCCTACCTGGAAACCATGAGAATATTTTCTATCGATCCATGATTACAGACACAAACAATTGGTGTACTTGGAAGAAAATATAATGAATTTTCCAGATTTTCGTTCACTTTAATTAAATAGTAAAGCAATAACATATACGGACATTGACATTGACATATCCACATTAACCATGCGGCAAAATTTTGGTGGTTATTATATCAATATTCCTATAATAAATTATCTGAAAGCAGATAAACTGATTTATTCTATTTTTATTACAAGATGGGAACGCATATCAACGTATACTGCTGTATGGTTAGATGGACTTGCGACAAACATTACTATATATCAAGCAACAAATAGCAAACAAGGTATATTAAAAATTCGTATCGTATATAAGAATTGAATAGTAAAACAATGCATTCAAAAATTGTAAAAGTGAAAAATGTTTCCATACCAACAATTGGGTATGCAGAAACAATGATTAATAAACCACAAAATACTGTTTTCGTAGGGATAAACAATTTCGGAAAAATAAATCCAGCATCGTCAATTAATATTGCTTTAAGTGACTACGACGGCACTGTATATATTTTTGGTTTGCCTGGTACAAACATTGATTGGATTGAAATCATATGTTTGTTTTGTAATTGACTGCGGATTTAATTGGTTTGTATTTTTTCAAGTATTTGATGAGAGAATATGGGAATGTGGTAATAGAAATTGCCAAAATTTCCCAAGGAGGTAGGTCAATATTGACAAAATTAGAAAATATTCTCGAGCAAATACTTGAAAAATTACAGGATAGCTTAACGCATGAACAGCTTTCGGAATTAGAAAGCACTATGGTTATTGCATTCCACGGAATCGAGGTACAAGAAGAACACACTCAGTTAGTAACATCAGAGCGTACATGGGAGAAGATTCTTCGGATGTATTGTGCCGCAAAGCGTGTTGAAAATTGCTCCGAAAGAACTATTAAAGGGTACAGTCGATGCATTATTCAGTTTTTCACGCAGATCAACAAGAAAATAAATAACATAACTACGAATGATATTAGATATTATTTGGCATTTTTTCAAGAAACGCATCATACTTCTATTGTATATCTTGATAACATACGTAGGTATCTTAATTCATTTTTTACATGGGTTGCGGATGAAGGATATATACAATCAAATCCTATGCGAAAACTAAAGAAAATGAGAGTACCTACTAAACTAAAAAAAACATTTTCAGCAGCAGAGATGGAAGAACTTCGTTGCAGTGCAAACTCTCAGAGAGATATTGCAATTATGGAATTTTTATATTGTACTGCTACTCGTATTGGAGAGGCAGTTAGCGTTAATCGCTCGGATATTGATTGGCAAAGAAAAGAATTAATTGTTTATGGAGAAAAGGGCAAGAAAGAACGTACTGTTTATTTGACAGATCGCTGCATTTATCATCTTAAAAAATATCTTGATGAAAGAAAAGATACAAATGAAGCTTTATTTGTGTCCTCAAAATCTCCACATAAGCGACTTGGAGTTCAGGCAATTCAGTCTATGTTGGCAGCGTTAGGTAAAAAGACAAATATTCACGTACATGCTCATAAATTTCGAAGGACGTTACTTACGGATGCAGGAAAGCGTGGTATGCCATTACAAGAGATTCAGGTCTATGCAGGACACGCCAAGCCAGATACAACGATGCAATATGTAATGGTTCAACAAGAACGTGTTAAATCGAATTTTATGAAAAATATAGCTTAATTTTTTGTAAGCAAGCTAATAAAATACCTTTATTTTTTCGATCGCCCATTGGACGGTCTATTTGTCGTGTATGTATATATTGATATTTTGCAATTTTGTAGATTGCATGTTTTTATTCTTGTATTTATATTAAATCCGCAGTCAATAGCTATTATTCCCGTTTCTATGCACGTAAAAATATTAATTAACGAAGAAAAACGGACGAACGCCATAAGAAAAAGACGCGTAGTAGGCGCTCGCATAGCCGGCGTTGCTCACAAGACCGAAGTCAGTCGCAGACCCCACACCACGAAGCCAATAGATGAAGCGACGATGAATGTACTCAGGGGCAAGAGCGAACAGTGGGAACTGAGAGTTGATGCATCCGACCTCATAACCGCTATTAGCCCATACTTTTGTTCCGTATACCATCGTCTCAGACATCAGCTCAACCTTACAGTCGTACCAAGCCCATCCAGAAGCCTGTCCATCAGCTGTTGCATTTGGCAAGATATCTCTATAGGACATTACGTGAGAAGAACCGAAGTCACTCACAATTTTCTGAGTAGCCTGTGCGAGGTTAGCAGTTCTCATGTCAGAATTAGCATAAGCACCAGTTGTGGTATTTGCGGCAGCGCCTTCTGTATACTGACCGCTGTCTGTGTTATGCATCTGAACATTGTACAGTGCAGAGTCAGGTACGAGACACATGCTATTACCCATAGATGCGTTGTCTCCAATCTGTTTTCCAAGATTGAATCCAGCGATTCGATATACAGTACCATTGATTGTAAAGTAATCACCTACATACAGGTCGTCGAATGTACCTGCCTGAATAGCTTTAGACATCGCAGATGTGTAAGATGTACCTAAGTTCTTACCTCTGAAAATGGAGTTATGACCAGCAGCACTGTTTCTTACAGAATTACTATTTAATCCACCAGATGAAACTCTGCTTTCATCCTATTTTTGTTCCTCAATTTTCCTTGAAAACACTGGGTTTTTTTGAAACCCGTGAAAGATAATATTGACCATTTTTCAATCACTAAGGAGGTGATTACTATTTATACTTTAATTCAAGAATCTGTTACTGGTCTAAATGGCGAAAAAGTAACTTGTGGACATCTCAGCTGTAATGAAAAAAGCACACTACGTTTAAATGATGTTCTTCGGAATTCAGGAGATTATACATTCCAGATGAAAATCAAGGCGAAAGCTACATCTACTGTTCAACTAAGTATTGGGACATTAACAGAAAACTTTTCAGTCACTACTTCTTTTCAACAATTTAATAGAGTATGCAAAAATATCAATACTGCTACACATAAATATATCGAAATCACATTTTCTTCAGGTGATTATTGGTTCTACAATATGCAGCTTGAAATGGGAAACCTCCCAACTGCTTGGTCTTTATGCTTAGACGATTTAAACGATGCAATTGGAGCGCAATCTACATGGATCGAACAGACTACGCAAAAAATAAGTTTGTTTGCACAAAAAAATGATGTAAACGAAGCAAAGGCTGAAATGAGGGTCGAAGCAGATGGAATGATTTCAGAAGCTTTAAAATCTTATGTTACAAGTGATGATTTTGGAGACTATAAAACAGAAACAAAAACAAGATTTGAACAAACGGATAACCAGTTCGGATTTTATGTACAAAAAGATACATATGACGGGCTGAACAGTACAGTCAATAATTTGAAATCGAATCAGGAAAATTATTTTCAATTTGATGCAAATGGTTTAAAAATAGGAAAGAAAAATAATCCATACCAGGTTGTTATAGATAATGAAAAATATCAGATGTTAGGAAATGGACAGCCACTTATGTACATTCAATATGGTGAGCTTAACATTCCTGATGTTATTATTACCCATCAGCTTAGAATGTTAGGATATTCTTTTACTCTTGATTCAGCTGGAAATATGAATTGTCAGTTTGTCGGAACGGGAGGTTGATAAATGGGATCATTTTCTACAAACGCTTATGGTGAAGGTCGTTATTATACCTTTACATATTCTACAAGCCAGGATCAAGTCAAAAACACAACAACTTTAAACTGGACGTTATCGTGTGCAGGTGGTGTATCTTGGTATGCTGAAAGAACTTTAATTCTAACAATTGATGGAAGTAATGTCGTAAGCAAAACAGATCGTGTAGCTCGTTATGCAGGAAATATCGCGTCAGGTTCTAAAACATTTACACACGATGCAAATGGAAATAAATCTATTTCGGTAAAAATTCAAGCAGCTGTTGAAACCTCAAGTATCACATGTTCTGGTAGTTCCACTATTACTTTTCCACAGATTAAAAGGAAATCAACTTTTGGAACTGTAAGTGGAAATACAATTGGCGGTACAGTAACGATTAATATTAATAGAAACAATTCTTCATTTACACATTCTCTTTGGTATAAAGTTAAAGAAAATGGAAGTTGGGTTGAAGCGGTTAAGAACGTAGCAACTTCTGGCTCCTTTAATCTTCCAATGTCTATTTGTTCGAGTATACCAAATGATAATAGTGTGTATATCGGCTTATGTATTCAGACATTTAACGGAAGTACGGAGATAGGAAACTCCTACTCCTCTATTACTGCTTATGTTCCATTATCTGCTGCACCAACAGTATCATTTGCATTAAGCGATAATAAAGGATATTCTGGTACATATGGTGGATATGTACAAAACAACTCTGAATTACATATAGCCACTACAGCCACAGCAAATAATTCTGCGACTATCAAAACAATCACAGTTAAAGCCACCATTAGTGGAACTACGTATACATATTATGGAAGTAGTGTTAATATATCTCTTCCAACATCCGGTACTTGGACAATATCCGTTTCTGCTACGGATAGCAGAGGAAAATCAACAACAGCGGCTTCTCAATCAATTACAGTTCTCGCATATAGCAATCCAACAATTACAGCTTTATCGGCAAGACGAACGGATTCTTCTGGAAATGCAACATCAAACGGCTCATATTTACAAGTTATATTCTCAGCCACTGCAACAAGTCTGAATAGTAAAAACACAACAACGTTTCAGATAAAATATAAAAAGAAAAGCGTTTCTTCTTACACTTCCGCCACCCTATCTTCTTATCAAAATAAATATTCAGTTTCTGGTGGTTCATATATTTTCCAAGCAGAAACATCTTCTGGTTATGATATTCAATTAGTTGTCACAGATAAATTCAAAACAGTAATTTCTCAAACAACTGGTAATTCCGTTTCAAAGGTATTCTCTTTCTTTAAAAACGGATTAGGTATAGCTTTTGGAAAAGTTGCTGAAGCTGAGGCTATTGCCGAATTTGATTGGAAAATCAAAGCGAATAAAGGATTAACAGTCAGTGGAACCGATATTAATGTGTTAATTAATAATGCCGTACAGAAATTATATCCTGTAGGGCATATTTTAATGTCTACCAATTCTGCCAATCCATCTACTTATTTAGGTTTTGGAACCTGGGTTGCATGGGGATCTGGACGAGTACCTGTCGGTGTCAATTCTTCTGACACTGATTTTAGTACAGTAGAGAAAACAGGTGGTGCAAAAACTGTTAATGTATCACACTATCATACTGAATCAATCGGAGCAGATTCTGGTTATATGTATTTGTCTGCTGGAGCGAACGGTGGTTTGTTTGGATCAGGAGTAAGATCCAATGTTGGGAACATGAGCTGGAAAGGAACTGTCAATACTAGTGCTGTGCGTTTAAATAATACTAATACAGCTGGAAGTACGACATTAAATAACTTGCAGCCATACGTAACATGTTACATGTGGAAAAGGACTGCATAGTTATTGTGGTTTATTTAGATACCATTTCATTTCGTTCCAATAATACATTAATTGGATTTGATATGATTGATCTTCGATTTCACATTTACATACAAAGCAAATATGAGAAATATATTTATTTTGTGAAATCAAATTCACTGGAATTGCTCCATAATCTTTGTAACGAAAATATAATGGGATAATCTTCCCGTTGGTATCAAACGATGCAATAACTGGTATAGAAATCATATTATAACTCCTTTGTTTATATGTAAAATCAGATATTTGAAAATATTTTACTACCATTATAACAGAAAAGAATGTTAATGTCTCTATTATGATAACTTCAGTTATTGCATAACTTAATAAAAGGAGAACATATGAATACGCAAATTTTAAGATTGCCGAATGGCACAACAAAAAATATGTATGTATATCTTATTGGTGAAGATGAAAGTACAATTCAATTTATTGACCAAGACTATGCCGACATAAAACAATTTTTTGGAACAGAAATTATTGATTATATAGATATTGTTGACGAAGACAATAAACTTCTTGATTCTTTTAACATTTATCAAAAAGTATCTTCTATCATATGTACTACGGATGTAGTTACAGAATATGAGCCACGTTTGGTACAAGAAGCATATGATGAAACAGTAACAGACAAAAATGAAGAAACGGATACAATTACAGAAACAGTTATTCATCATGATGCGATATATCAGGATGTAGCAAAATACAGAACTACAGATGTGATTATTGTAAAATTAGCAAAACCGTCTATTCGTGAAGAAGTTGAAAACATCAAATCTGTTGTTGGTATCGTAAATACCAATAGCATGAGCCTTGAAGAGTTTCGTGATTATTATAAGGAACAAATCGGCAAACAATGTACTGCTGCTATTGAGAGTGGATTAGCTATCGAAACGAGTCTAGGAAAGCAACACTTTTCGTATACTATTGAAGATCAGAGTAATATGAAAGATCTTGTTATGACGGCTGAATTGACGGATTTTACTCTTCCACTTCCTTATCATGCAAATGGCGAACTTTGTGCTTTATATCAACCTACGGACATTTTAAAAATTTATATGTCTTTAAGTGCTAATAAAACATATCATACAACATATTGCAATGTGTTAAACGCAATGATTAAAGATGCGAAAGATATTGAGTCTATTAAAAAGATTACATATGGTATGGAAATTACGGATGAGAAATATACAGATATTATCAAGACGGTGACTGATTCAAAAGACGCTCTGCTTGCAGCAGTTGAAAAGAAACTTGAGTCTCTCACTAAAACGGACGTTGCATGATGAGGAAATTAAATCGTATATTTTCTAAAATTCTATGTCATATCTTTATTTTTCTCCTTTCTGGAACAGTCTATTATGGAATGGAAATCTTATTTAAAAAATCTCATACATCACATTGGTCTATGTTCTTACTCGCAGGTTTTGCGGGTTTATTTTTTATTGATGGATTAAATGACTTATTTTCATTCGAAATGGATTACTTGCTGCAAATTTTAATCTGTACTATTGCTATCACGGCAGGTGAATATGTAGTCGGTATTACTCTTAATCAGAATTATACTATATGGGATTACAGAAACATGCCATTTAACATTAGTGGACAAGTATGTCTGCCGTTTTGTTTTATATGGATGTTTTTGTCTGCGATTTTTATTCCATTTTTAGACTGGGTAGAATGGGCAATCTTTGATCATAAACAATCTGAAAAACCTTATTATAAGATTTTCGGAAAAACAGTTTTTACATTTAAATAATTTGATGGGAGGTATCTATATTGGCATCTCCCATTTTTTATGTTGGAGGTGATTTTGTGACAGAAAAAGAATTCGTTGAAAAAATAGGTAAGCTTGCCGCCGAAGATATGAAGACAAGTGGAATTTTAGCATCAGTTACTACTGCCCAGGCTTGCTTGGAATCTGGATACGGAACAACAGAATTGGCAAAGAATGCAAATAATTTATTCGGAATGAAAACAAGTCTCTCTGGTAACACATGGACTTCTGCTTGGGATGGAAAGAGTAAATATACGAAGAAAACAAATGAGCAAACCAAAGATGGGAAAGTTTATGTTGTAACTGCTGATTTTCGAAAGTATGCAGATATCCTGACTAGTATCAAAGACCATTCCTATTATCTCAATGGAGCGATGAATGGAAAAGTAAAAAGATATGCGGGTTTATCTGGTTGCAAAGACTACAAAACAGCAACGCAGATCATAAAAAATGGTAGATATGCAACAGATGTTAAATATGTAGATAAAATTTGTAGTTTGATCGAACGATGGGATTTAACTCGTTTTGATAAACTCGGAAGGGAGAATTCGAATATGAATATTATTGACGTTACAAATGCAAGCAGACCTTATGTCCCACAATGGGGAAATCAAAAACAATATATTGTAGTTCATTATCTTGGAGTAGCAGGGCAAAATAATAAAATTAATTCAGATGGATGTGGCGCGCATTACTATATTTATTGGGATGGTACGATTTATAAAGCAGCAGACCATAATGCTATCCTTTGGCAAGTAGGCACTGCAGGATACTATACTCAAAAACATCCATATGCAAGGAATAGTAACTGTATCGGAATCGAGATGTGTCCTAAGTGTGATGGATCTGGAAAATATGCAGAAGATCCAACATGGTATTTTACAGAAGCAACGCAAAATGCTTGCGTACAATTAGTAAAATATTTGATGGGACAACTTGGTGTAGGTGCGGATCATGTACTTAGACATTATGATGTTGTTAACAAATATTGTCCTGCTCCATATGTTACTAACAATAAATATAAAACTTCTTGGACATGGAGCGAATTTAAAGCAAAGCTAGGTTCTACTTCTACTCCTACTGTTGCACCGTCCACACCAGCACAAACAAAAACATATAAAGTTGGTATGTATAAGGTAAATTGTGATCTTCATATCAGATCGGATGCAACTGTTAATTCAAAAGTTGTCAATACTATTCGAGATCGTGGCGAGTATACTATAACAGAGATTAAGAATAATTGTTGGGGTAAACTAAAATCTGGAGCTGGCTGGATCAATGTTTCGGATGAATATTGTACGTATGTTGGTGTAGTAGCCACTGCAAATAAACCAGTGCCTAAACCAACCGTAAAGCCAGCTACACCTGTATACAAAGTAGGAAAATATAAAGTTAATTGTGATGCTTTAACAATTAGAAGCGATGCATCCAGCAAGGCAAGCGCAACTGGAAGCATTCGTGACAAAGGAACTTATAATATCACTGAAATCAAAAATACATACTGGGGTAAGCTAAAATCAGGTGCAGGTTGGATTTGCATTGACAAAGATTTTTGTACCTATGTCGGTGTTTTGGATAAGCATAGCACTGTTGTAAATAAAGAATTTCAAATTGCAGTTAAGGAAAATGGCATCAGAGTTCGTGCTTCTGCTGGTCTAAGCGCTAGAATTGCTATTGGTTCTTGCCCTATTGGAACATATACTATCACAGAAACAAAAACTGCTGATGGATATACATGGGGTAAATTGAAATCTGGTGCAGGATGGATAGCAATTGAATGCTGTGTTAGATTATAATAAATACATGCGTGAAATAAGAAAAGCCACCCTCATCAGGCAGCCAGAAAAGAAATTTTTCTTTTTTCACCATCATATGAAACAACCGTTTCATCAGTGCAAAAATAGTATATCATAGTGTGTTAAGTAATGCAACACAATCTTATGGGGAATATCATTAATTTGGTATTCCCCATTTTTTTTTACGCTTTTTTATTATTTTTCTGTATTTTTAGGTACGTTTCAGGATATCTGTATTGTAGTATATCCATGGCTTTTATCATATTTTTTTCTATTATGTGTACCATACCCTTCAATTCGCTATATGAAATATAATCGCTGTCAATTTGATCGACAATATATTTTATTTTATCGACCCAATAATCCTCTATTGGTTTTTCTTTTGTTTTAATATACTTATAGCATTGTGGCATATAATAAAAATCATTTCTTCTGATGTCTTGACAAATTTGTTGCATGAAAACATTAAATCCTCCTACAGTTAATTTTCTAACTTTGTCAGAATTCTTAAAATATAAGCCAATATAATATTCAATTTTAGGATAATACTTTTTATCTAATTCAGAATACCTCTTTCCTTTAGGCGGTATATTCCTACTGCTACTATACGCATAATTTTGGCTTATTAATTTTTGTTTTTCAACTTCATATTGACCATTAATTATTTTACTTACATTATAAGGTAAAATATGATATTGTTTCGCAAGTTTGTTTATACCATTATCTTTTGTATACTCTGATCGAATTCTTTCAATTAATTCCGAATCAATTTGTTTCGCCGTTTTGCATACAAAAATATCAGATATTTGTATATCTAAAAATAACAATATATGAATTGTTCTAAGTGGATTCGCTTTATTTAAGAATATATTACTCATTGCTTTTATTTGACAAGCCTCCTTTATGTTATTATCAGATAAATATTGTTTAAAATTATCTAAAAATACAGACTTGTGTTGGAGCCATGAAAGCTGATTGATATATTTATTTTGAATTAACTTCCTGTAAAATACGTCAAACATCGTAATACCGTTCTTAAGACTCTGTTTTCTTACTACTAATTGATATAGGTATTTTGCAGCCTTGATTTCACCGATGGTTCCCATATCATATGAATAATCATCATTAATGCAATTTTCAGCCGTTAGAAAATTTATTATTCTTGAATTGTTAACATGAACCGATGAATCTTTGAGTTTACATCCATGAATTACACAAACATTAATTTCTGGAATTTGATGGAAAGCATTCCAATATGTTTCGTGATATTGCTCTCGATTTTCTTTTGCACATAATGGACAATATTTTAGAAATATTTTTTGATGTTTATGTTTTGGTCTTGGGGAAAGATATTCTAAAAAACTTTTGTCATTTGATATGAGCTTTCTCAACGCATTTTCTTTATCCGATTCGTTTAGAAATACAGACCAGTAAAAAAACATAGTATGGCTATAGTATAAGTCATTAATAATATAATTTTTCGATATAAAAGAACGTAGTACATCACTTGGTTCGTTTATATAAAATATTTCGATGTATTCATTCGGTCGTTTAAACACGATTTCTTTAAAAGATTGATTACTCTGTACATTTATATCTTGTTTCAATCTTGAATATATGCTATAGAACAATTCATAGTCATATATTTTAGGAAAATAATTTAACATATTTCTACCTCTTCAACAGTAAAAGTATTTTTAATAAGAGTTAAGAGATCATAGTTATTTGATTGTGAATAATTGTATAAGTCAGCAATATTAACACCATTCGAATGATGAATTGTTATTTTTTTATGTGATTTATTGACCGTTTGACTATTTTTCTTTTGCACTTTTTCTACTTGTATAGACATCAGCCCATTGTATGACGCATTAAAAATATCAATACTTAATTTCTCTGTGTTACTCATAATGGCTAATTCCTGTGCTCTATAAAATAATGATACAACAGTTGACGTCACTCCGTTTGAATGAGCATACAACCAATTTATAAATTTTTCTGATGGTTCTGTGTATTGTTGTACATATTGAAATTTTAATAGATTTTTGCAAAAATGTATAAAATCATCATCATAATCAGTTTGTAAATATCGCAAGCCTATTGTCCTTCGTTCCAGATGTGGTGCACTCTCAAACCAATGTAGACATTCTGGTGTTCCAACCATGCATACACTAATTCCGCTACTATTTATAATCTGTGTTAATGCCCCAATAAGTTTATCACCGTTTTTATTATTAACTACATTTTGAATCTCATCAACAATAAGTACCCCAACATGATTTAAACATATTTGGCTAACAAAACCGATTAGTCTATCCGTCGTATATCGTTGTGCTATCTGTAAATAATCTCCATCCAATGTAGCATCAAGAATACGAACGATTTCTAACAATAGACTTTTTACAGAAGAGTCAAATGGGCATTGCACAAGTATAAAAGGAGCAATTCGTTGATATGGGTCTGTTGTTTCGATAAAATGATTTCCGAAAATCAATGAGATCGCTCTGGTAATAGCACTACTCTTCCCTATGCCAGAAACTCCAATGATTGTAAACGAATCAGCACCACCTATAATACCATTATACGTTTGTATGGTGTTTGTTGTATTTTCGATTCTTTGCTGTTTTACCATCATATCATTTTCTTTTTTCTTAATCGATCTGAGTAATGCCATATACAATTTATTATATACATCAACAGATAATTGTGATGGAATATAAATATCATATAATTCTGATAACGCCAGAAGACGAGTTGGTATTGTTTCATTGGCAATGTTTATATTATAGTTTGGTAATATCTTCAGTCGTTCTACTAATTCGTTTTTACATAAAAAATCAGGCAATTGTGAAAGTAATTTACCGTTCATCTTTTAACTCCTCCCCTAGCAATCAACTCGATCTCATTCATCAAATTAATTTTCGCCTGTCTTGCATTAATTTGTTCGGAACGTAGTGTTGACTTGCTCTGTTCTTTGATCTGTTCCACTTCATCCAATTTTCTATTCTTATATCTGCTTTCAACCAATTCAAAAGGAATAAACTCGCCCTTCTCTACTGTCCATACTACAGATACATCATCTGGATCGTAAGCAACCTTAACATCTCCACCTTGCAGGAATCTTTCGGCGCAATCATCCCGTTTATACCGCATCCCATTTACCACTAGACCACGCCTAGTGAATGTCCCAATGGTACGTGGGAGCAGATATAGGATTATTTTCGCGGTATCATGCGGGAATGAAATTAAATTTGCGCCTGGTTGTCGTCTTCCCCATTCCCATATACTGGCCGCATATGGCTTTACTCCATCATGAATCATAGATTGTGTGTAAGGGAATCGTTCTATGAGCCGTTGACTGTTATAGTAAATGATACAGCGTAAGATGATCTTCTCAAAATCAAACATCGTCAAGCAAGCATCTAGTCTGTAATCTCTTGCACCTCGTTCCTGGAAGTCCGGATCAATCACACCTTTGCCCTTGAGAAGTGGTTTATACATGGATTGAATGATGTCAAAGAATTTCTCTACAGCACCTTTCAGCTCTGGTCTGTATGGTGGAAGATTTACCATAGTCACGCCTGTTTCTGTAATCTGTGCAAAGGATTCTGATGTGTATTCCCGTCCCATGTCAGTGACAAAGATGCCCGGTAACTCTTGCACGTTCCACTGGGATTTGTCTAATGGGATACCAAACTTTCTACACCATTCTGTTTTATCGGTAAGGATATTTTGGAGCAGATGGCATAAACTCTTTGTATCGTTATTCCATGAGAGAACATAGCCATAACACATACTGCTGTAAGCATCAATGCAAGTGGTTAGGATCGGACGACCTTTTAAGGTACCGGTTTCGTCAATAAGGTAAATATCACATACAGTGGAATCAAACATGCCAGTACCGATATTGGTTGCAAATTCACGAATACCATCTCCTAGCAAGGGACGATTGTTCCTCTGGTAATTTGACAGTCCATCTCTGGAAATATAATAAGTTTGGAGCTTCTTGGTTTTCCGGTAAAAGTATCGGAACTGATAAAAGGATGGATGATCGGATAGTAGCTGTCCCATGCTGTCACAATATTTTTCTTTTAACATCATCTCATATGCTGTAACAAGACTGTTTTGTCTGCGTGTATAGAAGAACTTATTCAATGCCCATCTCATGTTCTTCTCATCTTTGGTCAGCACCTTTTCTTTCGTATGAACTTTTGGTGCAAGTACAGTGATGGTCTGAAAGATTAGATATTGATACAGATAGCGGCGGATGGTCTGCTTACTAATGTTATGCTCCTCTGAGATGGAAGAGATGATGTTTGCGGTCGCTGTATTGTCACCTAAGTGGTATAGGATCGGTGCAATCAGAGTGTACCGCTCATGTGCAATGCGCATCTGATCTGGTGCAAGGTTTTTCACATCTGGCGGGGCGGTGTTGAGTGCATCATATAATTGCTTCTCTGGCAATGGGGTATATTGCGTTCTGATCGTCCAGAATGGCATTATCGGATGGAGACAGTCAATTACAAGGGTCTGGTTATCTGATGTCTTTAAAATTCTGTAGAACGTGTTATTGATATAGGCTATATCAGCTTTCTGCATCTGTTACAATCCCCCAATCTTGAACGTTATGGGCAAGCCAGTAGGAACGTGATGTGTCCAGAAGTTTGATTGTAAGTGGCTTGGGCCTGGTCAGATGACTTCGTTCTACACACTCTCGGACATATTGCGTACCATCCTGTCGGGTGATAAGGAAGTCTGTTGTGTAGTCTTCATCTTCGAGTGGCGCGTTGCATTGGAAGGATTGGACAGATGGATCGGTTTGGAGCTTGTCTGCATAAACAGATTGGATGGTGCTGTAGCATCGGCAGATCGTGTCACATTTAGAAAGAGACTTTTTCTCACAGCGTCCTTTGTAGTTTTTCTTGTACATAGTGTACCTCCTTTAATTTTATGTGTCGAAAAAGTTACCCAAAAATGAATTATGTGTGTTTCAAAAAGTACCCCAAAATGCTTGTTTTTGGGCGTGTGTAAGAATAAGTACCCAAATCCTGTTGTTTTTGGGAAAATCTGGGAAAGAAAAAATCCAGTGTTTATGCTGGTTCCCAGACTTTTTAATATCTATAATTACACATCCCCAAAAATAAGATAAAAAATATACTATGTTAAAGGGCAACCTCCTTGAGCCTAAAAAGGGCAAAACTGTTGGTTCTGCCGC
>ERZ772812.1539-NODE-1539-length-16664-cov-4.831537_pt1 | contig 16664 bp, 13 predicted proteins | sample MGYA00511343_ERZ772812 | MGnify/ENA primary metagenome ERZ772812 (study PRJEB29015, sample SAMEA2737706) | human gut metagenome | biome: human gut; feature: human-associated habitat; material: faeces | place: China | collected 2012 ...
GGTTTATTGTTTCGGACGCTTCGCGTCCTCAACAGGCTGAAGCCATTAATAAAAACGTCGCCCCTTAAAGGAGCGACGTTTGAAATCACAAAACGCCGAGTTATTTCGTAGTGATTTTACATATTGGTAAATGCAAAGTTCTCAGGATGAGCCTTTACCTCTTCACGCAGTTTAGGATTCATCTTGCGAACACCGCGGCGAGCATCTTCGGTCTGAGATGCAAGAACCTGGTTGCGATTTTCCATCTTAATTTGAGCCTCGAAAGAGTTGTCGAGGGAGCACTGCAGAGATTCCTTAGTAAGACGAAGGCCAAGAGGAGCAGAATTCTTAACCATTGCCTCTGCCATCTTAACTGCTTCTTCTACGACGTCTTCGTCAGCAACAACCTTGTTTGCGAAGCCCCACTCAAACAGTTCTTCAGCACCAATACGACGAGCAGTCATAAGTGCTTCAGCAGCGCGAGCATAACCAACGATGCGAGGAAGATAATAGGAGCCAGACATGTCAGTACCGGTAAGACCAATGTTGAGGTAACCAGCCTGCATCTTGAAGGATTCGCCGCAAACACGCAAGTCACAAGCGCAAGCCAAAGAGAGACCGCCGCCGATTGCATGGCCCTTCAGAGCACCAATGATTGGCTGCATAGCATTGCGCATGTTTACAGCCTGATCAGAACAGATAGTCTGCATAATGCAGTGATCACGCTGAGCACGGCCCATATCCTCAGGTGGCTCATAGTTAAGCTCGTTCAGGTTAAAGCCAGCGCAGAAAGACTTGCCCTCACCGGTAAGAACGATTACACGGCATTCTGGGTCCATGCGAACCTTCTTCAAATAATCGTTGAAGTCAGCCATCTGCTGATAAGACATTGCATTGAGATTAGCAGCGTCATCGAAAGAAACAACGTGGATAGGACCACGAACGTCTACCTTCAGGCGCTCGTACTCATACTTGAATTCGGGCAGGCAGTATGCCTCCTGATATACGCTCATGCGCGCTCCCCTTCCGTATCGGGATTCTTGATTTAATACTACAAATCGTAGTTTTTACTGGTGCTGTCTGTCAAGAACAAGCCCCAAGCATTGGACTACTGCGAATCAATCTACTCGAATCGATTTATTCTCGTTGAAATTACCGCTCAACTTGTGAAGTCCTCATCTATCCCTTAAATACACCCAGTGCATTTAAGGCGATTGCGCATTACAATGTGACACGCATAAAAAATCCGAGCAAGAGTTTTAGACCCAAGCCCGTATTGTCTAGGTCAAAACTCTACTTACTGCCGAGGGAAGAGGTATTTTGATGGCAGAATATAGCCCTACTCGCACCCATGCAACCTGGAAACCACGCGTAACCTCTGCTCACATTCCTTACTTTCATTGCACTGAATGTGGCGCAGTAGTCCAAGGTATTGACGGCGCGGTTGACAATCAACTTATCAACGACGGTGAACGATCGCTCATTTTTGAGCCTTCCTACGCACATGTCGAATATCAACTTACCTGTTGCGGTAAGCCAATGGAGCAACTCCAGCCTATTGCCGCTGCAGAAGTCGAAGACCGCTTTAAGCTTAACTACCAAATCATGGGTGGACTAAACAACAATTGTGTGAAAATTGATTGGCGTTCCGTAGACTCAACCTGCAAGCCTCGTTGGTTTGCGTTGAAAACATTTACGGGAGTTATGACTAAATATGTATCACCAAAAAAGTGGCCACCCATTGTATTTGCCTTAGCTGACGAAGACGCTTTTGCTTACTGCGACAAAAATCCTTGCGTCGAATGCACCTTCCGCTGCAAGCGCGGTATGGAAATTTACGCTTATGTAGACAACATCGGATTGGTAATTTTGCCACTTGATCGTATGGAAGCTCCTGGCAGCGCACGTTTTGACGATTTCGATTCTCCTCATGAGATTATGGAGAAGGCAAAAGCAGCTAAAGCGTAATAACATTCGCAAAGGAAAAGTTCAGGCAGGCTGCTTTTTACGTACCTCCCTGGAACGTTCTCTTCTTTAGAGCACCCTCCTCATCAAAACTTTCCTCTTTAAAGAGCCAGCAAAGCGAAATGACCAAAGCGAAATAATAAAGGGTTGTTGAACATCCATAAAACGATGATTCAACAACCCTTTTCTTGTATTCGTCTCAGTATTTGACTCAAGCTCAAATTTATACCTACATCAAAAGATTCGGCGCAGTAGAGCAGCAGAGTACTTATGTCATAGAAGTTCGAATTCGATATTCGAACCAAAAGTAATATTTAAGCCATCTTGGCTTCGTATCCTTCCTCCACCACTGCATCGATAAGCGTTTGATCTGGCACTTCCGCACTAAGCTTCACTGTTGCCTTCTTTGCTTCTAAATCTACGAGAGCTTCTTCAACTCCTGCTACGCGCTCCAGCCCTTTCTTGACGTGCGCTACGCATTTTTCACACATCATTCCTTCAACATGTAATACCTTTTCCATTGTTTCTTCCTTTCCTAGAACTTCTTTTGCATCATCATTTTTTCTTGATGTCTCGCAACTGGCGTTAGGAACAGTATTTTCATTGGCTTCAGAAGCCGAGCCAGAAACGCTTAAATCAGACGTATCTAAACTGTCTAAATCGGGTACATCTGAATCGGACATACCTAAATCAGACGCGCCTAGGTCGGAAACACTCGAATTAGACGCACCCAAATCAGGCCCATCTACATAAGACATACCCACTTCCGCCTTAGTCTTCGGCTTCCATCGGCGCAAACGCAGCGCATTGGTAACCACGCACACCGAGCTAAAACTCATTGCTGCTGCCGCAATCATAGGGTTCAAACTAAAACCAATAAAGGCAAGAGCACCCGCCGCAATTGGAATACAAAGCGCATTGTAGAAAAGAGCCCAGAAAAGGTTCTGCTTGATATTGCGCAAGGTCGCACGAGATAGATCCAGCGCAGCAGGCACATCAAGCAGGTCACTGTGCATAAGTACAACATCGGCACTCGAAAGCGCTATATCTGTTCCGGCACCGATAGCGATCCCTACATCGGCACGTGCGAGCGCAGGCGCGTCGTTGATACCATCGCCCACCATTGCAACCTTTCCTTTTTGTGAAAGATTTCGCACTATTTTTTCTTTGTCTGCCGGAAGCACTCCCGCTATCACTTCATCGGTACCAACTTGCTTATGGATTGCTTCTGCGGTAAGCAACGCATCGCCAGTAAGCATTACCGTTTTTATGCCCATTTCACGGAGACGTTTTATCGCAGAGGCACTCGTGGGCTTAACCACATCAGCTATAGCTACATACCCTAAAAGCGCATCGTCTTGCGCAATATAGAGAACTGTTTTCCCTTCACTTGCTACTTCTTCTGTCCAAGCAGCATCGATCGTAATATGGTGCGACTCCATCATGCGGGCGTTCCCCGCAAGACACCAATGGCCCCCTACTTCGCCTGCCACCCCTTCGCCTGCGCTTTGGGTAAAGTTTTTTACCTCACCGATCGCAACGTTGCTTTGTTCCACAAGGCTCATAAGAGCTTTTGCTAAGGGGTGCTCGGAATGTTTCTCAAGAGCGCCTATCACCTGTAAAAGATGGATTATTTTTTCCTGTATCTCGGCAGACAGGGCAGAAAAAACCGAATCGAAACTCAAGGGACCTTCCTGCAAGCTAAATTCAACGAGCTTTGAAGCGCCTCTTGCTCCTGAGCCTCCTGCGGCTCCCAAATCTCCTGCGGCTCCCAAGCTTCCTACGGTCCCTGAACTTCCTGCGGCTTCCGATTCTCCTGCGATCCCTGAGCCTCCTACAATTCCCAATTCGGTTACCTGCGGTGTTCCCTGGGTGATGGTCCCTGTTTTATCTAATACAACCGTTTTCACCCCTTGCGCTGTTTCGAGGGCTTCAGCATTTTTTATCAGAATGCCATTTACTGCCCCTCGTCCCGTGCCAACCATAAGAGCAGTTGGCGTTGCAAGACCAAGTGCGCAAGGACACGAAATAACCAGTACGGAAATGGCATAAGAGAGCGCGGTAGGAAATTCAGCACCCAGCGCCATCCAAACGATAAACGTCACTAGAGCAATGCCAATAACCACTGGCACAAATACGCCGCTAATTTTGTCCGCAAGTTTTTCAATTGGAGCTTTGGAACTGGTTGCCTCGTCTACTAATCGAACGATACCCGCCAAAACCGTATCAGAGCCTACGTGTTCGGCACGCATAGTAAACCAGCCGCTCGTGTTTAGCGTAGCGCCCGTCACTGAAGATCCAGTACGTTTAGTCACCGGAAGCGATTCGCCCGTAATGACCGATTCGTCAACCAAACCCTGCCCTTCCAGCACTACTCCATCAACAGGAATTGCCTCTCCTGCCTTTACTACCAGTACATCACCTACGCGCACCTGCCTTACGTCAACTAAGGTTTCTACTCCGTTTTCCAACCGTAGGGCCTGTTTAGGCGAAAGATCCATCAACTGGGAAAGCGAATCGGTCGTCTTCCCTTTAGCTCGCGCTTCGAAATACTTCCCTAGGGTAATCAGGGTCAATATCATGGCAGCAGACTCAAAATACAAATTCATGGCATATCCATGAACCTGCTCCAGATTCCCATGACCCGCATAAAACGCCATCTGGAAAAGCGCATACATACCATAGAGAGTCGAAGCCCCTGAGCCAAGCGCAATAAGAGAATCCATATTGGGAGAAGCATGCATCAACGCCCGAAACCCAACGCGGAAAAATTTGAAGTTCACGCACAAAATCGGGATAAGTAAGACGAAAAGAGTAAGGGCCCATACCATCGCATTTTCTGGACCCAAGAAGAACGAAGGAAGAGGCCAGCCAAACATATGTCCCATAGAAATATAGAAAAGGGGCACCATAAAAATAAGGGAGATGATCAATCGCCTAAAGATGGCTTTACGTTCCTGCTCCGCAATATTTGATGCTCTTACGGTATTTTCTTGAGTGTTGGAAGAAGAAACAAATCGACCCTGATCATCTAAATCAAAACCCGATGATTCGTGATGCAGATTCCCCTCTTGCCCTAACGGCAACTGGGTAGGCGTACCTCCTCGATCAGGATTGCGCGGAATGGCGCCATATCCCGCTTTGTCGACCGCAGCTTCTATCGCCTGCGTTACCAGGGAAACATTAGCGTCCTGTTCGAATTCAACCTCCATCGAATTTTTCAACAGGTTAACGTTTGCCTTGCGAACTCCTTCTACCCTATTAGTTGTTTTTTCTACGCGGGAAGAACACGCGGCGCACGTCATTCCCGTTACATCAAAGGTCTGCTTAATCGGCATATTTCACCTACTTTCGCAAATGCTCTCATGCTGATCGACTCTTTCAGAATCGAGTTTTATGAAAGCCCGCGAGATATCTACGAACGTGCGAACTTTTTAATAAGGCGCATTGCCTCTTCAATAACCTCATCATCTCCACGACGAATTCGATCCTTTACGCATGTTTCTAAATGGTCGCGCAAGATTAGCTCTGCAGCTGAATGCACCGCGCTCTCCGCCGCTGCAAGTTGAGTTAGCACATCGCCACAATAACGATTGTCATCAATCATATTCTTGACACCGTTAAGTTGACCTATTGCACGGTTCAGGCGTTTTTTTACATCTGATTGGAGCTTATCGGCACGCTCGGTCTCTTTGAAATGACATTCACTCATTCGTACTCGCTTTTCTCTCTAGTTTTCGCCCGTATTATATACCCCCATGGGGTATATTAAGCAAGTACTTTTCGATGAAATATCTCCCTCGATATCTTTCTTAATAGCTCCCTCGACACCTCTCGAAGGGTTTTCTTTTTAACCCAAAGTTGAAATAGACACCATTTTAGTAACGTTTATAAATTGTTTCTTTATTTATAGGGTGCTCCGAGTACAATGAGCAACGCGAAGAACGTTTTGTTATGCCCTTTCTAAGAGCACAGCGCTTCAATGGCGCTCAAGGCAAAACGAACCTGAGCTAGTATCCGTTTACCCGACATTTCTTGGTTGAAAAAAAATGACGCAGCAAAACGATCCACATAATCATCCTACTCGTCGAGCCTCTTCGCGCGCGTCCTATTCGCCACGTGCGCCCTACCCATCACATCGCGCTAACTCTTCACGCGTATCTGCCTCACAGCGAATGAGCGTCCCTCATGCGCGCGATGAACTTGAACGCGAACGCGAAATGTATAGCGCACACGATCCTAATCAAAACGCGCCTTCACCTGCTCAACGCTATGCCCAGGCACAAAAAAATAAAGCAGCTGACCAAAGGCAAAACTATTGGGCTCATCGCCCTGAAGGCTCTGGTTACACTAATCAACCAAAAGCAGTTCAGGACTCTGCCTACATAAAGCAGCCCACCTACCGCAACACGCATCGTTCGAATGCTAATCCTTCACACACGAGTAGAACGCCACGCGTTGGTGAGGCGACTTTGAGTGGGCAGATTCCACGACAAGATGCTCCAGCGGCAAGCGGTCCCATGCCTCAGCAGGCAACACCATCTGCAAGCGGCGCCATGCCACAACAAGACATGCCATCCGCCAGTAGAGCCATGCCGCAACAAGACACAAAAGACGCTTATCAAAACGCATCTCCCACCCGTCGAAGCGCCTCGCAGAAACGCAGCGCTCGTACCAGTACAGCTCAACATCCCCAAGGTGCCGCCAGTCGGATACCTGAATCGTCTGATTTCGGAGCCGAACGCTATCTCAGCGCCCAACGCACCCGTCGCAAACCTTCAGGATCTTTGCGCAACAAGCTTATTGCTGGCGCGGTTGCTGTAGCGGTGGTAGCAATTGGCATTTTCGCTTTTACTACCTGGGATGCCAACAAGGCTGTTAGTGTAACCATTAACGGACAACAGCAAACCATCGAAGGTCAGCAACGCACTATCGAAGGTCTGCTTGACACCAATACGGTTTCTGTAACACCTGGAAACTATGTTGCTGTTGACGGATCGGTCATGCGCGAAGGCGAAGGTACGCGCGCTACTGCTACCATCAACGGTCAAGGTACCGAAGATTTTTCCACCCGCTTAAATGAAGGTGACGACATCTCCCTTACCAACGGTTCTGATATCACAGAGGAATATACCGAAGGCGAGCCTCAAGCCCTCCAACCCACCCTTGAAGTACAAGGCACTGGAGCAGTTCATCTGTACACCCAAAAAGGAGAACCCGGCGAAAAAGTAGTGCGCACGGGCAATGAGTCCGGTAAAACAGCAGAGGTTACCACCAAAGAGCCTGTTAACGGCGTTGTACAGTACTACAACGTAAACACCAATGGCGACAAGGTTATTGCCCTCACCTTCGACGACGGCCCTTGGGATACCTCAACCGCCGCCATTCTCGACACCCTTAAAGAATACGACGCGAAAGCAACCTTCTTTACAGTTGGTCAAAAGATCTCAGGACACGAAGACCTTCTTCAGCGTGCAGCAAACGAAGGACACGAAATCGGAACCCATACGTGGGATCATGCTGAAGGCAGTGGCCAAGGCGTAAGCTTGATCTTAATGTCAAGCGACGAACGTAAACAGGAGGTCGAAAAGGGCCTGCAAGCAATTAAGGATGCTACAGGACAAGACGCCAGCTTGATGTTCCGTTCACCAGGCGGAAACTTCGATGCATCGGTTGCAAGTGACTTAAATGGTCTTATCAATGCAGAAATTGGATGGAATATCGATACGGGCGACTGGAAGAAACCAGGAGCAGACGCAATTGCGCAGCGTATTAAAAGCGCTGGACCCGGCGAAATTATTCTCATGCATGATGGTGGTGGCGATCGTTCAGAAACCGTTGCCGCCCTCAAACAAGCCTTACCTAAGTTGAAAGAAGAGGGTTATCGCTTTGTGACGGTAAGTGAACTTATCAATAGTTATCCCTACCAAGGATAATTGAGTTACTTACCCCCCATTTAAGACTCCATATAAACCATCTCCCCCATTTTATTTCCACAAAACAAAGAAGGATAGGCATAGTTCATGTCACCTTCTTTGTTTTGTAGTCAAAAAAAGCTGCAGAATAACTAATTTGCCCTACAATAGTAATGTTGCCCTTGAGCGGTTAATTTCAAGCTGTTAGCGGATTAGCAACCCTGCGGTTCTGCCCGTAGGTATTCCATTTCCGCCAATAGCCGAAATTCGCTCCTACTGAAAGGCGAACAGTACTTATGGCAAAACGAACAAAAATTATCTGCACACTGGGTCCCGCAGTTGACTCAGAATCTGCGCTCAAAAATCTTCTGCAAGCAGGAATGGATGTAGCGCGATGTAATTTTTCCCACGGCTCGCACGCCGAACATAAAGCACGCATGGATAGGCTCAAAAAGGTTCGACGTGAACTTGATTCTCCCTGCGCGATTATGCTTGACACTAAAGGTCCCAGTATTCGCACGGGAAAACTAGAAGGCGGCAAGCCTGTTCTTCTTCGTGCTGGAGACAACATTTTTCTTACCGAAGAAGACATCCTAGGAACCTCACGACGTATCCACCAAACGTTTCCCGGTCTTTATAACTATGTTGAGCCTGGAACCATAATCCTGATGGATGATGGCCTGATCGAACTTGCAGTAGACCGTGTGCGCGGCACCGAAATCCAGTGCACCGTTCAAAATTCAGGTATGCTTGGCGAATGCAAGCAGCTTAATCTTCCAGGAACTAATGTTCCTTTACCTGTTATGACCGAACAAGATGAAGCTGATCTTCTCTTTGCTATCGAGCAAAAAGTAGATTTTGTTGCTGCTTCTTTTGTAGGTTGCGCTGAAGATGTTCGAACTATCCGTTCGTTTCTTGTCTCTCACGGCGGTAGTGCCATTCGCGTTGTTGCGAAAATTGAAAATGCTCGTGCAGTAGAACACATCGATGAAATTATTGCAGCTTCTGATGCTGTCATGGTGGCACGAGGCGATCTTGGTGTTGAGGTGCCCTCTAATCAGGTGCCGCTTTTACAAAAAACTATTATCAAAGCCTGCAATAAAGCCTATCGCCCTGTGATTACGGCAACCCAAATGTTGGAATCCATGATTCACAATCCGCGTCCCACACGCGCCGAAGTTGCAGACGTTGCAAACGCTATTTACGACGGCACCGACGCGCTCACCCTTTCGGGAGAGACCGCAATTGGCATGTACCCCGTTCCCGCCGTACAAACTATGGCACAAATAGCAGAGGCAACAGAACCGCATCTTTACAAACAGGGTTCCATCCCTAATCGCGCCGCAGAGCCAAATGGCATCTCTGCCGTTGTGGGGTTAGCCGCGGTTACTGCCGCCGAACATGTAGGTGCCTCCTGCATTGTTACCCCCACCATGACCGGACGCACCGCACGTCTGGTATCGAATTATCGTCCTCATGCACCAATTTATGCAGTAACACCTACCGAAGAAAACCGACGCTCTTTACAACTTGCTTGGGGCGTTATTCCTCTTCTTGGCAAAGTGGTGGGCGATGCTTCTTTTATTCTTGAACAAGCCCGTTCAGTTGTAATTGAAAAGGGCTATGTCCATAAAGGTGATATTGCCGTATTTACCCTCGGAGACAGAACAACTTCTCCCAACACTGATGATGCCGGGGTGGATCCTTCGCTTCCTTCCCCTCGCCCAACAAACGTGATGCAGATTGTTCAAATCGGTATCGAGGAAGGAGGCAACTAAATGGCTTCAACAACTAATTCAGATTGCTATGCCGCTGTTGACATTGGTGCCTCATCAGGACGTGTCGTGATTGGCACCGTCAACGAAGGCCATATTGAACTCACTGAAATTCACCGCTTCGACAATATTCAAAAGCGTATCAATGGTCATGATTGCTGGGATATCGATATGTTGTTCCGCGAAACCGTAGCAGGCCTAGCAAAATGCAAAGAAGCGGGCTTTACCCCGAAAACCATCGGCATTGATACCTGGGGTGTTGATTTTGTTTTACTCGACGAGCAGGACGCCCTTATTGGAGAAGCAGTAGCCTACCGCGATGAACGCACCAATGGTATGTACCCGATCGCAGATCGTATTATGGCTCCTGATGCCATATATCGCCGAACAGGCATTCAACGCCAACCCTTCAATACCATCTATCAGCTTCTTGCCCTTAAGCTTGAACATCCTGAACAGCTTGAACAAGCAAAAAGCTTCTTGATGATTCCCGACTATTTAGCTTTCCTTCTTACAGGAACCAAAGTTAACGAATACACCAACGCAACTACCACCTGCCTTTTGAATGCTCGAACCCAACAATGGGATCAGACCATTCTTGATGCATTTGGCATTCCTTCCGAGATGTTTTGTGATGTGGTAATGCCAGGCACCGACCTAGGTCTCGTTTTGCCTCAGATCGAGAAAGCACTTGGCTATTCTCCTCGCATAATCGCACCCGCCACTCACGATACGGGCAGCGCTTATTTAGCGGTTCCTGCACGTGATGACGATGCGGTTTTCCTTTCGTCAGGCACTTGGAGCTTGCTCGGCGTAGAGAACGAGGGGCCTATCACTTCCGATGCATCCCGTTTTCAGAATTTCACCAACGAAGGTGGCTACGATCTGCGTTTTCGCTTTCTGAAAAACATTATGGGCTTGTGGATGATTCAATCTATTCGTCGTGAACTCAACGGGGTTTCCTATGTGGCGGGCAAAGAAGAACATTCTTCTTCAGAAGAACCATCCGCCCAAGAAGTTGAACTTCCCGCATTTAAAGGCGCAACCCATGAGATGGGCTTTGGCGATCTCATTGAAGAAGCAAAAGCAGCGCAGCATTTCGAGGCGCGTGTCAACGTTAATGACGATCGCTTTTTGGCGCCTGATTCGATGATTGATGAAATTCGCCTAGCCTGTTTTGAAACGGGGCAGGATATACCTACCACAATCGGCGAACTGATGCGCTGCATGTACTTAAGCTTATCTACCTGCTATGCCGAATCTATTGAAGAAATGGCTTCGCTTACAGGACGGACCTATACCTCCATCAATATTGTTGGCGGAGGATGCCAGGATTCTTATTTAAACGAGCTAACTACCAAAGCATGCGGTATTCCCGTATTCGCTGGTCCCGTGGAGGGCACGAGTCTGGGCAACTTGATCGTCCAAATGATCGCCGACAACCAGATCGAAGACCTACAGGCAGCACGCGATATGATCCGCGTATCCTTCGATATCGACATGGTTAACCCGCAGGAGTAGATGAATACATCGCACGCGACATTAACCGCGTATGTAGTAGATAGAATACAGCAGATAAACAGACAACAGGAGGTTGCCTATGCTAGTAGAGACAAAAGCAAAAGTCGGCGTGTTCTCCATCGCGCTGCAGGCGTACCTGCCCCAGTTCCCGGAGCTGGTACCCGAATTTGAAGAACAGTATGCCGCATTCAAGAAGACGTTGCCTGAAACCGTCGAGCTCATCGATGGTGGCCTGGTTACCACGAAGGAACAGGCACAAGCTGCAGGCGATATGTTCCGTGCAGCGGATGTGGACCTGGTCATCTTGCAGCTACTCACCTACTGCACCAGCTACAACATGCTACCTGCCGTGCGCGATTTGGACGTACCGATCGTGGTGGTGAACCTGCAGAAGCTGCGCTGCCTTGACTTTGACACAGCGGGCACTGCTGAATGGCTGGGCACCGGCTATGCGGGCGGAGCCGTAGGCGAAATGATTGCCGACCTCAACCGCGCCGGCAAGCGTCACGCCGTGATTACGGGTGTCGTTGAAGGCGGTGACCCTGAGGCCGCTGCCCAGATCGAGGATTGGTGTTTGGCCGCACAGGTGCGCCGCCGCTTCCGCGATACCAACATCGCTCAGATTGGCAGGCCGTACCCCGGCATGATGGACCTCTACATTGACGAGACTAACCTCTACAACCGCATGGGCCTCTACACCAAGCAGTTTGACTGGGAGCGCATGTGGGCCATCGCCGATGACGTAAATGACGAAGATGCCATAGCTGCAAAGATTGCCGATATTCACAACACCTTCGAAATCAAAGGCGAATACGAAGAGGAAAGCATCCGCGAAATGGCCCGCTACGTGCTAGCCTTCGAACAGTGGGTACGTGACGAGCACCTGGGCCTGGTTGCCAGCCACTACGATGGCTTCGCGCAGGGCAAGGCCGGCGTGCTTGACTCCATGCTGATCCCGGCGTTCTCCATGCTCATCAAACAGGGCACCGTATGTGCAGTGGAAGGCGACATGAAGGTTGCCATGGGCATGAGCATCATGAAGATCATCTCAGGTGCCTGCCAGCTTTCCGAGTTCTACACCTTCGACTTCAATGACGACGTGGTACTCATTGGACACTCTGGTTCAGGCGACGCCTGCTTCTCCACAGCACGCAAGGCCTCGATGGAGATCGTTCCGGTGTTCCACGGCAAGACCGGCGGCGGCTTCCTCACGCGCTTCTATCCGAAGCCAGGCCCGGTCACCTACTTGGCCATCACACAGGATGCCGACGGACATTTCAAGTTCATCGTAAGCGAAGGCATCATCGAGGACGGTCCCACTCTGCAAAACGGTGACACCACCTTCCGCACGCGCTTCTCCATAGGCGCACGCGAATGGAACAACCGCTGGTGCGAGTGCGGCCCCACACATCATTTCGCTGCGGCGCAAGGCCGCTGGACAGGCACTATCTTGAAGGTCGCTGAGATCTTGAACGTGCCGGTCGAGGTTGTTTGCTAGAAGTATTTTCAGCCGATGAGCGGAGCATACAATACGCCATCGGCATCCCTCTTTCCAAGAGGGATAAATCGAGAGTAAAGAAGAAAGGGACAACATGGGTTTTTCCGATGACGCGCAAGAAACGCATGAGATGGGGGGAGACACCGCGAAGGCCGGCGCTGACGGGATGTCGGTAGAGCAGCAGCCCTTCCTGCGCTCCTTTGTGCGGATGTGTAAAGATGGGTTCGACCAGGGTTGGCATGAAGCAAACGGCGGTAACCTCACCTACCGCTTGACCGATGAAGATGTTGCGGCATGCAAGGGTGAATTTTCCTTCGATCGCCCATGGACGCCGATGGGCGTGCAGGCGGACAATCTTCGCAACGAGTACTTTTTGACCACCGGGTCGGGCAAGTTCATGCGCAATGTACCACTGCACCCAGCCGACTGCCTGGGCATCGTGGAGATCAACGACGCTGGTGACGCATGGCGTATCGTATGGGGTCTCGAGAACGGCGGCAAGCCCACGAGCGAGTTCCCCACCCACTTCATGAATCACAGCGTGCGTTTAGCGGCCACCGATGGTGCCAGCCGCGTGATCTACCACGCGCACTGCCCCAACATCATAACGTTGTCCACGCTTATCGAACCTGATCCGCGCACGTGGACGCGCATCCTCTGGAAGTCTATGACCGAATGTGTGATCATCTTCCCGCAGGGCGTAGGACTTGTGTCCTGGATGGTGCCTGGCGGTGCCGAGATCGCCCGTGCCACGGCAGATCTAATGGATCGCTACGACGCAGTGGTATGGACCCAGCACGGCATGTTTGTTTCGGGCGACACTTTCGATGCGGCGTTCGGAATGATGCATACTATCGAAAAGTCCGCGGGGCTCTACTTGGCCGCACGTGCCGCAAACGGAGGTGCCGAGCCTGGGTATCTGATCTCCGACGCGCAGCTGCTCCAGGTGTGTCACGACTTCAACGTGAAGCCCAATCTGGCATTTTTGGACGAGAAGTAGAGACGAAACGTTCAACGGGTGCTCGCCGGCTTTCGGACTGGTAGGCTCCTACGACGAATGCTACCGGAACGCTGTGTTCCGGTAGCTCAAGAGAATCCGAAAGAAGGTAAGCATGGCAATTCGCAAAACAGCAGAAGGTCGCGTTATTTCGGGCTTCAAAATGAAACTCTACCCAGGGTTTGCCGAAGAATACGAAAAACGTCACAACGAATTATGGCCAGAAATGGCAGATATGATTCACGAATATGGCGGACATAATTACTCGATCTTTATCGACGAAGAAACCAATATCTTATTTGGCTATATCGAACTCGATGATCCTGAACGCTACAACGAATCCGCCAACACCGAAATTTGTAAAAAATGGTGGGATTTCATGGCAAGTGTAATGGAAACAAACGAAGACAATTCCCCTGTTTCTGTTGATTTGCCCTGTGCCTTTCATTTGGATTAACAAAGCGTTTGTATATCCCATAAGCCAACCTTTGTTAATCTCGCTAGTTTTATTCCCGATCAGAAAGAAACGTAATGGCTTTATCTCAAGAACGTAAGGGAACCATGGCGGTTTCCTTAACCAACTTCCTGGATTCAGGCTGTATCGTCGCAAGCAGTACTGCACTTACCGCTTGGGCAGCAGCTTTTGGATTCGGAGCAACCTGGACCGCTATTCTAGGTGCAATCGGCGCAAATGCCTTCGGTGCTGCAGTCGGCGCTCTGATTGGCGGTTTCTTGACCGACAAATTCGGTCGTACCATTATCTACCGCTACAACCTCTTAGTTTACGCACTGGGCGTTTTAATTGCTGCCTGTGCAGTAAATCTGCCTATGGTTGTTGTGGGCGTTGTCATTTCAGGTTTGTCGGTAGGCGCAGGTGTTCCTGCTTCATGGAGCTACATCTCAGAAACGTCGTCTTCCACGAGCCGCGCTTCCAATATTGGTATTAGCCAGTTCGCTTGGAGTTGCGGTCCTGCTATTGTATTTGCCCTTTCGCTGATTATGAGCTTCATCATTCCCGGCTTTGCTGCCGACGGTAAAACTCTACTTCCTGCAGGTACCTATGGACCTTTTGACGGCATGCTGGCAACGCGCATTCTCTTTATTGTTCTGTTTGTTGTTGCTCTTGTTGCTTGGAACCTTCAGCGTAAACTCCAAGAATCCCAAGACTGGGCAGACAAGCAGGATACTACCGAGCATGTAAGCTTTGGTCGCATGATGGCAAATGCTTTAAAGAATTCCGTTAACGTAAAGACTATCATCTTCTTGGTAGCAGTGTATTTGACCTGGAACCTGGCTGCAGGCACCAACGGTCAGTTCATGCCTTACCTCTATGCTGCTGCTGGCAATATTGACTCTACTGGTCAGAGCCTGCTTGGTATCGTTCAGTGGATTCTTGTTGCTGCATTTTCGCTCATTGTTTTCTCTAAATTGGGTGACAAGGTTTCTCATCGCGTATTGTTCGGCATCTCTGCTTTGCTTGCGTTGCTCTCTTGGGTATGCATTGCAATCTTCGGTATTGCTCTTCAGGACGGCACCAGCGCTTCTATGGGCTGGGTTCTTTGGGCATACGTTATTTTGTGGGGCGTTTCCGCTGGTTTCTCAGCACAATGCTTCTACGCTTTGTGGGGCACCGAGTTGTTCCCAACCCAATACCGTGGCGGCGTTCAGGGTATTATGTTCTTCTTAGTTCGTGGCGCGCTAGGCATTTGGTCGCTCGTTGGTGTAGGTGCCATCATGGGTGATATCTCTGCAAATCCTGCTGGATTCTTCCCTGCTGCAGTTATCATGTGCGTCGTACTGCTCATCAGCTTGGTAGTAGGTGTTATCTGGTGTCCTAAGACTCAGGGCAAAACGCTTGATCAGATCACCGAGGAGCGCTACGGCAAGCTGGATTAAAGAAGTGGCGCGGTTGCTGGATTAAAGGAGCGTTACAACAAACTGGATTAGTTGGCTTTGCGTTACAGACGGACTAGTCAGCTTCGTGTGACAGACAATATCTCGCTCAATCAGAACCACTCACATAGTGAACCGAATCCCGATAGTGGGACTGAAAACAAAAGTTTTCAGTCCCACTTGCTTTTATGGAGTGAAGTATTGAAGCCGGAATAAAGGAACAATGCATTGAAGCGCAGAATATATGTTAGGGGTGAAGTCACTAAGCAACTATGCATGTTAGGAACGAAGCTGTTAAACAGTTATGTCTGTTAGGGATGAAACTGCCAAGCAACTATGGTGGATCATTGGAACCGCCATTTAAATTTCAAAATTAACCGAAAACAACCACTGCTTTCCCTACTAGATCTGAATTCTCCATAGCACGATGTGCTTTGCCTATTTCCTCAAACGAATAACAGGCAGCTACGCAAGGATGGATGTGGTGATCGTTTACGAACGTAAAATATCTGTTATTGGTTTTGGTCGGGATAATTGCTGAAGGATCCTGAAAGGCATACGCCATTTGGAATATCTTTTATGGGATCGAATTAAGCTTAGATTCAGCCTGGTGTATTACCCATAGTGGATTGAAGAAAGCGCATTAGCCATGATGATGCATCGACGATGGTGCAGTAACCATGATGTATCACAGAGACACAACAGTAGACTTCTAACTAATAACCTCGAAAAAGAGCCGCTATGTTAACTAAAGATGAACTTCCTGCTTGTCCTGTAGCTACTACCATTAGACTCATTGGCAATAAATGGAAAATTTTTTTTACAGCACCTACTTGATCGTCCTTATGGATTTGGAGAATTACATCGCTCTATTGAAGGAATCAGTAGGAAAGTTTTTGGGCACTTTTTCCTATAGTCCACACTTTGCATCTTTGAGAACCAGTAGCACAAAAACATCCCCCGTATGGTGTTCGCCATACGGGGGATGCCAGTTTTAAGGGGATATTTGTTTAACAGTCTTTGACGTCGTTACTTACATTATTTCTCTTCTGGAACTTTACCAGCCTTGATGGCTTCGAGACGAGCTGCAAGAGCTTCAAGCTGCTTGTTAGTCTCTTCGT
>ERZ772812.1546-NODE-1546-length-16621-cov-4.031691_pt1 | contig 16621 bp, 6 predicted proteins | sample MGYA00511343_ERZ772812 | MGnify/ENA primary metagenome ERZ772812 (study PRJEB29015, sample SAMEA2737706) | human gut metagenome | biome: human gut; feature: human-associated habitat; material: faeces | place: China | collected 2012 ...
CCTATAAAATTGGCAACTCTAATACTACCAGAACACATTAATATTCCCCAAGCCCAACCGCCAAAGAGTCCTCCGATAGTTCCCCATACAAAGTAAGCATGTGGCTTTTGAGATGCGTTAATAAAGTTTTCTATGTTATTATCTAGATTCATTAAATTTGGGTTACTATTTTGTTAGTTGTGTATTGCAGTCCATTCACTCCAAACATTGTCATTTTTGTTGCGTTTGCGAATAGTTCCACTGTAATGCATTGCAATTTGTGCTCCATACCTATCATCTTCATACATAAAACCATATACAATAGATACGCCCCCCTTTAAATCGCTGTCACCTTCACTATCTACAAATATTAATGTATATGGCAATATCTTTCCCGTTCCAAAAATTAGAGACGGAGAATTAAGCTTTTCAAGAGGTTTGTCAGAATTAGGATAATCAATCCGTGTCCATCTAAAGGAGTTACTATTTTGTTTTAAGACAATTGTATTTTTTTCCACTCGCCCAAGTAGTAGATTTGATTTTCATCCATATAGTTTCAGCGTAAGAAAAAAGCACAACAATTCCGTATTCGCTGCCGGCTTTGCTTTGATATACAAGTAGAAATCCGCCTCTGCCATCCGGAGAACCTTGATCGACACTTACTGTGCTTTGTATTGTGAATAACCTAATTTCTCCATAGTCACATTTTATAAGTACATCTTCAGCAAGATCAGAAGCAGAAACTATGTTTTCTGCGCTCCTGATCCGGTTACTATTTAATTCATTAATAGCCCCCACTACATTCTTACTTGATGTTTGTAACTCATTAATTACGGCGGATGTCAATTTCTTAACTATCCAGTTCCACACACCTCCGAACTTCACATTCTTAACTTTCGATGCAGCAGCATCGTATTCTACCAAAAGATCATTATCTTCTGGTGCAGATTTTTGATCAAAACTACCTAACATTTTATCACTTGCCATAAGTGTATTACCTCCTTATAAAAGTTACTCCTCAAATCAATGAGGAGTAATAAAATTAATAATATGCAACTAAATAATCGCCATTTTCAGCTACTATGCGATTACCACTTTCGTCACGTAGACTGGCAACCATAAAATATAAATCGTAAATAAGATCATTGGAATTGCGAATTGTATTTGCAGCTCCAACTTTCATGTTTGAAATAATATTTTTATTTGAATTTGCGGTACTAAGAGCAAGATTTGCATTACCCGCAGCATCAGTAATCGTCTTTCGAAAATCTGTTGCTTTTTGAACAACATCAGTTGTGCCAGCAGAACTTCCAACCAACGTCTCGACGGCTTTTGCATCAACTTTAAGATTAACAATATCATTTCCTTGGTTTGCAACCTTAGTTTCAATGCTATTAGCCTTTTGGGTGACTGTTGAAATATTTCCTGCATTATCTTTTACACTCTTCTGAATTTCTCCTAAAGCGGCTTTGAGAGTAGATTCCGTCTTTCCATCAGCAAGAGTGACCTTAATCTTATCTGCACTAGCAGCAATTGAGTTGCTGATCTGTGTATTCATACCTGCAGTTGTGGTATAATTATTTTTAAGATTAGCTTCAATTGTTCCGGCCTTGGTTGTTACTTGCGTAACCTTTTCTATAAGACCTGTTTTTGTGCCATCGACAGATCCATTAATAGTTGTTTCAATATCAGATACTTTTGTTGAAATACCGTCGATATTGACTTTTTGTTCTGTTTGGCGATTGCGAATGTCCTTAACTGTTGTGTTATCATAATTATTAATAGCATTAGTTATATCTTTTTGCTCTGCTTTTAATGTAATAGCTTTTGTATTGTTATCAACTTTTAATTCTACAGATGCAAAAGTATCCGTAAATGTCTGAATCACAGAATCATAGCCTTCAGCATCCTGAATAACAGGCACAGTCTGAGAATCTAACTGTTCAGTTATGCCGCCAGCACGATACATTACACACTTAATTTGTTGTAATTTAAGGGTGCTTGGAGTGTATGACACACTCGTTTCGTCTTTGGAAGACGTGTATTTTGTTGACCAAGATAATCCATTTAAAGACTCTTGGATAATAAACCTACATGCATATGTGGCACGAGTTTTACTTCCGACTTGTTTATAGGCCGTAAATGTGATTTTGTTCGGTGAAAGAGAATCAGTCAAGAAATAACCAGAGAGAAATCTTCCTTGTTCATCAACAATTCGATTTCCAGATTCGTCAGTAATAGAACATACATCAAGGGTGCATTTTTTGATTACTGCAACAGATGGTTCGATTTCATAAAGAACAGCATCTTCACCCTGAATTAACGACCAGATGTAATCAGAAGCATTATTACTTTCTGTTGCGGTGGTTTTGTTATAGGCAAGACCAATATATTTTTTGCCATCTGGATATTCAGACATGCCATTACCTTTGGCGTCATCAGCATATTTAACCCAGATATATACCGTATCACCTTTATCACCCTTAACACTAATTCCATCTGTACCTTTGATCAGCGACCAAGTATAATCAGAATAGTTACTGCTTTCAGTTATAGATGTTTTATTAACAGCAATACCCATGTACGTCTTTCCAGCCGGACTGTCTGACATACCAGAAGTAGGAGAGTCAGCGTATTTTAGCCATGTATATAATGTCTTTCCGTCAGCACCTTTAATCAAACTCCATGTATATTTACTTGGATTCGTGCTATCATCTTCGATGTTATCCGTATACTGCCCAATATAAGATTTTCCAGTACCGATTGTTGTATCGAATCCTGTCTTTCCGTCAGCAGAGTTAGCATAAGCAATATGAATATAACCACCATCACCTTTAGCGCCTTTTTCTCCAACATATTTAGCCCACACATACGCACTAACATTTGTTGGAGCAACAGCTGTTGTAGTAGTAGCTGTTCCGATATAGCCCGTTGTTGTGGATGGGATAGCCGTCATCCCAGTTCCTTTAGCGTCCGTTGCATATCTAATCCATACATAGGAAGATACGCCATCGAAATAGTCAACGCCTTTTACTGGGGTTTTTCCATCTTTACCGTCTGCGCCTTTAATTAGTGACCAGGAATAATCCGCAGCATTAGTACTCTCTTTTGATGTGGGTTTATTCCATGCCATACCAATATAAGTTTTACCTTCGGGAGCATCTGACATATTTGTACCTTTTGCGTCATCTGCATATTTAATCCATACATATAGCGTTTTTCCGTCATCACCTTTTATACTTGCACCGTCATCTCCGCGAAATTTTGACCATTGATAATCAGAATAGTTTGAACTAGGTGTTTGGGAAGTCTGGTTATACGCAATACCAATATATGTTTTATTGGTTGGATCAGCTGATATTCCACTGGTCGGAGTATCTGCATAACGAATCCACGTATAATATGTAGGTGCCGGAATACCTTGCGATCCATCTTTACCAGCGAGAGATTTAATCCATGTGAATTTTTTAGAAATTTTCTTTCCTGAAACAGTACAAGTAAAGACAATAGTTCCTGTTAGAAGAGATTTGTTGCCAAGTGTTTTACCTTTTGCTACATTCAAGGTAATTTTACCTGGTACAGTAGAAGTAGAGTCAACATTTTCTGCTAACGTAATTCCATCTGGCAGTTCTCCAACAACAACGGTACATGCTGCCTGTTTAATTCCTTCATAGCCATAAAATGGAATTTCGATAAGAAAACTAGTTGCAGTTATTCCGTCAGATGTACATGGGATATTTTGAGTTTCGTTAGATAAAACAACAGTATAACCATTTCCTAATTGATCTACTTTGTCCGATAAATCACCAAGTTCTTTAGATGTCGCAGATACGGTTGATTTGATCGTGTTATAAGATTTTCCGAAACTATCATCGCCGTCCCAAAGATGTGATACATCAAACACTTTAGATCCGTCAGGCATAGTCCAGTCACGTATAGTTGTCTTGTCTATCTTAGATTCTGTAATTTGACCGTCGGCAATCATGTCTGTTTTAATAAAATCATCTGGTACGATACCTTCATGCAACCCTTGCGAATCTAAGAGTACAGATCCTTTGGAATCTGATATGATTAATCCGTAATTTCCGTTTTTATCTTCTCCTAATTGAACAACAGGATTACCGTCTTTATTATAAATTGTAAATGTATTGTCTTGGATTTTGAGTGTACCATCTTCTGATAAAATCTTTATTTTATTAGTATAGATATCACCAGCTTTAAGCTCATTAACCGTAATGTATTTGGCAATCAAATCTTTGATCATTGCTTCACTCATCGTAGCATTCTCTGTTGTAAGATTAATTACAATTCCAGTTTCAGTAGAGGAAGCGCCAATAATAGCAGATTTAATCGTAGCAGCAAGAGTTGAAAGCTCTTTAAAGTCAGCGCTGTCAGAAACAATTTTTCCTGCGGTGATTAATTTAGACTGTAAATATTCAAAATATCCATTTTTACCGTATAAATCAGTTACTTTGATGATTTTTGCATTAAGTTCTTCAAGAGATATGGAACTACCAGCTAACATACCTGCAAATTCGTTGTTTATTATTTGTGAAACGCCGTTTTTAAATGAACCATTGGAAATAAGTTTTTGAATAAGACCTGCAGTGAGAGTAATGCCTTCATTATTTAGAAAATTATTAGACGAACCAGATGCGGAAGATTTACTTGCATTTGATGGTGTGTTTAGGACGTATGATAAGTCATTTCTACTACTACGTCCTTGTATCATATTAGAAAATGTTATTTGAATACTATTATCTGCTATAAGCGGATTATATTGTATTTCAACTACACGAAGTTTTACTACCTTATTATCTACGGTCAACCATAGATAGTCACCCTGATTTATATTTTTTATATAATCTTCATAATCAGCCAAGGCTAAGAAATTATCAAGAGATGTGGTAAATTGATATTGGGGATGAGATGCTATGTACAAATCGTCAATAGCAGTATCTAGAAGCTTAAGTTGCTCATCAATAGCAGATACTTGGTCGTCTGAATCTGTTAAAAACATATTCTCATTTGAGTAATCTCCGTCATAATACACTTTCGACAACTCGGTAAGATCACGCTCTGTAAATTGTAATTTTTGTGTGTCGCAATATATTCTTCTACCGGCTTCATCCGTTATATAATTCCCATCCTCATCGAGAATATATCCCGAATTATCAGCAGCAACAACACCACTCCAGGTTTCCTTTGAAATCTGTTTTACTAGATCTGTACGAGTTTTGTTATAACTATTTAATATCTCGTTTGCTGCATCAATTTCAGATTGTCGCTGATCATATGCCTCTTGACATCCTCCAACATAATTTGAATCTAATTGGTTTTGAGCATCAAGATATTTTGCGTACATTGTGTCGTGAACATCTTTAGTATGAGATGAATCCTCTGTATATGGTTGATTATATCCGCCTTTTTTACAAATTTCGATAGTGTTTTTATATTCTTGCAATTTGACTTTCAATTCATCCAAACCATATAATTTCCAATTTGTTTTGTAAGAATCCACATAATCGGCATTATCGTCATCTGTTGGTAACTGACGATTATCCATTTCAATCTGAATCGATGGGAGAATAACATCTTTAATCTGATAATAATCATTTGCATCAGAAGAATTTTTCAAAGCTGTTTCATCGAAATTTCCATCGTCATCCACATAGAACTGTTCGTAACCTTTTAGTTGTGCCTGATAATTTGCTTGAGCTTCTTTCAGTTCGTCGTCCGTAAATGTACTCCAATCAGTCGAACAATCATCTAGTGGAACGCGATCATATAGCTCTGTTACGACTTTCATTTGTTCATTATATTGACGAGTTGCTTCTATATATAATATACGAGCTTCTTCATAGTCTTCTTTCCACAGTTTATATTTAATAATTAAAAGAGGAGAGAAGTATTTTTCGTTTAAGTAATAATTAATATTTTCAATATAATTTGAACCAAAATTGACATAAGTAATGCCAAGATCATCTGCACCTTGTACGTAATATCGTGTAAATAAAGTGCTATCATCAACTGTTATTTCTTGAGATTGTTGCAGGTTTCGAAAATTAATATTTACGTTTGTACTCTTGCCATAATTCTCAGGATGATAAGCACTTATTTTCATATGCAAAAAGTCGAATACAAATACACACTGAAAATATTTAGCCATATCTTGTGTAAAGAAAGAATACAAGTCCTGACTCTCAACATCAAACGCACCAATTTCGTTAGATAGAAGAGTAGTAGTTTCGACATATTTTCCATCTTTATATGTCCGATATGTTTTTGGGGTTGAATCAATTTCCCCAACAGACCAGCCTTTCATGCCAGCTGCTTTTAGGGCTAAATCAATCAAACTAAGTTGCGGATTTTTAGGATTGTGAAATTTAATTTGTTCTTTAGCAAATTCTACATCATCTATTTTCTCCACATTATTATCTGCTAACATCTCGTAGGAATCTGTTGTTCCCTGGTTGATTTTAAAATTCTTGAGATCGTGTTGTTGCATCTCGATTTCTGCGGATTGACATGTGATTGTTTTGATTTGCTTCATACCATCGTCAGTAATTTTCGGATGTTCCATGATGAACCAACCAACATTTTCGACATAAACACGCATAAGCCATCCAACAAGATCATATACATTGGAATGAACTAATTTAGAAAGACCTTTTCCATCTTGAATAAGAATATTTTCATTCAAGTCAAACGTCAATTCAAATGTATTATTAAATTTTGACGTGAGCTGAAACGTACTTTCTTCGATTCCATTAATAGCACATAGAATTTTACCATTTGGTGTTCCTAAATATACATGCCCCTGGATCGGCTCATTATAACGATTAAAAACTATATTCACGTTTATTCACCAACCTTTCGAGACTCAATATGTTTAACTTTAAAATCACAATTACCATAAAATAGAAGAGAATTGTTCCCGTTCAAGAGCTGCAGCCAATACATATAAGCCACATCAGTAATACCCAATTTATCGTAAGTTACCATTCTTCCTAATTCATCGTTAATAGTAAGTTTCTGACAGTCAAGATATACTTTCAAATCTTTAGATACAGACATCCGCATTAATCCATTTTCAATAATGTAATATACTTTTGAGTCCGTCCTATAAAATACTGTGTGATAAGTTTCGTTCCCATAAGCATCAACTAATTTAAAGTTAGCAAGAGTATTATTGCAACGCCAATCAACATCTTTTGTTGAATCTGAAATCGTGAATTCTACGGTACATGCATTTGATCTTGCATATGTATTTACCAATGATACTAATTGGCTTTGATAATTCGTATTAGAAGAGGAGAGTGTACCTGTTTGATTAATTGTCGCATCAGACATATTACAGATATATATTTCTCCATTTGCCTTTGGAATAATGTCAATTGAAGGATACACATAACTATTCAATTCGTCACTATTGTTTGCGATTAAAATATTTTTATATGTGGTACATGACACACTTGTTACGAGGCTATCAGTATAACCAAAGGGCGTTGTACATTTAAAATATAATTTTAATCCAAATGTTTGAGCATTAACAGAGTAAGATTCAATATTATTAAACCAACCAAAATAACGAACTGTATCATCAGCCGAATCGCCTGTTCCTGAAAATGTTAACCATTCTGGAAAGTGAGAAGAAGTTAGCCATCTAGTAATTTCACGACGTTCTGACTTAGTAATTACTGCTGCATTTTGATTCGTGAATTTACATGGGTCTTTAATAATATCAAGCTCGAATTCTAATGTATCGTTCCATTTGTCGTAGAAATAATTCGGTTCTACTTTATATCGATTGGAATCACCCGTTTCCATATCCCTATCCATCGCCATATTCACATCTGCATCGCCATCAAAATCCACAGATACGTATTTCACACTTAAATCACTCAGTTTCTTCCCCATAAACGTAAAATCTTTAAATTCTTTTGCCATATTTTGTTCTCACCTCCAAAATTTTGTTATAGTTATAGAAATAGGAGAGCACCTTTGACAGTACCCTCCCATAGTTTGTCATCTTGATGGTCTAATACCAACTTTTCTTGCATCTTTCACGATCTGTTTACTTGTATACTGATAAGACTTCTTCATGAATTCTTGTAAGTCAGGGATAGCACTCTTATCCAGATTGCCTTCAACATTTTCGATATTCAGTAACGCATCATAGTGATATGTTACATTTCCAGCATTGCTGATATTCTGAGGAATACTATTGTAGATAACATTGGCAGCATTAGCACCAAAGCTATTCGGATCAGTAGTACCCCATGTCATGAGATTGCTTACAAAATCCGCTGGTATTACAGAATCGCCTTTATTCACGCGAGTAAGCACAGCACCATCGTCACGAACAATAGTTTCTGGTATATCATCATGTTTCGTATAACGATTCTCATCAGTCCAAGCCAACTGATCTTTATCCGCATTAACGACACCATTCTCGTATCCACTAATCTGACTGAGACGCACCCATCCAAGATCACTATAATTAGGATCATGCGCACTCTTAATATGGATCTTAAAATCACCAGTAGTACGTCCATTTCCACCATATTCCCTAGCTGTATAAGAATCAATAACAACAGCACCAGGCTGACCGGAAAATCTACTACCTTTTGGAGACATACCCCAAGAGTCATTGTAGTAAGATCCTGTGAACGTTACGACATCGCCAACACGAGGAATTCCATCGCCACCAGTTTTTGCTGGTTGTGGTTTCGGCTGTGGCTTTGGTGGTTTTGGTTTTGCATTAACCTTAATTGATACCTTTGCAGACAGTCCACTTCCATCGGTAGTGGTAGCAGTAATCGTACAAGAGCCAGGTTTCTTTGCTTTTACCGTACCATTGGATACAGTAGCGATGGATTCATTACTTGATTTCCAAGCAAGAGTCTTATTAGCTGCATCATTCGGTCTGATTGTAGCAGTAATACTTGTTGATTTACCCTCTTCCAGTGTAGTAGAAGTAGGAGACACCTTTAGTTCCGCAACCTTACGATTCGTTGTATCTTCCGGCTTAACTAATTGATCTGCAAGATCACTATTCGCTTTATCATTACTTTGAATTGGATCAGTTTTTGTACCAGATGCGGCACTAGATGGATTTTGATTTGCACTGGACTGAGACTGTGATGCATTGGAATTTTGATTCTTAACACCTGTCTCTGTGCTTAGATCAGACTGGGTATTGTTAAAATCCGTACTACCTACCCAGCCAGTATTTTTGATGATAGAATTGATTTTACCGTATGCTTCTTGATAAGAGGACACGGCTTTGTCAAGCATAGAATTGATGATCTCAAGCTGTTTATCAGCATTATGACTAATTTCGTACTCGGTATCATCAAGAGAAGTTTTCAGATCTTCACTGAGCTTATCGTAACCTTGAGACTGCATATCATTTGCATGGTCACGCTTAGTATCGGCTAAATCTTGCTCTGCTTCTGAAAGCTGCTGCTTCAATTTCTTAACTTGAGATTGAGCATCGAGATTATTTCATTTTCTTTTCATCCACTCGCTACGTGGACAAGAGCATATTTTGCTCCCCATACTTTCGTATGGCATGGGACTATATCTTCTATTTGAATTTTATTTGAGGGATTATATTGAGATTTGAGGTATAAGAAAAGAGCAGTAGATTTACTGCTCCTGTGGTTGTTTCTGATAATATATTTGTTCTTCATTTGTTTCTAAATTGACTTTTGATTTATAAAACCAATATGCTTTTGCTCCATTATATGTTCTGATCGGATTAACAAAAAATGAGCAGATACAGTATTTTAAATCGTTTGGGTCAGACGATCTTTTTCTTAGAAATATGTATGCTTCCACATTATCAACTGTAGAGACTATCATATAATCAGCATTTATCTGACTTCCGACATTCTGCTCTTTCACGTATTTCCAAATTGCGTTATCTGCTTCTATATATTTTCTTAAAACACCTAGGTGCAAAATTCTTTTTTGGACATCTATTCCTGGTTTTGGAAATGGATACTTCTTACTTTTCTCCAAATAGTCGTCTGTAATTTTGCCGTTTACAATTTCACGAAACAATTTTGAAGCGTTTTTGGGAATATCTATGTCTTTTAAATACTGCAATCCGGCGCAATGATAAAAATCTTCATTGTCAAAATTCAGTTCAAGATCATATAATTGTTTTTTATACGCAATTCTAAATTTATATTCATATAAAGATAAATCTTTAAAAGATGTCAACGCTGTTGATATTGCATCCATTTTATCTCCTTGTGCATAAAAATAAGAGAGTCACTGGTGCTAACTCTCTTACTTCATTGTGGGATTTTCTTTCGGTTTTCACCTAGCTAGGCTATGGTAAACCCCTTACCTTTGTAAACCTCCACACACACCAGTTCCTAGCCCGGTATGTGCTTCTACGGTTGTATTTCTAGCAGTCGCATTTCGCTGCATCACACCAGATTTATTGAGAAAGGTTCCCCTTTCTTATATTTATTATATGCAATTCTAAAGGAAAAATCTATTCGCAGTATCAACAAAAATACCACTTTATTGTCTGTAAATTTTAATAAATGTGTTCAAATTTTTGTTGTTAGATGCCATTCTATTCTTTACTCGTATCTACACTGTGTTCTATCTATTCGTCAGTAGCTATAGGAAAGAACACACCTCAAAATTATAATATCACTTAATATTCAAATAGTCTATATTTTTTCGACCGCCAATCGCTTGCAGTCTTCCATTAAGGCATTACGCCACCCAATATGGGTTAGTCTCTGAACGTCTTCCATATCATTTCTGACTTAGGAAGTTCGCTGCGTCTGAGTGACTTGCACACCCGGTTATCCCTAGTTTAATTATTTTTATGGTTTCTATCCAATCATGGACTGTGAGTTTACAACTCTACCGCATTCACACCTACCGTTTCCGGTTACGTTGTAGCCAATTAAACCTTATGGGGACTCCCCGCAATTAAATAGATTTTACAGGAGCAAATATTTCACCCCTTCTAAAGCCATGATTTGTGCTTTAATAGCATTAATATCATTGCTCTTTTTGGATATTGATTTATCATAGGAATAATAGTCAGCTTTTGCTTTCAACGCCTCTTGTCTCTTCGTTACAATAGAGGTTAGATAATCAACCTCTGTACTCATAGCATTCTTATACAGATCAACCAGACTGTCCTGATATGATTTCACATCTGCAATAGAACTCTGGATACCTTCACGGTAATCTTTTGACTTGTCATTATATTCCGTTAAGGAAATAACCCCATTGTCATAAGACTCTTTTAGTTTCTGCAGACCCGTGGTATAATCTGCAATTTTTTGTTTTGCCGTACCAATACTCTGTTGTAAGAGAGCAATCTGTGCCAATCCATCTTCCGTGATACGTCCTTGCTTATCAAGGAATGCATCATCATTCAGAAGGTCACGGAAACTTTTCAGCTCATCTTCAAGGTCACTGTACTTCTGGATAGCATCGTCAAGATTCTTAAATCTTAATTCAAAAATGCTGTCCTTTAGATCTTCGTTATCCTTCATCAGATTGATCGTGTCTGTGTCAAGCTCTTTGATCTTATCGGCATAGCTCTGATATTCCTTAGAGTTTACATCAAAATACGACTGGTTCTTCAGATAAATTTCTCTCTGTTTCTGCTTCTGTTCGATGATTCCATTGTTATTATCAATCCGATTCTGATACATGGATTCAGAAACCGTTTCATTCTGCGCATCCCTGAGAGAAGTATAAGCATCGATTCTGTCAGAATTTCTCTGAAACTCATCAATCTTATACTGGATGACATCAATCTTGATCTGATCCAGCTTATTTTTCAGTTCGATCGCACTGGTTGCCGCTTCATAAATCTTAGCTGTAAAATCTTGAATATTTTTTAGCGCAGAATTATAGGAATCAGAACCCTTTTGCATCAAGCCGCTGGAAAGTTGAGACTCCATCTCTTTCTGATAATCGGAAAGCTTTTTGGTAAGCTGATTGTAAGTATCTTCCTGTGCTTTGATTGAATTATTCAGATTAGCATAATTGTCTGGATTGTCGATGGCTACGCCTAGAGCATCGTTGAGAGACATTTTGGAATCGGCGACGGTTTTTATCGCATCATTGATGTCTACGATCGCATCATATTCTTTTTCAATAATTTCCAGACGTTTTTCAGCGAGTTCGGTAATTTTATCTTCGAGCTTTAACGCATTGTCTCTTGCAGATAAGTAAGATTCATAATAGCTTTGGAAGTCACTAATTTTCTTTTTCAGATCTTCATCTATGATGGTATCTATATTAATACTACCATTCATGATCTGGTTCTTATAAGCATCAGACAAACTAATGCTATTAGCTTTTGCCAGATAAGCATCTGCTGCACGTTGGTTATGAACCATTTCATTCGTTGCTTTACCGATTGCATCTGCCGCGGCTGCTTGTTTATTTGCAAGACCTACTGCACGTTCGATTGCATTAGTTGCAAGCTCTGTCATACGGGACAGACGGGAGAGCATAATTTTGATAAAATCAACTACTTCTTCTGTTGTTGACTTTGCATCAGAAGAGGATGAAGAGCCACCAGAATTTCCACCGGAAGATGATCGAGTTGAACCACCGGAAGATGTTCCACTGTTTCTACGACTACTGCCACCAGAAGATGAGTTATGGCTGGTATTATTCTGTTTCTTTTTGTCTTCCCATGTGGAAGAATCAGCTTTTGTTCCAGAACTTCCAACATTAAATCTTCCCGATCCGCCAGAGAACGCACTACCTAAAGAATAACCACCACCTGCAAGTTGTGCATGAGAGCCGGTAACATAACCATGTTCAAGCAACTGCTCCGTCTGATCACCGTTGAATACAACATCATCTTTCTTCAGATTTGCAAAAGTAGGATCTCCGCCATTCAAGATAAACGCCTTACCATCCCGAACGATTGCTTCTGGTTTCAATTCATTTACAAGCGCATGTGGTTCATTGTGAGCAAGCCCCCAATTACGGCTTGCAGTACCTGCCGCATGAGCAGTTCCTATAGCGTGTGCCGTACCATTTACTCTTGGAACAGTACCATTTGTCTTAATATTGTAAGTCAGACTTCTTGTTTTATTACCTGGTAGATTTTCAAGTCCGGAAACAACCACACTGTAAGTAACCGTAGCATTTTTGTCTTTCGGATCATAACTGTCAATCGCACTATGATCAACTTTGTATTTGACAGTAGCGTCCTTATCTTTCGGCGTATAATTTACAATCGCTTCTTCGTTCACACCAGCTTTCACGAGTAATTCCGGCGTAATTCCAGAAATCTTTGCGGACACATCAGCAAGTGCATTCGGATCGAGATTGACTCCTATTCCTACATCAATCGGATGAGTAGCAATATTAGAAAGTTTCGACTGAAAGTCAGTATCATCAAGACCTAATTTCGCTGTCGTATCAGCATCCAGATTCTGTAGCTGTCCTGCCAACTGTTGTACTTTCTGCTGTGCATCTGTGGTATCAATGTCGATGCCCTGTGTTTTCATCGTATTCTGTGCGTTCAGAATCTCTACAGCATTCTGATATTCCTGTAATTTTCCGATCGCATTGCCCAGTTCTCCGTCAATCTGCGAAGTATCAACCTGTAGAATAGCTGGTGTATTTTCAAGATTTTGCTTCGTAGCGTACAGGGATTGTAAACTGTTGACAGCATCCTGTGTGTCAGCATTAACAGGAATCGTACCGTCTTCGTTTCTGAATTGCTCCAACTGACTCTTCAGATCAGAGATCTTTTGGTCGACAGAACTTGCATCCGCATCAATTACAATGTTATTTTGTCCAGCTTCATACTGTTTCTGAACGAGATAATCAAGAATATTATTGGCTTGCTCTAATCGTTCTGTTCGAACTTCTGGTTCCAGATCAGCGTCATTGACTTGCTGAATATATTCCTTAACCTTGTCAATATCATCTGTGATTTCACTGAATGAATCTGTGTCCAAATTGATGCTATCAAGAGAAGTTTCACCCATTCCATCAAGAGCTTCTTTGGCTGATTGAGCTTCTGTCTTTAGTTGTTCCAGAGATTTAACCGGCTGATCGAGGTCGATGTCAAAGCCAAAATCATGCAGTTTTCTTAGTACTGATTGTACAGCTTCCACATCAATTCCAAGTGCATCCGCAATCTCTTGATCGTTTCCGACACCAAAGTTAATATCCCAGGAACCATCTTCGTTCATGTGCGCCCATTCAGAATTAAGATTGGATATGTCCTGCAAGAATGCCTGACATCCTTCCTGTCCTTCTGTAAAATAACGTTCCATCTTCGGATAGGATTCTTCATAAGCCGCAACGATTTCATCCACACTGGCATTGGTCAGATCCTTATTGGACATAAGGTCAACAAACTCTCGGAATTTGTTTTCTCCCACAAGTCCTTTGTCGTAGAGATCTTTGATGGATTCCATGTTACCCTGGATGGAATCATACATATTACCTTCTTCACCACCGGACATAGCATCCTGCCATTGTTGATAAGCAGAAGTAGCAGTTTGATACTGATATGCTAGATCCTCCAGAGAGGAAATATTATCCAAAATACCTTCGCGCTGTGCCTGTAAGCCGCTGACATCTTGACCTTTTACCATTGCATCGGCGATCTGCTCCTCGATTTGTCTCAGAGCTTCCTGCTGATCTGCAAGGCCGGAAAGATAATCCGCTTTGTTCATTTCAGATTGTTGTGCCTGTAATTTTGCAAGTTCTTCACGGTTGATATGATAACCGTCTGCGGTTTTCTCCAGCGCCCGCTCTGCATCATCTCCGAACATTTCTCTAAATGCTTTCACGTTATCCGCAGAAATTCCTGCTCCCGAAACAGATTCGGACATAATCGTCTTGAGTGTTTCCAGATTTGCTTGCGCTTGCTGAATGGTAGTATTAACTTCTGAGAAGGAATCATCCACTTGATTCATGGATACGGTCGCGGTCATTCCCATATCCGTTAAGAGATCAACAACTTTTGCCACACTTTCAGCAGAATCATCGGAAACAATTCCGAGATCCATTGCTTCGTTTACTGCCATGCGTAGAGCATCTTTACCAGCAACAACATCACTTGTATCAAGATTGATACTCTTGAGGTCAATATCTGTGTAATTCTTCAACTCTTTGAGTTTAGAAAGCACAGTATTATTTAACTTATCTGCACCTCTGCCGGACAGCCGTTCCTTGAACTCATAAGTTTTCTCGGATGCTGTGTCAATACCATCTGCAATCTCATCAAACAGTTCCTTGTATTTCTTTCCGGAATCCGTACTGACAATATTATCCACGGAATCTTTTACGCCATCTAATGCAGTTTTCGCTGCTTCGACCTTAGATGTATCTCCACTTTGCAGGGCTTCATTATATTTATCTACAGCATCGGCATATTGCTGGTATACTGTGGCTGGTTTATTGTTACCGTAACCTTCTGCAAGCATGGAATTTTTCAGATACTCTTGATATACTTCTTGATGCTTATCCAAAATATCCTTATAAGAAGATTCTGCATCTTCCGCGGAACTGATAATGTTGTCAAAGTAATCAGTATTTTTACCCTCATCCTCAAACTGCCGTTTCAACTCTTTAACAGTAGCAAGGAAGGAGTTTAATTTTTCATCTGCTCCTGTAACTGTTTCATTTTCAAAACCGAGTTGGAACTGACCTGTGCTTGTACTTGTGTACTGTTTTAGTCCAGCTTTTTTTGCCGCTTTCTGGATTTCTTCGATCTGAGTTTTGCTATTTTGGTAACGCTTCAGCGCATCTTTATATACGTCTGAATTTGTATATTCAGATTTCTGTGGTTCCGAGCCGAGCATAGCTAAAGTAGGTGTATTACCAAAGAATGACTCATAATCATCTTTGGTCATTTTCTTTTTAGCTTTTTCGTAATTCTTCTCATTATCCGAATCATTCAGCCAACTTTTCGCATTTTCAACTTTGAGCTGCTGCATCTTCTCGATCTGCTCATCGAGTTTGCCATTTACAAGATCAATTCCATCCGCCTGTTCTCCATAAGAGTCTGATAATTGACTTTGGATATCTAGCAATTGACTCTTCGTGTTGTATGCTTCTTGCTCCGTAAGAGTACCAGAATCAAGAGAATCCCTTAGTTCCTGTGCTTTACTAATATTGTCATCAATAGACTTATTACGTTCCTCTATCTCTGCTATGGAGTCTTTCGTGTGCTGGATGGATTCCTGGACAGATTGATTGTAGCCTTGCCATGCTGCAACGCCTACGGTAACTGCTGTGGTTAAAAGGAAAATCGGATTTGTAAATGTAGCAAGAAGACCTTTAAAATAGTTTGATAAACCAGAAAATGCGGATTTTGTGGTTTCTACTTTGGGTGCTAATTCAACAATTGAGTCACCTAAATCTTGATTATTATCAATGAGATCTTTAACAAACTCATTATATGCCGCGCTGCCTTTTTCACCTGAATTAGCTATCATATCAGCAATATCGTTATCTTTATATTTTTTTAAGACTTCAGAATTACTACTCATCAAGGCGTCAACTAAATCGCTTGCATTATTTATATTTAATTCTATAGCCTTACTAAATGTAAGATTGCCTGCCGCAGCTTTTTGATATAAACCAGCGTCATTCGCAAGAGATAATG